>Ga0137415_10002753_pt1 | contig 17403 bp, 12 predicted proteins | sample CZODoug3_1_1_16f_FD_183082 | JGI IMG/M metagenome (GOLD analysis project Ga0137415, IMG submission 183082) | Vadose zone soil fungal communities from Angelo Coast Range Reserve, California, USA - CZODoug3_1_1_16fungal (Hybrid Assembly) | ecosystem: Environmental > Terrestrial > Soil > Vadose...
GCGTTCGAGCTGCTCCAGCGCGGCTGGACGGTCAGGGGACGGAGCATGCGGCCGTCGCACCGGATGGTCGCCCACACCGGGTTTCTGTGCTTCGCGCGGCGCCTGGCCGAGGACGAGCTTTTCGAGCCGGAGGGCGAGGGTTTCCGGTAACGAATCGGCGGCGAGCGACGTTCCGTAAATATGGGGCGCCGCGTCCTACCAATCGCCCTTCTCTTCGTCCTACGAATCGTCGCCGCAGCGATCTTCGCCGGAGCCCCCATAGCTCTCGTTCTCCTGGCCCCATCGGGGGTCCAGCCTTCCTGCGGCGGAGGCTAGTCGCCCACTAGCATTTCGCTCACATGAGCGGAACGCCCATTCAGGTCACGGTCACCGGCGCGGCCGGCCAGATCGGTTACGCCCTCGTTTTCCGCATCGCCTCCGGCCAGATGTTCGGGCCGGACCAGGCGATCGTCCTGCGCATGCTCGAGATCGAGCCGGCGATGAAGGCGCTCGAAGGCGTCGCGATGGAGCTGGACGACTGCGCGTTTCCGCTGCTCGCCGACATGGTCTTGACCAGCAAGGCCGAGGAAGCGTTCGAGGGCACCCACTGGGCGCTGCTGGTCGGCTCTGTCCCGCGCAAGGCCGGTATGGAGCGCAAAGACCTGCTCTCTGTCAACGGCGGGATTTTTGGCCCGCAGGGCAAGGCGATCGCCAAAACCGCGTCCAGCGACGTGCGCATCCTGGTCGTCGGCAATCCTTGCAACACCAACTGCTACATCGCCCGGCTGAACGCGCCCGAGATTCCCGCCGAGCGTTGGTTTGCGATGACGCGGCTCGATGAAAACCGGGCGCGGACGCAGCTGGCCAAGAAGGCGAAGGCGCCGGTGGCGGCGATCTCGAATGTCGCCATCTGGGGCAACCACTCGACGACCCAGTATCCAGACGCCCGAAACGCGCGCATCGCCGGCCTGCCGGTCTTCGATGTGATCTCAGACCATGGCTGGCTGAAAGGAAAGTTCGTTGAGACAGTCCAGAAGCGCGGGGCGGCTGTGATCGAGGCGAGGGGGGCGTCTTCGGCCGCGTCGGCGGCCAATGCCGTGATCGATTCCGTGATCAGCATCCGCACGCCTACTCCGTGGGGCGACTGGCACTCGCTGGCCGTCGTCAGCCATGGCGAATACCACGTCCCCGAGGATCTTCAGTTCGGTTTTCCAGTCCGCTCGGACGGCGAGCGATGGGAGGTCGTGCCCGACCTGGAGCACGACGACGACGCCTGGAAGCGGATCAAGGTCACGACGGAGGAGCTCCTGCATGAGCGCGACCTGGTCAAGGAGCTCGTCCCGAGCTGAAGCGAAAGCTTCTCGAGACTCTGCGCGACGCACGCGAGCAGGAGGCTCAGCTCGAAGCGGCCGCAGTGGATGTGCCCGCGGACCCAAACGGTCGATGGTCGGCCAAAGATCAGCTGGCGCACCTCGCGTGGTGGCGAAATCGGGCCGCGACGGTGGTCGACGCCGCGCGCACCGGAGGGGAGCAGCCGGCCCCAGTCGAGGAAGACGCGCGGAACGCTCTGACCTACCTGGAGAACAAGGACCGCAGCGCGGCGGACGTCAAGGCTGATGCGCGTGCATCGTGGGACCGCCTCGCTCGAGCCGTCGAAGCCTGCTCCGAGGAAGACCTCGTTAAACCGCAACCGGTTCAATCTGACATGCCACTGTGGGACTCGGTGTCGGGGAGCTACGCCCACCTTGGCAATCACCTGACGTTCTGGTACATGGATTCGAACAACGAGGAGGCCGCCGAGTCGGCCCAGCTCTGGGCCTGGGAGATCGACGGTTCGCTCTTCGCCACGCCTCAGGCCAAGGCATATGCGGATTACAACCTTGCGTGCTTCTACGCGCGGGTCGGCAGGCCTGACAAGGCGGTCCCGCTGTTGCTCGAGAGCTTCAAAGGCGTCCCGACGCTGCTCGACAACGCACGAACCGACCATGATCTCGAGCGCGTTCGCGATGACCCGCGCGTGAAGAAGCTGCTGGGATCCTGAGGGCCCAACCTAGACTTGGGACGGTGAGCGTCACGCTCGACCGCCATTCCTACCCGTTCACCGCGATCGTCGGCCAGGAGTCTATGAAGCTGGCCCTGATCCTGAACGCCATCGTGCCGACGATCGGCGGCGTGCTCATCCGGGGCGAGAAAGGCACCGGAAAATCAACCGCGGTCCGCGGGCTGGCGCGACTGCTCCCTGAACACGACGTCGTCGAGGGCTGCCACTTCGGCTGCGACCCGGCGGACACGGACGCGTTGTGCGCCGACTGCCGCGCGCGGCTCAAGGCGGCCGGGCTGCTCCCGCACCACAAGCGCCGGATGCGCGTCGTCGAGCTGCCCATCAATGCTTCCGAGGACCGCGTCGTCGGCACGATCGACATTGAGGCCGCTCTGCGTACCGGCACACGGCGCTTCGAGCCGGGCGTGCTGGCCGAGGCCAACCGCAACATCCTTTACGTCGACGAGGTGAACCTGCTCGACGACCACCTGGTCGACGTGCTGCTGGACGCGGCGGCCATGGGCGTCAACGTCATCGAGCGCGAGGGCGTGTCGTTCAGCCACCCGTCGCGGTTCATCCTCGTCGGCACCATGAACCCCGAAGAGGGCGAGCTGCGGCCGCAGCTGCTCGACCGGTTCGGCCTGTGCGTCGACGTCGAAGGCATCCGCGACCCCGACGAGCGCGTCCTCATCGCCGAGCGCGATGCGGCGTTCAAGCGCGGCGACCACGAGTTCACCAACGAGTTCGCCGCCGCTGACAACAACCTTTCGCGGGCCCTGGCGGAGGCGATCGGCCGAGTCAAAGACGTTCGCCTCACCTCCGCCCACGCCCGACTCATCTCCTCGATCTGCGTCGAGGCCGAGGTGCTGGGTCATCGCGCCGACGTCGTCATCGACCACGCGGCGCGGTCGCTTGCCGCCTACCGCCGGCACAGGTCTCCGACCCGGGATGACATCTACGACGCGGCGACCCTGGCTCTCGCGCATCGCGCGCGTCAGCCATTGCGCCGCGACCAGGACGAGACGACCTCGCCAGAACACGGCGAGGAGCAGGAAGGTTCGCAGCAGTCGGACTCGGAGGCCGGCGATCCGCAGGCGTCGGAGAGCGACGCGACGTCGGATGCCACGGCTGAGCAGAGCGCGAGCTCATCGGACAGTGGCCAGCAGTCGGCCGGCGCCGACACCGGGGTGACGACCGGCGCGTCGAGCGGGCATGAGTCAGCACCAGACGCCATGCAGACCTTCAACCTGCGCCGGATCGACCTGCCGCGCCAGCGTCGCGTGCGCAAGCAGGGCGGCAAGCGCGCGGCGAGCCAGACGCCGGACAGGCGCGGACGGTACGTGCGCGCCGAACCCAAAGAAAAAGTGAGCGACCTCGCGATCGATGCCACCGTGCGCGCCGCGGCTCCGTTGCAGATGGAGAGAGGGCGCCGTCATGGCGAACGCTTGATGCTCGAAAAGCGAGACCTTCGCCAGAAGGTGCGAGAGCGAAAGGTCGGCAACCTCATCGTATTCGTGGTCGACGCCTCGGCCTCGATGGACGCGGAGCAGCGCATGGCCGCGACGAAGGGCGCGATCCTCTCTCTCCTGCAAGACGCTTACGTCCGTCGCGACAGGGTCGCTGTGGTGATCTTCAAGAACCGAACCGCCGAGGTCGTGCTGCGCCCCACATCGAGCGTCTCGCTGGCCCGGCGCAGGCTGGAGCGGCTGTCGGTGGGCGGAACCACGCCGCTGACTCACGGATTGATGGCCGGCTACAAGGTCGTGAAGACGGAGCTGCTGCGCGACCCGAGCATCCGGCCGCTGCTCGTGCTGATCAGCGACGGTCGCGGCAACATCTCCATGTTCAAGGAGGAGCCCTTGGTCGAGGCGCAGAAGGTCGCCGCGCTGATCGAAGCCGAGAACATCGATGCGCTTGTCATCGACTCGGCGCGCGACTACAGCCACCTGCCTTCGGTCCAACACCTCGCGCGCGTGGCGCCGATGTATCAGACGTACGCGATCAATGCGTGTGCCGATCTCGCCGACAGGATGGGAGCGCATTACTACGGCCTGTACGACCTGTCGCGCGATGAGATCGCGACCGCGGTGGAGAGGGAGCTGGGCCGGGGCCGGTAACGCACCGGTTCGGAGGTCCGTTAAACGTCAGGAGACATATGAAGCCTTTGCTTGCCGCAGTCGCAGTTTTCGTTCTCGGCGGGTGCGCGCCGTCGGAGAGCGCGTCAAGTTCAAACACGCCCACGCCTACACCTTCGGCCGCCGCCACTCCATCCGCTTCGGCGACGCCAGGGGCTGAGACTGCCGTCGCGACGCAGCGCCTCGCGCCGGCGCCCGACCTGCCCATCGGGGCGCTGTGCTCGACGCAGATCACGGTCACCGGCGACGGGAACGCGACGCCGCTGTTGTGCCGCAGTGGCGCGGTCAACGTGCCGGCGTGGCGCTTCTACGCGGATGTGAGCGCCAGCGTCCTGGGTTTGGGACTCAACCCGACGCAGGGCCAGGTCCAGGGCGCGATCTGCGACGACTTCAAGCACAACCACGCCACGAAAACGGCCGAGACCAGCGGCTACAAGCTGGCGACTGCCTACTACGGCTGGACTTTCAACGTCGACCCTGCCCAGGTGAGCTGCACGTAACATCTAGCTGCCATGGCAATCGACAGGTACTCGTACCCCTTCACCGCGATCGTCGGCCAGGACCAGATGAAGCTGGCCCTGGTGCTGAACGCCATCAACCCGACCATCGGCGGCGTCCTGATCCGAGGCGAGAAGGGGACAGGCAAATCGACCGCGGTGCGCGCCCTCGCGCGCCTCCTGCCGGACCAGGAGGTGGTGGAGGGCTGCCACTTCGGGTGCCATCCGGATGACCCGGAGGACTGGTGCGCCGACTGCCGCGAGCGCGCCGTCTCCGGCGCGCTGCCGGTCGCGACTCGCCGCATGCGGGTGGTGGAGCTGCCGATCAACGCCTCAGAAGATCGGGTGGTCGGAACCATCGACCTCGAGGCGGCGCTCAAGGAAGGCTCGCGCCGTTTCGAGCCCGGGGTGTTGGCCGAGGCCAACCGCAACATCCTCTACGTCGACGAAGTGAACCTTCTCGACGACCACATCGTCGACGTGCTGCTCGACGCGGCCGCGATGGGCATCAACACCGTGGAGCGCGAAGGCGTTTCGGTGTCGCATCCGTCGCGCTTCATCCTCGTCGGCACCATGAACCCCGAGGAGGGCGAGCTCCGGCCGCAGCTGCTCGACCGCTTCGGGCTTTGCGTCGACGTCGAAGGCATCCGCGACCTGGACCAGCGCGTCGCAATCGTCGAGAAGCGCGCGATGTGGGAGGACGATCCCAACAAGTTCTCCCAGCTGCACGCCGAGTCTGAGCAAGCGGTCAAGTCGCAGATCTCGGAAGCGATCGCGACCTTCCCGGAGGTCACGCTGCCGCGGGAGATCCTGCGCCTCATCGCGCAGATCTCCATCGCGCTCGAGGTGGACGGGCACCGGTCCGACCTCGTGTGCGCACGCGCGGCGCAGGCCAAGGCCGCCTACGACAGCGCGGAAGAGGTGGGCGTGAGCCACGTCGGCGAGGTCGCGGAGATGGTGTTCGCGCACCGCGTGCACTCGGTCCCGTTCGGCAAGGGTGGCCCAAACCTGGGCGAGGTCATCACTCGCATGGTCGGCCAGGGCTGAGCACGAAGGAAGTCGTCGAAGCCTTCAACGAGGCGTTCGGCCGGCACGACGTCGACGCGGTGATGGCTCTGATGACGGACGACTGCGTGTTCGAGAACACCCTGCCGCCGCCCGACGGCGAGAGGCACGTTGGCCAGGTCGCTGTGCGCAAGTTCTGGGAGACCTTCTTTCAAGACACTCCGCAGGCGCGGTTCGAAGCCGAAGAGATGGTCGTCGCCGGCGATCGCGCCGCCGTGCGTTGGCGCTTCGATTGGGGCAGCGGCCACGTGCGGGGAATCGACCTGCTCAAGGTCCGCGACGGCAAGGTGGCGGAAAAGCTCAGTTACGTGAAGGGATAGGCGGCACGCGCTTCTAGACTGGAGCGGAGTGTCACGCCCCCGTGGTCCTGAGCAGATTCGCGAGATCGACGGCCGGAGCCAAGGAAAGGGTGGCGTGACGAGGAGCGCATCGGAGATGCGTGACGAGGAAGCGCCGGGCCCCTTGACGCGGGCTTCCGCGCCGAAGGCGCCCGGCCGTCTAGCTCGCGAAGATGCCAGGACCATCGGGGGCGGGACACTCTAAATCTGATGGCCTCCGCGTCCCAGGAACAATCCCTCCAGCCCCGGCGCGCGGCCGAGCTTCTCGAGCGCGTCGAGAAAAACATCCATCGCGTCATCGTGGGCAAGGACCACGTCGTCCGGCTCGCGTTGGCCGGTCTTGTCGCGGGCGGACATGTGTTGCTCCAGGACCTGCCCGGCACCGGCAAGACGATGCTCGCCCGCGCGCTGGCGACCTCTGTCGGCGGGACGTTTCGCCGGATCCAGTGCACCCCTGACCTCCTGCCCTCTGACATCACGGGCTCCAGCGTCTTCAACCAGAAGGACGTGACCTTCGAGTTCGTCCCAGGACCCATCTTCGCCAACATCGTCTTGGCTGACGAGGTCAATCGCGCCACGCCGCGGACACAGTCGGCGCTGTTGGAGGCGATGGGGGAGGGACAGGTCACCGTCGAGGGCACGACCCGGACGTTGGAACGCCCCTTCTTCGTTGTCGCGACGCAGAACCCTGTCGAGTTCCACGGCACCTACCCGCTGCCTGAGTCGCAGCTGGACCGGTTCGTGCTTGCCGCGGAGATGGGGCCGCCCACAGACGTCGAGGCGATGGAGGTGCTCGCCCGACGCGAGCATGGCGATCCCATCGCCGACCTTGCCGCGGTGATCGACATCCGCGAGGTGATCGAACTGCAGGAGGCGTGCCTGCGCGTGGTGGCGGCGCCGGCGATTCGTACCTACGTAGTTGCCCTGCTGCAGGCGATCCGGGCCAGACCCGAGGTGCTCCTCCCGGCGAGCATGCGGGCGGGCGTCTACCTGCAGCGCGCGGCGCAGGCATGGGCGCTGTTCGAGGGTCGTGACTTCGTGCTTCCTGACGACATCAAGCTCCTTGCATCGCCAGTGCTTGCCCACCGGCTGGGCATGCGCGGACGAGGCAAGCCGGCCGACATGTTGGGCGAAGTGGTTGCCGCGCTGCCGATACCTCCGCTGAGGCAGCACTAGGAGACAGAGCCTGAGGCCGAACTGGCGCGCCTACGGAGCGGTCGCGCTGTGCCTGGTCCTCTTTTGGTACGGGGCGACGTCCGAGGTGCCCTGGCTCTTTCTTTTGGCGTGGTGGGTGCTGGCCCTCGTCGGCGCCGCGGCGGTCTACGCGGGATGGAACCGTTCGGGCCTCTCACTGCGCCTCGCGGTCCGAAATGCCACCCCCGCCGCGGGCTCGCCGGCCGACGAGCTGCCCGACCATGTACTGCGGAGGGGACCGGTTCCCGCCCCCGTCTTCGAGGGCGATGGTTTCGGCATCGAGATCGCCCTGGGCGCCGCTCGCGGCGAACGCGGCCCCGTGTGGGCGGCCGGCCAGATTGCCAACAAGGACGTTTCCGCCGGCACCGGCCTGGTGCCCAAGGCCGGCTGGTCGCGAGTCAAGGTCTTTCGCGCGGCGCGGCGAGGGCCGGTGTCCGCGAGCGGCTGGAGGATCCACACCAGCGACCCGCTCGGATTTTTCGGTGGCGTGCGGCGTGCGGCCGATTCCGAAATCGCGTTGATCCTGCCGCGGTTTGCTTCCCTGGCGGCTCGGCGCCAGACGCGCGAGCTGGAGGCGAGCGTGGCCGCGCCGCGGGCAGGTTCTGGAAACGAGCTGTTCGGAATCCGCGAATACCGGCCCGGCGATTCGCTCCGGCGTATCCACTGGCGGTCCAGCGCGCGACATGGCGAGCTTGTCGTCCGCGAGTACGAGCCGCCCGGCGTGCAGACCCTCGGCATCTTCGTCGACCCGAATCCGGTCACGACCGAGATCGCGGACCAGGTCGCCCGGATCGCCGCGTCCGAAGCGTGGGATTGCTTGCGCGATGGGGGGCGGGTTGTGATCTGGGGGCCGGGCTTGGAGCCCACTCAATCGCCGCGCGACCTCTGGGGTCTCCTCGAGTGGTTGGCAAGATATCCGAGCCAGGCCCCCACGAATGGGGAGGCCAGCCCTCCAGCGAGTGGCGAAGTGGTGATGGTGACCTCGAGCGCCAATCCCGCTCTCATCGAAGCCGTCGATGAGGCGAGGCGCCGAGGAACACGCGTCCGCGGATGGGTCATCGGTGACGCCGAGCTCGACATCGACGCGCCGATGGAGCGCGTAGGGACCGCATGGCCGGTCTGAGACGCTGGTTCAGGCTGCCGGCGTCGCCCATCGAGCATTCGGTCGAAGGGCGTGCGTTCGTGTTCTCGGGTTTTGCCGTCGCGGTGCTCGCCATCGTCATCTACGGCCAGGACTACGTTGTGCCTCTCCTAGGCGTTGTCGCAGCCGGTTGCGGCCACGTCGTCAGCTATCGCGAGCGCAACCGCAAGCGGACGTTCTGGCGCCAGGCGTTTCTCGCCGCACTTGTCTTCGGCGCGCTTTTCTACGTGATCGCGGACTCTTCGCTCGCGCTGTTTGGCGGTGTCCTGCCCCAGGCTAACTTCGCGATCCTCCTGGTCGCGATCACGAGCTTCGACCTCAAGACGCGCCGCAACTGTTACTCGAGCCTGTGGATCAGCCTCGCGCTGCTTTACCTGGCGGCGGTCTACGCATGGGACTACGCATTCGGAATCATCGCGGCGCTCTGGACGCTGTGCCTGGCGGGTTTCTGGTTGGCGTCACACCTGCGACGCATCAACGCCCAGGTCCGGGGACCCGCGCGGGCCATCGTCGTGATGGTCGTGGGAGCGCTCGTCGCGGGCGGCGTCTCATTCATCGCCGTGCCTCAGCCGTCGGGCGTGCCGATCTCACCGCTCGTCATCTCTTTGCCCAACTTCACGGCCTTTCGGGGTGATATCGAGAGCCCCGCTCTTCCACTCGTCCAGCTTGCTGGCGATCCGTCCGGGGCCACCAGCAGCGTCGATCTTCATTACCGCGGCCGGCTCGGCGACGCGCCCGTGATGTACGTGCGGACGGGAGCGCCGGCCTACTGGCGCGGTCTCGTCTTCGACACCTACCGCGACGGCGCCTGGACGGCGTCGCAGCACGGTTATCGCGAGCTGCCCCCTTACGTCCCACCGCGTCTTTTGCCCGCCGCGCCGCCTGACAACCTCGGCACCTTCGTCCAGACGGTCCGCGTGCTGCGTCCGCTGCCCGGTGTCATCAACGCCGCCTACCCGGTCGAGAGCCTCTACGCGCCAGTGGCCGCGCTTCGCGAGGACGCGTACGGAACCTTCCACACGCCGGACCAGCTGAAGCCAGGCCAGACCTACTCGGTGGTCTCGTACCTGCCGAACCTGACGCCGGCCGTGCTTCGTGGGGCGGATCCTATGGATCAGGAGCACCTGGACGCCTATCCAGACCACTACGACGTCTATGCGGATCCGGATCCTGTGTCGATGCGTGCGAGAGACCTCGCGTCCGAGGTCGCCCGCGGCGCCGCCAACGAATACGACCAGGTGATGGCGCTGACGACTTACCTGCAGCGCAACTATCGCTACACCCTGAACCTGCCGCCTGTGCCGGCCGGCAAAGACCCGGTCGACTGGTTCCTCTTCGACGTCAAGACGGGCTACTGCGAGCAGTTCGCCACGGCGGAGGCGTTGATGCTGCGCAGCCTCGGCATCCCCGCGCGGCTCGTCACCGGTTACGCGACGGGCGACTATGACCCGGTCCTGAACCAGGCCATCGTGCGCGAGCACGATGCGCATGCCTGGGTGGAGGTGTGGTTCCCGGGGCACGGCTGGGTGCCCGTCGATCCGACGCCGGGAGTTTCGCCGCTCGCGGCGACGCGCTTCCCCAACCACTGGGCAGGCGGCGGCATCGCGCGCCTGCTTCCGCATCTCACGATCGGTGCGCCGGCCGCGGCCCTGGGCTCCCTCGGCGCGCTGGCGGTCGTTCCGGTGGCGATCGCAATTGCAGTCGCCGTGGTTCTTGCGTATGCATGGCTGCGCCGTCGCACCTGGAAGCCCCGCCACAAGATGCAGCCCGGAGAGTCCGACCTTCTGCGCCTCTACGAACGCGTGCAACGGCGCTTCAGTCGGCGGCGCGCTCCTCCCGAGACGCCGCTCGAATATCAGCACGCGATGCAGTCCCAGCTGCTTGGCGACGTGACCCAAGCGGTCAACGAAGGCGTGTACGCCGGACGCTGGCCTGATGCCAAACGGGTGCGGGAGTTAACCGAGCGGATATCCTGAGTTTTGATGGCCGAAGCCGTTAAAACAACTGGCGCAGAAGACGTCCGCTGGAATCTCGGCGACCTTTTTGCGTCACCAGACGATCCAAACATCGAGGCAACTCTTGCGCGTGAGCTCGAGCGCGCGAAGGCATTCGAGGCGAGGTACAGGGGAAAGGTCGCGACCCTCGAACCAAAAGCCTTCGCCGCGATGATGCGGGAGCTTGCGGAGCACGAAGAGTCGGCCACCAAGCCCGAGGTATATGCGTACATGCTCCACAGCCAGGACACGCAGGACCACGCGGCAGGCCGGCTTCTCGCGCGGGTGCGCGAGGCGAGCGCCGAGCGGGGCGTGCACCTGGTGTTCTTCTCTCTCGAGCTGGCGCAGATCAGCGACGAGCACGCGGCCGCGCTCGACTCCGACCCCGAAGCGGCGAAGTACCGCCACTTCGTCGAGCATGAGCGCAAGTTCCGGCCCCACCAGCTTTCCGAGCCGGAAGAGCGCGTCCTCACCGACTTCAGCCCCGTTGGCAATGGAGCGTGGGTGCGTCTGTTTGAGGAGCTGTGCGCGCGGATTCGCGTGGGCGTCGACGGTCAGGAGGTCGCCCTTGACGAGGCGCTGACCCTGCTGCGCGAGCCAGATCGCAACGTTCGCCGCCAAGCCAACTCCGCGATCACCGAGGCTCTGCGCGGCGATATTCGGACGCGCGGCTACGTCTTCAACGTGATCCTGCAGGAGAAGGCGATCGACGATCGGGTGAGGCATTTCCCGAGCTGGATCAGCTCGCGCAACCTGGCGAACGAGACCTCTGACGAAGCAGTGCAGGCGCTGGTCGACGCGGTGACGAGCCGGTACGACGTGTGCATCCGGTACTACCGCGTCAAGCGAAAGCTGCTCAAGGTCGGCGACCTGCACGAGTGGGATCGGTACGCCCCTGTGAGTGAGACGACCCGCAACCTCACGTGGGACGACGCGAAGGAGTTGGTCCTCGGCTCTTACTACCGATTTTCGAAACGCACCGGCTCGCTCATCGAAGAGTTCTTCAAGAACAGCTGGATCGACGCGCCGGTCGTGCCAGGCAAAGCCGGCGGGGCGTACTGCATGCCCGTCACGCCGCACCACCACCCGTACGTCCTGATGAACTTCACCGGCAAACTGCGCGACGCGCTGACGCTCGCGCACGAGCTGGGACACGGGCTGCACGACCGCCTCGCTTCAAAGCAGCACATCTTCGACTATCACCCGCCGCTGACCCTGGCGGAGACCGCGTCCGTCTTTGGCGAGGCGCTGACCTTCGACCGGATCATGGCCGAGGAGAAGGACCCCAAAGTCAGGCTCGCGATGCTGTGCAGCCAGGTCGAGGACGCCTTCTCGACCGTCTTCCGGCAGGTGGCTTTCAACCGCTACGAGGACGCCATCCACACGGCGCGCCGCTCCACGGGCGAGCTTTCGGTCGACCAGCTGGGGGAGCTCTTCCAGGAGAAGCTCCAGGCGATGTTCGGCGACGCGCTTGTCCTGACCGAGGAGCACAAGGTCTGGTGGAGCTACGTCGGGCACTTCATGCACACGCCGGGCTACGTCTACGCGTATGCGTTCGGCAACCTGCTCGCCCTGTCGGTCTACCACCGCTACCTCGAGCGGGGGCCAGACTTCGTCGACGACTACCTGGAGTTCCTCGCGGCCGGCGGGTCGACCAGGCCTGACGAGCTGGTCAGGCGGCTCGGGATGGACATCACCGACCCAGGTTTCTGGGACGCCGGCCTGAAGATCCTGGACGGGATGGTCACCGAGGTCGAGCGGCTGAGCCCCTCCGCCGGCTAGCGCAGCCCCTCCGGCGCTTCGCGCCACCTCCCCATGAATGGGGAGGAGCCACCTTCTGATGAATGGGGGAAAAGGTTCTTCACCGACGGTCGATAAACTAGACCAAACAGCTGGTTAACGCCGCCGCGCGGCGGGTTTCGCAAGGAGTGACATGGCAGTCACCGAGACGATTGCGACCACAGATCTCGAATTTGCGCGCCAGCTCGGCCAACAGCTTCGGGTGGACTCCATCCGCTGCAGCACCGCGGCCGGCTCGGGCCACCCGACATCGTCGATGTCCGCCGCCGACCTCATCGCGGTGCTCATCAGCCGGTACCTGCAGTACGACTGGAGCAAGCCGAAGGACCCGAACAACGACCACCTGATCTACTCGAAGGGACACGCCTCACCGCTCTGCTACGCGATGTTCAAGGCGGTCGGCGCCGTCACCGACGCCGAGATGATGACCTTCCGCAAGTTCGGCTCGCGCCTTCAGGGTCACCCGACACCTGCCATCCCATGGGTCGACGTCGCGACTGGGTCGCTCGGCCAGGGCCTGCCGATCGGCGTCGGCGTGGCGCTGGCCGGCCAATACCTCGACAAGCTGCCCTACCACGTGTGGGTCCTCTGCGGCGACTCGGAGCTGGCCGAGGGATCGATCTGGGAAGCGGTTGACAAAGCCGGCCACTACCAGCTCTCGAACCTGACCGCGATCTGGGACATCAACCGGCTCGGCCAGCGCGGCGAGACCGAGTTCGGCTGGAACCTGGACGCCTACCGCCGCCGCGTCGAGGCGTTCGGGTGCTACCCGATCGTGATCGACGGCCACGACCTGACCTCCATCGACCGCGCGTTCGGCGAGGCGCTCTCCAACACGGGGAAGCCGACGGTGATCATCGCCAAGACCATCAAAGGCAAAGGATTCTCGGAGATCGAGAACAAGGATGGCTGGCACGGCAAGACGCTGCCTCCTGACATGGCGGAGCGCGCGATCAAAGAGCTCGGCGGCGTCAAGAACCTGAAGGTCAAGACGCAAAAGCCCGAGCGCGCCGTGGCGCCGAAGCGGCCGCCGGCGAGCGAGCCGGTGCTGCCCACATATAAGAAAGATGACAAGGTCGCGACGCGCAAGGCATATGGGGACGCGCTGTTGGCTCTGGCGGCGATCCCCGAAGTCGTGGCGATGGACGGCGAGGTCTCCAACTCGACCCACGCCGACGAGTTCGCGAAAGCCCACCCCGAGCGTTTTTTCGAGATCTGGATTGCGGAGCAACAGCTCGTCGCGACCGCAGTCGGAATGAGCGTGCGCGGCTACAAGCCGTTCGCCTCGACTTTTGCCGCCTTCTTCTCGCGGGCCTACGACTTCATCCGCATGGCGGCGATCTCGCAGGCCAACATCCGGCTGGTGGGCTCGCACGCGGGGGTGGAGATCGGCCAGGACGGGCCCTCGCAGATGGCGCTCGAGGACCTCGCCTCCATGCGCGCGATCCACGGCTCGACGGTGCTCTATCCGTGCGACCCCAACCAGACCGCGAAGCTGACCCGGATCATGGCCGACACGCCGGGCGTCGTGTTCATGAGGACGACCCGGGGCGCCTACCCCACGCTGTATGGCGCCAACGAAGTTTTCAAGGTCGGCGGTTCGAAGGTGCTCCGCCAGAGCCCCAAGGACAAGGTCGCTCTGATCGGCGCGGGCGTCACGCTGCACAACTGCCTCGCCGCTGCTGACGCCCTTGCGGCGAAGAAGATCCCGGCGCGAGTGATCGACCTGTACTCGGTGAAACCAGTCGATGTCAAGACACTGCGTGAGGCCGCGCGAGTGACCAAAGGCAGGTTCATCGTCGTCGAGGATCACTACCCGGAGGGTGGGCTCGGCGCCGCGGTGCTCGAGGCGCTGGCGGCTGACCCGGCACCACGGGTTGTCCATCTCGCGGTCAAGGGATTGCCCGAGTCGGGCAAGCCCGAGGAGCTGATGAACGCCGCCGGAATCTCCAGCAAGCACGTCGTCGCGGCGGCGATCAAGCTCGCGGCCACCAAGTGATGGCGACCGCGACCGAGCGTAAACCCAATCCGATCAGGGAGCTGCGGCAGATCGGTCAGTCGCTGTGGCTCGACAACATCCGGCGCCAGCTCGTCACTTCGGGTGAGCTGGCCCGACTGCGTGACGAAGGTCTGACCGGGGTCACGTCGAACCCAACCATCTTCGAGAAGGCTGTCAGCGGGTCGAGCGACTACGACGAGGCGATGGTCCAGCTGGTGCGGGCGAAGAAGAAGCCGGCCGAGATGCTCTGGGAGCTGATGGTCGAGGACATCCAGGCCGCGGCCGACACCTTCCGGCCGGTGTACGACAAGACAAAAGGCAAAGACGGCTTCGTCAGCATCGAGGTTTCACCGACCGTCGCCCACAACACGCGCAGCACGATCGCGTGGGCCGAAGACCTGCGCGACCGCTGCCACCGCCCCAACGTGATGGTCAAGATCCCGGCCACCAAGGAAGGGCTGCCCGCGATCCGCGACCAGATTTCCAAAGGTCACAACATCAACGTGACGCTGATCTTCTCGGTCGATCGCTACGCCGAGGTCGTGGACGCCTACCTGTCCGGTCTCGAAACCCTTCACGGCAAGGGGGGCGACCTCAGCAAAGTGGCCAGCGTGGCGAGCTTTTTTGTCAGCCGCCTCGACACGAAGGTCGACAAGATGTTGACCGAAAAGATCAGCGCGGCGCCGGATCCAAAGGAAAAACAAGCGCTCGAGCGCCTCTACGGCAAGGCCGCGATCGACAACTCGAAGATGGCGTACGAGCGTTTCGGGGAGCTGTTCAGCGGGTCGCGGTGGGACAAATTGAAGAAGGCGGGAGCGCGCACGCAGCGCTGCCTGTGGGCGAGCACTTCGACCAAAGACCCTCGCTACCCGGACACGTACTACGTCGAGGAGCTCATCGGTCCTGACACGGTGGACACCGTCCCGCCTCAGACGCTGGCCGCGTTCCGCGAGCACGGTGAGGTGAGGCGCAGCCTGGACGAGAACGTGGAGCTCGCCAGACGGCAGCTCAGGCAGCTCGCCGATGCCGGCATCGATCTCGATCAGGTCACCTACGAGCTCGAGGTCGAAGGAGTCGACGCCTTCACCAAGTCGTTTGAAAGCCTCGTGGCGACGCTCGCCAAGGCGTCGAAGGACATCCGCGCGGGGAAGGGACCGCGCCAGTGGTACAGCCTCGGTCAGCTGCAGCCGGCGGTCGACACACAGCTCGCCAAGCTGCAGAAGGACGACGCGCCGCGACGTCTGTGGGCCAAGGACTCGACCCTCTGGAGCTCGGATGTCGGCAAGCGGCAGGAGATCCACGATCGCCTCGGCTGGCTGGACGTCGCCGACAAGATGCTCGAGAAGTCGGATCAATTGGTCGCGCTCGCCAAAGACGGTCGGGCTTATTCGGACGTCGTCTTGCTCGGCATGGGCGGTTCCAGCCTTTGCCCCGATGTGCTGCGCCACACGTTCGGTGCGGTCAAGGGACATCCGAAGCTGCATGTGCTTGACACGACGGACCCAGCGACCATCCTCAGCGTCCGGTCGAAGATCAAGATCCAGAGCTCTCTGTTCATCGTCGCCTCGAAATCCGGCGAGACCACCGAGACGCTGTCCCACTTCGCTTATTTCTGGGAGCAGACAAAAGGCAAAGGAAGGCAGTTCGCGGCGATCACCGACCCGGGCTCTGGGCTGGAGAAGCTCGCCAAGGAGCACGACTTTCGCTGGATTTTCCCGAACCCGCCGGACATCGGTGGCCGCTACTCTGCGCTCTCTTACTTTGGACTGGTGCCGGGCGCGCTGATGGGAGTCAACGTCATCGAGATGCTCGAGCGCGCGATCGAGATGGAACACTCGTGCGCCGACTCGGTGCCGGTCGAGAAAAACCCAGGCGTGTGGCTGGGTGGCGTGATGGGCCGCCTGGCGACCCAGGGCCGGAACAAGCTGACGCTGATCACTTCGCCCAAGGTGGCGACGTTTGGCTACTGGGTCGAGCAGCTGATCGCCGAGAGCACCGGCAAAGAGGGCAAGGGCATAGTGCCGGTCGAAGGCGAGCCGGTCGGCAAGCCGGCCGTGTATGGCGACGACCGCCTCTTCGTCTACATCCGAATGGACGCCGACCCGCCGCACCGCGGCGTGCAGGCGCTCGAGAGGGCGGGTCACCCGGTGATCACGCTGACCATGCGCGACAAGCTCGACCTCGGCGGCGAGTTCTTCCGCTGGGAGGTCGCGGTCGCGATCGCGGGCTCCATCCTCGGCATCGACGCGTTCGACCAGCCCAACGTGCAGGAGTCGAAGGACAACACCAAGAAGGTGCTGGCGAAGTTCAAGCAGGCGGGCAAGCTGCCGGCCGCCGAGTCGGTTGCGGCGTCCAAGGCCCGGCCCGGCGTCAAGTCGCTGCTCGGCAGGGCCAAGCGCGGGGCCTACTTCGCGATCATGGCCTACACCGCGCGCACGCCCGCATCCGAAACCGCGATCGCGACAATTCGGGCCGCGGTTCGCGACAAAACCAGGATCGCGACCACCGCCGGCTACGGGCCGCGCTTTCTCCATTCGACCGGCCAGCTGCACAAAGGAGGCCCGAAGACGGGACTCTTCCTGCAGATCGTCCAGGACGACGCCAAGGACGTGCCGATCCCGGGCCAGCCTTACAGCTTTTCGATCCTCAAGCAGTCGCAGTCGCTCGGCGACCTGCAGTCGCTGACGTCGCGCCGGCTGCCGGTGCTCCGAGTGACTTTGGGGCGCGATGTGGCCACGGGCTGGCGAGCGCTCGCCGCCGCGGTCAAGTCGGCGGTCCGCTGACCATGGAGATCGGGTTCGTCGGCCTCGGGCGGATGGGCGGCAACATGGCCCTCCGCCTGCTCAAGCGCGGTCACCGCGTGGTTGCATTCGATCTCTCCGCCGAGGCGGTCAAGCGCCACGCATCGCAGGGCGCGGTGGGGACGGAAACTTGGGAGGCGTTCGTCGCGGGCTTCCACGACCGGCCTCGCATCATGTGGATCATGGTCCCGGCCGGCGATCCGACCACTCAGGCGATCAACAAGCTCATCTCGCTCGGCGATCCCGGCGACATCATCGTCGACGGTGGCAACACCAACTGGAAGGTGGCGCTCGACGACTGCGCGCGGATCAAGGCGAAGGGGATGCACTACATGGACGCCGGCACCTCGGGCGGCATCTGGGGCCTTGAGTACGGCTACTGCCTGATGGTCGGCGCGGAGCAGCAGATCTATGACCAC
>Ga0137415_10002755_pt1 | contig 17399 bp, 12 predicted proteins | sample CZODoug3_1_1_16f_FD_183082 | JGI IMG/M metagenome (GOLD analysis project Ga0137415, IMG submission 183082) | Vadose zone soil fungal communities from Angelo Coast Range Reserve, California, USA - CZODoug3_1_1_16fungal (Hybrid Assembly) | ecosystem: Environmental > Terrestrial > Soil > Vadose...
GCGAGGTTTGGGCTACCAGGTGGCCTACACCTACTCAAAGTCGATCGATGAAGGATCATCCGGTTGGTTTGGTGTAGAAGGTCAGTCTCTTACCGACCCGTATAACATCAAGTCGAGCCGTGGTCCTTCGGGATACGATCTGACCCATACCCTTTCCTTCAATGCGGTTTACGAAATTCCCGTGGGCAAGGGCAAGCGCTTCTCCACCAAAAGCACGGCGCTCGATTATGTAGTGGGCAACTGGCAGGTTAACAACATCTTCAGCGTTCGTTCCGGAACTCCCTACAACGTGTATTACGGAGCCAGTGATCTGGCGGGCACAGGTAATGTTTCGTGGGCGCAGTACGAGAGGGCTAACCTGGTGGGTGATCCCAACCAAGGATCCTGTCCCGGCGGAGGCAAAGTGGGAAGTGTCAGTTGTTACTTCAATACTAGCGCCTTCGCTGTGCCTGCCCAGGGCACTTTTGGTACCAGTGGTCGAGACGCATTTCGCTCCGCGCCTTACTGGGATGTGGATCTGTCGATATTCCGGCAGTTCCCGTTAGGAGAAAGTCGCCGCTTTGAATTCCGGGCGGAGGCTTTCAATCTGTTCAATAACGTCGTCTTTGACAAACCAGGTAATGACATAAGCAATGCGTCGTCGTTCGGCAAGGTGACGAAGGTCGCTCCCGGAACCACTGCGCGGCAGTTGCAAATTGGGGCCAAGATAATTTTCTGACGATCGAGAGGCGTGAACCACCGCAACCCCTGTAAGCAGGCGCGGTGGTTCGCCTCTGAGCGCAAGCCGAAGTCAACCGAAAAGGATCAGGTGACTGGAATGGTGGGTGGGCAATTTGGCAGGTTTGGCAGGCTCGCGGTGGCGCTGGCTTTGCTATCTGTATTTCTTCCACGCCTGGCGTCTCAATCTCCGGCGCGCTACGAACCCACATTGGAGTCTCTGAACAAGCACCCGCTTCCTGCCTGGTACGCAGATGCCAAACTTGGAATTTTTGTCCATTGGGGGCTGTATTCGGTTCCGGGTTGGGCACCGCTCGTGCATCCCAACCATGATTTCACCTCAGAGGACTACATCAAGAACAATCCGTACGCCGAGTGGTATCTCAACACGATGCGTATCGATGGGTCTCCCACCCAGGCCTATCATCACGAACACTACGGCGCCAATTACGACTATTACAACTTCGCGCCCATCTTTGACCGAGAAGTTCAAAAATGGAATCCCGAGACCTGGGCCAAGGTTTTCCACGATGCCGGAGCGAAATATGTGGTGTTGACCACCAAGCACCACGACGGCTTCACTTTGTGGCCAAGCACAACGCCGAATCCCACTCTGCCGGCTGATCGGCAGCACGCAACACGAGATCTGGTAGGTGATTTGAGTAGCGCGGTCCGCAAACAAGGGCTGCGCATGGGACTTTACTACTCGGGAGGCTACGATTGGACCTTTGTGCCCGGGCCCATTCGAGTGGCTTCGGATCATCAAACTGTGAAGCCGCAAAGCCCGGCCTACGGAAAATATGCCGATGCCCAAATGGGAGAATTGATTAGCCGTTACAAACCCGCGGTGTTGTGGAATGACATCGACTATCCTAAGTCCGGCCATCCTCTGGAAATTATGGCCGAGTATTACAACACCGTCCCTGACGGCGTGATCGACGATCGCTTCGGTGTAAAGCACTCCGATTTCAAATCCCCTGAGTATCAGACGCTGGACAAGATCAGCCCGACGAAGTGGGAGGAATGCCGGGGTCTAGGGCGTTCGTTCGGCTACAATCGCGCGGAAGGCGAAGCCGAGACCATCGCTGCCGACGAACTGATTTACCTCCTGGTCGACATCGTCAGCAAGAACGGTAATCTTTTGCTGGACGTCGGACCGGAGGCGGATGGCACAATTCCTGCCGTCCAGATGACGCGTTTGAAGGCCCTAGGCGCGTGGCTGAAGATCAATGGCGATGCCATTTATGGCACTCAGCCGTGGAAGCGTGCCGACGGAGAGGCTGGGGACGGCATCCGGGTTCGCTTCACCCAGAGAGATTCATCGCTTTACGCAATTTTGCTAGCGAAGCCCAAAGCAAATACCGTAACCATAAAGTCTCTTTCCCCCAAACCCGGTACCAAAATTTCCTTGTTGGGCAATGCGGGACCATTGGATTGGTCCCAGCAAGGCGACGACATCAAAGTCAGCCTTCCCGCTGCTCTCCCTGGAGAATACGCGTATGTATTGAAGATCGCCGGGCCCGTCTCCTGAGCCGACGCGGGTAGCAAGTGCGAGAATGGCAATCCGCATCGGCCGGACGGTGCGGGATCTCCGTTTGAAATCTTGTCCAAAACTTCCCGTTTGCCTTCATTCGCAAGGAAAGCGCCTCCCTCATTTGAGCATTTGATGCAAAACAAGGTCTTACAACTCGATGGGAAAGACAATGTTCTCATTGCCCTTAGCGACCTGAGCCGCGGTCAGCAAATTCCGTTTGGAGGGAGGAATTTCACCCTGCTATCGAGTGTTCCCGCGAAACACAAGTTTGCTACGGAGGACATTGGTATCGGCGATGAAATTACGATGTATGGGCTCCTGGTGGGAAGGGCCGTGAGACCCATCGCTCGCGGAGAACGGTTGAGCCCCAGCAACGTCGAGCACGATGCGAACGCATTTGTCGACCCGACGGGCGAATATCGTTGGGTACCGCCGGATGTCTCGCGCTGGAAGCAGCGCAAATTTGCCGGATATCGCCGCTCCGATGGGCAGGTGGGTACCCGCAACCACTGGCTGGTGGTGCCTCTGGTATTTTGTGAAAACAGAAACATTGATGTCCTGAAGCGGGCGTTTGAGGATGAATTGGGCTTTGCAGCGCCCCAGGTCTACCGCCGTCAAGTCGCTGAGTTAGCCCAACTCTATCGAGAGGGACACCCGGCGGAGGCCATTCCAACTCGGATGTTTGACGGAAATGGGTCGGGTACGCCCGCCAGTCGCGTGTTCCAAAACATCGACGGCATCAAGTTCCTTCCGCATGGGGGCGGCTGTGGAGGGACCCGCGAAGACTCAAATAACCTTTGCGGACTAATCGCTGGCTACATCAACCACCCCAACGTTGCCGGCGCAACCGTCCTCAGCCTGGGATGCCAGCATGCTCAAACCGGAATTCTTCGCGAGGAGATCCAGAAGCGCAATCCAAACTTTGACAAGCCGCTGGTGATTCTGGAGCAGCAGCGAAGCGGATCAGAATTTGCCATGCTCTCCGATGCGATTCGGAGGACGTTTGTGGGATTGATGGAAGCAAACAAAGTAAAGCGGGAGCCTGCGATGCTGTCGCAGCTATGCCTGGGACTGAAGTGCGGGGGGTCCGACGGATTTTCCGGCGTATCCGCCAACCCTGCGGTGGGGCACACCGCCGATCTGCTGATTGCTCTTGGGGGAAGGGCGATCCTCTCTGAATTTCCCGAATTGTGTGGCGTCGAACAGGAACTCATGAATCGAAGCGCGCGTCGTGAAGTGGCGGAGAGGTTTGCCAGACTGATGCAAGCCTACCAGGCCCGCGCCAAGGCTGTGGGCTCCGGTTTTGAGATGAACCCGTCTCCCGGGAACATCCGCGACGGCCTTCTCACCGATGCGATGAAGTCGGCGGGCGCGGCAAAAAAGGGAGGGAAATCCCCGGTCACGGCGGTTCTCGACTATCCCGAGTACTCAACCGTAGCCGGCCTGAACCTACAGTGCACGCCGGGAAACGACGTCGAATGCGTTACGGCGCAAGTGGGAGCCGGGGCCAACGTTGTACTGTTCACCACCGGTTTGGGTACGCCTACCGGAAATCCCATTGCTCCGGTGGTGAAGATTGCCTCCAACTCAATCCTGGCAGATCGCATGAGCGACATTATTGATATTGACGCTGGCAAGGTAGTGACCGGGGAGACCACGATTGAGCACATGGGAGAAGGGATTTTAGAGCAGGTAATCAGTTTCGCAAGCGGTGAGACAAGAACCAAGGCGGAATTGAACGGTCAGAATGATTTCATCCCCTGGAAACGAGGGGTTTCACTCTGACCTTAGCGGGCGAATCAACGACGCGGACCTTAATTGAGAAGGTGCGAGGGGCGCGGTCGTCGTTGCCGAAATCGCAAGGAGGCAAGTTGACAAACCTCTGCCGATCTTCGATCACAACCGCTTGTCTATTGTTCTGGGGGTTGAGCGTTGCAGGTTTTGCCAACGCCCAGCAAGCCGCGCCTGATGCTCCCGTCTCGCCTCGCATCTTTCGGGAAGACATTGAGTGGCTCGACATCTGGATGCCCGATTCCAAGGTTACGAACCAGCCCCGGGTGCTGCTGATTGGCGACTCGATTACCCGGGCCTACAACCGAGAGGTAGAAACGGCGCTGAACGGGAAGGCGGTCGTTTTCCGGTTAGCGACGTCAAAGTGCGCGGGCGATCCAGTGCTTCCCGAGGAGATATCCTTAATTCTCCGGCAGTATCAGTTCGATGTCATTCACTTTAACAACGGCATCCACGGTACGGAGTACAGCGACGAGGCATACGGCGACGGTCTGCGGGACATGATCTCGATTTTGCGGAAGTACGACCCCAGGGCGCGGCTCCTATGGGCTACCACCACGCCCATCAGAGTCAGCGGACGCATCGATCAGCTAGACTCCTCAAATAGCCGTGCCATCCGCCGCAATGCGATAGCAGCGGCGATCATGAAACAAACGGGCATCCCTACCGACGATCTCTACAATCTTGTTCTCGACCATCCCGAGTACTACCAGCCAGATGGCATCCACTTCAATGAAAAAGGGGTCGAGGCAGAGGCGAAGGAGGTGGCGCGTCAAATTGCCGAAGTCTTACCAAGATAGCCCAAGACAGCTCTTCAGAATAGGCGCTCAAGTAATAATTGGTCGTCATGGGCCCGACTTGGCCTCTGGGCGATCTGTTTCGTCGGTTAATTCCCGTCTTATATTGCAATAAAGCGACATATGATCACGAACCCGAAAATCTCAAACGGCCCATTGAAAGATGCGGACTCAGGGAGTTCTCACTGCCATGCCAGGTGACCAGGAAGGTCTTCCGAAGCGGTGGAACCGCCGCGAATTCATTGCCACCCTCGCGGCGGCTGTCCTTGCCGGAAAAGTAAGAGCCGGAGCGCTCGCCGCCAAACCGCGGGAAGTATTTCTGGTCCCAAATTTCCATCCTGCGAGCTGCGGTTGGCTGACCACCTTTTCGAAGGAACGCGTATATTGCGCCAACAGCTACCTGAATCATCTGGACCGCGTCCGTGACGACCCGAACTATTCGTTCGTGATGTCGGAGGTTAACAACATCATCGCGATCATGGACTTTCAACCTGGCCGTATTGTGGAACTGCAACAAAGAATTCAGGAAAATCGGGTGGAACTGGTGAATGGCTATTTCCTCGAATCGGCCATTAACCTTTCTGGTGGAGAGGCGCTGGTTCGGCAAGGGGTTGAGGGGCTCCGGTGGTATCAGAAAGTGTTTGGGGTTAAGCCCCGCTTCTCGTGGAACATCGACGTCTGCGGCACACACGACCAGATGCCACAAATCGCGACGGGCCTCGGCCTGGAGGCATTGGTCTACACGCGCCGAAATCCGACGGGAAAAACCTTGTACTGGTCGGAATCGCCAGACGGCACGCGCATACTGACCCTTTCGCCCGGTCAGTACAGCGAGGCACATCCTGTCTTCTCGTCGAAGTCAGTCCTGACGACAGACCAACTACGCGAGCTGGAGAGGTTTTTTAATGACAAAGAACCCATTACGCCCGAAGGCGCGCCAATACTGATACTTGGCGGTGGCGATGACTACGCTCTGGCCCCTCTGGTAAAGGACTATCCCAGCCTGTTGCTGAAGCAGTTGGCCGAAACCGACCCCGAGCGAAAGCTCAAGTTCACCACCATGGGTCAGTACCTGGATGCCATACAGCCTGGTATCACGTCAGGTGGCACAAAGATTCCCACGTTGCGAGGCGGTACCGCCTACGATTTCGATGCCTTCTGGATCGAAAATCCCAAGGTCAAGACCTTGTACCGTCGTAATGAGCATGCACTGCAGGCCGCGGAGACGCTGGCGGCAATCGCCAGCCTCCAGGGTAAGTACGAATATCCGGTCAAGCCGCTATCCGATTGCTGGATTCTCATGTGCCTGAACATGGATCGCAATACAATCTGGGGCTCCGCTGGCGGAATGGTATTCGAGAACGAGAAGTCCTGGGATGCACAAGACCGTTTCAATTGGGTGGCCAGAACCACCGATCAGGTATTCGATTCTGCGGGCAGTTCACTCACCGGGACCGGCGAACAGGTGGCGGTCTTCAATCCGCTGAACTGGAAACGGAACGACCCAGTGGCGCTGCGACTTCCTGCGGGCAAGAGTTTGGAGGGTACGGATTGCGAAGCGCTGCCCGATGGCTTGGTTCTATGCCGTTTGGATTTGCCTTCGATCAGTGCTGGAGGGTGGAAGTTGTCCGCCCGAGGGCCAACCTCGCCGCCTTCGATAAAACTCCCGCCGGTCATCGAAACGAACTTCTATTTCGTAAGCATCGACGCGAAAACGGGAGCGATTGCCAGTCTCAAGCTGAAAAAATCGGGGCGAGAGTTGCTTGCCGCTCCCGCCAACGTGATCGTGGCAGAAAGGCCGACCGCCAAGCAAACGGAGGATCCGGGCGACAAGATGCCTCCCCGTCCGCAGCGCACGCGGCTGGCCACCTCCAGCGACCAGGGGTCAGCTATCCAGGTGAGGCGGGGAGCCCTAGCCACGACGGTCGAGATCACGGGCACATTCTATGGAGGCGGGGCGCTTCGTCGCGTCATCCGCTTTTATCACCACCACCCGCGAATCGATTTTGAAACCGAACTGAATGACGTTCCCAACTACACGATTGTGGTTTCAGAATTTCCGCTGTCCGAAGATGTTCTTGAAGTGCGCCGCGGCATACCCTACGGTTTCTCTCATGGGGCCTGGTCGAAACCGAACCCTGATTTGCATGGCTGGACGAAAGGAATAGTTCCCGCGGTTCGCTGGATCGATTTTTCGCTGGCGCAGGGAGGGGGTCTCGCCATTTTTGATCGGGGCTTGAGCGGCCGCGAACTCAACGAGCGCACGCCAATTATCTATCTGCTCAATGCGGAAGATAAGTATGTGGGATACGAGAATCCCTGGTTAAGCGGCAAGGGCAAACACGTCTTACCCTATTCAATCGTGGCGCACGAGACTGCGTGGCAAGAAGCTCGTATACCGCGCATGGCATGGGAATACAACCAGGAGCCGGTCGTCATTCCAGGCAGGGCTGCGACGCCTTTGCAATCTTTCCTGGAGACGTCGGAGAACGTCGTCGTCGAAGCCTTGCGTCGTGAGGGGGACCATATCGAGTTGCGCTTGGTCGAGTGCCTGGGTTTGGCAGGCACAGCGAAGGTCAAACTAGATTTGCCGCACCAAAGTGCAGCAGTTACCGATTTGACCGGACGTAAACTGTCGGACTTGCCGAGATCCTCTCCCTATGCATTCCCTGTCCGGCCCCAGCAAATAGTCACCCTGCACTTCGCCACTTCCTCAACGCTGCCCGAGCCCGCTCCCATCAGATCGTGGGATCCTTTTGTGCCCAAAGAAAAGCTTCCGGCGCTGCACGAGTACGACCCCAATCTTATTGGCCATCCGCCGTTTGGCGAGTAACTACTGGTGATGCTGGGTGCAGGGAACGCAAATTGAAAGGCGGAATCCGGGCCATCTTTCACGGAGGTGACGAACCACAGCCGCGCATCATTTTCTGGTACGTCACGGTGGCAAGTCTCGCGGCGGGTCGAGCAAGAAAACATAGGGGCCGCTGGCCCAAATAATGTCTTATGGATGTAGGTTCACGATCGCGGGATGAAGCTCCCATAGCGTCCCAACCTGCCCGGTGCCACGATCATGCTCAAAATCTTCGAAGGCCATTCCAACAATATCGACCGGGAAGGCCTGTGTAAGTTCGCCCCCGTGTTGCGAGTCCAGGCGGAATCCGTGTTGCTTCAGTTGTGCTTGGATATTTTGCCGCGCACTACAATATTCACTATCGACCGGCGTTTCCACGATCATCCGGACAGCATTCTTATCTGGAGCGTGCGAAATCTCCATTACAACATCGCAGTCCACTGCATTTACGCTAACGTTTTGTAAAAATGCGGTCGCGATGTGAAAAACCTCAAGCTCCCGTCCCGTGCGTGGCGCGTCTGGCGGTATGATTGGGTCTTGCGTCCAACCAAGAATGGTTTCAACGGTGACTTCTTGGATCGCAATGTTGGGAATGGGTACGTGCTTCGCAAGGTGCCGGTAGTCAGAAATATCAGGCTCGATAGGCAGGCACTTACAGAGGTCCTCAGGTGTTGGCTGCAAAATGCCGTAATCCTGCCCTTTGCAACTCACCGCAAACAGAACCAGTAAAATCGTACCCCCTGTCAAGCAAATGTCTTTGACTCTTTCAACTTGCTTGCTCATAGGTGCGCTTGGATGTTACCGCAGGACGAAAGTAAGTGTCAGAGCAAACACACGGTTGACAGATTAATCCGCAGCCAGCGTGACTTCACCACTTGATCAGCAAATTCTCAGGCGGCCAGTCTTCGTCCCTCCGTTCACGGCGGATTACTGCCGTTTGCCCGTTATCCGCTAGTAATGGGTCATCGGCAATTACGCCAGACTCGCCGATTTCTGACTAATAATGGCACGTCCCAGATCAGCTTTGGACAGGGTCGTTTTGTCACACCCGAGATCGAGCGGCACTGAAACTGGTGCTCGCCGCGGTTAGAGGGAGCGTGGTGGGCTCCCGCCCGGGAACTGGCCAGGCCCGCAACTCGCTAGAACAGTTTTTTAGAGCAGCATAGAATCAACTGGTTCTACATTGTGAACCGCTCAATTTCTGCAGTGCCTACATCAACGCGAGTTGCGGGCGGCGACGAATTATGACCCCGGAGGCGCAGATGTGATCGCCGCGGTCGTCAGAAGCTACAGTTGGGATTCCCGGCCGGAAGCTCGGCGCGGAACACACCTCCGACCGAAGTAATTGCGACCGTAACATCGCTGGCCGAATTAATAGGATCCTGGTTAATGCCGATGTGCCCGCTCCCGAAGTCAACAAAGCCCTGACCCTTGTTATACACATGAGGCGAACACGTGGGGTCATCAAATTCGTAGAACGTGAGCTGACCTGAGGTTACGGTGATGTACACCGGCCCCGGATGTTTATGCCAGCCTGTGGAACCCAACGGATCGTAGAGGTGGGTATCTACCTCCACATCAATAGCGGGATCCGTCTTATCAAGAGCCTGCGCCTTTGCGATGTATTGGAACGGTTTTACGGTTGGGTTGGTGGGATTCAAAGTTTGGTTCTGGTCGGTATTCACTATGAAACCGTCATACGTCCCTCTACCAATTAAGGTGCGGTGAACGCCGATCGCAGGAGTTGCCCACATCTTGAGCACGTACCCGCCGATCGCGAAGACGCACAGGACAGCAGCTGTTGCAGCAGTTTTCAAAACTTTTCCCTTCATTTCGACCTCCGAGAATATTGGAACCGAGAGGACCTTCTCAGAGAGGCCATCTTCGTGCAATGGAGATCGAATGAAAGTCGTATGAAGTTTTTGTGAAGCGCCAAACCACTGACCACTTGCTACTTAGCCGTTTTATGTCGCATCATCTTGGGTGCCAGGACCCAGTGGCGGTTGGGGGGCAGGTACGGCCCAGGTATTCCATTTCGGGGATTTCACACTTGACCAGTCGCGGTATCGGCTGCAGCGGGGCGAGCGCATTCTGCGCCTCGAAAGGCAGCCCATGGAGTTGCTCTTCCTACTGGTACAGAGACGCGGAGAACTGGTTACACGCGAAGAGGTCGCGGACCGGCTTTGGGGCACGACCGTTTTCGTTGATATCGATCAAAGCATCAACACAGCCGTTCGCAAGGTCCGAATGGTGCTGCGCGACGATCCTGATAAGCCCCATTTCATCGAAACGGTGGTCGGGAAAGGGTATCGCTTCGCCGCGCCAGTGGCGGTCAACGGAGAAGCGACTGTGTCTGCTACGGCCGGATTGCCGGCCTTGCCGCAGCCTGCCCAAGCGGGCCAAAGCGCAGCCATCGCAGCCGCTCCTGCCCAGCGGATGCACCGTTGGTCTCCTGTAGTAATGCTGCTGACGGGCATAGGGGCCGTGCTTGCAATTTTTGCATCCGGTTGGGTGGCGATCCACGTTCGCAACACTGGAAGCTCGACGCATCCGGGCATCAAGTCGCTCGTGGTCCTGCCACTGAAGAACCTTTCTGGCGATCCCGCTCAGGAATACCTTGCCGACGGAATGACCGAAGCTTTGGTATCTCGCCTCTCCAGTATTCATGATCTCCGGGTGATTTCCCGAACCTCATCCATGCGCCTCAAGAATTCCAATCTCTCGGTCCCGGAGATCGCAAACGCCTTGCAGATCGATGTTGTTGTAGAGGGCTCCGTCATTCGAGAAGGCAATCGCATTCGCGTTACTGCCCAGTTGATTCGCGGCACAACTGACGAACACTTCTGGTCGGAGACTTACGATCGGGAACTGCCTGACGTGCTTGCGCTACAAAGTGACGTGGCCCAGGCTATCGCCCGTAAGGTTGAGGTCACCGTTACCGGGAAAGAAGAGCAGCGCCTCACCGCATCCCACACCGTTTTGCCGGAAGCCTACGAAAGCTATTTGAAAGGCCGCTCCTCGTTAAGTAACAACAACACCAAGGCTGGCATTGAGGAGAGAATTCGTTACTTCGAGGAGGCAATCGCGAAAGACCCCGCATTTGCGCCAGCTTACGTTGGCTTGGCGGAGGCGCATGCTGACCTGGGCACAGTTATGATGGGCGAGGATCCTAATCGTGAGCGCCCGAAGGTAGTTAGCGCTGTTCGCAGAGCTCTGGAATTGGATCCAAATCTCGCGGAGGCCCATGTCCTGCTCGCCGAGATGGCGCAGGAACAGTGGCGCTGGGCGGAAGCCGAAACTGAATACCGGCGGGCGCTTGAATTGAACCCGAACGATTCCGATGGTTACGCCGGACTAGCATTCTGGCTGCTATGTCAGGGCCGTACGGACGAGGCCTTGGCGTCGGCTGAGCGCGCACGTGAACTCGACCGCCTTGGATCTACAACGTCGAATCTTGCGTGGATTCTATTTCAGTCCCGACGCTATGAGGAGGCGGTACGCGAGTTACGTAGCTCACTCGCGGTGCACCCGAACGGCGCCGGCAGCCTTTGGCTGCTAGGATTTACTCTCGTTATCAATGGTCAAGCGAGCGAAGCAATTCCGCTGCTGGAAAGAGCGGCTGCCCTTGCAGACCGCAGTTCCGGCTTCATCGATGTGCTGGGGGCGGCCTACGCCCGTGCAGGCCGTCGCTCCGATGCGCTGCGCATTCTCGCTGAATTGAAACGTCGCAAGCAGCATGGCTATGTCGCAGCCGCATCCTTCGTTATCGTTTACCTTGGCCTCGGCGAAAACGAGCAGGCGTTTGCCTGGCTCGAGGAGGCTTACAAGGAACGGTCAAACATGCTGCAGTTCGTGAAGGTGCATCCACTCTTCGACCCGCTGCGTGGCGACCCGCGTTTTGCAGATCTGCTCCACCGCGTCGGTCTTGGCTGACGCATCCCGGCAAGGGCGAGTTGCTGACGCAACTCCTTATGATCTTTAGGTCCGAAGTCAGCTGCCGAGCAACGCTGGTTTCACAACAGCAACTCCTGTACTACGACTAGATCACTACCCATTGTGTCTGGATCGTCGGCTAACCTTACCTTACCGGATTACGGAAGGGTTGCCCGTCATCCGGGAGGAAACGGTGTTGGTTTCTGGCTCATGCCCATGGCACGTGGCTTCGTGACCCTTAGGGGGTGAGAAGTGTCGGGAGAGTTGAAATTTTCGGAAAATTGAAATGGCCAACATTATGACCGAAGCTGTATCGACCCCCGGACATGACATAGTAGAGCAGGTTGCAGCGAAGGGCCGTCTCTCAGGCAAGAATCATGAGCAAAAGGAGAGCAGGTATGAACTCAACCAAACAGACAGCGAGGATCGCGGGCGTGCTGTACCTGGTGAACGGAGTGACTGGATTCTTCGGCATCATCTATGTCCCCAGCAGACTGATGGTAACTGGTAACGCGGCTGCAACCGCCCAAAACATCCTCGCTTCCGAGAGGCTTTTCCGCCTCGGCATCGTCTCCGAACTGATCTGTGCGGTCGAATTTATCTTCCTGCTCTGGGTTCTGTACCGATTACTCGGCGGGGTGAACAAGACGCATGCTTCGCTGATGGTGATTCTGGGTCTGGTCTTCGTTCCCATTATGTGCGTGAATGCGCTAAACGAGATCGCTGCCCTGACGCTTTTGCGCGGTGCGGACTTCCTGTCGGTATTGGGCCAGCCGCAACGCGAAGCCATGGCCATGCTGTTCCTCGATTTGCATCGCTACGGGTACGTTATCGGCTGGATCTTTGGCCCCTGGCTTTTCTTCTTCGGGCTGCTTGTATTTAAGTCGGGTTTCCTTCCCCGCATCCTAGGCGTACTGCTGATCGCGGCGTGTTTCGGCTACTTGGCGGATAGTCTTACGCCGTTGCTTCTGCCGAGTTACGCGAACCTCATGGGCCGAATCGCGAACATCCCGCTAACGCTGGGCGAACCAGCGATTATCTTGTGGCTTTTGATTAGGGGAGCAAAGGATCAACCATTGGAAGCCGCGGCATAAAGTGAGTCGAACTCCCGGCGTTGGGCCGGAGCAGACCAAAGGAAAAGATCTGGACGTTCGCACCGATCTGTTTTCCTTCGGAGCCGTGCTCTACGAAATGGCCACCGGAACCCTTCCATTCCGAGGCAGCACTTCCGGGACGATTTTCGAAGCCATTCTTAATCGGGAGCCAGTCGCACCAGTGCGATTGAACCCTGAAGTTCCGGCAGCACTGGAAGAGATCATCAACAAGGCTTTAGAGAAAGACCGTAATCTTCGTTATCAGAGCGCCGCGGAATTGCGCACCGACCTGCAGCGCTTGCAGCGCAACCCTTCCGCGCGGTCGGTCGCTCTGCCAAGGGTGCATATTCGCACCCGCTTACGAACTGCAGTAATGGGAGTAGCGCTGGTGCTTGTGTTGGGCGCTGCGATCTCCGCCTATTTTTGGACGCGGCCTGCACCCGTGCCCAAGGTCTCCAATTACCTTCAGCTTACCCATGACGGTCACTTGAAGTCGCTGATCGGAACGGACGGTGCGAGACTCTACCTGGGCGTACCACCCGACGTTCATCGCAACATCGCCGAGGTGCCTATCTCCGGCGGCGATCCCACGCCGATTCCCGCGCCCTCACCTAACATGTTCGCTGTTGGAGTTGCACCGGACGGGTCGCAACTCCTCGTGTTGGACGCCCAAACCTCCGCAACCGAGACGCCGCTGTGGAGTCTGCCTACCTTGGGTGGGTCCCCGCGCAGACTAGGAGACACGGTGGGCAGATCCGCCGCCTGGTCTCCCGACGGCGAGACACTGGCCTACTCCAACGCGGGGGACTTGTTCCTGGCGAAGTCCGACGGGACAGAATCCCGCGAGCTGGTCACGACGAAAAACTTTATCCAGCATCTTGTCTGGTCGCCCGATGGAATCCATCTGCAATTCGACGCCCAGGAAAACAAAGATGTCGGCCCCTACTCGCTTTGGGAAGTTTCGGTGGATGGTGCGGACTTACATCGGTTGCTGCCCGGCGGGCGAAATTCCGCGTGTTGCGGCCGCTGGACGGCCGACGGGAAATATCTCGTCTTCCAGTCGAGCAACCAGATCTGGGCCCTCCCGCGAGGGGGCGGCTTTCCTCGCTCCGAACCTAAGCCCATTCAATTGACTTCCAGCCCGTTGTGTTTAACCTGGCCGCTTCCCAGCAAAGACGGGAAAAAACTGTTTGTGATCGGCGAGCTGCACCGCGGGGAACTGACGCGCTACGACACGAAGTCAGGCCAATTTTCACCTTTTTTCGGGAGTATCTCTGCGGAATATTTTGCCAGCTCGAAGGATCACCAGTGGGTGGCCTACGTTTCCTATCCCGAAGGCACTCTTTCGCGAAGCAAACCGGATGGAAGCGAACGCCTGCAATTGACCTACCCACCCTTGAATCCGCATCTTCTTCGTTGGTCTCCCGACGGCAAGACAATCGTGTTTACTGACAGGAATTCAGCCAGAATCTATGAGGTTGCATCCGAGGGCGGCAGTCCCCGGCAACTCATGCCGGACGTTCCAGGCCCGCAGTGGGATCCGAACTGGTCGCCGGGCGGTGACAAAATTGTCTTCGGTGGTGGCCCCGGTGACGGCGCTTCGTCGATCCGCGTCCTTAACCTGGCGAGCCACCAAGTTTCCACGCTGCCGGGATCGCAGGGGCGGCTTTTCGGGCCCCGATGGTCGCCCGACGGACGATACATTCTCGCATTGAGCATTGGGTCGGGCGACCTGGTACTGTTCGACTTCCAGATGCAGAAGTGGACTGAGCTTGCCAAAGGCGTCTTTGGCTACCCGAATTGGTCGAGGGCCGGACAATACGTTTATGTTCTGGATGCGAGGGGAAAGGGCGCGGTCCTCAGAATTCGAATCAGCGACCATAAGGCAGAACAAGTGGTCGACTTGAAGAATTTCATTTCTGTCGGAAGTTACGGGACTTCGTTGGCTCTCACGTCCGACGATTCGCCTTTGCTGCTCCGCGACGCCGGAACTCAGGATGTCTATGCCCTCGACTGGGAAGCGCCTTAACAGTACGGTTCCGCGGGCTGCACTCATTCGCGACTCCTTCGGGCCGAATTCCTGCTGGTGATGCGCTATGACCGCAGATCGCGACAGTTTGTGAGCTACCTCTCAGGATTGTCGGCCGAAGGCTTGGATTTTTCTCGCGATGGAGAATGGGTTACATATGTATCTTTGCCGCAAGCTACGCTGTGGCGCAGCCGGCTGGACGGAAGCCAGCAACTTCAACTCACTGATAGTTCCACCGTAGTCGGCCTGCCGCGCTGGTCTCCGGACGGGAAGCGGATTGCTTTCAGTGCAAGGAAACCCGGCGCGGATTGGAAGATCTTCGTGGTTTCAGCCGACGGCGGCAGCCCGGAACAGGTGATCTCCGGCGAGGGGTTGGAGTTGGATCCGACCTGGTCTCCGGATGGAAACTTTTTGGCGTACTCAACGGACTACTTCGACCTTCACAGCGTCGTGCATCTAGTAGATTTGCGAACCCATCACGTCTCTACGGTTCCAGGCTCGGAGGGTTTTTTCTCCCCACACTGGTCACGCGACGGCCGCTTTCTGTTTGCCGTAAGCCACAAATTGCAGAATCCACAGAAGCTGCTGACGTATACCTTCACGACCCAAAAGTGGGAGCAATTGCTTCTCGCGAAGAGTATTGACTACCCAACGTGGTCGCGAAGCGGCGAATACATACACTTTATCAATTTCGTGGAGGACGGCACGCCCTTTTATCGTGTGCGGGTCAGCGACCATAAGCTAGAACGTATTGGGGTCGTGAGTCTCCCCCGTGGGAATGGTGAAAGGGCAATTCGGTCAGTGGACGGGGCTGGCCCCTGACGATTCTCCCTTGCTGCTGCATGACACGAGTTTCCAGGGAGATCTATGCCCTGGATTTGCAGCTCCATTGAAACAAGTTCCAGTGCGATAGTGCATGTTCCCTGATAATCGATTTGGTCCGTGGGCAGCGGTCTAGCGGATGGTTAGTCGGCAAACAGGAAACGGACGAAAGGTCTTGCCTTGGCCGCCTGCGAAGCAGCAGGCGAAAAATAAACAAGTAGATCAGACCCCTCCGATCACGAGCGAATTCGTTGGCGTCGATCCAGTCAGCTTAACAGCGTTCTTGCGGATTCCCTGCGGATTGAGTCGTCGGGAGACTCCATCGAAACCGCGTCCGACCGCCTGGGGCTGCGCAACCAATGCGCTTCGCGGCCAGGAAGATTCGCAAAATACTCGGCAATGCCGTTGCTCCGCCGATCGGCCTGCTGATCGCATCGGCCAGCGGAGAGGAAACGCGAGCCGACATAAAGGCAAGGTCTCAGACTTCAGCGACAGAGTCCGTGAGCGCACCGGGCAAAAGCCGCAGAGCGCAACCGGGACTCACGGAGAATAAGAACGCGCAACGTCCTCTCCGTAAATCTGCCTAACGGTGTGCTGCACAGCAATCACATTGCTGCGCGAAGATTCGGTTGCACGGCTGATAGGGTCCTTGGCAAATTCTGCCCGGTAAATTCTCCGCAGGAATTCACCCTGTTTTCTGAGACGTTCGATTATTACCGAGTCGAGTTGTTCCACAAGTTCCATGCTCCATGATACGAAGGGCATTTGGGCAAAGTTCACGCGGAAGTTCACCCCCAATAACCTTCGTCAACACAGAACACGGACCGGTCGTTGGTTACGCCAGTCGTTGAGGAGCTTGGAGAGTCGCTTTTCCCGCAATGCATTGACTCGCCTGAGCATGGCCATTCCTAGCGGTTAAACAGTTCTTTTGCGACATGCCAAAAAGTCGTTGGCCGCAAGACGGACTAGGCACAACCTTTCATCATAACCGACAACTCTTGCTTGATCCCCAGGAGGCGCTCCTCTCGTAAAGCGTGAGCTGATTTGTCTAGGGCGGAATGCTGGCTTTTAACCCAATACCGTGCATTCGTAACTCTTAGGTCGCTAATTTCCTGCCTCATGCTGGCGAGGCGCTCCGAAATGTGGTTAACATCTATCATGACTACGATCATACGCTCTTATCGTGGCATCCATCTAAACGCTACTGAGCAGATCGAGCACTCGAAGAGTAGAGATTCTGGGTGAAATCGACACAAGATAGCAAAGCCGAGAAACGTTATTTCTTAGCGGAAGACGGAATGAAAATGCGGGACGGAGAGTGGATTAAGACACTTGCTGACGGCAGAAGAGTGAAATTCACCCGCCAGAAACTGCCAGGCGACACGGCTTTTGTCACCGCTCAGATTGAAAGAAACAAAGTGGTCTATTCGATCTTCTTAGCCAAGGGACAAAACCCTCTAAGCCGTGAAGAGGTCGAAAGGCATTTCGAGCGTGAGCTGTCAAAGAAGTAACCCTCGGCCTTCCACTACAGTGGGTTTATAGATCCAAACTGCACCGCTTAGAGGACTTCACTGTTTGCCAGGCTTATCTTTCCCTTGTCCGAGCTTTTCGGCCTTTATCCGCTCAAGAGACCGCTCAATTCCCATCAATTCCTCGCGTACATTGCCGAGTCTGTCAAGAAGTTCATCCAGGGTGTCTTCATGAAGTTTGCGCCGTTGGGTGGCCACAATGTCCAGTGTAGTCGAGACCGATTGCGCCCGTCGGCACGCTAACGTACTGGTAAATGTTCGTTACCGGGCACACGATGTCAGATTCAAGAAGCCAAGACAGG
>Ga0137415_10002756_pt1 | contig 17391 bp, 12 predicted proteins | sample CZODoug3_1_1_16f_FD_183082 | JGI IMG/M metagenome (GOLD analysis project Ga0137415, IMG submission 183082) | Vadose zone soil fungal communities from Angelo Coast Range Reserve, California, USA - CZODoug3_1_1_16fungal (Hybrid Assembly) | ecosystem: Environmental > Terrestrial > Soil > Vadose...
CAGTTGTTCTGGGTGCAGCCGAGATAATTGTGCAATCATCTCCTCCGTCAGACCGTCCGCAAGGTACTCCTGTTTGGGATCACCAGTGAGATTTTGGAAGGGCAGCACGGCCAGCATGATCTTTTCTGATTTTGGCGGCGACGCAAGCCGAAAACTCCGCCAGGAAAGATAGCCGGCGGCAAGCAAAACGACTGCGACCAGGCCCAGGACCGCGGCTATCCGCCAGCCACGCCCAGGGCTGGGCATGGGTGCATCAACCTCTAGCGACTCGAGGACGGTTGAAGTTTCAGCTGGCGAGTGCTGGCTGCCGGCTTTCGCCTCGGCGGGGATCCCGGGTATGGAGGAGCCGGACGTAAGAACCTGCGCCGCATCCGCTTTCGTGACATCTGCAGCTTCGGCAAGTGCGACATCGGCTGTGAACTGATAGCCCTTGCGGCTAATCGTTACGATCAAACGGCTGTCTTCAGGATTTCCCGCCAGCGCCTTCCGCAGGTGCGAAATGTGTTGCGTCAGGTTTCCCTCTTCCACAAAGGCGTCCCCCCATACCGCTTTGAGCAATTCGTCCTTTGTAATCAATCGGTTGGGGTTTTGAGCGAGGAAAAGCAGGACGTCGAAGGCTTTCGGGGTGATTGGGATCGGCGATTTGTCGCAGTGAAGTGTGCGTCTTTTGGGGTCCAGCACATACGGTCCGAAGCAGTACAAGTCGTTCATGACAAAGCCGATAGGTCGTTCACGCCGAGTCTTCCGAGTTTTTCATCTTTTTTCAGCGATTCCTTGAGGACTTCCCAAAAGCCTTTTCTGCAGAATGCGTCCTCGTCAGAGTGAGATTGACGGGCACTTTGCCGGTCGGTAGCGAACCCCGCGGCGAATTGTAGGCTTCATGCAATTTCGCTGCAAGGAACTGGCCTTTAGTTGTGAGGTCGGGACAAAGAAGATCGATCAGCCCCAAGAGGTTGAACAATTGGCCCGAAGCCGCAATCGGGCATGTCGGAGAAGGCAGAGATACGGACCACCGGCTAGAGATTCAAGGGAGGGTTAAAAATATGCTGTAGGAGCTTTCGGCAATTGCCGAAGTTTCGGACATTTCTCCAGGAGCTAACTGGTCCGCATCAACATCTTCCGGTTGGAATTGTGATTGCCGTCCCCAGAACAGTCATGAGGGGGGCCGATGCTCAAGATCACGAGGGCAGCGAATGGAGAGGTGGTCTTTACAGTGAGTGGCCGGTTGGACGCAGAAAATCTGGCGGAGTTGGAAACGCTGTTCAGAGCGGAAGCCAGCGGCCGCCGCATCACTTTGGATTTAACAGAGCTGACGCTGGTGGACCAAGACGCTGTCCTATTTCTTGGGCGCTGCGAAGCCGAGAACATCCGGCTCAGGAATTGTCCAGCATACATCCGGGAATGGATCGTGAGAGAGCGAGGCCAGAGTTAGCCACTCACCTGGCTGCAGAACGGGAGCACGATGGCGATGCAATTGGTTCAAATACAAGAGCAAGAATTGGAGGCGAAAAAGCGGGGTGTCGCTTCACTCCAGCTTGCGGAAGCGCAGCGACAGAACGCATCGGGCGAGGACCACGACGCGGCGCTCGTCTTTGCCGCCAAGAGTGGCGATGGACATGCATTCGGAATTCTGGTCAAGCGCTATCAGCGGAGGATTCTAGCGGTGGCCCGGCGCTTCACTGGTATTCGTGAGGATGCAGAAGACATCGCCCAGCAGAGCTTCCAAAAGGCTTTCGTCCACTTGCACAAGTTCGAAGGGAAATCTTGCTTCTCCACCTGGTTAACGCGGATTGCCATCAACGAAGCCCTTATGTTTCTGCGCCGAGTTCGCGGCGCACGGGAGATATCGATCGATGATTTAAGTGGGAATGAAGAAACCGCACCGCACATGGAGATGCCTGATTCGCGTCCAAGTCCCGAGAGAGCCCTTTTAGAGAGCGAGCAGAACAAAGTTCTGTGGGCGGCGATAAACAAGTTGACTCCGCGAACACGAAAAGCGATCGAGCTGCGAGACTTGGGCGAATTATCCACAAAAGAGGCCGCTGAGGCGTTGGGGCTCTCAGTCGATGCGATGAAAGGGCGCCTGTTCCATGGGCGGAGGAAATTGCACCGCGTATTGAAGCGCGAGTCCGCGTGGATCTCTGGGAGACAGATCTCGCGGGCGAGTCGCAAGGCGAACGGTCTCTCGAGCCATCAACTTGTCTGCAGTGCCGGCGACTAAAGCCGCGACAGGGCGGGCTCCGAAGTCCCCACGACACCGTCGGGAACCGTAGCAAGGAGTTCTTGGGGCACGCTGAGTGACATCAAGAGCAACTCAACGACGAAAGGAAAGGACTGGGCATGGCATTGCAGAGCAAAAGCAAGAGAACTGAGACTTTGGAGGTTGGTGCAAACTCGATTCAGTCTCACGCAGTAGATAGTTCCGCAAACAACGCAGCAAATCACGACGCGATTCGGCTTCGAGCCTATGAAATCTATCTTGAGCGCGCCAGCCTCCCAGGAAACGACCTCGACGATTGGCTGCAAGCCGAACGCGAACTCACGTCTGCGGCGCCACCAAAGGGAAACGGATTTGCCATCAAGCAAGAGGATCAATGAAGCGTCGTGACTTCATCAAGGATAGCGCCGTCTCCGCACTAGCCGTCAATACGGCACGCGCTTTCGAGCCGGAGACTTTCGGCATCGGAAGATCTCCGATTTCGGTCCCACAGGCGGACTCCAAAAGTTCTTTCTGGCCGGACGGAGCCCGCCTGGTCGTTTCCATATCGATGCAGATGGAAGCTGGCGCTCAGCCGATGAGCGGAGCGGAGAGCCCGATGCCGAAGATTGATCCGGTGTATCCCGATCTGCCCGCGGCCAAGTGGTACGAATATGGATTCAAAGAAGGGATTCCGCGGCTGTTGGACCTCTTCGACCGCCGAAAGGTCAAAGTTACCTCCCACATGGTGGGAGCCACGGTCGATCTTCACCCGGGTCTAGCCAAAGAGATTGTCCAGCGCGGGCACGAAGCCTCTGGCCACGGTCAGACGTGGGCTGCGCAATATTCCATGACGTCAGAGCAGGAGCGCGAATCGTACAAGCAGAGCATCGCAAGCATTGAACATGCAACCGGCACGAGGCCCTTGGGTTTCAACGCCTTCTGGCTTCGCGGCACGCCTCACACGTTGGAGATTCTTCAGGAGCTAGGCTTCATCTACCACATTGACGACGTCAGCCGCGATGAACCATTTGTAATCAACGTAAGAGGAAAGCCGTTCGCGGTCGTGCCTTATACATTGCACATGAATGACATCGTCGACTACGAAGCGCGCTACTTCAGCACGCAGGAATATGCTGGTGACCTAAAGGCCGAGTTCGACATGCTTTACGCCGAATCATCAAGCCGTCGTCGCATGATGTCGGTAAGTGCACACGATCGCATCGCGGGGCGTCCCTCGCGCGCCAAAATCCTTGAAGAGTTTATCGCCTACGCCCAGAACCATCCCGGTGTCGTTTTCATGCGAAAAGATGAGATCGCGCGGTTCGCACTCAGCAGCCCGCAAACCATTCGCGAAGGGATTTAGAGTGCATTCTCTTCAAATTGCGAGAGTTCTCTCAATAGCCCTTCTGGTGGCAATGCTGCGCGCTGCTAGCACGAGGGGACAGGAACCCGCAAAGCCCCTTACCTTGGAAGAAGCGGTTTCGCTCGCGCGATCGCACAACCGCGAGTTGAAGCAGGCAGGCCTCGAAATCCATAAGCAACAGGAAGCGGTTAGCGAGGCCAAGACGCTACTCTATCCACGTTTTGAGACCTACTTCCTGGCATCGGAACTTCTCACTCCGCTCGACTTCACAATTAGGTCTGGCGCGCTCGGAACCTTTCCAGCTACAGGGCCCATTCCGGCGAAAGATTCGAAGATTCATACTCCAGCGCGTCCCATTGCAATCATTTCGGTCACCGCTACCCAGCCCCTCACCCAACTGATACGAATCAACCTGTCCATCAAGCAGCAGAAACTAGCAGCGGAGCTGAGCCAGCAGTCTTACTTTGAACATGAACAGGAGCTTGTGAACCAGGTTCGGCGTGCATACTACGCGATCTTGCAGTCCCAGAGCGAGACGGATTCCCAACGCGCCCTCCTTGCCTACCTTGAAGAGTTGCAGCAACTCACGGGACGACGCCTGCAACAGGAGGCGGTGCTGAAAGCCGACAGCCTCCGTATTACTGCCCAACGCTCAAAAGCCCGCTATCAACTTACCGTTATCGAAGACGCGCTCGCGGATCAGAAGGAAGCTCTGAACCGTTTGCTGGGCCGCGAACTACAAACGGAGTTTAGCGTCGAGATGGTCGCTGATTCGCTTGCGGAGGAATCGACGTTGCCGCAAGCGAGAAAACGCGCCATCGAAATGCGCCCTGAGATCAAAGCCGAAGCGATCAAGAAAGAAAGAACCACATTGGAGACGAAAATCGAGAAGACCCGGTACATTCCGGACGTATCTATTCAAGCGAACTACCTTACCGCTCCGAATATCTCTTTCCTCCCGCAGAACGTCGGCGCGGTTGGCGTGCTTTTGACGTGGCAACCTTGGGATTGGGGGCAGAAGCGTCACAACATTGCTCAGAAACTGGATGCCGAAAAGCAGGCGCAACTTTCCGTCGAAAGTGTGCGAGAACAAGTTCTACAAGAAGTGGACTCAGCATTTCGGCGGCTCCGGGAAGCACGGGAGCTGCTCACCGCAGCGCAGGCCGCACGAGATGCGGAAGCCGAAAAACTTCGCAACCAGACGGACTCCTATTCGCACCGCACCATTTTATTGAGCGATCTTTTACAGCAACAGTCCTCGGTTGCAAGTGCAGAAGACCAGTATCGACAAGGTCTACTTGCGTTCTGGAGAGCGCGGGCAGATTTCGAACGCGCCTTGGGTGAGGAGTAGTCGCATGACGGTCGCCGTAAGTGTCCTACGGAGTAGTCGAATATCAAGGTTGATCGGAATTTGTGGGCTGATGGCCGCGACGACTGGCTGTCAGCGTGACGCGCAAATCGCTGCAAAGTCTCCAGTACCTGTTCGTCTAGCGGATGTAACTTTATACGCATCTTCCGAAGGTCTGCGATATTCCGCCTCTCTTATTCCGTTTGCCCAAGTCGATGTCGCTTTCCGAACGACCGGTTACGTTACCGAGGTAAAGCAAGTCAAGTCAGCCGATGGTCGCATTCGTAATATTGGAACAGGGGACTACGTCACCAAAGGAACTATACTGGCCCACATACGGCGCCAGGACTTGAAGAATCAGGCCGACGAATCCAGTGCGCAGGTCGACGCCGCCGTTGCGCAACATACTCAGGCTGAACAAGACTTCAATCGGGCGAAAGCACTTTACGCTACGCAAAGTTTGACTAAGCCGGACTACGATCAAGCACAAGCTCGCTTTGATTCGACCTTCGCGGCCGTGAACCAAGCAAAAGCCGCGCAGCGTCAGGCACAGCTCTCGTTAAGCGATTCAGAGCTAGAGGCTCCTCTCTCCGGATACATTCTCGTGAGGAACGTCGACGTCGGGACACTCGCATCACCGTCTTCCGCAGCCTTTACTATCGCGGATACGAGTGCCGTAAAGGCCGCGTTCGGCGTGCCCGAAGATGCCCTCAACCTTGTCCATTTAGGTCAGCTCCTTACGCTTCAGCTCCAGAACGATGCCGCCCGGTATTCCGGGCACGTGACCAGCATTTCCCCTAGCGCTGATGCGCGCAGCCGGGTTTTCACGATTGAGGTCACGCTGTCGAACAGCCGGAACACACTGAGGCCCGGGATGATCGCGTCCGTTCAACTTGGCGGAAAGCGCGAAGCCTCACAACCGTCGGTCCCATTGAGCGCCATCGTCCCTTATCCGGGTGAATCAGGACAGTTTGCAGTTGTCGTTGCCGAGCAGCAGTCCGGCCAGTGGAAGGCACACGTCCGCCGTGTCACGGTGGGCGCCACTCATAGCAGTTCCGTCTCGGTGACGGGAGTTCATGCTGGAGAAAAAGTCGCCGCGATTGGGGCGCAACTCGTGAAGGAAGGCGATTCTCTTTCCGTGATTCCGTAGGTAGGCCGCAAACCAACCATGGCACATAAGAGCGATCAGGAGAGAATCGAGCAGACCAGGAACGCTCCGCGATTTTTCGTGGAACATCCACAGGTTTCCTGGGTGCTGCTGGTTGGCGTGCTGATCTGGGGCTGGTTCGGCTACCACTCCATGCCGCAGCGCAAAGATCCGAACATCCCGGTCAGAGTGGGTGTCGCTAGCTGTCCATGGCCGGGGGCCACTTCTCAACAAGTCGAGCAACTGGTCACGCGGCCGATTGAAGACACCGTCGCGCAGAACAAGACGATCCATGCCGGAACGCCTGCAGACTACGGCGTCAGGTCCATCTCCCTGCCTGGCTATTCTTACGTCTATATTCAGCTAATCGACGACGTGGATGACCTCAAGCGTCAGTTCAGCGATATCAATCTGAAGCTGAATGCCTTGAACGCCCAACTTCCCCAAGGTGCAGGCCCAATCACATTTCAGAGCGACTTCGGAGATACGGCCGCACTGATGCTGACGGTAGCCAGTCCGAAGGCGGACTCTGTAGAGATTGCCCTCCGCTCGCAATCCATTCAGGCCGCAGTGCGCTCGGCTCGTACCAACAAAAGACCTGTCTCGCCGGATAAGCCAGTCACCGTAATTTATCCCTTCCCCGAATCGGTTTCGCCAAGGTCTATCGCCAGCGCAGCAGCACTTTTTCAAACGCAGGCCATCAATGCCGGCATCCTAAGTAAGCCCAGTCAGATTCAGGGCACCGGCTTCATTGGTTTGGATGGTACGAGCAGTCGAGACGATGCCGCGATCCAGGCGTTTATCCAACAATTCTTCGCCAGCCAGATTCAGCGATCAGAGCTGCATCCCGATGCCTGGAGCCCCATCATCGTTCATGATCCGGCCGAAACTCGCGATAAGTTGTCGAAAGTTGCCGGCGACAAATATAGCTATGCCGAACTCGACGACTTCTCCGATCTCATCGCCCGAACCGTGCAAGGCGCTCCAGAGACGTCAAAGGTAGAGCGTCGCGGCGTACAGCCACAAACAATTTATCTGGAATTTTCCCAGGACCGGCTCGCCGCTTACGGACTCCAACCCGCTGACCTAACCAAATTGATTCAAGCTCGCAATATCATCGCACCCGGCGGAGTGTTCGAAACCGGACAGCGCGAGATCACCCTGACTCCTTCCGGACAATTCGAAAGTCCCACGGCCATCGGCGACAGCGCTGTGACGACAACGGCGGCTGGTGCTCCTGTCTACCTGCGCGACGTCGTCGATATTAGCCGCGGATACCAGAGCCCCGCGAATTACCTGAACTACTACACCTGGCAGGACGCCGACGGACACTGGCGCCGGAGTCGAGCGGTTACCATTGCCATCTACATGCGCGATCAAAAGCAGATCGCCAAATTCGGCGAGTCCATCGACGCGAAGCTGGCACAACTCCATCTCATCCTTCCTTCTGATCTCATCACCGTCCACACCTCCGACCAACCTTTGCAGGTAAAGGAAAACATCCACCTTTTTCTGCGCGCCCTGTACGAAGCCATCATCCTGGTAGTCTTTGTCTCGCTCATTGGCTTCTGGGAGTGGAGGCTCGCGCTAATCATGGCCCTGGCCATACCCATCACGCTGGCCATGACCTTCGGCGTTGTCTACATGCTGGGTATTGATCTTCAGCAGGTGTCGGTAGCAACGCTCATCATCGCGTTAGGCCTTCTGGTCGATGTCCCGGTGGTCTCCGGTGACGGAATCAAGCGTGGCCTCGCAGATGGGCTTCCTCGTAGCGTTGCCGCTTGGTTTGGCCCGACGAAACTGGCGACCGCGATTTTCTTTGCCACAATTACCAATGTCATCGCCTATCTTCCGTTTCTGATGCTGACGGGCAACACCGGTCAGTTCCTCAAGAGCCTGCCCATCGTGATGACCGCTGCGCTGCTCTGCGCTCTGGTTGTTGCCATGACTTTCATTCCGTTCCTCGGCTACTACATCCAGAGACCTTCCAAAAAGAAAGAACTCAGCATTGAAGAGAAGCGGGAGCGGGGCTTCTATGGCTTTTACAACAAGCTCGTCGGCCGCGCGATTGCTCACCGCTGGATCGTCCTGCTCGGTTCCTTTGTATTTCTGTTGGTTGGCGTTTTTTTCGCTTCCCATCTCAAGCAGCAATTCTTTCCCGAAGATGTCCAATACTGGTTCTATCTCGACGTCTGGCTGCCAAACGATGTGCCGCTGACGGCTACCAACGATGCGGCCGAGAAGGCTGAAACGGTTATCCGGCAGGTTCTATCGGATACAGAGGCGCGTGCGCACGAAAACAAGAGCCAGCATGACCTGACCTCCATCACCAGCTTCATCGGAGGAGGCGGTCCCCGCTTCTGGTTCTCGATCTCCCCAGAAGCTCCGCAGACGAACTACGCACAAGTCATTGTTCAGGTCAGCGACAAAGAGCTTACGCCGAAGATTATCGGGCCATTGCAGGCCGCTCTCAGCCGAGAGGTGCCAGGCGCATGGATAACTGTGCGGCAACTCCAAACAAACCCTGTCGAGACTCCAGTAGAAATCCTTATCTCCGGTCAGGCCGATACGGACGTTAAGGATGAACCAGCGGACATTCAGACGCTGCGAGGAATTGCGCTACAAGCGACAAACGTTTTACAACAGTCTCCAGGCATCGCTGTCATGCGCGATGATTGGTCTCCCGATAGTCCCCAGGTCAAGATCCAGATCGATCCGGATCGCGCAAATGTTGTTGGTATAACGAACGCAGACGTTGCGAACTCCACCGCAGCAGCGATCAGCGGCGCACCCGTCGGCTTGCTGAAGGAAGGCAATAAGAGCATTCCCATCGTGGCTCGCCTCCGCGGACAGGAACGGGCGCAGTTTGGCCAAGTCGAGAATCTCTATGTGTACTCCTCGCAGCAGAACACACGGGTTCCGCTGCTCTCCGTAGCCACTGTACGAAACATCCTCGAAACCGGAAGGATACGGCGCCGCGAACATTTCCGCACCATTTCCGTCCTATGTTTTCCAGTGCCCGGCGTGCTCGCATCCGAAATCCTCACACCGGTCTTATCGAAACTGGATGATTTAAAGAAGAGCCTGCCTCCAGGCTATCAACTGGAAATCGGCGGCGAACAGGCGAAGCAAGTCGACGGTTTCCTCAATCTGGCGGTCGTACTTCTGATTTCGCTCGTCGGCATCTACCTCGCGCTGCTCATCCAATTCAAGAATGCCGTCAAACCTCTGCTCGTCTTTGCCGCGGCTCCTTACGGTGCAATCGGGGCTCTGATCGCTCTCGCCGTCATGCACACTCCGTTCGGCTTCATGGCATTTCTTGGCGTGGCAAGTCTAATCGGCGTGATTGTAAGCCATGTGATCGTGCTCTTCGATTTCATCGAGGAAATGCACGAAAAGGGGGAGCCGCTGGAGCGCGCCCTTCCGGATGCCGGGATTGAGCGTATTCGCCCGGTGATGATCACCGTGGGCGCAACGATCCTTGCTTTATTTCCTCTCGCGCTCGAAGGCGGCCCGCTCTGGAAACCTCTCTGCTATGCCCAGATCGGCGGACTCGCCGTCGCTACTTTCATCACTTTGCTCTTGGTTCCGGTCTTCTACTCGATCTTTGTCTTGGATCTGAAGTGGATTACGTGGGACGTCACAGCTAAAGAAAGATAGTCGGCTTCTGCCGAATTTTCAAAATCGCTTGAGATTCAGGACCTACCGTCACGCGGTGCCGCGACGCCCAAAATTACTCTTAGCGACTCGGTCAAACTGTCCGGAGGCCGCCATGATCAAATTCCTCGCACGACTATTCCGTGGATTTCATTACATCATTGGAATATCAGAGCCTCCGCGCGGCACCAGCGACCGCGCGTATGTGTTCGCGTGGCTGGGCGGCATCGCGTTCATGGCGACACTCTTCTTCATTCTGGTTTTCTACGTCATCCCTTTCCTGTACTTCAGGCATTGAGGTCGCCGGCAGCAGCAAAAAAGGAATTACCAATAGGGCGAGCATCACTAACTTGGTTGAATGAGTCTTGTAAAGGACCGCCTGCCAGGTTGAGCTAGGCGTAACTGGCCGTCGCGTTGCGATTCTTCTCGCCCCGTTCGCGGGTAATGCGCTCCAGATACCCGCTAGTGCGGAATGCTTGCATCGGATCCGCCGGCAAATTGCGCGATTTTCTCCACTCCTGGATAGCGGGGCGGACGTCCTGCCAGAATGCTCCGCGAAGGGTTTCCTCGGCGTCGACGAGTGAACACGCCTGCTGTAGCTGTGCCAGGCTGCCGTGATCCACAAGAGCTGCCCGAGCGTAGAGTTCTTGAGCGGTGCAGACCGTCTGAATCATTGCTTCGATTTTTCCCTTGAGATTGTGACTTTGGTCGACCATGTAGGCGATGTCGGCCGTAGTTTGCGTCTCCCATTCAAACATCCTAATTTCGTGAAAAATTCGGAAAATTTGATAAGGGTCGATCGAACCAAGTGTTAGATCGTCGTCTGCATATCGCCGATCGTTGAAGTGAAATCCGCCCATCATGTTCTGGTGAAGGAGCCAAGCGACGATCTGCTCGATGTTTTGCGCTTGATAATGATGACCGGTATCGACCAGAACCAGGGCCTGAGGCCCGGCCGCTCTTGCGAGCAGAAGCGCCATCCCCCAATCGGCAATGTCCGTGTGATAGAAGGCGGGCTCGAAGGGTTTGTATTCGAGCAGCAGCCGTTGACCGGGTTTTAGGGCCGCGTGAATTTCCCGCAGGCCTTCTTCAAAATAACCGATGCGCTTCCGAATGTTCTGCGTGCCGGGGTAGTTCGAACCATCCGCGAACCACGGTGAGATGTCCGGCGCGCCTAAAGCTTCGGAGATCGCCACACAATCGAGAATGTGTCGAATGGCGATGCGCCGTATGGCGGGATCTGGATTCCCGAGCGAACCATATTTATATTCTTGATTTTGAAAGATATTCGGATTGATCGATCCAGGACGAATGGAGAACTGCTTGGCTAGCCTCTCAACCTCTGGCACATCTTTCAGGCCGTTCGGTAAATCCCACTGAACATGCAGTGCCAGAGTCGGGCACGCGCCCGTAACCGCATGCACTTGTGCGGCGTCGCTGAATTTTTCTTGAATGCTGGTGGCGGCAGCAGGTTGAATGAACTTTCCAAAGCGCGTCCCGGTGTTGGCAAATCCCCACGAAGGAAGCTCGATAGCAAGTTTGTCGAGGGCTTTCCAAACGATTTTGACCGCTTTATCGTCCATAAGAAAGTCTCCATTCGCTGCCCGAATTACAGAAGACGCCGTCGTATCTAACTACAATTCGCAACGTTTCCCTGCACAAGCTCACGAGATACGATCTGCTCGGCCCATCCTGCAACGGCTTTTGCTGTGACACCTGTAGATGAGGCCTGATCTTGCTGAAGCGCCGCCATTTGAACTGCGAAATTTCCAATAGTCGTGCTCTCGGCAGAGCCGAGAATAATCTCCAAACCTGTTCGCTGGCCAGTGATCTGGTTGAGCAAGGCGTTCTGACTTCCACCACCCACGATGAACAGGCGCCTTAGCTTTTTCCCTGTGATCCTGCTGATGGCGGAAAGCACTTCAGCATAGCGGGCGGCCATACTGTGAAAGATTATGTTGACGAGAGACGGGAGCGACGCTCTATCCGCAGCGAACGCTGGCCGGCCGAGAGACACAAGCTGCGAGTTGATCTTATCGATCGTGTGTCCTGGAAGGATCAACTGCGGATCATCGATGTCAATCAATGCGCGCGGCGCAGATAACGAGGCGCATTCAGCAAGCAGATCTGCCAACGAGCAGGGAATACCTTGAGCTTTCCACTCGTCGAGACACTGGCTCAGGAGCCACATGCCATTTACATTCTTTAAGAAATAGATTTTTCCGCCCACGCCACCCAGATTCGTGAAGTTCATCGCATGCGCGTCGCCGGTAACGCAAGGCGAATCAAGAACGGTTCCGACCAGTGACCATGTTCCGGAACTGATGAACGCCCAATCGTCGCCAGTCGCTGGAATCGCAGAGATTGCAGAGGCGGTGTCGTGGCAAGCCGGGGCAATAACTTCCGTATCCTGAAGTGCAGATAAGCTAGCAAGTTCACCCGTAACCGGCCCCAGCACTGAACCGCTTGGTACGATCGCGGGTGCCGCTCTCACGTCCAGGCCAAGTTTGTCGAATATTTCCGGGCACCACGAATGTGTTCCCAAATCTACGAGGCCCGTGTGAGTCGCATTGGTGTATTCGCCCATCCGGTATCCACAAAGACAATAAGTTATGTATTCAGGAAGATTTAACCAAGGGAGGGAAGGATCCAAGCCAGCGATCTTGTCGGCGTATAACTGATACAACGTATTGATTCGAAGGACCTGAATTCCAGTCAAGGAATACAAGCGCGAGGGAGGCAAAAGGGCGTGTACTTTCTTTTCCGCGGCTTCCGTTCTGGCGTCTCGATAGCAGAACGGCAGAGCTATGGGATTTCCCGCCTCGTCTAGGCGCACATAGTCGACCGCCCAACCATCGACGCCAACGGATGCAATTCCCTCCGGCGATCTGTCGCAGCACCGGTGCAGTCCGGTCTTGATCCCTTCAAAGATTGCGTGGATATCCCATCGGAGTTCATTGCCAATGGGGCGCGGTTCATTCGCGAAGCGATGGACGATTTCAATCACCGGTTCGCCGCGATCCCATCGGAGAAGGGCAACACGGCAGCTCTGCGCACCCAAATCGATCGCAACGAGAGGCTTCCGGTTTGCCGCTGGATCCATGTCGTTTGCTTCCTTCGAGCAACTTCAACTGCGATCGCGAGGAGCGGAGCCTATCGAAGAAACGCCTCGGTCAAGCCTCCATCCACCGGGAGTAAATGACCAGTCGTACAACGCGATTGTGGTCCGGCAAGAAACAGGATGGCCGCGGCGCAATCCTTGGGATCAATCGGTTGATGCGTCAGCGTGCGCTTTGCATAGAAATCCGCCAGGAGGCTTCGGAGATCGTCGTCCGAGGCAACCGGATCGAATGGAATCGAATATTTGTTGAGCGACGCGATTACCCGATCACGAGGAAACATCGTCGAGCCTTTAACAACAGTCGCCGGGCTGATTCCATTCACCCGAACTTTTGGAGCGAGCGAAATCGCGAATTCACGAACCAGGTGGTTTACCGCCGCCTTGCTTACGTCGTAGGCCTCGCTGCCGCGTTTCGGCACCACGGCATTTGCCGAACTGACCAGAACAACGGTAGCCGCCAGGTCCTGTTCGCGAAATATTTTTGATGCTTCTTCAACCAGACGATGATTGGCCGTCACATTGATATCTAAAGTCAGTCCCCACTGAGTATCGGTGATTTGGCCATCCGGCGACGAAGGAAAAACCGCCGCGGTATTCACGATGATGTCCAGGCCTCCGTATGTCGAAACGGTTTCACGAAGTGCTTGCAGGATGGATTCCCGGTTGCGAATGTCGATAGCTACAGCAACAGCTGCTTCTTTTCCGCCAATCTTTTGAACCTCGGCGGCAACAGCTTGCGCCGCTGCAACATCTTTATCAGCTACCACTACATGGGCTCCACGATCAGCTGCCAGAAGCGCCGTCTCTCGGCCCACTCCGTTCCCCCCGCCGACGATTAGGCAAATCTGGCGGCTCAATTCTTTTTCCGGAGGTTGCCGGCGGATCTTTGCCTCTTCAAGTTGCCAGTATTCGATTCGAAATGCTTCGGACGGCGGCAGAGCTACGTAATTGGAGTAAACGCTGAACGCCTCAGTCTTGGCGGCCGGACCAGCCTGCGGCAGAACGGCCGAGGTTGTGCCCGAAGCTAATGCGCTCGCGCCCTCCATGACGTGAATTGCATTTGTGTAAAATTCGCCGGTGATGCGCGCTTCCGTCTTGTTCTTACCGAAGCTGAACATGCCAATGCCAGGCACAAGAACGACAGTTGGGTTCGCATCCCGCATCTTCGGAGAGTTGGACTGGGCAAAAGACGCGTAGTAAGCGGCGTACTCTTCTCGGTACTGCCTGAGTGCCGTGTCAATCGCCTCGCGCAATCCTGACAAGTTGGTTTCTGGATTCCACGGAACAAAAAGCGGCCTGATTTTAGTGCGGATGAAATGGTCAGGACAACTGGTTCCGAGATGTGCGAGTTTGGCGGCATCAGATGAGTTTATAAATCGAAGAACGTCGGAAGAGGCGCTAAACGAACCAATTAGGCGCTGCTTGGCAGACACGCGCCCCCGCACAAACGGAAATATCTCTTGCGCGAGAGACAGATGATCCTCAAGAGTGGCGGTACGGTTCCCGCCAAACAGATTTGTTCCCCTTCGTTCGAGGTGTTCGGATACGAATTGCCCGAGCTGGTCGATGATCGTGATGGTGTTCACGTAACACTGATGCTGTGTGTCTCCCCACGTAAAAAGACCATGGCCGCCCAGAACGATACCGTCGCAGTCGGGCGTTTGCTTGACGGCTTCGCGCAACATCATCGCTAGTTCAAAACCGGGCCGCTGCCAGGGCAGCCAGATCAGCTTGTGACCGTAAGTGCGGTTGAACTCTTCCATTTTCTCTCGGCCATTCGCGGCCGCGGCCAGCGCGATGCCCCAGTCCGGATGTAGGTGGTCGATGTGCTTGAACGGAAGAAACGCATGCAGGGGAGTGTCAATCGAGGCCGCAACAGTGTTGTTGCCGAAAGCGCACAGCGGGTACATCTCCACCATCTCATCTTCGGCATCCACGCCCCGATAGCGTCCGATCAGCGCGTGCAGCTTTTCTAAATAAAGAGTAGCAAAGCCCTTTCGCTGGATGCTGCCGATGTCGCCGCCGCTCCCCTTGATCCACATGACACTCTTTTCCGTACCGTCGAGCGGATCAGTATCGGAGATCTTCGAACTAGTGTTTCCCCCGCCAAAGTTGGTGATGCGAAGATCGGAGCCCAACAGGTTTGAGCGGTAACGCAGAAGTTCGGCGTCGTCCAACGTCTTTGCGACGCGATCGTCCCAACGATCTTCCAAGTAGCGCAGCTTTTCTTGGGTCTTCATTAAAGGAGCCCCTGGCAAAACACAGAAGACCGCCAGTCATCTGACTGCGGGAGAGGAACAATCAAACCGGAACCTCGAAACCATACTGCAACGGTGCCACAAGTTCAATTTTTTCCATAGGCACATAGCTTTCATATTGACGACTCATCGCAGCGAGAATTAAAGTCACCCCTTGCCCGGTCGCCCTTTTCTCGGCCACCCAGGTTTGCCCATTCAATTTGTTAGCGGTGTTGTTGTTGAAAGGACATGAGCCTTTGGGACCAAACCCGTTGCTCGGCGTTTTCTTTCACTGGTTGGGTGGACTGGCTTCCGGGAGTTTCTACGTTCCGTTCCGCCGCGTGAAGAGCTGGGCATGGGAAACGTACTGGCTGGTCGGCGGATTCTTCAGTTGGACTATCATGCCGTGGATTCTCGCCCTGTGGATGACAAACGATTTAGTGAATGTTCTTCACGAGGCGCCGAGCCGGAGCCTCTTTTGGGCTTACACCTTCGGAGTGCTCTGGGGACTTGGCGGACTCACCTTCGGCCTCACCATGCGGTATTTAGGCATGTCTTTGGGTATGGCCGTGGCGCTCGGGTACACGGCCGCCTTCGGCACGCTGATGCCTCCCATTTTCCGCGGGCAGTTCGCGACCGAGGTTCTAGGAACAAACTCGGGTCTGACCATCCTGCTAGGTGTTGGAATTTGTCTCCTTGGAATCGTGTTTGCCGGCATGGCAGGAATATCCAAAGAAAAGGAGATGTCCGACGAGCAGAAGCGTGCGTCGATTAAAGAGTTCAGCCTGAAAAAAGGGTTATTAGTGGCTACGTTTTCGGGAGTGATGAGCGCTTGTTTTGCCTACGGATTGGCTGCAGGCGATCCGGTCAAAGAACTCACTATTCGTCACGGCACGCCCGTCCTGTGGCAGGGACTTCCCGTATTGGTCGTGGTTCTTCTCGGGGGATTTACAACCAACATCGTGTGGTGCGTAATCCTGAATGTCCGCAACCGAACCGGATATCAATACTTCAACTCCAACGTGCGCGGACCGGTTCCCCTGCGAAGTAACGAGCCAATCCTCGAAAATCCGATTGATGCTCCAGCCGAAGAAATGACAGAGCTCACCGGCCGTAAAGAACCCAGTCTGTTGAAAGCACCCATGCTTTCGAACTATTTTTTTTCCGCTCTTGCCGGCACTACGTGGTACTTCCAGTTTTTTTTCTACACCATGGGCGAAACCCAAATGGGCAAGTACAAGTTCTCCAGTTGGACGCTGCACATGGCCAGCATCATTATCTTCAGTAGTCTCTGGGGAATAGGGTTGAAGGAATGGAAAGGTGCGGGAGCCCGAGCAGGTTGGTCGCTCTTCCTGGCTCTTGCGCTCCTCGTAAGTTCCACAGTCATTGTTGGTTACGGCAACTATCTCGGGTTGTCACACTGAACGGTGCGTCCGGATCACGGCAGCGGAAGGAGTGATACGTGGCCGTTCAGCCTACGATCGCCCTAACTAAACTAGCTAGCATCATTTCCGATTCGCAAATGCAAATTTCCAAATCCAAAGGTTTTGTCTTGCGAAACGAGTTGCCTTGGCTCGTCCAAACGTCCCATCGCAACCCGTACCAATTCTCGTATTAAGTCTCGTTCTGCCAATATGCGGCAGCCGAGCACGATTTCTTGACGCGTTTTGTATTGCGGAACGCCTTCGTCGCGTCCTGAATCGCTTGGCACGTCCTCCCGCTGCCGACTAAGATGCCGTTACGGTCTCGGACCGGTCCTGTCTTCGGTGGCCTTCTCTGCGAGCCTCCCGCGCGGGTGGGAAGCCAGCGGGCCCGTCAGAAGGAGATCAGAAATGTCCATTGCAACTCGGTTCAGAACGACTTGTGTGGCCGCGTGTGCCGCATTTCTTGCCCTTTTGTCCTCGAATTCCGCAGCGCAACAGGTAAACGTCGCTCAGGTTTCTGGGCGGGTCACTGACGGCACGGGAGCCGCAGTGGCAGGAGCGGCGGTCAAAATGATCGAGACCCAGCGGAACGTCGCGCACACGGCGACTACCGATGAACAAGGGCAGTACGTTCTGCCTGGCCTGCCAGTTGGGTCCTATCAGCTCGAAGTTAGGAAAGACGGGTTCAAGAGTTACAGCCAAACGGGAATTGTTTTGCAGGTGGACGACCACGTAACGCTTAACGCGATTCTTGCAGTGGGTTCGGTATTGGAAAGCGTGGAAGTGAAGGCCGCTGCCGTCTTAGTCCAGACCGAGAACGCTTCGGTCTCGAATGTGGTGGACTCGCAGCGCATCTCCGAGTTGCCCTTGAACGGGCGTTATGTGACGCAGCTT
>Ga0137415_10002757_pt1 | contig 17390 bp, 12 predicted proteins | sample CZODoug3_1_1_16f_FD_183082 | JGI IMG/M metagenome (GOLD analysis project Ga0137415, IMG submission 183082) | Vadose zone soil fungal communities from Angelo Coast Range Reserve, California, USA - CZODoug3_1_1_16fungal (Hybrid Assembly) | ecosystem: Environmental > Terrestrial > Soil > Vadose...
GCCTGCGCTTGATCTCCGATGGTCAGCCACTCGATGTACTCGCCGGCACGCGAGCCCGGACCTCGCCCCACGTCGCGAAAGCCCTGGCTGGTTAACTGCGCCGTCTCCAGACTGGAGGCCAGCAACTTGCGCATTGTGTCATTGGAGAAGAACTCCATGCCGCAGTCGGTGTGGTGGATGACAAAGAACTCTCTCGTCCCGAGCAGCTTGTAGCTGATCACCAGTGAGCGGATGGCATCGTCGCTTGCACGACCACCCGCATTGCGGATGACGTGAGCGTCCCCTTCCGCAAGACCCGCGTATTGAGCGGGATCGAGCCGAGCGTCCATGCAGGTGAGAACTGCGAAGCGGCGGGCAGGCGGGAGCCCGAGCTTACCCTTCTCACCGAAGTTCGCGCTGTATTTCCGGTTCGCTTCCAAGATCTCAGAAAGAACCTGACTCATCGCACCCTCCTTTGCCTCCGCTCGGAACTTCGCGGGGCCGACGGGGTCACCCCGCCTTTTCCGAACCAGAATAGGCCACAAACCCTAGTCGTTTGCTAGACTATTGTCAAGTAAACATGATCGCTCTGGGGTCGCTGCGCCGTTGCCCGGACTGCCGGCGTTTACCGGAACCGGCAGGCAAAATCAACCGGGAAGATGAAGACGATTGAGTGAACTAGAGCAATTGCCGAAGAGTTGCGAACCTTCAAGCCCGGAGGACACCGCCACACCGCACGCTGACCAACATTCAACGGGCCGGCGCGAGCGCGTGCAGGTCGCCGGGACCGGTTTTGCGGTCTTGTTTTGCACCGTGGGTATCTCGCTTTGGGGGCTGCCCTACTACTACGATTTCAGGCGCTCTGGCCGTATTCGAGCTGCCTGAAAGACGGGAATCGGCATGAGCGCAAATCCGTTTCTGCGGCTGGGCAGCCTGAAGGATGTAACACACTTCAAGGAGCATCTGGATTCGCTCCATTTGACGATCCCGTGCGACTTCGAGGTCGCGTCGGGCGTTGATTCCCCGCTCCTGTGGCCGCTCGCCAACGGCGCAATCAAGATCGGCAACAGGATTGCCGTGCAGCCGATGGAAGGCTGGGACGGAACGCTCGATGGCCAACCCTCGGAGAGGACGCTCCGGCGCTGGCAGCGTTTTGGGCGCAGCGGCGCCAAGCTGATCTGGGGCGGAGAGGCGGTCGCGGTCTCTCACGAAGGACGCGCCAACCCGAATCAACTCGTGATCGCTGCGCGCGCCGAGAAAGGTTTGACGCAACTGCGGGCGACGTTGATCGAAGAGCACCGCCGGACCACCGGGTCCGAGGAGGGATTGCTGATCGGGCTGCAACTGACCCACTCCGGGCGTTTCTGCCGTCCCAATGCGTATGACCGCAGCGAGCCCCGCATCCTCTATCACCACCCCATTTTGGACCGGCGGCTGAAGCTTTCTCACGACTATCCTTTGCTCACGGACTCTCAGATTGGCGCCATTGTCGAAGATTTCCATCGTGCGGCCGAAACCGCCGGGAAGCTGGGCTTCGATTTCGTGGACGTCAAACACTGCCACGGCTACCTGGCGCATGAGTTTCTCAGCGCCCATACGCGGGAAGGCCGTTACGGCGGCAGCTTCGAGAATCGCACACGATTTTTACGAGAGGTCGTACTGGGCATACGGTCCGTCGCACCGCGCCTGCATATCGGTGTGCGGCTTTCGGCTTTCGATACGGTGCCATTCCGTCCAGATCAGGCAGGAGTGTCGAATGGAAAGCCGGCGCGAGGGGTTCCCGAGGCGCTTCGAGGCTTGCTTCCGTACCGCTGGGGATTCGGGGTGAATCCGCTAAACCCGATCGAAGCGGACCTGGCGGAGACGATTTGCTTTCTGTCGCTGCTCGAGGAACTTGGAATTCGGCTCGTAAATCTCAGCGCGGGAAGCCCTTATTACAATCCTCACATTCAGCGGCCGGCCTCCTACCCGCCGTCCGATGGCTACCAGCCTCCAGAAGACCCCCTGCTGGGCGTGGCGCGCCAGATGGAAGCCACCAGGCGCCTGAAAGAGCGATTCCCAAAGTTGATTGTTGTGGGATCGGCTTACAGCTACTTGCAGGAGTTCTTGCCTCATGTGGCGCAAGCCGCCTTGCGTCAAGGATGGGTGGATATGGTCGGGCTGGGAAGAATGGTGTTGACCTATCCTGAATTGCTCTGGGATGCTTCTCACGGTCAGCCCACGCAACGTAAGCGCATTTGCCGGACATTCAGCGACTGTACGACAGCGCCTCGAAACGGGCTGCCTTCCGGATGCTATCCGCTGGACAGCTACTACAAAGATTCTGAACTCGCCAAACAGCTAAACGCTGCGAAGAAGCGCTGACGCCAGAGTGCATTCGGAGCTCTACGGATGCGAATCGAAGATTTTACCGAACGACGGCAGCCTCGCCGCAAGGTGCAGGGCATTGCAGCCGCCCTGTTGCCCTATGACCAGGAAGGAAGAATCGCCGTCGAAGCGTTCCAACAACATCTGGTGACCACGCAGCGCGCTGGGTTGATGAACGCTGTCAACATGGACACGGGCTATGTGAATTACCTCACTGATGCCGAAAAACGGGAGGTGCTGCGCTGGACCCGGGATGCGCTGGGCGCCGATGTACCGTTCGTGGCGGGAGCCTACATCGAACAGCAAGCGGGCGACGTCGTTACGCTCTACCGCCAGCAAATCGATAGCATTGTCGGCCTGGGTGGCACACCGATCCTGTTCCAGACTGCGCGCCTGCACGGTCAGTCCGCGAAAGACAAGGCCGCGACCTACCAAGCGGTGTGCCGGGGATATCCGCGTGTGCTGGCATTTGAGTTGGGACCCATGTTCGCTTCGAACGGCGAGATTTTCGACGAAGAAACCTTCCGCCGCCTGATGGACATTCCGGAGATCAAGGGGATGAAGCACTCGTCCCTCGACCGGTTACTCGAACTCGAGCGCCTCGCTCTGCGGGACGCGCATCGGCCAGACTTTCGTATCTATACGGGAAACGACCTGGGCATCGACATGATCGAGTATGGGTCGGACTACCTGCTCGGCCTGGCGACCTTTGCGCCCCAGAAATTCGCCGAGCGGGACCGACTGTGGGAGTCGGGCGATCCCGGCTACTACGCGCTTTCAGACGCGCTGCAATATCTGGGCAATGTGGCGTTTCGGGAGCCGGTTCCGGCGTACAAACACTCGGCTGCTATTTTTCTGCACCTGGTCGGGCGAATACCGACTGACCTCGCCCATCCAAAGAATCCAAAGCGTCCGGCGTGGGAATCAGAAATACTACGGGATTGCGCGCGGCGGCTCGGTTACTGCACGGGCTAGCACTCTAGGCATTTTGCGATGTTGCCCATTTGGGCCAGAGCATCCCCAAAAGTCCTACGCATGGGTGAAGGGAAAAGGCGATGCACTGGACTCAGATCTACGACCCGCTCGGTCGCTGGTGGCTTTGCCGCTGGCATTGGCGGCAATGAGTTCGGGTACGGTGTCGCATTCGATTTGTTGAAAATAGCCTGGATCGTGCTGGCGGCTGTTTACTTGTATGACATCTCAGTCGAAGCCGGCCAGTTCGTGATGATGAAGGAATCGGTCGCCGGAATCACCCCCGACCGGCGCCTTCAGGTGCTTCTGGTGGCGTTCCGCTTCGGCGCGTTCATCGAACTGCAATGACTCTCACTTGCTGGAAACTAGCCTGGCATATCGCAGGGAGTGCCTTCCCCTGTTCTTCCCCTGCCGACTCAGCGAGATACGAGTAAGATCGAGGTATATCCTGTCTCCCGGAGGCGCATCGTGAAACTCGCGAATGGATTGTTTTGGCTGGTCTTTGTTGCAGTTGCCTTTACCTGGTCCGCCGGGGGCGCGAGCGCCCAGAACCGCGACTACGGGAATCGTGATCGACGGAGCGGAGCGTGTTTCTTCAAGGATGCGGACTTCCGAGGCGAAAGCTTCTGCGTCGAAGCCGGAGAACGCATGCAGCAGGTTCCGGAAGGTTTCAGTGACCGGATTTCTTCCGTCCGCATCTTTGGACGTACCGAGGTCACCGTCTATCAGGATAGGAACTTCGGTGGCCCCAGCTTGCGGCTGCGCGACGATGTGGCGAACCTGCAGAGTTATCAGGTGAGCCCCGGCCACAGCTGGAACGACAGGATTTCATCCATAGAGGTGGGTGGGAACCGCGACCGAGGCGGGGATGGGGATCATGACCGTGACCGAGATCGCTACCGGGACCAGGATCGCGACCGTGACCAGGATCGCGACCGTGACCAGGGTCGTGACCGGGATCAGGACCGGGACGGGGATCGCGACCGCGACCGCCGCGGTGGGGCCTGCTTCTACAAGGAGGCCGATTTCCAAGGCGAAAGATTCTGCGTGGAGAAAGGCGACCGCATGGCAACGGTCCCGCCGGGATTTAGCGACCGCATCTCTTCCGTCCGGATCTTTGGACGCACCGAGATTACTGTGTACCAGGACTCTAACTTTCGTGGCCCCAGCCTGCGCCTGCGGAACGATGTGGGCAACCTGCAAAGCTACCAGGTGACACCCGGCCACAGCTGGAACGACAGGATCTCGTCCATCCGGGTCAACTGAACGCCGTCCTCCGAGGGCGCTTCTAGAGCGTAAATCACTGGAAGATGCCCCCGCGTACGAAGCTGGGGTGAGGTTGGAGACGGGGCAGCCCTGCTCCGTCTACTTGCCAGGTTTTGTCCCTCGACCCCTACCAGACCCGGCAGGCGTTGGCGTGCACCATCTTCTGCCCCTTCTGGCAGCCGTAGGCCTGCCAGAACTCCGGCATGTTGGAGACAGTGTTATTCACGCGGTACCGCGGATAGGAATGCGGATCGGTCAGCACCACCAGTCGCAGCAACTCCGGCCGGTACTCTGAACACCAGCTGTAGGCGTAGGCGAGGAAGAATCGCTGCCGGGCCGTGACACCGTCGCCGTCCTTCGCGTCCAAATCCTTGCCATCGCGGGCCAGGGCTTCCTCGAGCGCCATAAATGCGATGTGCGTCCCGCCATTGTCCGCAGTATCTTCCCCCAGCGTCATCAGGCCATTCTGCTTGACGCCCGCCTCGGGGACTTCCTGCGTGTACTGATCCGAAATGCATTTCCCTCGCACCTCGTACTCTTTGGCGTCCTGGGCCGTCCACCAATCCCGCAGGTTGCCCTTGTCATCGAACTTACGCCCCTGATCGTCGAAACCGTGAATGGTCTCATGGCCGATGATCGCGCCGATGGCTCCGTAGTTGACTGAGTCGTCCTTGCTGGCATCGAAATACGGCGCGTGCAGAATGCCCGCCGGGAAGTTGATGGTGTTGGTGGGAGGATCCTCGTAGGCATTGATGGTCGGCGGTGTCATGGTCCACTCGTTGCGGTCGACCGGCTTGCCGATCTTGGCGACCGAGCGCTGGAACTCAAAGGCGGCAGCATGCTGCCGGTTGACCAGATAACCGTCTCGTCCGATCTCGACGCTCGAGTAGTCTTTCCATTTGTCGGGATAGCCGATCTTGTTCAGGGTGGCGTGCAGCTTCACCTCCGCCTGCTTCTTGGTTTCCGGAGTCATCCAGTCCAGGGACTGAATGTCTTTATCCATCGCCGCCTCGACGTCCTCCACCAGTTTCAGGACGCGCTGTTTGCTTTCTGGTGGAAACGCGTGGGCTACGTAGACCTGTCCTAAGGCTTCGCCCAGGTTGCCGTCGGTGTTGCGAACACAGCGCCGCCAGCGCGGTTGAAGCTGCTTGGAGCCGACCAGCGTCCGCGCGTTGAAGTCAAAGTTCTCATTTACAAAGGCTTCGTTCAGGGTATTGGCGTTGCCATGCAGCATCTGCCACCGCAGGTAGGTCTTCCAGTGATCGAGGGGATGCTTCTCGAGCATGCTTTCGAGGTTCTTGAAGAACTCAGGCGAGGTCACGATGTAGTGGGGCGTGGCCGGCGCCTTCACCAGCTTCAGGTAGGTTGGCCAGTCAAAGGAGGGCGTCAGCGCCTGGACCCCCTCGAGCGACATCTTGTTATTTACGTTCTTGGGATCGCGCCGCACGATCGGGTCCATCGCGCCCTTCGCCAGTTCCGTTTCGATATCGAGAACCGTGGCTGCATCCGCCTCCGCCTGCTCCGGCTTTTCCCCCGCCAGCACTAACAGGTTGCGGATATGCTGCACATACTTCTTGCGGATTTCTTTGGACTTGTCGTCGCTGTCGAGATAGTAGCTGCGTCCGGGCAGCCCCATCCCTCCCTGGTCGATTTGAGCTACGTTGCGGGACGCATCATCGTAGTCCGTCTGCCCCGCGAAGCCCAGCAGAGCTGCGTTGGTCTCGTCATCCCCCTGCAGATTGGCGCCAGGAATTGTCTGGTGGAGGTGCGCTAGCTCCTCCGCGATTTGCTTCTTGTCTTTCAGGCTCGCAATCCGCTCCAACTCGGGCTTCAGCCATTCATGGGTATGGGCCTCGATCCCTTTTGTATCCATGCAGGCGTAGTAGTAGTCGCCGATTTTCTGCTCGTTGGGCGTGCGCTTGGGGTCGTTGGCCGAGGTCTTTTCGAGCGTCTGGAGCAGGACCGTCTCATTCCAGATTTGCAGCGGCCCACCCGGTCCCCACGCCGCCTGATCGGCCGGAATAGGGTTGGCGCTCAGCCACTTCCCGCACGAGTATTTGTAGAAATCATCACAAGGCTGAATCGCGGGATCGACAATTTTGACGTCGAAGGACTCGAGCTTCGGCAGTTCAGTGGGCTTCTCGGAAGCCGCCGGAGAAGGTTGGCCGAACATGAGGGAGACCGAGAACAGCGCTACCACCAGAACCTCGAGAAGGCGCATAAGCTACCCCTTTTTGAGACACAAAATGATTACGAACTTCGATTGCGGTTGGTTCGGAAAAGCTCATAAGCCTGCGTCGAAATGTCAGGAAGGAACCTGCCCAGCTTGGAATTCGCCCCTTCAGAACCCTAAGCCCCGGCCGCTCGATCCCCCGTGCCAGAGGCGAGCCGATCAAGGCGCCGCCTTCCCGAGCTTCGGAACCCGCAGGGCGACGGCGAGGCCGTACGGTTGGACGTTCGGGATCGTAAACCGTTACCCCGCGCACCTCAACCAGACATTGACACTCTCCGACCATTCAGAGTACGGTTTCTCCGACATTCCAGCATTCCAGCCGTGAAGCGGTTAGGGCGCCCAGAAGTAGCCTTGGTAAGGGAGGGACGTTACCACGGTGATCTAGGGCCCTTGCTCCGTGCGGGTTATCCTTCTGGCCTTGGTCCATACCGCTATGAAACTCATCAAATCGAATCTCCGAACCTTGGCGGGCAGCTGTCTAGCCCTGGCAACCCTACTCCTGATTGCTTCGCTCGGACAGCCGGCGCTCGCACAGTCGCAAGCCGGGGTAGCACCCCAGGCGAAACCCACCATGGAAACCCGCTCGGCCTTTGCGACCAGAATCGAAACCGAGCTGCGCGAGCGCGGTATCGATGCGCGAGTCCAGCTGGACGGCGATCAAAGGGACGTTTTGCGCATCGAATGGCAAGGGGTCAGCCGGCGCGACATTTACGGCTTCGTGAACTCCGCCACCGTGCGCGGCGCGGCTCAGCCGATCGGGTTCAGGTCGATCGTCTTCGCAACCGGCGCCCAGCGCTGGGATTACGACCTCGCGAGAGAGTCAATGGTGTGGAATCCCTCGCAGCTCTAGCATCGGATCAACTATATAAATCTGACGAGTACCAAGGCTCCGCGGCCTGAATGCGCGTCCCCTGCGCCGGCCGATCCCTTCCCTATTGGCGTTTCGCCTTGTCCGCATAATAGGGCTCGCCGTGCTTGTTCAGATGTTCTTGGGGAGCGTCTGAGGAGTGCAAGGTGATCTTGGCCAGCGTATTGGCGCCGGAGACCACCTCCACCTCCTGCTCCTGGGCCGCCAATTCGGCCTCTGAGGCCTGTTCATACCAGACCTCGAGCTTGTACCGTCCCGGCGGAACGCGGTCGATTTGAAAGTTTCCTTCCTGGCCTGTCAACGTGAAGTAGCGCGTGCGCACGACCACCACCACGGCGCTCATCTCCGGATGGATGTTGCAGAAGATGTATGAGATACCCGGCTCGGTGAACTTGACTTTCCGCTCTGCTCCACTTTCGTACAACCCCAGGTCGAAGGTCTTGCCCTGGTGAATCGAGAATACGTTGTGAAAGAACAGGTCCTGGTTCGGAAATTCGATCTCGGTCCCGGGCGTAACCGCAACCACGTGGGGGATGAACTTCTTGTTCTTCTGGGCCAGGCGAACCAGGCGCCCGGGGGATACGCCGCCCGGGTGCAGAGGAGTAAGCGACACCACCACGTCACCGTTCCCAGTTTCGCTGGTGGAATGGTGAAGTACGGTGACTGTTCCCTCGACCACTGCGTCCTGAGACCACAGGACTGTACTGATCGCAACCACGATCAACACAGAAAACCCGCCGCGCAGCCCGTAGCGCTTGATGGGAAACTCGATTCGTCGGGACCCGTGGAATCCCATGCCATGTTACTCGCGTGTAGGCAGGTTACCAAAGTGTCTGGCCCCGGCAAAGAGTGATTATTAAGCTCTATCTACACGTGTTCACGCGACCGTTTCACCACCTTCGGACGAGGCTGCTCCTGTCGTTTCTGGCAGTGGTGTTCCTGCTGACCGCCTCCGTACTGACGCTCATCCAGGTGCGCATGCGGGCTCACGTCTGGGAAGATCTGGCCTCCACCCTGCACACCGAATTAGCGGTATACAGCAAGGTCGAGGATGCCCGCCGGCAGCAGGCCGAACAAAGCGTTGCCCTGATCGCGGACTTGCCCAGCCTGAAAGCGCTCATGTCCACCCGCGACATCCCCACCATTCAAGATGGGTCGGAATCGATTCTGCGCACCAGCGGCGCAGACCTCTTGATTCTGGAGGGCACGAGCGGAGAATTGCTCGCGCTTCATTCCAGTTCAGGAACAGTCCCGGCTGCAAGTGGAAAGTCATTGCTGCTCGGCTCCATCGGGAGGCACGATTGGTGGTTGGTGGAGGGCCATCTCTACTGCTTGAATTTCGCGGCGATCATCGCCGGAGCCGGCCCGGAACGTCGCTCACTGGGGCGCATCGCCCTGGGCCATGAGGTGACTCCGCAGTCGGTCGCCGACGTCGAGGCCCTCAGGAATGGTGCCCTGATCTTCGAGCGCGACGGTACCGTGCTCACGAGTTCATTGGATCGATCTCTCTGGCCGGACTTCCAGAACTGGCTGACGAAGTCCCCAAGCCCTTCGCACTCGAGCCAGGAAATGCACATTGGCGGCGAACGCTATCTCGGCAATTTCATCGAGTTGTCGGGCGATCATCCGGTCCGGATGTACTCGCTCAGGTCCTATGATCAAGCGACCAGCTTTTTGGGGTCCCTGAACGAGATGCTGATGATTCTGGGAGCCATCGCCGTCCTCACCGGCGCTCTGGTCGGCTTCGTACTGTCCCGGCAAATCACCCGTCCGCTAGAAGATTTGGTCCAGGCCAGCCGCCAGATGGAAAAGGGAGACTTCGAATTCAAAATCCAGGCGAAGGGCCAGGACGAGGTTGCCGAACTGACGCGCGCCTTCGAGCAGATGCGGAAGAGCCTTCTCCTCTCGAGGGAAGGAATGTTGCATTCCGCCCGACTGGAGGCCGTTGGCCGCCTCGCAGGTGGCATCGCGCACGACTTCAACAACCTGGTGATGATCATCAAGGGATATAGCGACTTGCTGCTGCAATCCGTCCCTGAGGAAAACCGTTCTCAGCTCGAAGAAATCAAACGGGCAGCCGAACGAGCCGGCGGCCTCACCAGCCAGTTGCTCGCATTCAGCCGCAAGCAGGTGCTTGAACCCCAGATCCTTGATCTGAATCACACCGTGCGCGGCATGCTCAAGATGCTTCGCCTGCTGCTGGGAGAAGACATCGAGCTCTTAACCAGTCTTTCCGACCAGATCGGGCGCGTGAAAGCCGATCCGGGACAACTGGAGCAGGTGGTCATGAACCTCGCCGTGAATGCCCGCGACGCAATGCCCGGACGCGGCAAGTTGATCGTCGAAACCCAGTCCTGCCGCCTGGATGAAGCTTATGCGGCACTCCACAGCGAAGTCACTGCCGGATCCTACGTGTTACTGGCAGTCACCGACACCGGATGCGGCATGAACAGTGAGACGCTCGCCCACATCTTTGAACCATTCTTCACCACCAAGCCGCCGGGGAAAGGCACCGGACTGGGTCTGGCCACCGTCTACGGAATCGTGAAGCAGAGCCGCGGACACCTCTCCGTTTACAGCGAAGTGGCGGTCGGCACAACGTTTAAGGTCTATCTCCCCGCAGTCGACCAACCAGCTTCAGTGCCACAGCCCGAGCAGACCGGAGAGGTCGCACAAGGACACGGCGTTGTCCTCCTGGTGGAGGACGAAGAGCCACTGCGAACTCTTGCCGCCAAGGCGCTCGAGGGAATGGGCTATCAGGTTCTGCAGGCGGGGAACGGCCTCCAAGGGCTGGTCGTCTCAGATCGACACCTGGGAGAAATCAACGTCGTGATCACCGACATCGTCATGCCTCGCATGGGAGGCCCCGAAATGGTTGAGAAGCTGCGCCGCAAACGGACCAACTTCTCGGTGATCTTCATGTCGGGCTACACCGACGCGGCAGTCCTTGAGAATGCCCAAATCGGCAAAGATGCCGTCCTCTTGAACAAGCCCTTCTCTACGGATACGCTGGTCCGCAAGATCCGCCAGGTGCACGATGCCGCAGCTGTGGTGAGCGATCCCGCACCGTCATCTCTTCCCTAGTACTACGGTGGCCCCTGGTACCTCGCTCGGGCCAAAGCCCTCTCGGTTGGGCTTTCCAACGCCTACTTCAAATCGCTCGGACTTCCCACGTTGATCGATAGGTGTTAGCCGACCACTCGGGAGTTGGTACTTCCTTCTCTTGTGACGGCCAAGCCGAAGCCGAAATTGCAGAGTCCTTGATCCAAACCTGGAGATTCAATCTCCATCTGGCGGAAGCACGCATCACCGAGCTTCGGCTGCGGGCTACCCTTCTCCATTTTGAAGGATTTCGTAGGATGGCAGCACACGTCGCGACAACCTTTTAAGGAGCTTCCCAATCGAGGGCGTAAATCTGTTGGCTGCCTATATCGCGCAAAACTAGCGGAGCGTCATTGGTGTCCAATCCAAACCACGCGCCAAATGCCCCATCTGCACGGCGTATGCCCTTCAGGCTGACAACTTTCTCGATCGTCACATTGGCTACTCGCACGCGCACCACCACAGCCTCACCGTCCGAGCGTCGCTCACAATAAATGGATTGACTGCCGTGCGACCAGGAGCATGGACCAAAAATGGGCAATGATTTCCAGCGGTGCGTGCCGAGTTCATACAGCCAACCGCCTCTCTTCGGGCCCTCCACAATGGAGGCAGAAATGTAGCGACCGTCGGGAGACCAGGCGGGAAAGAGCATTCCCTCGGATCCAGGAACGACCGAAAGTTGGTTTGTTTTCACGTCGAGCATTCTCAGAACCGGGGCCGTGGTCTTGATCCACTCCCCAATCACCATCGAATCTCCATGCGGCGACCATGAGTGGCTCAGAACAGGAGCGTCGCCAGATGGAAGACGCTGCGGCGTACCTCCGTCGGCGGAAATCACGTAGAGGGCGGATTCGGGTTGCTTGGCGGCGAAACTGATCTGCTTCCCATCGGGGGACCACTCGACGCTCAGGGTGCGCATGGCTCCAGTGAGTTTAAGCCGCTCGCTGCCGTCGACCCGAGAACGCCACAATTCGCCTTCGGGGTAAGTGGTGTAAGCGACCCACTCTCCGTCGCGGGAAAAACTGACATACTCCGCCGACACTCCACCCAGAAAGGGAAGAAACTGCCCGGAGTGCGAATCGAAACGGATGAGCTCTGCTTGCGGCAGCTCGTCAGAACTCCACGTGCCACAGCACAGACCGCCGATCCCCGAGAACAGGGGATGAGGGTTGCTTCCGTCGCTGGACGCTTCCCAGTAGACCCCGTTGTGACTATAGGCGGGAGTTTGCCGGTAGCGTATGCGATTCCCATCCGGAGACCAACCGGGGGAATCCAGAAATCCCGAGGCAGTCAGCAACTTTCGAAGGCGAGTACCATCGGCGCTGACTTCAAACAGATCATTCCCACTGGTAAAAACAATCTTGCGGGCATCGGAAGAAAAAGCTGCATCCTGTGCCTTGATATCACCCACACGCTGCGGAGAACCGCCAGGCACGGGGAGAATCCACAAATCACGCGGTGAGCGCGCGCCTATTGCCAACAGCAGCTTGGAACCATCCGCGGAGATGTCAGACAGAAGCGACTCCCGCAAGGCCGTAGGAATGGACAACGGGTCGCCTCCGGTGGTGGAGAGCTGCATGAGCGTGAACGGGGCATCGGAGTCCTCCTGCTGATTGAAATACACAAGATTGCCCGCCGAGTAGGGGCAAGATTTAAGGGCGGGTGTATTGGTCAGTTTCCTGAAGCGCAAGGCCTTGGGCTCGGGAATGCTGGGCATTGCCTCGCGGGCGACAACGATCGCAGCCAGGAGAGTCACGGTGCACAAGCCAAGTGCCAAGAAGAGCTTCTTGCCGCGGAGCTCCCTTTTTGAGCTCAAGCTGACCGCCGACGCACTTGTCGAGTCTTCCTGCAGACTCTCTCCGCCGGTTTGAGGAACTGCGGCCGAGGAGGCGCCTTCGTCCAACCATTCCACGGGGCCGACAAAGCGGTAACCACGGCGCGGGATGGTCTCGATCCAGCGCGGCCTGGCGGCAGAATCTGAAAGGCAATCGCGCAGACGCTGGACTGCGGAATTCAGACCATGATCAAAGTCAACGAACGTGTCCTGAGGCCAAAGCCTGAAGCGCAACTGCTCTCGAGTGACCATTTCTCCCGGGTTCTCGAGCAACATGCACAGGATCTGGAAGGACTGCTCCCCCATCTTTACTCGCGTTCCCAACTTGCGCAGTTCGCCCGAGCGCACATTCAACTCGAAGGGACCGAACAAAGCGGTTCGCGAAGCAGTGTTCATTGGTAAGAAATCCCCGGAGGAGGGAGAGCGCACCCAGTCGAAGCGGGCATCATTGTCTCCCCAGTTCCACCAAGGGTCAAGCGATTGTGTGGCGAGCCGACCTTAACGTCTTCGTGGACTTGCACTTACCCGGTGTTCCCGAAGTGTTCGAGCTGTGATGCGTTTTGCATTGTCGAGGTTCTGCCAGTTGAGATAAGAACCGTGCCCACCACCTGATTCAAATCGGGGGAGGAGAAGACGAAAAATGAGGCGAAAATTCAGTATCAACGCTTTGCTTTCAGGAGCGTTTGTCTGTATCGCTTTGGTCCCAGGGTTGTGGGGGCAGGCGTCCGACACCGGATGTGGGTTCTTTCGAAGCCCGAAACCGCCCGCCAGACCGTTGAAGCTTCGACTTGCTGACTATCACGAATCGGAACCGAACCCGATTGTCGGACTATGGAAGTTTTCGTTCGTGGCCGAAGGCAATGCCGACATACCCGATGGCGCAGTGATCGACAGCGGATATGTGACCTGGCACGCCGACGGAACGGAAATCATGAACTCGGGGCGCGCTCCGATGACTGGCAGTTTTTGTATGGGCGTGTGGAAACAGACAGGGCGTGTGTACAAGCTCAACCACTATGCTCTCTCCTGGGATGGGAGCGGAGCGAATTTGATCGGGCCTGCAAACATTCGGGAGAGAGTGCGCATGGGCTCCGGGAATGACAGCTACTCAGGAGCGTTCACGCTCGATCAATTTGACACGAACGGAAACGTGCTGGTGCATATCGTAGGGAACGTAAGCGGGGAGCGCATCACCGCCGACTAACCTATTCATGATTTGCGGAAGCGAACCTATGCCTGTGTCCGCTTCCGCAGGTCATTCGATAGCTCTAGTTCCCGAGGGGGGCGGCCCTGAGTTGCCTCCGCGACCGTTAGTTTCCACTGCCACCTGCACCGTTGCCCCCACAGCCAATATCGATCGGAACGCGTCAGAACCCATTCCCTGGTAATCGGTTGAGAATCCGTTAGAGTAGAGAATTTTCAGAGCCCACCAGAACACTCATAGGGCTTCCACCTGCAGGCGCTTGCGGCGACCAGCAACCTCTGTTCAGCATCATCATCCAGCCTTAACCTAAGGAATGAGCGGGGCCCAGCGGCAAAATGCAGCCGAGGAGGAGCCAATATGGCGAGTCTACCGTAAACGTCTGGAACCAGAGAGGACTTTATTGCATGCGCACGGAGAACCTCGACTGGAACAACCGGATCATTTTTGTGCCGGACAGCAAGACTGCTGCTGGTAGGAGGATGATCCCAATGAGCGATGGTGTGTACGAACTGCTACGCGTCCGCGCTGAAGGAAAGGGCGAAGGATGGCTGTTGGCGCGTGCGAAGGCCGGACTTGCTAAAGATCTGGTTCTTAGAATCGTGTTCCTACTCCGTACGTAAGACCTCCATCGGATCGATGCAAGCGGCCCGCCCTGCCGGGAACCAAGAGGCCAAAGTGGTCGCCAAGAGCACGACCAAGGCCACCACGGCGAGCATTGCGGGGTCGCGCACGCTGCCCTCGATCCACCGCTCGAGCACTCTGCCTGCGGCGATGCTGAGTATCAGTCCAACTGCCAGCCCGGCCGAAACAATCGCAAACGAGGATCGCAGCACGGTACGCAGCACGTCACCCCGACGTGCTCCAAGTGCCATGCGTATACCGAATTCATGCGTCCGCTGAGACACCACGTACGATGCAACGCTATAAAGTCCGAATGCCCCCAAAGCCAATCCGAGGAAGGCGAAGCTGACGAAGAGGGCAGCGACGAAGCGTTCACGAGCCCATCCTTCGGAGTCCAGGCGCTCGTCCGCAGTCGTCGCTTGGTTCACCATTTGATCCCCATCGAGCCGGTGAATTTGCTCGCGAATCGGTCGAACGAAACCCAGGGGATTCCCTTGGGTCCGTACAATTAGATCGAAGGCATCATCGGTAACCAGCGTGTAGGGTACATACACTGCGGGCGAAACGGGCTCGCGCAACCCATTGTTGGGCGTATCTGCGGCTACTCCTACCACCTGAACCCATCCATCATTTCCCGGGGCAGCCAGCATCCAGGTGGTTCTCGGCTTCAGCTCATCGAGATGAATCCTCTGGCCGATCGGATCGCCCTTCGGCCAGTAGTGCTCAGCCATGGTCGCATTAAGAATGGCCAGATGCGCACCCTGCAGCGTCTCAGACTGCGTCCACAATCGCCCGCGCAGCAGGCCGATTCGCAGCGTTGAGAAATATTCGGGACTGATCTGCTGCATCGTAACCAGCTGGTTCTCGCCGCTTGAACTGCCGAGGATCTCAGCGCTGGTCGCGTAGCGCGAAACCGGAGGTAAAAACGTGTACCCGATTGCGACTGAAGTCACTCCAGGAATGCTGGCGACCTTCTCTCGGATTTGCTCGTAATAGGTGACTCGCTTCTGCCAGTTGGTATAACTGCCATCCCGTAAGGGCACGGTGATCCAGGCAACATTATGCGGGTCGTATCCGAGGGGAACATGCATCAGACCATACAAAGCGCGAACGGTTGCACCTGCCGCTGACAGCAGAATGACAGTCAGCGCCACCTGACCCGCAATCAGGAGGTTGTGGCTTCGCCTCGCACCCTTGCCGCCTGTAAGTCCGCGGCCCTTTGAAGGCAACAGTCGGTTCAGCCGCGGACTGGACGCCTGTATTGCGGGCCACGCCCCAAAAACGATTCCAGTGAATACGGCAACAGCCGTACTGAAGAGAAGGACCGGAAGGCTTAGTTGAAACGAAGCTTCCCCGGGAAATGTACCGACCGGCAGATATCGGGCGATCGACTTCGTCCCGCCATAGGCGATCAAAATGCCGAGCAGTCCACCGGCCAGCGATAGCGTGCTGGATTCGGTCAAGAGTTGGCCCACGATCCGTCTCCGGCCTGCACCGAGGGCAGCTCGAAGCGCCAGTTCAGGCGTCCTGGTGACGCCACGGGCAAGCAGAAGAATCGAGACATTGGCACAGCCGATGATGAGTAGAAGGCTGACGGCGCCAAAAATGACAGAGATTGTCCCGGAAAAGGAGCCGACAAAAATATCGTTCAATGGCACCAAGCCAATTTTGAAATCACGAGGGAAATGCCGAGGCGTCTCCTTGGCGAACTCTTGAATCGAGGATTGCAACTCCGCCTGCGCAACCGGCAATCCGATGTTTGGCTTAATCCGTACGAACACCATCGCGGTACGGTCCGGATCGGGCGAGTACTTGAGCGGAAGATAGACATCGCAACTCCACCACGCGAAGCGTTTGGGCAGGACTCCAATGATGGTGTAGTTCTCACGATTCAATTTGAGGATCTTGCCGAGAACGTCTGGTTGACCTGCGTAGTGTGTCTGCCAGTACGGATAGCTCAGGACAGCAACGTTTGCGGGATGCCAGGCGTCCCTGGCGTCCTCCGGAGAGAATGCGCGTCCCATCAGCGCGGGTACCCCAAAATAATCAAAGGCGTTCGGGGATAGATGCCCCGCCAAGACCGACTCGGGCAGATCTCCTCCCGTTTCAGCCATGCTCGCTTGATCCATCGCAATCGCACCGTCCAGGACTTTGTCATTCTGAAACTGCTGGAATTGAGAACCGGAAAGGAGCAGATCGGTGAGAAACGCCGTCTTGTCGAAGACGTGGACATGCACCATGCGATCGGCGCCTTTGTATGGATACGGATTGATGAGCACGGCATACACGACACTGAAAATGACGGTGGTCGCTCCAATTCCCAATGCCAATGAGAGACATACCGCGAAGGCGAAACTGGGATCCCTGCGAAGCTGACGAGACGCAAATACGACATCTGCTGTTAGATTCTCAAGCCAGCGCCATCCCCAGATTTCACGGCTTCGCTCCTCGATTCGCGCGACATTGCCGAATTCGCGTCGAGCGGCATAGACCGCCTCCTCCCGCGGAGTCCCGTTCGCGACCAGTTCGTCGATTCTCTCTTCCAGGTGTTGTTGAATCTCGGCGGAAAGGTCGCTGTAAAGGCGGTGACGGAAGAGAAGTTGGCGGAGCCACATCATGGTTTTACGGGAGCAAGGACGTGAGTGATGCCTTTCAGCATGCGCTCAAAGGAAGAAACTTCATGCCGGAGGTGTTTTGCTCCCGCCTTTGTCAATTGGTAGACGCGAACGCGACGATTGGTCCGGGACACGCCCCATTCGGCCTTTACCCAGCCCTCCTTGAGCATGCGTTGAAGAGCGGGATATAGCGATCCCTCTTCAATCTCAAGCAGTTGATCGGAGGTTTCTTTAATGTGCCGCGCCAGGGCATAGCCATGCATGGGCACGCGCTTCAGGGTCTGGAGGATCATCATCTCCAGTGCGCCGGGAAACAGATCACGGCATTC
>Ga0137415_10002760_pt1 | contig 17387 bp, 12 predicted proteins | sample CZODoug3_1_1_16f_FD_183082 | JGI IMG/M metagenome (GOLD analysis project Ga0137415, IMG submission 183082) | Vadose zone soil fungal communities from Angelo Coast Range Reserve, California, USA - CZODoug3_1_1_16fungal (Hybrid Assembly) | ecosystem: Environmental > Terrestrial > Soil > Vadose...
TCGGAGTTGCAGGCAGGCTGCCGATGATGTTTCGCGGCCAGAAACCCGTGGGGCCGACCGCGGTTGCCGAAGCGGCGCTCGGCTTTACATTGTATTTAGTGAGCGCCGCCTTCGCTTTGGTCACCCAGGCGTCCGAGGGCTCTGTGGCTATACCCGAAAGGCCAAAGATGAACTGCTGCTTTTCGTAACTGGCAAAATAGAAGGTCTTGTTCTTGATGATGGGACCACCGACAGAGAATCCGTAATTTTCATTGCGCTCCGGGGGCGCCTTCGGAACGCTCGCGCTCGGAGCAAAAAAGGGCGAGGGATCGCCGAAAGCTTCGTTCCGGTTGTAGTAATAAAGCGAGCCATGAATGGCGTTGGTGCCGGATTTGGTGACCACGTTCACAGTGCCGCCCGCGTTGCGTCCGCCCTCCGGCCCCGATGAGGTCTGCGCGGAGAATTCCGTCACCGAATCAATCGGCAATACCACACCTGCGATGCCTGACACGCCGCCCTGATTGACCGCCGGAATGTTGTGCCAAAAGTCGTTGTTGTCCACGCCGTCGATCTGCCAGTTGATCTGGTTCGGACGGGTCCCATTGAGCGAGCCGAAGCCGCCAACGTTGTATCCACCAAACCCTGGTTCCACGGAGATCAGCTGGGTGAAATCGCGGCCATTTAGCGGAAGGTCCTGAACGGTGTTCTCGGCCAGGGTCATGGTTTGTGTTTGCGTGGTCGTGTCCAGCGTGAGCGCTGCAGCGGATACTTCCACGGTCGTGGTCGTCGCTTGCAAAGTCAGTTTAACGTTCAGCGTGTAGATGCTGCCGGCCGTCACCTCAACCTTGTCCGCCGTATGGGTCGGAAAACCTTGCGCCACTACGCTCACTCTGTACGTGCCGGGCGGAATGTCTTGGAAAGAAAACGCACCGTCGGTGGTCGTGACGGTCGTGTGATCAATGCCAGTCGTGCTCTCCGTCGCCTTCACTTGCGCGTTCGGCACCGAGCTGCCCGACGGGTCCGTCACCGTCCCGTTGATGGCTCCGCGAAACGTCTGCGCATTTGCTCCAACACCCAACGTCAAAATTACCAACAATGCGAGGAACAATCGCCTCATACTTCCACCCCCCTTAATCGAATTTTCAGAGCAGCTCACCAGCGCCAGGGCTCAACCGGCCCCACAATACCCTGCTGCTGCAAGCTGACCTGTGCCGACCACACGCCCCTGCTTGAAAAGTGACTTCTCCTCAAAAACGCAAGCGCCACTCCGCACCTGGGAGCACCGTTCCCCTGCTCTCGACAATTAAAGAAGAAAAACCTGCTAGAGCCAAAATGGCTTAATGCCGAGCATGCTACTCCAAACCTGTTTGGCCTGTCAAAGCGGATATTGCGATGCCCCCGATTTAGATTTCTAATTGCCGGCGTGGCGCCAAGATTCCGTCTCCCTTGCATGCGGGCGTCCTCTGAAAATTGCCCTACACTCTACGCGCTGCGCGCGCGGAGACAACACCAATCGCTGCGGCGGGCGCGGAGGTTTTCGTTTTGCGGCAGATTCTTCTTTACACTTCCCTACCGCCGCACTATTCTCTCCCCGCGTGTTCCTTCCCTTTGTAGTCGGCCGAGACCCAGCGGTTATTCCAACATGGAGGATGCAATGAAGGTTCCGGTAACTTTTCTTTCCTTAGTACTTGCGGGAGCGGTATTTGCTGCCATGCCTGCAACCGCCAACCAGGCCGCGGCCGAAAAGAAAGCAGCACCGGCCGCGAAAAAAGAGACGAAATGGCAGGGCCACGTCGTCAGAATTTATAAAGACGAGTCGCAGATGGACATTCGTGGCGGCGCCGCCCCCTCGCAAGATCTAAGGAAGATCGCCTACGACAAATCGACCGAATGGACTAAGCGTGGAAAGCCAGGGCAACAGGACGAAGTCAAGGAAGGCTCATTTGTAATCGTGCTAGGCCAGGTGGACGATAAGGGCACCCTGCACGCGACGCGCATAGACCTGCGGCTGCCACGATAGCTTTTTCGAGATGTGATGCTCTGGCCCCTGGCCGCGGCAAAGAGGCATTGGCCTTTCTGCGCGCATCCGCGTCGCCGCGGCGTGATGGATTTGCAAGAGGCCGCGAAGGGTCAAGACTTCGCGGCGAGAGCCTCCAGGCGGAGTTTCGCGGCGCGCGCCGTTTCGCGCAGCAGCGGGTCCGATTCGTTCAGGCACCGGTCTAATCGGTCTTCCAAAGATTTTATCCCCAGGGCTCCGATGGCGTATGCCCCGCACGACTTCAACCATGGATCCTCGCTGGCAACGAGTTCGGCCACGGCCTGTTCCTGGCTTTCGATTTTGACGCGCACCAGCCGGTGTGCCATCTGGGCTCGTTCTGCCACGGTGATCTTGCTGTCCAGCAAAGGCACTAGCATGTCTCGCAGTTGCGATTTCAAGACGTTATCGAGGAATTCCAAGGCATTGTCGTGCACGGAGACGCTCGTGGACTGCAGACCTACATAGGCGCTGTGCAAATCGAGGCGGGGATGCAGGAGGTTCAGCAGACGAAAGATGCGCTCCAGTTCCTGTTGCATGGACTCCTTCAGCGCTCGCGCGAGAGGATCGACGCCGTCTGTCGTGGCGCCGATCGTAGCCAAAATCTGGTATGACCGGTAGTGCCCCAGAATCTCGGCCGCCAATACGGTTTCCAGCATCTGAGCGTCCAGCACCATCTGGGGATTCAGCTGGCAAAGTTTGTTGAGAGCGGCGATCGTACGAAAGCGCAACATGGTGTCCCTTTGCAGGAGGTTGTCGAGCAATACGCTTGCGGCCGCTGACGTTCCGAGAGCCACCAGTACGCTGGGAATTTCTCTGCGTGCCTGGATGGGAACGGTGGAATCACAGAGGTGGTCGCGTAACCCTCCTACAATGGAGTCCCCGAATCTGCCCAGTGCCTGCGCAGCCGCGGGGGCTAGTTTATGGTCCGCGAGCAGGTCTAATAGCTCCGGGACCAGCCGGCGCTTGCGCAGCATTCCGACCGAATGGATGGCCTCGCACACCACATGAGTGTCGGAATCGGCAAGAAGCCTGGAGAGCAAAGGATCGAAACAGTCCGGCAACTCGCCGAGCAGCCGGGCGGCTTCCAGCCGGTTACGCAGGCCTTCTTCTCCTGCTTCGTTGACCATAGAGTCCAGAATATTCCGCGCGGCTTCCAAGTTCTGAGCCTCGCCGGGCTGCGCCAGAAAGGCCACGACCGCCGACCGGACCGAGAAGTCGGGGAAATCGCCAAGTTGCTCTATGGCCGTTAGAGGATCGATATGTCCATGGTGGCTCAGAAAAAGCAGGGCTTCGGTCCGGACACTGAGTTCCGGGTCTCGCAGCAGTCGTTGCACTTCTGGGACGGCGGCTTTGTCGCCCGCCGCCGAGAGAATGGCGATTGCCTTCTGCCGCACTTCTGGTGCGGCATGACTCAGCAAAGCCCGTATCCCCGGATGCGCAGCTCTTTGCTGTTCCACTTCAAAAAGGGACAGCGCGTAAAGAATGTCCTTGGGATCGGATGCGGAAAGATTGGTGGCCATGAGGTCCGTAGTCGACCGGTCCAGCACTGGCGCGCTGGCTTGTTCCACATCGAGGCGATGCTGGCTAATGCTTTCCCTCAGGGTAGCGACATATTGTCGCCGTGCCACAGAAACTGCCACCAGCCAGCCGCCAACCAGCAGCAGCACGATCCAGCTGATTTGACGAGGGGGGAAGTGCAGGAAGGTGGCAAAAACCAGGACGATTACGCCGGAAAGCCCATCGCCTATGCGCCAGATCACCGTATCGATGAACCATTTCACCTGTAACTTCACACGCGCGGCGATCGGCAGGTACAGCAGCTCGGCCGTAGACCTGTCCACCGAATAGCGCAGCACCTGGTCGCAGCCTTTCAGCGCCACTGCGGAGGCCAGCGTGCCAAGAACCAGCAGACCGGCCGAGCCCAGGAATACGGTGACGGGAAGCACGAACAGCGCCGTGCCGATACCGAATCTGCGGAGGAATCTTGCGGTCAACAGCAACTGAAACAACAGTCCGAGTACGCCCGCGTAAAAATTGAAGTTACCAAAAAAACCAGCCATTACGTCTTTCTTTACCAAGACCTGCTGACCAATAGCTAGGAACTGCCAGTCCGTTAATGTAGTTACCAACGACCCAACGCAGATTACCGCCGCGATGGCCCGCAAATAGGGCGAGGAGAACAACAGCTGCAAGCTAGCGGACAGGTTTCGTGGGCCTGTTTCGGTGGGTCCTCCGGCTGTCCGCTGCTCATCACCCACCAGCACTCGCCCGCTGCGCCAGACCAAGATCACCAGACCGGCGCAGATGAAAACGAACAGCGTCATGGCCAGCAGCAGACTTTCCGTTCCGAACCTCTTAGCCATGATCTTGGAAAGGAAACCGGAAAAAATCCATCCGGCAATGCCGCCCCCGCCCACCATCCCAAAAACGCGCTTGGCCTCGCGCGTAGTCAGAACGTAATTGGCCAGGGTCCAGATCTGCGTAGCCCCCAGCACGCCGAAAATTTTTACCCAAACGTAAAAGGCAGGAAAAACCCAGACCAGGTGGGAGTAGTAGTGGGCTAGCCCCCAAAACACCGCGCAAGTGGTGGAGAAAAATAGCATGCTGCCGACCAGCAGATCGCGGAAAAGAACACGCCGCGCAATAACCACGTAGCCCGCTATGATCACCGCCACCAGCACAGAACTGGCAATCTGGGCGTAGGCAAGCTGACTCGCCTGGAAACGCGATAGGAATAACGCAGCCCCCGCCACGCCGCCGATTTTGTAGCTGGTGATAACTAAGAACAGGCAGGCACACAGAAGCGAGCCACGCCCCAAATCTCCAGGGCGGACATTCAGAGCGCGCTCGATCCACCGTTTCATCCGCGGAACCTTCTTTCGTAACCTTTCTGTCTTATTGCGGCGCGGCCGTCGTTCCGGAACATATACGGTCGGCCGGTAAGACGGCTAGCTTTTCCGAAGCCGTCGCCCCATCTCCCACCCCTGAACGCTCCCCAGACCCTCCGTTTTGCGGCGAAGGCCCAGTTGAATCGAGAAAGACTACCTGCTGGTCCAGATACACAGCGATGAATTTGCCATCGCCGCAGATTTCCAGAGCTGACGCCCGGCCTCCAGGGTAGTAGCTGCTGAGCATGCCGGTGTCGATCAGGAACACTTTGTTGCCAAAGCGAGGCCGCATTCGACCACCTTTCTGCACCGTGTGCCCTACCACAAGGTGTGTCGCCTTGTAAGCCTCCAGGACCTTGCTCACCTGCGGTGCACCCTCTTCGTCGCTCCACCGGTCGTAACCGCGAAACCACAGCGGGCCATCAACCCGCACGCTGAGCCAATCTCCTTGCCTCAAGAACTCCCGGATCTTAGCCTGGCGCTCGTCGTTGGCCGGGACACGCGACTTGAGCTCAGCGATCACCTCCGCCTGAAGCACACTATTGATTTCCTGCAAATTAAAGAATGGCAGAATCAACTTTTCATTCTGCAGGTACTGTTTCGAGGCATCAAATGCCTTGATTTCGTCGTGGATCCGCTTATTCATCGCATCAAGTTTCGTCTTGGCCAGATCAGGATCAATTCCCCCGTGCAAGAAGATGACTCCATCAATTTCAGCAACGGCGGCATGTCCTCGGAGCCACTCACCGTATTCTCCCTTCGGACCAAACGCCTCGCGCTGCTCAATGAAACCTGCCGGATGCCGTGCCATCCACTCTGCCTCGGTCAACTCCATGGGCTGGGGAAGCTCGGCGAGTAGCGCCGCGTGACTACCCTTCCATTTCAGATACTCTTCATACGCAGCTTTCTGCCGCTTCTCGGAATTGCCGTCGGCAAAACTGCCATAGTTCACGGGAATGACGTAACGCAGGTCGCCCATGATATTCATCAGCTCGTGGTTACCGAGTAGGCTTACGACCCGGCCGCCTGCTTGCGCCGCTTCTTTCTCGAGTGCCATCATCAGGTCCATGACCTCGCGCGGCTTGGGGCCGCGATCCAGTAGGTCCCCGACCTGGACGAACGTTGTTTTGCCGCCCGTCCAATGGTTCTGCTTGTCTATAAGACCGGTGCGCCGGAGAATGGCGACGAAGTCGTCAAAGGCATTGTGGACATCACCGATGGCCACTATGGATTCCCGCGGTTCCGCCGGTGCCTTTGCTGGCCCCGCCCACGCCAGCACCGCAGACACCAGGACCAGGAGGACGGAGATACAAGCGCGCTGAGGCGAAATACAGACCGGAGGGCGGACCATTTTCCTGCCTCCTATAGGCAAGCAGCAGAATTTTACCGAAAGCATTGAGCGCGGGGCGTCCTCTATTGCGGTGCATCTTAGGCTGCCACTATTGCACAAGTCAACATGCTGAACATGCCCTTAGTGGAACCCGCAAACGTGGCCGCAGCGGTGCGGGATCGACCTCCCGGAAAGACAAAATCGCGGAGCCGTAACATGATGGCTCCGCGACCGGGTTACTCGGTGAACCCCGATCCCTGCATGACATCGGGGCGTCTCAACCTGCGTTACAACTCCGAACTCGACTACTGCGAGTGCGAGAGCCGCTTAGAAATTAGCGTTGCGTGAATTTCGCCGGCCTTCTCCGCAGTGCCCTTGCAAATCACGTAGTCGCCGTCTTTAACCTGGCTGGCGTCAATGTCGTTGATCTTCTTGTCGGCGTGATACTGACTGACCCATTTCGTCGAGCCGTCGTACACACAGGTCTTCTCCAAACCCGAACCCGACTTACGAACCGTCAGAGAAGACTGCTCCTTACTGCTTCTTTCAACTCTACCTTCCCAGCGCGCCTCCTTGGCGGGAGCGGCAGCCTTTTGCGCGAACACCGCCGCTAGCGGGAAGGTAAGTACCAACGCAAACAGCAAAATGACTTGCTTCTTCAGCATTTTTTTCTCCTTATTAATTACCGGGATTACCGGCAAGACGTGATGTGTTGCACGAACACTAGACCTAGGGCCCAAAAAGAGCAAGCTTTTAAACTTCGGCTTCCAATCCAACGTCTCGGCTCCTTCGTAACGAGCGACTCGCCGAGCTGGGCGGTGCAGCTCACTTCCGCCGTCGCAAAATTCAGTACAGCACTTCGTTCTCACCTTTTTCAGCGATCATCTTCTGGAACTGCGCCACAATCCTGTCCCGTCGCGCCATCACCGCTTTCACTTCATCCTTGGTGAGATACTTCTTCGTTTTTTCCGTTAGTTCGTTAGCGTCCAGCGCCTTCAGCTTCTCCAACAACTGCCGGTCGCAGCGTACCAAGTCTGCAGGGCTTTTCAGTTCCTTGTTCAGGCGAAACGCGCGGGTGAAATCAATCCTCCAAATCTGCCAATTCTCACCGATTACCACGTTGGTCAGGTTGGGATCGGAATCGGAAACCAATTGATCGAAGACCCTAATCTTGTACATCTGATTGTTCCAGGCGTCCGCGTCCGGCGCCGTTAATTTCTGCTTGTGGCGCTCCGCCTCATCCATCTTCACCGACAACCACCAACTCAGCGACCCGGTATTGCCTCCCCATTTGCGTTCGACATACACCGGCAGCATGTCGTCCATGCCAAGCAACTCAGCCAGCCCATAGGCAGCGATATTGTACTTGTAGGAGTCCACGAAGTTCACTTCGCTGCCCATGGCAAGCTGCTTCACGGCTTTGTGTTCGTCGATATCTTGGAAAGAGGCGTCGTGGGTAACAGTGCCGTCAGAGAGCGTAAGCCGCTGGGTGTGCGTGATGCCTTTCGCGGCCTCCCGGCTCTTCACGACCTTGGCGGTGACAAGGAACTGCTTAATTTGCTCCTTGGTCAGCGTCGGCTCGTCCGCGGCAACCGCGAAGAGTCCGCAAGTCAGACACACTATTGCGGCAAGAATCAACACGCGACAGCGCAAATGAAGTAGGTTCATGGAGGATCCTCAACAGAGTTACTGGCACTCTACTCCATTTAGGCCCCAATGGACAACCTAAAATAGCTGAAACGGTCGGCGCAAAACCCATAGAGGCGGCAAGAAAATCTTGGAAAAACCAACCGGGGACACTAAATCTCATGTTGGACGATGGCTCGCCTGCAATGTCGGCGCGCGAAAATCTTGGCAGACCGTGCATGTTGAGAGGCCAGAAAGATGGCGTGAACACAATCACGTCTATAGAAATTCCCTTCGGGGTTACCTCTCCCGCTCGGTCGGCCTTCCGAATCCAGCGTCAGGTCTCAAGCCCTCCACCCTCCAAAATCGGATACAATCCGTCTGTTCGACCTCTGCCCGTCGAAGAAGGTACAACCCGATCGCCCTGCGGGTCCCCAGAGCAACGACGCGAGGTATTCCGATGCGTAGTCGCCCGGCACGAAGCTCCAAGTTTGCCTCTTCGGCCGTGCTGTCAATTTTGTTTGGCCTCGCCGCCTGTTTCGCCGCGCCGCGCGCCCACGCCCAGGAACGCCGCGACCGCGAACCCAATAGCGTCTATGCTGAGCGCCGCGCCAAGCTCGCCGCACAGGTGGATTGCCCCATCATTCTCTTGGGTCTCACCGGGCGCGAGGAATTTTCCCAAACTTACGTTTTCGAGCAGGAAGAAAATTTTTATTACCTGACCGGCCACAACGAAGAAGGCGCCGGCCTGATAATCCTCCCGGCGAAATCATCGGGGAACGATCCATCGAATGCCGCACACGAAATCCTCTACCTTCCCCCCAAGAATCCTCAAAAAGAAAAGTGGAATGGCATGCGCATGTCCGCCTCCGATCCCGGTATCGAAGCCCGCACCGGCTTCGCAACTGTAAAACCTTTCGGGGAAATGCGCGCCGCGATTGAGAACCTGGCGAAAACCTATCCGTGCATCTACACGATTCTTCCCTACGAAAAAGAGTTGGGCGGCTACCCGCACGAAAAAGAAGTCGTGGACTGGCTTCAACAAGCCGCGCCGCAGACCACATTGAAAGACATTCGCGCGCAAATCACCGCCCTGCGCCAGATCAAATCCCCCGGCGAAATTGCCTTCCTCCAGCGCGCCATTGACCTGACGGTGGACTCCCACCTGGAAGCCATGCGCATGATGCGCCCCGGACTCCACGAATACGAGGTCGCCGCGAAAATGGTGGAAGTCCACGCCATGGGCGGTTCCGAAGCGGAAGGCTACGCTCCCATCGTGGGCGCCGGGCCAAATTCCACCGCGCTCCATTACGACAGGCTCTCGCGCAAGATTGAAGACGGCGACATTGTCGTAATCGACGTCGGCGCGCAGTACTCCGGCTACTCCGCGGACATCACTCGCACGCTTCCTGCCAACGGCAAATTCGCGCCGCGCCAGCTCGAAATTTACAATATCGTGCTAGGCGCGCAGAACGCCGCAATAGCCGCAATCAAACCCGGCATGGATCTATGCCAAAAAGGAAGCAAGAGCCTCCACAAAATTTCCTACGATTACATCAATTCCCACGGAAAAGACTTGCACGGAAAATCGCTGGGCCAGTATTACATCCACGGTCTCGGCCACAACATCGGCCTCAACGTCCACGATCCCGGCGAATACTGTGGACCTCTCGAGCCCGGCATGGTCGTCACCATGGAGCCCGGCATCTACATCCTCGAAGAAAATCTCGGCGTGCGCATCGAAGATGATGTGCTCGTCACCCAAACCGGCTATAAGCTCCTGAGCGAGCGCCTGCCCCGCGATCCCGCTGAAATCGAAAAAATAATGGCCCAGGGCGCCGCCCAGCGCGCTAAGGCCGCGAAACGAGGCGATGATTGACCGCGTAGAATCGGCCCGTCTATACTGTTTGCTCGCGCTGGACGCGATTTTTTCCAGCGTGCCTCGAGTCATTCCGCGCGCAGCCGTAAAACTCAGCAGGCCGCTAGCTGGAATTTCCGAAATCGCAATCTTTAGGAGCCTCCGGCCGCTCCACGGCCGTGAAAACTATGAGCAGCGTCAAAGCCACCCAACTTCGCCCTGGCATGGTCATCCAGCATGAGGGCCAGCTCTTCACGATTTTTAGCGTCGATCACCGCACCCCGGGCAACAAGCGCGGCTCCATGCAAACGCGCATGAAAAATCTCAAGAGCGGCACGATGATTGACTATCGCTTCCGCGCCGAAGAATTTGTGGAACGAGCTATTCTCGATGAAGTCGAATTCGAGTATCTCTACAATGAGGGCGACGATTTCCATTTCATGAACACGGAAACCTACGAGCAAATGCACCTCACCCGCGAGCTGCTTGGCGACACGATTTACTATCTGATTCCCAATACCATCGTGAAAGTGGAATTTTACGAAGAGAAACCGATCGGCGTGGACTTGCCCGACACCATGGACCTCAAAGTAGTACACACCGAACCCACGCTGCAAAAAGCCACCGCCAGCGCGGTCGGCAAGCCCGCCACGTTGGAAACCGGCTTGGTTGTGCAGGTCCCGCCCTTCGTAAACGAAGGCGACAGAATCAAGGTGGATACCACAGAAGCGCGATACGTCCAGCGTGTCGAGTAGATTTCCTTGCCTCCGGCCAGCTTGATGAATCCCGGAACCTTCGCCAGGATTGATTGAATTTGCGAAGTCCCACGAGGCTCCGGCCGGAAAAACACCTCAAATTCAACATTTCGTAATTTGGTTGTAGCCTAGTGCTTCCCCGCTGAACCCGCCGCGGACTTCTCGCCGGCCGGATGCGGTCCAAACACGCGATCGAAGATGGCATCCACATAGCGAAGCTGCCGCTGCAAATCGAAGGTATGCGCCAGCGCCTTCGCATCAAGATATTTCGTGATGCGCGAATCGCCGGCGACCCGCTCGCGAAAATTGCCGTCGGTGTCCCACGCAGCCATGGCATTTTCTTGCACCGCTTTGTACGCCTCGTCGCGAGGCATGCCCTTTTCCACCAAGTCCTGCAGCAACTGTCCCGAGTACACCAAGCCGTGAGTAGAATTCAGGTTGCGCAGCATGCGTTCCGGAAACACGCGCATTTCGCCGACAATCGTCGACATCTTCGCGAGCATGTAGTCCACCAGAATAGTGGAATCCGGGAGAATTACGCGCTCGACCGAGCTGTGGGAAATGTCCCGCTCGTGCCACAACGCGACGTTTTCAAACGCTGCGAGCAGATTGGAACGCACTAGCCGCGCTAAGCCGCAAATCTGCTCAGAGGCCACTGGGTTGCGCTTGTGCGGCATTGCAGAGCTGCCGCGCTGCTCGCCGCCAAATGGCTCTTCGACCTCGCGCACTTCGGTGCGCTGCAAATGGCGAATTTCCAGCGCGATTTTCTCCAGCGTCGCGGCGATCAGCGCGAGCGAGCTCAGATAGTGCGCGTGCCGGTCTCGCTGAATTACCTGCGAAGCCACCGGCACAGCCTTCAAGCCGAGTTTCTCGCAAATGCGCTCCTCGACTTCCGGGCCGAGATGCGAGGCGTTGCCAACCGCGCCAGAAATCTTTCCCACGGCCATCTGCGCGGCGGCATCTCGGAATCGAGCGATATTGCGCTGATTTTCCTCGAACCAGTTGGCGATTTTCAGCCCGAACGTGATGGGCTCCGCGTGAATGCCGTGGGTGCGGCCGATTTGAGGTGTGTCTTGAAATTCGTGGGCGCGCAAATCGAGCACTTCACCGAAGAGAATGAGACCGCGTTCTATGAGGCGCGAGGCATCGCGGACGAGCAGGGCTTGCGCGGTGTCGACCACATCGTTCGAAGTTAGCCCGTAGTGCAGCCAGCGCGCCGCCGATGGATCCCCGATCGATTCGCCGACGGCCATGGTGAATGCGATGACGTCGTGCTTTACGCGTGATTCCAGCTCCAGAATCCGCGCCACATCGACCTTGGCTCGCGCTCGGATCGCGGCCGCCGACTCTTTCGGCACCTGACCGGCCTCCGCGAGTGTTTCGGTGGCCGCTAGCTCGACGTCCAGCCAGCGCGCGTACTTGTTCGCATCGCTCCAGACGCGGCCCATCTCTTCACGGGTATACCGTGCAATCAAATCCGCTCCTCGCTGCGAGCCGCCGCATCTGCGCGGGTAACCCGCAAAACCCTTGTAATGATACGGTATTTCCATTCAGGGCGCGACCAAGGGGCCGGACACTCTCCTGCGGGCTCCTCCGGCTGACACATCGGCTGAAAAGGGCCCAAAAACCGACCTAACCGCGACCCTGAAATCCTGTCTAATGAATCGGATGAGGCCGAGCGTCGAGACCAGCATCGAAAGCGACGCCATCGCCGTCGAGCGCACACTTGCCGGAGATCGCGAAGCATTTCGAATTCTGGTGGAGCGGCACAGCCGCAATGTGTACCGGCTGGCGTATCGCATGACCGGGAACCAGCACGATGCGGAGGAAGTGGTGCAGGAGGCATTTTTGCGGGCGTATCAAAAACTCAGCCAGTTTGCTTCGCGCGCGAACTTTGGGACTTGGGTGTATCGCATCGCCGCGAATTACGCGATCGACCGCATGCGGCAGAAAAAGAGTGAAGATTCGAATCGCGCCTTGCCGGCCCGAGAAACCGAGGATGGCGCGGAAATGGACTTGATGAGCACAGTACCCGACGGGGCGCCCTCCCCGGAGCGGCTGGCACAGAGCGGCCAACTTGCAACGGAAATGCGCCGCGCGCTCAGCCAGCTCACTCCCGCCGAGCGGACTGCTTTTGTAATGCGGCACTGGGGCGGGTCGGGAATCGAAGAAATCGCCGAAGCTCTGAAGTCGAGCACGAGCGCCGCGAAGAACACGGTCTTTCGCTCGGTGCAAAAACTTCGCAAGGCCTTGGAACCGTTTGTGGAACAGCGAGGGCAAGCCAGAGCGATGGGAACAGAACTATGAAACATCCGAAAGAGGAAGAATTGATCGCCTATCACGATGGCGAAGCCGCCGGGCGAGAGACGATTGCCACGCATTTGGGCGATTGCCCGGAATGCCAGGCGGAACTCGGGCGTATCGACGCGTTGCTCGCCGCGCTCAACACCATCCCCGTGCCCGATCCGGGAGAAGATTATGGCCAGCGCGTCTGGCAGCAAATTTCACCGCGCCTGCCGCAGCGGCGTGGCCACTGGTGGGACTTTCTTTTCAGCGAACCGAAGACCGTTCCGTGGTTCGCACCGCGCCGCTGGGCGGCTGCCGGCGCGATCGCGGCGCTCGTACTCGCCGCGTTTGTCGCCGGCCGGCTGACCAGGCCGGGTAATTCCGGAGCTCCTGTGGCAGTGGACCAAACAAAGGTTCGCGAGCGCATTCTAGTCATGGCCGTCGGCGAGCATCTCGGACGCTCGGAAATGGTTCTGGTGGAGCTGGCGAATAGCGGGCCGGAGACGGCGGGGCAAGAAGAGGTCAACATCTCCGGTGAGCAGCGCCGCGCGGAAGATTTGCTTGGGGAAAATCGGCTGTATCGGCAAACCGCGCTGGAGCAAGGAGACACCGCGCTTGCCGGCGTGCTGGATGAACTCGAGCGCGTTCTTCTGGACGTGGCGCACAGCCCGCAGCAGGTGACTCCCGCGCAGTTAGAAGGCATTCGGCAGCGCATCGAAGCGCGCGGGATTCTTTTCAAGGTTCGTGTGGTCGGCAAGGAACTGCAGCAACGCGAGGAGTCGGGGAATACGCCCGCGACGCCGAAAAGTTCCGCGTAAGGCGAAAGGAACAAGGTATGAGCAAGGGAGATGTACCGATGATGAGAAACAGAACCTGGATTGTAGTGGCGCTTTTGCTGGCGATGCCGAGCTTTACAGCACATGCCGCGGCTGCGGGCAGCGCGTTCATGGCCGCGCCACAATCGGCTTCCGCGGCGCAAAGTCAGGCAAACCCCGACATGGACCGCGACGCAGAAGCCAGTGATATGGAGGAGGATGGTCAGGACCAGGAGCTGGAGAAGCACGACCGCGAGCAAGAAAAACGCGATCGCGAACAGGAGGCGCGCGATCGGGAACGGGAAAAGAAGGATCGTGAGCAAGAGCGGCTCGATCGTTTGACCGAACTATACGACAACGGCCGCGAAGCGCTGGACGAAGACCGCTATGACCGCGCGGAATCCAAATTCGACCAGTTGGCGCAAATGAATGGCCCGCAGACCGATGCGGCGCTTTATTGGAAGGCCTATGCGGAAAACCGCCTGGGCAAACGAGATACTGCGCTGGCCAACGTCGCTGAGCTCAAGCGGCGCTTCCCGCAAAGCCGCTGGCTGCGAGATGCCAACGCGCTGGAACTGGAAGTCCGCCAATCCTCAGGCCAGCCTGTTCATCCCGAGGCGCAAAAAGATGATGAGCTCCGTCTGCTCGCGATTCGCGGGCTTATGAACAGCGACCCGGAGCGCGCCATGCCGCTGCTCGGGAAGGTCCTCGAGAACGGCTCGGCTTCACCGAAGGAAAAGTCGCAAGCGCTGTTTGTTCTGGCGCAGAGCGGCTCGCCGCAGGCACGCGAGATTCTGGGCAAGGTCGCGCGCGGGCAAAGCAATCCGGATCTGCAACGCAAAGCCATTCAGTACCTGGCGATGTTCGGCGGAGCGGAGTCGCGCAAGATGCTGGCGGAAGTCTATAGGTCGACGTCGGACGCATCGATCAAACGGTCCATCCTGCGCGCGTACATGATCGGGGGCGACCGCGAGCACCTGTTTGAAGCGGCCAAGAATGAAAAGGATGACGAGGTGAAGCGGGAAGCCATCCGCCAGCTTGGATTGGTGCACGCGCAAAACGAATTGCAGCAGCTCTATCGCACGGATAATTCCCCGGCCGTGCGACGCGAATTGCTGCAGGCGTTTTTCCTGGCGGGGGACGCGCCGAAGCTTCTGGAAGCCGCGCAGAGTGAAAAGGACCCGGAACTGCGCCGCACCGCGGTTCGCAACCTCGGCCTCATCCATTCGGATGATTCCGCCAAGGCGCTGCAATCGATTTACGCGAAAGAAACGGACCGCGGAATCAAGGAAGAAGTGCTGAACGCCTATTTTATTCAAGGGAATGCCGCGGCGATTGTGGCCATCGCGCGCGGCGAAAAGGATCCGGAGCTTAAACGAACCGCGGTGTCGAAGCTTTCGATCATGCACTCGAAGGAAGCCACGGACTATTTGATGGAAATCTTGCAAAAGAATTAGTGCGGCGAAGTGGAGGAACGAACATGCGTGCCATATTTCTGAGCCTGGGATTGATCCTTGCGGCGACAACGGCAACGCCGGCAGCCAAAGCGCAAAGCAGCGATGCGCCACAAGTGGAAAACGCCCGCGTGGAAAAGAAAACGTTGGCAGGGCCGCTGGCTTTGGAAGTCAAGGCGTGGGCGACTAAGGCCGAGGGGCCGCAATGGCTGGGCTACTCCGTGCCGCAGATGGGGCGAGAGCGCATGATGTGCTGCGGGGATTATGACGGCTCGCGGCGAAACGGGTGTGGGCATTGCCGACTCGAGGATCGCGACAGTGGCACGAACATGAGCTCGAAAGAAGAGGCGGGCACGATGAAGCTGGAGGCGCCACAGTCCATCGCTGTGCTATTCCGGGCCGAGAATAAGCACGTAACGAAGATTCGTGTGGTGTCGCTGGAATGCTCGCTCGATGCCGGCGGACTGAGTTTTGTTTGGCTCAGCGGGGTGAAGCCGTCGGAAAGCGTGGAGCTGCTGGAAACGTTTGTGCGAGGCACGGACCTCGACGCACACGATGACGATCACACTTCGCATGGCGCGCTGACGGCGATCGCGCTGCATGCCGACGCGGCGGCCGACCGGGCGCTTGAGTTGTTTACACGCACGGGCGAGCCTGAATCTCTGCGAAAGCAGACTGCGTTCTGGCTGGGCGCGGCAAGGGAAAAGGCGGGACTTGCGGTGCTGGAGAAAATTGCGAAGAGCGATCCGAGTTCGGAGGTGCGCGGGCAGGTGACCTTCGCGCTTTCGGTGAGTCACGAGCAGGGCGCGGTGGAAGAGATGATTCGCATGGCGCACGAGGACCAGAGCTCGCACGTGCGCGGGCAGGCATTATTCTGGCTGGCGCACAAGGCCGGACAGAAAGCGGTGGGCGCGATCACCGGGGCTATCGAAAACGATCCGGACACGGACGTGAAGAAGAAAGCGGTTTTCGCGCTGAGCCAGCTCCCGAAAGACGAGGGCGTGCCCAAGCTGATCGAAGTGGCGCAGACCAATCGGAATCGCGAAGTGCGCAAGCAGGCGATGTTCTGGCTGGGGCAATCGCACGACCCGCGGGCGCTGGCGTTTTTTGAGAAAATCCTGACGCAGTGAACACTTTAGTCGGCCTCAATCCAACTGCGAGCACCCTGCAGCTCAGGCCCGCCTTTGCGCCTGAGGCTCTTCCCGCCCGCGCTTTAGTCAGTCGTATTTGTTCGTGAAAAGCCTCAGGCCTCAAAGCAGGCCTGAGCTACAGGTGCCCTCAGCTACGGTGTGCGCGGATACTGGTATAATTTCCTACCCTCATGGCGAAATCAGCCCCAGAAGCGGCAGGTATCGCTCCCGAAGTGCTGGCTAAGTATGAGCCGGTGATCGGGTTGGAAGTGCACGTGCAGCTTCTGACGAATTCGAAGATTTTCTGTGGCTGCTCGACACGATTCGGCGATGCGCCGAACAGCAACGTCTGCCCGGTGTGCCTAGGGCTTCCCGGGACGCTGCCGGTGCTGAACAAGCGCGTGCTGGAGATGGCGACGCGGGCGTCGCTGGCGCTAAATTGCACGGTGCACGAGCGCTCGCGCTTTGCGCGGAAGAACTATTTTTATCCGGACCTGCCCAAAGGCTATCAAATCTCGCAGTATGAGCTGCCGCTGGCCACCGGCGGTTGGATCGAGGTAGAACATGGCGGAGCGAAAAAGCGCATCGGTATCACACGGCTGCATTTGGAAGAGGATGCGGCGAAGAATTTGCACGAAGGTTTTTCGCAATCGGCCACCAAGGCATACATCGATTACAACCGGTGCGGGACGCCCCTCTGCGAAATTGTTTCCGAGCCGGACATGTGCGCGCCCGAAGAGGCCTACGCATACCTGACCACGCTGCGGCAAATTCTGCTCTACACCGGGGTGAGCGACTGCAACATGGAAGAAGGGTCGCTGCGCTGCGACGCGAATGTCAGCGTGCGGCTGCGCGGTTCGCAAGAATTCGGCACCAAAGTCGAAGTGAAAAACTTGAATTCCTTTCGCTTTCTGCAGAAGGCACTCGAATACGAAATTGAACGCCACATCGGCGTGCTCGAGAGCGGCGGGCGTATTTCACAGGAGACGCGGCTGTGGAACCAGTCCGCGAGCCGGACCGACTCCATGCGCTCGAAGGAAAAAGCACACGACTACCGTTATTTCCCTGAGCCGGATTTGTTGCCTGTACACGTAAGCTCCGCCTGGCGCGAAGAAATTCGCCGGGCGCTGCCGGAGCTGCCAGATGCGAAGCGTGATCGCTTCGTCCGCGCTTACGGTATAACTCCGTACGACTCCGAAGTGCTTACCAGTTCAAGGGCCCTTGCCGA
>Ga0137415_10002761_pt1 | contig 17387 bp, 9 predicted proteins | sample CZODoug3_1_1_16f_FD_183082 | JGI IMG/M metagenome (GOLD analysis project Ga0137415, IMG submission 183082) | Vadose zone soil fungal communities from Angelo Coast Range Reserve, California, USA - CZODoug3_1_1_16fungal (Hybrid Assembly) | ecosystem: Environmental > Terrestrial > Soil > Vadose...
CAAATTCAGTTCACCGGACGATTCAACTTCTAAATCAACCAAAGATCCAATAACCTCCCTTGGCCCATCGATGCATTTCTGGTGGGCCTCTTTTTGACCCTCAAGGTACTGGCGCGATACCCGGTCTGAAAGGTTAAATGGATAATTCCAAAGAATAGCGTGCTACAGACGAGGCATGAATGGCAGATAAGTACAAAGTAGATCGCCGCGATTTTCTGAAACAAGCAGCAGGCGCCGTCGGTGTGGCAACACAAGCAGGGCATTGGCCCACGCTGAAAGCAGAACAAACATCGCAAGCCAGTCAGAAACAGAGTCCAGTTCATAGAGATGCTGCAATCCACTACCCTCGCCAATTCAGCGGACCACAACTACGAATGATTTCCTTTCCACTCGGCGGAGTAGCCGCAGGCAGCATCGGTTTAGGAGGCAGAGGTCAGCTTCGGGACTGGGAGATCTTCAACCGCCCCAACAAAGGCTTCCACCCGCCTTACGCCTTCTCCTCCATCTGGGTGCAGTCAGGGAATCAGAAACCCATAGCGCGCGTGCTCGAATCGCGCATTCTCCCTCCCTATGAAGGGTCATCGGGCCTCGGCTCAGAGAACGCTCCGGGCCTGAGTCGGCTCGACGCTGCTGTCTTTACCGGAGAATACCCCCTCGCGCACATCGATTTCGAAGACCACTCCCTGCCGGTAAAAGTCGAGCTCGACGCCTTCTCTCCATTCATCCCGCACGAGCCAGACGACTCAGGACTCCCCGCGACCATACTCCGATATCGCGTGACAAACCCAGGCCGTACAACTGCAAAGGTGAGCATCGCCTTCTCCATCGATAATCCGGTAAAAGCCACAGACAATCCACCCGATACAGGCAAAAGGCTCAATACATACCGTTCCTCAAATGGTCTGCATGGTCTCATCATGACCAATCCAGCATTGGCTTCAGACGATCCCATGGCAGGCAGCTTCGTACTGGCAGCCATGCCATTGCAAGACACCCAGGTCTCCTACTGGAACGGCTGGCCAAAGGGTCGATGGTGGAACTCGCCGCTCCTCTTCTGGGATCAATTCTCAAAGGAAGGAACACTCGGCGTGCAGCCAGATCCCTGCAACACAGTCGGAGTGCTTTGTATGCAAGCAACAATCCTCCCCGGCCAATCCACGCATTTCCCCTTTCTGCTTAGCTGGCACTTTCCTAATCGCACACCTGAGTGGTGTGGATGGGATGCGCCTTCAGGTGAGGGAAAAACAATCATCGGCAACTACTACGCAACCCGTTTCAAAGACGCATGGGAAGCAGCAGTCTATGCCGCAAAGAATATAGATCACCTTGAATCGCGAACACGCCTCTTCGCCGCAGCATTCCGCAACAGTACACTGCCCGATGCAGTCAAAGAAGCAGCTAGCGCAAATCTTTCTACATTGGCAACAACCACTTGCTTTCGCACTGCGGATGGAGAATTCCACGGTTTTGAAGGCAGCAACGACACGCAGGGCTGCTGCTTCGGCAATTGCACCCATGTTTGGAATTACGAAACCGCAACAACGTTCTTATTCCCCTCCTTTGCCAGGTCACTGCGTAAGAGCGCGTTCGGCTATTCCATGGACGATGCAGGCGCTATGCATTTCCGCCAGCTTCTGCCAGATGGCAAAGCACGCTCCGGCTTTGCCGCCGCCGATGGTCAGATGGGACAGATCATGCACGCATGGCTTGACTGGAAGCTTTCCGGAGACGATGCCTGGCTGGGTACAATGTGGCCGCGCATAAAGAAAGCGCTAGAGTTCGCATGGGTGCCCAGCGGCTGGGACGCCAATCGCGATGGTGTGCTCGAAGGCGTACAGCACAATACATACGACGTAGAGTTCTACGGCCCAAACCCCATGTGCGGGATTTACTATCTGGGAGCATTGCGAGCCGGCGAAGAGATGGCATTCGCAACCGGCGACAGTAACTCTGCGAAAGAATACAGCCGGCTCTACAAACAAGGACGGCAATGGATCGACACCAGCCTGTTTAATGGCGAGTATTACGTCCAGAAAATCCGCGGATTCCGAAAAGATGAAATCGCGCCGAATCTGCGCAGCGACATGGGTTCCGAAAATACCGAGAAGCCGGAATATCAGGTAGGTGAAGGCTGCCTCGTCGATCAGCTTGTCGGACAATACATCGCATCCGTAGGAGGCATGGAGCCGCTCGTATCGATTCAGAACATACGAACAACGCTGCAATCCATCTACCGGTACAACCACAAACCCACGCTCGTCCATCACGACAATGTGGAGCGAACCTACGCGCTGAACGATGAAGCGGCCATGGTCGTCTGCGATTACGCAAAAACCGAGCGTCCCCACATTCCATTCCCCTACTACGCCGAAGTCTTCACCGGGCTAGAGCACACAACCACTGCTCTTATGTTGTTTTCCGGCATGCTGAAAGAAGGTATTGAGTGCGTTCAGAACATCCGCGCTCGGTACGACGGCGAAAAACGCAATCCCTGGGATGAAGCCGAATGCGGGCACCATTACGCGCGCGCCATGGCTTCGTGGTCAAGCATAGTTGCACTGAGCGGATTTACATACAACGGACCAAAGGCAGCTGTATACGCTCTGCCGCCTGTCCCGCACGACACCTTCGACTGCTTCTGGGCGACAGGAACCGGATGGGGTACTTTTTCCTACAGGCAGCGGGCCGGCAAAACACAATTTACGATCAAGGTGCTTTCTGGCACGCTTCCTTGTCGCTCTTTCGAAATCGCAGCCTCAGGCGCAACCGCATCCGTACAACATGAAGGACAGACTGTGACAAACCAACTCGACAGGCACGGAAATCACCTGACCATAAACCTGAAAGACAAGCTCAACCTGTTCGCGCAACATGAACTGCAGATCGAGGTGTATGCATGAGCTCCGGCAAACCCTGGATCGTCCTAGTAGGTGGGTTTTTAGGATCGGGAAAAACGACTTTGATTCTGGCTGCCAGCCGTATCCTTGCGCAACAAGGCCTTCGGTCCGCGGTCATTTTGAACGATCAGGGATCAGATCTCGTCGATACGCATCACGCAAAAATGCATGGAGTGCTCGCAAACGAAATCACCGGAGGTTGCTTCTGCTGCAGATTTTCCGAGCTTGCCTCTGCGATTGAGCAGATGCGGCTTCATGCACCCGAGGTGATCTTTGCCGAGCCGGTCGGAAGTTGTACTGATATTGCAGCGACGGTTCTTAGCCCTCTCCGGGAAGAATTCCTTCAATACAGATTGGCGCCGTTTACCGTACTCGTCGATCCAGCTCGTGCAGCGAGTCTATTCAACGCCAATGCAGACTCCAACCAGTCTTTCCTCTTTCAAAAACAATTGCAGGAAGCGGATCTGGTGTGTATGAGCAAAGCCGACCTGCACCCAAATGCCGCTAGGATTTCAAACGTCGAAACACGCTACTTGAGCGCGAAGACCGGCCAGGGCGTGCAGGAATGGCTCAACGAGATATTGTCCGGCACCCTGACCGCGGGAACAAAATTACTGGACATCGACTACGAACGGTACGCGCGTGCAGAAGCAGCTCTGGCTTGGCTCAATCTAAGCCTCATCTTCGAGCCAAGGTCTCCACTGGCCCCTGCTCCAGTTATTGGTCCTTTTCTTGATCGTCTGGATGAAGCACTCACTGCGGCAAAAATATCTATTATCCACTTGAAGCTTTTCGATCACACACCCACGGGCTGGTTGAAGGCCGCCATCTGCGCGAATGGTGAAGAACCAGTCGTAGAAGGAGCCCTGGATGCATCACCAGCAAAGAGTCATGGACTACTCTTGAATCTTCGTGCGGCAGGCGATCCTGCTCAAGTGCGTGAAATTGTAGAGTGGCAGATGCAGAATCTTGAGGGAAGCGTCCATAGCATACAGATGGAATGCTTCAGCCCCGAGGCGCCGAAGCCTGAACGAAGGGTACTAAGGGCATACCTTTCATAGACTGCAATGCGGGATAGAACCGCCGCCCCCGGCTATTTAAGCCGAGGTGGTCTACGTATCTAATCGACTCTCATCTGACTTGGAGTTATTTCTTGTTTCAGTTCATTGTTAAGCAGTGATTTCAATCTATTCAGTGCTTCGTTAGCTTCTTTATCGTGATGCAATTTTCGCAGGAGTATGAATTCACGATTCAGTGCAGAGCGATTCTCGGGATCTATCTTGACTGCCATTTGAAAGTGCTTGAGAGCACGAAGCAAGTCATTCTGCTGTTCGAGCAACTTACCCATTAGTACCAGGGCCTCGACGGAATCGGGTTTTGCCGCTAGTGACGTTGCCAAATGCGCCTGCGCTTCTTCATATTCCGGTTGGTGGGGAATAGCGCCGGAGCGAATGAGCAAATCAGCTAGAAGATAATTGGCAATCGCGTCATTGGGCATGGCCTTAAGTTGGCTTGTCAACAGATCCTTCTCTTTGCCGAGATCATTTTTATTGGAATACAGCAGGCTCATGGCGATTGTGCCGTGCAGTTGGTGGGGCTCCAGTCCGGCGGCTGTTGTAAAGTCACTCTCGGATTTATCGTATTGGGCCAGCTGTGCATAAGCCACGCCACGAATGAGGTAAAGAGATGCCGCACGGGGAAGCCTCGCGATTCCTGCCGTTGCAGCCGTGACAGCACGGCCTTCCTGATTGTGTTCAAGGCAGAGAATTGCCAGATCAAGATAGTTGGACTCGTCCTTTGGACTGATTTCAACCGCATTTTCCAAAATACGATACGCATCGTCGGGCTTGTTCGTGCGCGTATATGCTGAGGCCAAAAGGTTCAGCAGTTCAGAATCCTTCTCATTCGACAAAGGAGCTAGCGTGGCAATTGCTCCATTTGGATCGTGGGCCCGCATTTGAGCAACGGCGAGATTGTATTTGAGCTGCGTGCTTTCCGGGTGCAGCTGCGAACCACGAGATAGGATTGCGACAGCCTCTAAAGCTTTATCGCTTTTCAGTAGACAATCCGCAAATTCCGCGAGAGCAGTTGGTGACTGATAAGCTGCATCCTTGCTTTGCTCAAAGTATTGAATAGATGATGTGCAGTCATGCGATTGATAGGCAAGCGCTGCTGCCATACCGTTAGCTATCTCGTTCCCGGGCATGACTGCAAGGAGGCGCTGCACATATTCCATCGCGTGTGGGTCGCCATGACGATATGCAATCTGGGAAGCACCTTCGAGCGCAGGCGCATATGCCCTTTCCAGTGCAAGAGCATGATCAAAGCTTGCCAGGCCTTCTTTCGTCTGGCCCGTACCATCGAGCGCAAGGCCGCGCAATGTCCAAAGCGAAGCATCTTTCGGATACACCTTGAGAAGTGATTCCAGTATTTGCAGAGCGCGATTGAATTGATGGGATGAGATTGCATCTGCTGCTTGCCGCCGGATGGCAATATCATCTTCACCGTATAGAGATAGCGTGAAGATAAGAATCAGACCAAGCAGTGCGGCAGCGGGTTTTCTGCTCATAGAAAAACAACCCATTGAATGGTTTTCCCTGCGGCCCCGATATAAATAACATATCGGGGCCGCAGGGAATAGTAGATAACTAGAAGCGTATCTTACCCAAAACCTGAATATTACGTGGAAGATTCTGGTCAGTAGATCGACCGAACTCACCATTGGCCAGATCACTTACTGGATTTGTGAGATTGACGCGGTTAAAAAGATTGAGTATCTCACCCCTGATCTGTAAGCCGCCTTGTTCCCCTAGAAACGGAAGTCGGAAAGTACGCTGTGCTGCGAGATTGACATTCGCAAGTCCCGGACCGTTATAAGTATTTCGGCCGAGATTGCCTTCGGTGCCAAGCGCCGGTAATGGGAAGTCGCTGGCAGCAAAGACGCCCTTCAGGAAATCGGACCGACTTGTGCTCTTGTTACTGCCAAAACTTGGAACATTCGGTACGTCGTAGTTATATCCATCTGCATTGAAATCTCCTGAGGGAAAAGCAGCAGAGGTATACACGGTAAACGGCTGCCCTGATTGGAGAATAATCACCGGGGAGAGTGCCCATCCGTTCGTGATCCAGTGCTCTATGCCATTTTGAAAGCCCGGAATATTCCATACTGCATCAATCGAAATGCGATGGCGTGCATCGTAGTCGGAACGCCCGTAGTTGCGCTTCGGATTATTTACATCGATAACATTTTCAGCTCCGCCCACCCCGTTGTCGTTGCTGCTGGTATAGTCGAGCGCTTTGCCATAGTTGTAGATCGCGTGTACCGACCAGCCTCGCGAGAAGCGCTTTGAGATAGCAAATGCGCCGACCTCCGCATTTGCTATGCCAATATCCTGACCATATACAACTGCTCCAAAGCTAGGGTTAAGACGTGCCAGGTTTCCATGATTCGTGATCAGATCGCCGGCGAAGCGGTTTGCATCGGTCTGAAAGTAGAGATGTGTGCTAGATGTTCCGAAATAATCGGCTTCTACGACAACGCTGCTGCCTATGCTGCGCTGTATGCTGATCGACCAGTTCTGCACGAGAGGCGAAGAGAGGCTGGATCGCAGGCCGCCAACACCAATGCGTGTGCCGACCAGTCCACCATGCTCATCCACTTGATAGGAAATACCGGGAGGCGGTGCAAATCCTGTAGGGCCACTACTGCTTGTTCCATATGAAAAATTGGCGAGCGTGGTACCTGCGTTGTAGATGCTGATATTGGGGGAGGCAAATTGTGGCGGGTTTGTGCGGATGCCGTCCACGTATGACAAATCACCGATTTTGTTATTGAAGAGGCCCCATCCTCCATGAATGGAGGTGGTGCCATTTCCGAAGACATCGTATGCGAATCCGAAGCGAGGTACGAATCTCCATAGCGTGTTATCGACGACTTGCCCTGTCGATCCACGCACTAGCATCGAGCCGTTGGCAATAGCAGCTTGCCCCTGTGCGCCAGACGCTGGTGTGAAGAGTGCGAGTGGGTTCTTCCCGTAAGTGACTGTGCCGAGATGGCCAAAATAGTCCCAGCGAAGGCCAAGATTCAATGTGAGCTTACTATTCACTTTCCAGTCGTCTTGCACAAACGGTGCGGTTTGCAGCATGAGTACGCGTGAGTACAAGCTTTGTGCGGTGCCTCCTGCGGCCACATCCACAACTGGACCGCTCTGTGAGCTGGGATGATCCACGGCAAAGTCCACTATGTTTGCGAAGTTGAAGGATGGGCGATCGAGGCCTGCGGTGAAATTATCGAGGTCCTGCTGACGGTCGACATCAACGCCAATGCGGATGCTATGCGATCCCTGCACGTAGGTCAGCACGTCGTGCCAGTTCCAGTTGTTATGTACCCAGCCTGATGGCCCCCACGAGGAAAAGCCCGTGCCCAGTCCGCCGGGATAGGCGTTCGGCAATGTTGGCAAATCTCCAGGAGCTGCTGGCTGATTGCCATCTGCGCGAACGTAAGACATGCTGATTTCATTTAGAAGCTTTGGCGAGAAGGTGTGCACATAATCAATTTTGTGATACCAGGCGGCGTTCGGACTTACATATGCCAGATTAGGACGCGCATTCGCGACGCCTCCCTGTGTAGTGTTGCGGAAGAGGCTGTAGAAAAGCTTGTCATTGCCGTTGTTGAAGTTGTGGTCGATACGAACATGGCCCTGAAAACCATTGTTGATGGGCGACTGGTTGATCGATACGTTGCCGAGAGCGATAAGATCGCCGGGCATATCAGCCGGCGGAGCATATGGACTTACAAGAGACTGCTCAATCTGGCTGACAGTCTGGAAGTTGGTTGTCGGCGTGCCGCCTGCCGGAGCGCCCTTGAAAAAAACAGCAGCCAAAGAATCGGGATAATGCGAATTTACATAGTCGATAAATTGGGGCGTTTCCATTGTCTGTGTCAGGGTGACACCCTGGCTGCTCTTGCTCCAGAAAAGCGAGCCAAAGAAGAATGTCTTGTCTTTGAAAATAGGCCCGCCAACGGAACTGCCAAAGTCATTACGCAAAAACCGGGGAACCTTTGTCTGAAATTCGGTACGCGCCGTCAGCGCTGATCCTGTATAGAACTCGGATAGCGTACCGTGAAAATTGTTTGTGCCGGGTTTAGTGAATACTTCAATAAGCGCACCGCTTTGCCGGCCCTTATCTGCAGAGAAAGTATTTGTGCTGACTTTCATCTGAGCGACGCTGTCCGGTTCAGGCGTAAGGTTTGTAATGCCGTCACGCGAATTACCATTCACGCTGGTGCCGTCGACCTGATATTCATTTGCTTCCTGACGTTGACCGGCGCCAATAATCTGAAACCCAGGCTCGGCGTTGAAGCTATTGGTGCCCTGAGATCCCGAGCCGCTTGCTCCACCAAATGACCCGCCAAGGCCGGTTACACCGGGTGCCAGCGTGGCAACGCTTGCGTAGAGATTTTCGCCAACCAACGGAGCCGTTTGTACGGTCTGTTGCTCCAGCACGCGGCTGATGGTGCCGCTTGTAGTTTCAACCGCTGAAGAGTTCGCCGTAACTTCAACCGTTGATTGTGTCGTGCCCACCATGAGCTTGGGATAGATAGACCGGACATCCGTGCCTTCGATGTCGATATTCTTCTGTTCCCAGGTTGCGAACCCAGGAACCGAAACACTCACGGTATAGCGGCCGGGCGCAAGATGCAGAATCTGCATAAATCCCTGGTCATTGGAGGTAGCAGTCTGTTTTACCCGTGTGTCCTGGTTAATGAGCATGACTTGCGCGGCCGGCACGACCGCACCGTTCTGATCGACTATGGTTCCCTGGACGCCGCTGCTGTATTGCGCTCTAGCCGAGGCTGTCATGGCAATGATGAGGGCCACAAGACAAAGCGTCTTGACCCGGAAAACGCGCTCTAATTTTCTTCCCCGCATAAGTGTCTCTCCAGCGACTCAATCGAATGAAAGCCAATGCCTGCATTTGAATGGTGGCTTGGAAGGCTTTTTGAAAGCTTTCAATTCATTCGGCGAGAAGAGTAGTTGCACACCCGGAAAGTTGTCAATAAGAAAATATACCTGACAGAAAACAGGCTGCCGAAGAGCTTACAGGCATTCAAAAAAGCGCCTAGCCGGACAGGGGAGCAAGTCTTTTCTTGGCTCGCTTCGATACGGGGCTGCCATTGAATTTGCTCGGAAGACGCGGAGGAACAACAGAGTCTCTGATTCTGAGAGCAGTCTCCAGCACGACATGCTTTGCCGGGCCATGATCGCCGCGGACGCGCTCGATGAGAATGCTCGCGGCGGTTGTTCCCATTTGGTAGCCCGGCTGCGACACAGAAGACAGAGCGGGACTGGTCATTTCAGCGAGATCGAGATTATCGAAACCAATCAGGGAGACATCTTCGGGACAGCGCACACCGGCCTCGCGAAAGGCCAGCAGCGCGCCGAAGGCGATCATGTCATTGCCTGCGAAGATGACGGTTGGCCTCGGAATCATGCTCAGGAGCAGCAAAGTTTTAGCATGACCGCCGTGACGATCAAAGCTCGCTTCCTGAATATATTCGGGATGGATATGGATTTTCTTCTCATGAAGAGCGCGTTTGAAGCCCTTCAACCGTTGCTGCGCGTTCGTCAGATGACGCGGACCGGTAATGATGGCCAGTTGCCTATGTCCCTGCCGGATCAGGTAGTTAGTCGCCTCGTAGGCGCCATGTTCGTTATCGGCGGTAACGCTGTCTCCATCCCAGTCTTTCGGAAGTCGGTCGACGCACACGACAGCGGTTCCCGATCTCCGGTAATACTCTGCCTGGGCTGTAAGATCGCTGAAATTCGATGGTATGACGATCAAACCAGAGGGGAGATAGGTTCTCAGCTCATTGAGATGAGCGATCTCCTTGGCGTGATCGTTGTCCGTGTTGCAGAGTACAAGGCGGTATCCATTGGTAAAGGCAACATCCTCTGCACCGCGGACCACGGCAGGGAAAAAAGGGTTTGTAACATCGGGAATAATCATCCCGATCATGTTGGTCTTGTCCCGGCGCAACCCACGTGCGAGTTGGCTAGGTTGGTAACCGAGTGCGTCCACGGCGTCCATCACCCGCTTGCGCAATGGCTCGCGAACCACGGCTGAACCATTCAAAACATGCGACACGGTGCCGAGCGATACGCCAGCGATCCGCGCTATCTCTTTCATGTTCGCCATGCTTATTTCCTACTCATAGATCGAGCTATCTCTGAGTTTTGCATATCTGCGATGAAATAAGCCGAAGCGATACGCTATCTTTAGATATTGCTGCACAAAGTTTAAGTATCAGAGAGACTGAAACTTGTCTTGACAATAATTCATCAGTCTTTCTATTCTGCATCAGTCTTGAATTGAAAGCTTTCATTTGTTTGGAAATATTGAAACAAGCGGAGCTGTTCAATAGACCATCTGAGGCTGCAGTAGAGAATGCGCCGGAACAATGCAGCAGGAAAGTGCATTGCCGGAGTGTAGGAGCGGACCTTGTTTCAGCCAGAAACGTACCAGATAGCTCTTTTGTTCATGATCGCCAGCATGCTTTGCTGGGGATCGTGGGCCAACACGATGAAGCTCTGCCCTGGATATAGATTTCAGCTTTTCTACTGGGATTACGTTCTGGGGCTCGTCGCTGGAGCACTGCTGTGGGGCTTCACGCTCGGTAGCATCGGTAATTTGGGGCGCCCATTTCTATCGGACATACTCCATGCTGATAGTTCGCAGATTTTTTTCGCACTGGTTGGTGGTGTCATCTTCAATGTGGCAAACCTGCTCCTCGTAGCTGCGATTGAGATCGCTGGGCTTGCAGTTGCTTTTCCAGTTGGGATCGGGCTTGCCCTGATAGTCGGAGCTGTCAGTAATTATGTGCTGTCGCCTAACGGAAATCCGCTGTTGTTGTTCGGCGGCATTGCTCTGGTGCTGGTGGCGGTGGTCTTCGACGCCATCGCCTATCGTCTCAGGGAGACGGAAAAGCGGTCGCTGACCACGCGCGGCGTTGTAATCTGCGTGGCTGCAGGATTGTTGATGGGCAGCTTCTATCCATTTGTCTCGAAGGCAATGAGCGGCGACGTAGCTCCTGGGCCGTATGCCGTCGCGCTCTTTTTCGTCATCGGTGTTGCATTATGCGCACTGCCCTTCAACTACCTGCTGATGCGAAAGTCTCTGGATGGAAGCCCTCGCATAGCAATGAGCGAATACTGGCAGGCGCGTGGCGCGTGGCATGTGTGGGGCGTTATTGGCGGCATAATCTGGTGCACCGGAGCCGTGCTGAACTTCGTAGCTTCGCGCGCGCACATTGTCGGACCGGCTGTTTCCTATTCCATCGGACAGGGAGCGACGATGATTTCCGCTGCATGGGGTGTATTTATCTGGCGTGAATTTGCAGATGCTCCGCGGCAGTCGAAAAGATTTCTGGTGTGGATGTTCATCTTCTTTCTGTGTGGGCTGAGTGCGATTGCTCTGGCTCCAATTGTTGGGAAATAGGAAGGTTCTGTGATTCGAGAAAAATCCATGCTAGTGGGGAAAAAGCCGGTCGTCGTCGTAGGCAGCATCAATATCGATCTGGTCGCCAATACTGAACGTATTCCTGTGGAAGGCGAGACGGTAGCAGGAAAAGGCTTCCAGATTCATCCTGGCGGCAAAGGTGCGAACCAGGCTGTGGCTGTCGCAAAGTTGGGTTACCCGGTCAGCATGATTGGCTGTCTCGGGGACGATACTTTCGGCGAACAACTGAGAAGTCATCTGGAGAGTGCAGGGGTCGATGTCGCGGGAGTTGCGACCGTGCCAGGTTCATCTGGCGTTGCCGTAATTCTGGTTGCAGATAAAGGCGAAAACTGCATTGTGATTACACCTGGAGCTAACGCTCGGCTTACGCCTCATGACCTGGATAAGAATATCGAGATCATCCGGTCGGCGGGACTTGTGCTGACACAGCTTGAGATCCCAATCGAAACGGTGTCGCATCTGGCGACAATATGCTCGCGTGAAGGCGTGCCTCTGATTCTTGATCCCGCTCCTGCAAGAGAACTTCCGGCTGAGTTAATGAAGCAAATCGCATGGCTCACTCCCAATGAGACAGAGGCTGAGTTCTTCATCCGTAATGCAAATGGTGGTCACGACGCGAAAGACCCTGTTGCTACAGCCCGGATGTTGATGGCGCAGGGAATGCGCGGCGTAGTGCTCAAGCTGGGAGCACGCGGAGCATATCTGGCATCTGCTGCAGGATTGACTCAGTTTCTCGAGTCGTTTCCGGTTGAGGCGGTGGATACGACTGCTGCGGGAGACGCGTTCAATGGTGCTTTTGCAACTGCGCTACTGATGAACATTGGGCCAGTGGAAAGCGCACGCTTCGCCGCAGCGGCAGCAGCTGTATCTGTTACGAGAGTGGGTGCGCAGCCATCGATGCCTTCCATGTCCGAAGTGGAACAGATGTTAAACGGAGCAGCAAAGAACAAAGAAAATGGCAATCGATAGCAACCGGAGGAAGAGGTCATGGCAAATCTATTTGTGGATATACGGCGGGCAGCAATATCTGCAGCCTTAACGTTTTTGGCAGTTGGCGCGTTATGGTCTGCATCTGCACAGGACTTCCGCTATGTGCCACATGAGCAGCAGATCTCCCCTCCAGCATGTCTCACGATGCACTTTCCCTGGGAGGGCGGAAACACTCCGTGCAGCAACGAGACGCATAAAGAGTGGTTGAAAGCTGTAACAGATTGGCGCACCGAACGCCGTATCCGCGTGGGCTACGATGGCTCGCGATATAACATACCCGCGCTTAAGTGGACGCAGTCGAGTTTTATTCAACCGCAAATGATGGTGCATGATCGTTATTTTTACGACCCTGTTGCTGGGAAATATACGGTTGATCGTTATCTGGATGATCTTGAGAAGCGCTATGGTGGCATCGATGCGGTGCTGATTTGGGCGACATACCCAAACATGGGCATCGATAGTCGCAACCAGCAGGATATGGTGCGTTCCATGCCTGGCGGTATGGAAGGCGTGAAGCGGATGGTGGCGGATTTTCACCGCCGCCATGTACGCGTACTTTTTCCCATAATGATGTGGGATCAGGGAACCCGCAATCCTGGCAAAGACTGGCCGGATGCGACGGCGGAATTTATGAAAGAAATTGAGGCGGATGGCGTCAATGGCGACACGCAGGATGGTGTTCCTTTGGCTTTCTCACTTGCCGCAGATAAGACAAGCCATCCGCTTGCATTTGAGCCGGAAATGGGGCCTTCCGATGAAGCGCTTGCCTGGAACGTGCTGACGTGGGGGCAGTACAAATTTCAATTCGCACCTACGCTGGATAAATATCGCTGGATGGAGACACGGCATCAGGTAAACATTCAGGGCCGCTGGAACCGCGACAAAACAGACGATCTGCAATATGCGTTCTTCAATGGAGAAGGCTGGGAAAGTTGGGAAAATGTCTGGGGCATCTGGAACGGAGTGACACCGCGCGACGCGGAAGCAACGCGACGCATGGCGACGATGGAGCGTGGCGTTGCCCCGTTTCTAGTGAGCGCGGGCTGGGAGCCTTTTTACCCAACACACTTATATGGAATATTTGCAAGCCGCTGGCCGTTGAACGAACAGACAGTATGGACCATCGTGAATCGCAATGAGTATGACGTACACGGACGGCAAATGACCGTACCGTTTCAGCAAGGCGTGCGCTACTTCGACCTTTACCACGGCACAGAGTTGACTCCTGAAATAGAAGGAGCTGACGCCACACTCTCATTTGATCTGGAAGCACATGGGTATGGGATGGTTCTGGCCACTCCGGGTGAGCCGGATGCAGGAACAAAGCAGTTGATGGCAAAGATGAAGACAATGACCAGTGCCCCATTGGCGAGTTTCTCGCATGAATGGAAAGTGTTGCCGCAGCAAATTGTTGAGATTGCTGCTACAAAACCAGCATCTGCTTCGCCTGAAGGCATGATAAAAATTCCCGGCGGCAGGTATGTCTTTCGCGTGCAGGGCATTGAAATAGAAGGCTCCGATGACATCGGAGTGGACGTACAGTATCCGTGGGAAGACAGTCCTCGGCGCTTCCATGAACACAGTATGGAGATCAAGCCTTTCTACATCGATAAATATCCTGTGACCAACAGTGAGTTCAAGAAATTTCTAGATGCTACGCACTACCATCCCAAGGACGATTTGAACTTCCTGAAGGATTGGAAGAACGGATCATTCCTTGCAGGCTGGGAAAAGAAGCCGGTGACATGGGTTTCTATTGAAGACGCACGGGCGTATGCAGCATGGGTAGGTAAACGTCTGCCTCGCGAATGGGAGTGGCAGTTTGCCGCACAAGGAACGGATGGCCGCATGTATCCATGGGGAAACACCTGGGACGCAAAAGCAGTGCCTGTGCCTGAGCAAGGTCGCACGATGAAAGGGCCGGATAATGTCGACGATCACCCGAATGGAGCAAGCCCTTTCGGAGTCATGGATCTCGTCGGCAATGTCTGGCAATGGACTGACGAGTACGTTGACGATCATACTCGGGCAGGCATTCTACGCGGAGGCAGTTATTATCAGCCGCAAGGTTCCATATGGTATTTCCCCCAGGCATATAAGAATGGCGATCATGGGAAATTGTTGATGATGTCGCCGAGCTATGATCGCTCCGCTACATTGGGATTCCGCTGCGTCCAGGACGCCGAATAGCACATTCCATTTCTGAATCCGTCGTGAGAAATTGCACTGCGGATTCAAACCCGATGTGCACTCGGTCTCTTTCCCGGTGGCGAAACACATGTACGCTATCGACAACCCTGGATTTTCCAAATGCCTACCCATACTGCAGCGTCGCTGTTCACATACGACATGCAATTCGAAAACCTGCGGAAGCACAGCTGCGCGTCTGGTCCATTACCCTGAAACTCAGATGAACCTGAGCTTTACCGAATGCGACCTAGGAACTGATACTCGGCGATTACGTGCTCTGTTGCGGCACGAGCGTGTCCAGTACAGCTATTAGCCATCTCCTAAATTTCCATGTATGATTTTCCATACTTAAGAACATAATAAATTTCGTTTTATCAATAAACGAAATTTATAAAGATTTAAGGGCCGAAAAGAAAGGGTCTTTAGGCAAAATGAAGCGTAGAACTTTTATAAAAATGGGCGCGGCTTCCGCTGCGCTCGCGCTGGAACATGGGAATTTGTATGGCAGCGCGCGTCCACAGTTTGCAGGTATTCCCAATCTAAAAGACCTGGCCAGTGTGCCGGTTTCGCGTACTTACTTCGATCTCTTCCAACTGCCGCCAGCAATGAATGACTGGGGTTTCGCGCAATCGGTCAAATCCGTATCGGCTGTGAGCGCCATTGCATTTCCGCCATACGCCTGTTGTGGAGTGCCGGAGATTCCCTGGAGTCCTGGTTTCCTCACCACCTGCGAGATATTTCTGAATGGCAAATTGCTGGCAGTATGGACGCCGCCGGAGAACCGCATCACCTACACCTGGCATCCGCATTGTGTCGTTCGCGAACAGATTGCCGATGACCTGCGTTTTCGCACAACGCTGGCCATGCCGCCGGAGAACCGCGCCGTTCTTCAGCGGATCGAGATTCAAAACTTAGGCAAAGCCCGGCGGACTGTGTCACTGGGCTTCAGCATGCGCGCCGGCGTTACCAAGAAGACGTCACCCTGGTTCAACAACTCGCCTGCGGAAAGCGACAATCAGCTTTCCTGGAATGCGGAGCGTAGCCGTCTTACCTTTGAGGCGCGCCACTCCGCTGCTGCTTCCGCGCAAGGTATCCATCCTCCTGCGCAGCGCGTCGTGGCGGAAAACATGTTGATGTATGAATTCTCGCTTGGACCAGGCGAGAAGCGTGCGCTGCATTACGTCAATGCGATTGCCGAAAATGCCGCAGCCGCTAACCAGATGCACGATCAGCTGCAGGCAACCTTCGATAATGCGATGGACGAGAATGAACGCGCTTTCGAGCGGCTGGTCCGGTCTGCTTTCACTCCGGGCAACTCTGATTTTTCCGGCCACCTCCCGCAATTGATCACCAAAGACGAGACGTTGTGGAACCTCTATCACAACGGCTTCAAGAACCTGCTTTCGGCGCGGCGTCGCTCGCCTGATTCGGCGTATGGTCCCACGTTCATTACTCTGAGCGGGCACGTGCTGCCCACGTTGAGTTTTCCCTGGGACACGGCATTGAGCGGACTCAGTCTTGCGCTGCTCGATCCTGAGCCGCTGCGCAATCTGGTCGAAGTATGGTTCCAGCAGGACATGCACATGTACCTTGCGACTGATCACGTCTCCGGCAAGGGAGTCGGTCAATGGTATGGAGTCAACGATATGGCCATCGTGAGTTGCGCGCGTGACTACCTGCGCGTGACCGGCAATTTTGCCTGGCTCGACAAGCGCATCGGCAATCGCTCCGTGCTCGACCATCTTTCCGATCACGCGCTGCACTGGAAGAAGCTGCAGACCACAGATCATGGCCTGGGCAACTACGGCAACATCGAGAACCTTCTCGAAGTGGTAAGCACCTACCTACACGAAGTTGCGGGCATGAATGCGGGCAATGTCTCCAGCATGCGCTTTGTTGCTGCTCTGCTCGATCGCAAAGGAGACAATGCCGGAGCACAAAAACTGCGCGCGGAAGCTCGCGATCTGGCCGAGCGCATCCAGCGTTTGCTTTATGTAGATGGCAAAGGCTGGTGGCGCTGCGGACAACCGGACGGCTCTTACAATGAAGTCCGCCATTGCTACGATTTCCTCGCCGTGCTCGACAATATGGCCGATGATCTCACCTCAAAACAGAAGCAGGAGATGGCCCACTTCTTCTGGGAGCAGTTACACAGCCGTGTGTGGATGCGCGCCCTCGCCAGCGGCGATACTGACGCAAGCTGGAACATCCGTCCCGACCATAGCTGCCTGGGTGCCTACGCAGCCTGGCCTCCCATGAGCGCCAAAGGACTCTATAAAATTGACTCGCCCTCGCGCATTGCACCCTGGCTGCGCGAGCTGGCAAAGGCCGGCAACCAGGGCCCGATCGGGCAGGCTCACTTTACCGAGGATATTGTCGCTCCCATTCAGGGAGGCGCCTATAAGTGTCCGAACGATGCTCCTTATATCAATGAGTGGTGCTGTATTTCCGGCGGCGCTTTTAGCGACCTGGTCATCGACTCCATCTTCAATGCGCAGCTCACGCTCTTCGATGGAGTCCACGCGCAACCGCGCCTGGCAGAATTCGATCCTGAAGCGCGCCTCGAAGGACTGCACTATCAGGGAGCGGAATACACCATCACTCAAAGAGGAGCGAGAAAACAGACGGCCTGAGTTGTATCGACATGTATAGCTGTCCTATCGCGGCTCAGAGGAGGCATCGAAGCTTTCGATGACCCCCTACCCCCCATTGGTTTTGGAAGTGTTCGAATCTTAAGGACTTATTGTCTATTTATAGATTTGATAATAAATAACTCCTTTGTTTTCAAAC
>Ga0137415_10002762_pt1 | contig 17384 bp, 15 predicted proteins | sample CZODoug3_1_1_16f_FD_183082 | JGI IMG/M metagenome (GOLD analysis project Ga0137415, IMG submission 183082) | Vadose zone soil fungal communities from Angelo Coast Range Reserve, California, USA - CZODoug3_1_1_16fungal (Hybrid Assembly) | ecosystem: Environmental > Terrestrial > Soil > Vadose...
ACGAGCCCCATCAGAAGGATCAGCGCAGGCTCCAGCAGAGACGTGAAAAACAGCGTCCTTCGCTCGGCCTCGCGCGCGTGCATGTCGGCGGCGCGCGCCAGCATCTGTGGCAGCTGACCGGTCGCTTCGCCCGATGCGATCAGGTGGATCAGCACCGGCGGAAACAGCCGTGACTGCGCGGCGCCGCGCTCGCCCCGATCGTCCTTGCGAAGCGCGCTGGCCAGCGAGAAACCTTCGCGCACCCGCACCGAGGCTTCGGTCACGCGTGTGCGCAGCGCCTCGTTGCCCAGCGTCTCGCCCGCGGCCTGCAACGAACGCAGGATCGGAACGCCCGAGCCCACCAGGATCGACAGCGTTCCGGCAAAGCGGGCCGTGTTGATCGAGCGTGACAGAACGCCCAGCACCGGCAGTTGCAGGATCGTGCGGTGCCAGCGCAGCCGCAGCGCCGGCACTTGCAGCGCCCGGTGGGCGACCACGCCGCTGCCGACGACGAGCAGCAGCACGATCCATCCCTCGTTGCGGACGAAATCCGACAGCGCGATCATGATCCGGGTCAGCAGGGGCAGGCTCTGGCGCGTCTGCGTGAACACCTGCACCACCTGCGGAACCACATAGGTCAGCAGCCCGATGACGACCAGCAGCGCGACTACGGTGACGATGGTCGGATAGACGAACGCCAGCGAGATCTTCTGCTGCAGCCGGGCCCGCTCCTCGATGAAGTCGGCCAGGCTCGACAGCACGGCGCCGAGCTGGCCCGACTCCTCGCCGGCCGCGATCAGCGCCCGGTACAGGTCGGGAAACTGGCGCGGGTGGCGCGCCAGCGCGGCCGACAGCGAGGACCCGCCCAGCACGTCGGTGCGAATGGCCGCCATCAGTTCGCGCAGCGACTGCCGCTCGCTTTGTTCCACCAGCACGTTCAGCGCGTCGGCTACCGGCAATGCCGCGTTCAGCAGGCTGGACAGTTGCCGCGTCAGCACCGACAGCTCGGTTTGTGACAGCCGGCGCCCGAACACTGAGCCGGCGCCCGGGCGGGCTCGGCCCGATAGCACCGCCTGCACGTTCAGCGCGACCAGTCCGCGCGCGCGCAGCAGCTGGCGCGCTGCACGCGCGCTGTCGGCCTCCAGCACGCCGGATTGCTCACGGCCGTTCGGATCGACCGCGCTGTATCGAAAAGCAGCCAAGGCTAGTGTTCCGAGTCGGAGGTGCGCCGAACCATTCCCGCCGCGGAAACTAATCGCGCGTGACGCGCAGGACTTCCTCCTGCGAGGTCAGCCCGGCTGCGATCCAGCGCATCGCGTCCGAGCGCAGCGGCACCATCCCGCCCGCCTCGCCGGCCGCGCGGATCTCGGCGTCGGCGGCGCCCCGATGCACCAGCGCGCGCAACGCGTCGTCAAGGGCCAGCAGCTCGTAGATTCCGGTGCGACCCTGATAGCCGGACTGCCCGCATTGCGCACAGCCGGCCGGAACAAAACCCCGCCCCGACGGATCGGGCTGCTTGCAGTTCGGACACAGCTTGCGGATCAGGCGCTGCGCCAGTACTCCGAGCAACGAGGAGGCGAGCAGGAACGGCTCGACCCCCATGTCGATCAGCCGCGTGACGGCCGAGGACGCATCGTTCGTATGCAGGGTGGCGAGCACCAGGTGACCGGTGAGCGACGCCTGCACCGCGATCTGGGCGGTCTCCAGGTCCCGGATCTCGCCGATCATCACGACGTCCGGATCCTGCCGCAGGATCGAGCGCAGCGCGCGCGCAAACGTCATCTCGATCTTCGGATTGACCTGGGTCTGCCCGATCCCTTCGATGTCGTACTCGATCGGGTCCTCGACCGTCATGATGTTAGTCGTGGTCGAATCCAGGCGCCGGATCGCTGCGTACAGCGTCGTGGACTTGCCCGAACCGGTCGGTCCGGTCACCAGCACGATGCCGTGCGGCTGGTGTGCCAGCCGGTCGACGCCGACCAGCGTGCGGTCGGACATCCCCAGGTTGGTCAGGTCCAAGCGCGCCAGGTCCTTTTCAAGCAGCCGCAGCACCACGCGCTCACCATGCCCGGTCGGAAGGGTCGAGACGCGCACATCCAGTGCGCGTCCACCCACCCGCAGCGTGATCCGGCCATCCTGCGGCAGGCGCTTCTCCGCGATATCGAGCTGCGCCATGATCTTGATCCGCGACACCAGCGCGGCGTGCAGCGCGCGTTTGGGCCGCACCACGTCGCGCAGCGTGCCGTCGACCCGGAAGCGCACCAGCGAGGTGTTCTCGAATGCCTCGATGTGGATGTCCGAAGCGCCGTCGCGCGTGGCCTGCGTCAGCAGCGCGTTGATCATCCGGATGATCGGCGCGTCGTCGGCCGTCTCCAGCAGGTCCTCGATGTCCGGCACCTCCTGCATCATCCGGGAGATGTCGAATTCGCCTTCGATATCGCCCACCACCTGTTGGGCCGATCCCTCATGGTGCGCGTACGCCTGCGAGATCGCCTGCGACAGCTTGTCGACGGCGACCACCACGGTCCGCACGCGGCCCGGGAATACCCTCATCACTTCATTGAGCGCCGTCATCGAGGTCGAATCGCCGATCCAGACCTCCGCGTCGCGCTCCGACAGCTGCCGCAGCAGGATCAGGTTGTCCCGGGCGAATGCGTATGGAACGAAACGCTGGGCGGCAGTCATCCGGTGTTCCTGGCGCTACTGGCCGACCAGCACCGGCTCGTATCCGAGCCGGCGCAGCATCGAGAGCGCGTCGGTGATCTTGCTGGCCCGTCGCTCCACCGAGACGCGTATCCGCACCACGTCACCCTCGGCGGTGCGCACGCTTTCCCAGTACGAGTCGAATCCCGCCTGCCTGAGCCGCTGCTGCAGCTGCCGGCCGCGGCCGATGTCCGGCACGGCCGAGACCTGGATCAGCTGGTAGGGGGCTGTCTTGACCGGGCTGGCAAGCGCGGGCGCCGTGAGGGCGGGTTGCGCTGTTAGGGCGGAGGGGGCTGCCAACGCCAGCGCGGCGACCCGCGGATCGCGCGGCCCCTGTGGCGCGAACGGGTCCTGCGGGTCGGGGGCCCTTGATTGCGGCGCCGCAGGCTGCGGCGTGGGTTGCGGCGCAATCGGCGCCGATTCGGCCCCGGGCGGCCTGCCGGGCGCGGCCGGAGCGGGCGGCGCCGCCTTCGGACGCGCGGGCGGTGGAGCCGCCGGCAGATCGCCGACCGATAGGTCGGTCAGCGGCGGCAGGCCGGGTTGCCGCGACTGCGCCAGCTGGGCGCGGATATAGTCGTAGCGATTCAGCGCGATATCGGAGGCGGCCGACTCGTCGCGGATGATCGTCGGCCGCAGAAACACCATCGTCTGCGTCTTTGTGTGGTCGCGCGTGTCGTAGCGGAACAGCCGGCCGATCAGCGGCAGGTCGCCCAGCAGCGGCACCTTGTTCTGCGTCTCGTCGGCCTGGTCCTGGATCAGGCCGCTGATCACGACGAAACTGCCATCCTCGACGATCACATTGGTCTGGAAGCTGCGCTTGTTCAGGATCGGGTTACCGGTCGCAGACCCGGAGGCCACCGAGGAATCTTCGATGTAGATGGCCAGGCGCACCGCGCCGCCTTCGGAGATCTGGGGCTTGATCGCCAGCTGCAGTCCGACGTCGTGCCGCTCGAATGTCTGGAACGGATTGACGGTGCTCGTGCTCGTCGTGCCGGTGTTCGCGTACGCGCCGGTCAACAACCCCACGTTCTGGCCGACCAGGAACTTGCCCTCTTCGTTGTCCAGCGTCTGGATGTTCGGGCGCGAGAGGATATTCGTGTTGGTCAACGTCTCCAGCGCGCGGGCCAGCAGGCCGATGTTGGTGATCGTGACGCCGGTGCCTGGGATCGTGATCTGCCCCTTGATGATGCCGATGTTCAGGCCCGGGGCTGGTGAGGCGATATTCCCCGCCAGTCCGATGATGTTCGAACCCGCTCCTGTGCCGTTGGTGAAGTTGGTGCCGCCGACGACCTGGGTCGAGTTTCCGCTGAGGTTGCTCAGGCCGTTCAACGCCTGCCACTGGATGCCGAATTCGGCCGCCTTTTGCCCGGTGAGCTCCACCACCAGCGATTCGATCATCACCTGGGCCGGTCGCACGTCCAGACGATCGATGATCGAGCGGATATTCCGGTACAGGGGTTCGGGCGCCGAGATGATCAGCGAATTGGTGGCGGGATCGGCCTGGATCATCCCAGCGACCCCGCCTGCGGAGCCGCCGCCTCCGCCCGACGAGTAACTGGCACCGGACGAACTGCTTTGCTGCTGCGTACCCTGGGTCGACCCACCCTGCTGGCTCGTTCCGGACTGGGCGCCGAGCGACGAACTCATCGGGGTCACCGTCAGCCCGCTGCCGCCGGCCTGCGGCATGAACGACGGATCGCTCGAGAGGACCGCGCGCAGCAGCGGCGCCAGCTTGACCGCCTGCGCGTTGCGCAGGTAAACGACGTTGATATTGCCGGGCGTCAGGTTGGGTTGGTCGAAGCGGGCGATCAGCTCCTTGGCCTGATCCAGCCGCGCCCGGCTGGCAGCGCGCAGGATCAGCATGTTGGTGCGCGGTTCGGCCAGGACCGCGACGCGCTGGCCGGGGTCCGCGGCCTGCCCGGAGCTGCGCGCGCCTTCGTCCAGTATCTTGTTCAGGATCGTCGCCACGTCGGTCGCAAGGCCATATTTCAACGCAACGACCTCGACTTCCGAGGTGGCCGGCGAATCGATCGCCTCGATGATCCGCGCCAGGCGGCGAAGGTTCTCCGCGTAGTCGGTGATCACGAGCGTGTTATTGGCCGGGTAGGCCGAAATCGTGTTGTTCGGAGCGATCAGCGGTCGCAGCACCGGCACCAGGTTGGTGGCCGACTCGTACTGCAGGCGAAACACCTGCGTAAGCACCTGGTCGCCGCGCGGGGCATACCCTGCCGGCGTAACCACGCGCCCGCCCTGAAGCTTGGCGTCGGCCTCCGGCAGGATCCGCGCTACGCCGCCGGCGTCGTTCGACTCGACCAGCGTGAAGCCCTGCAGCCGAAGCGCCGACAGCAGTTCCTCGAACGCCTGCTGGCGCGTAACCGGCCGCTCCGTTACCAGCGTCAGCGTTCCTTTCACACGCGGGTCGATCACGAACGTGCGGCCCGTGAACTGGCCGACCGCCCGCACCACGGCCTCCAGATCGGCGTTGACGAAATTCAGAACGACGGATTCGCCCTCGCTGGCGCGCGCTGCGGCACGGGGAGTCGGACCACGGGCCGGGTCGGCGGCGCGCGCGATCGGCACGCCGACCAGCAGCGCCAGCGCAAGCGCGCGCACCGCCGCGCGAGCCGCCGCGCCGGCCTGGACTTGCGAATGTGCGCGCCGAGGCTTCATGTCACGATCCGAAGCTCAAAATAGCCGCGTCGCCCTCGCGGCGTCCCAGCAGCGAGATCAGCCCGGTCAGCTGGGTCTTGGTCGCCGGGTCGGCGTCTGCCAGGGGTCGGGCTATCCCATGAAAGCGTAGGTGCCCACCCTCGATGATTGTGCCACTGCCGGTCAGCTCGAGGGGTCCGGCAATCGTCTGAAGTTCGAGGCGCGTTCCCGGGTATTCGCCCGATGCCTGCAGCCGGTAATGCCCAATCGGGGCCACCGGCGTCAGCGCGCTGGAGGCATATTCCCATTCGACAGTCAGATTTCCTCGACCGTGTCCCCGCGCAAGCTCAAGCCCATCGGTGTGCAGGCTGACAATGCCGCCGGGGCGCACGGTGTTCCACGGTGCCCCCAAGCCAGCCAGCATCGCCGCCGGCAACCTTAGGGTCGCGGGCCCCACCTGCAGCCTGCCATCTGCGTAGGCATTGACGCGCACCGGCGCCGCCAACGCCGAAGGATGACGCAGCGTCAGCTGCAAGGTTCCGGACAAGAGCGGCCAAGGGCTCAGGCTCCACGAAAGCGGATCCGGCAGGCCGGCGCGCGCATCACCGCGGTCCTGTCCGGTGGCCAGTACCAGCGTGGCCGATCCGTTCCATATCGTCCCCGTGGCCCCGGCCAGTTCGACGCGCCCGCCGGTGAATGTCTGGACCGCGTGGTCGGCCCATTGTGCCGGCGCGAGCACGGCCACGGTGACGAGAACCGCCAGAACGCCGCCCGCCGCGGCCACCGCCCAGCCGCGGGAACCCGCCGTCGTCGGGCGGGCCATCAGCCTCGCCCCGATCGAAGCGCCAGGTCCACATCGACATTGCCGGCGGTCGCGGTGGCCTTCACCGTGACCGCGATCGCGTGCATACCGAGCTCTCGCTCGGCGCTGGCGAGCCAGACCGACCACGTGGCATACGGGACGTTGGCAAAGGTCAGCTGCAGCGCACCATCGGCCAGCGGAACGACGCGCGCGGCTTTCAGCCCGGCAGCGGCCAGCGATTGCTCGATTGCGGCCGGCGTATCAGCGCCACTGGCACCGGCCACCGCAGGCCTGGATTTCAGCGCGCGCACCTCGGATAGCAAGGCCTCCAACTGCGCCGACTGATCGCGCGTATTGGGCAGCGAGCGCTGCAGCTTGCCGATCGCAGAAAACGCCGGCTCGATCATCAGGTAGAGCAGCACGGCGCCGACCAGAAACGCTCCCGTCGCCAGCACGGCCTGCTCGCGCGACTCGCGTTCGGACCAGAACTGACGCAACGCTGCCAGCTTCATGGGGCAATCGGAACGATGCGCGCCGAGCCGTCGGCGTTGAAGCGCAGATCGAGACCCTGCTGCACGGCCTGGGCTCGCAGCGCATTCTGAAATCCGGCCGTGCTGGCGGTGCCGGGCTTGAACTTCAGCGTCAACGCCGCGTCGCGGTACTCGACGCCCGCCAGCGCTCCGACCGGCGCGCTCGAGAGGAGCTGCCCGGCCTGTGCATTAAGTACCGAGAAGTCGTCCGGCGAGGATTGGCCCGCGCGTGCGCGCAACTCGCGCAGGTGGATTTTCGTCTGCGCCACCGGATCCGAAAAAGGCTCGTTCGGAAAGGCGCTGCGAAAGGCGGTGCGCATCGAGGATTTGACCGCATTGGCCTCCGACTCCAGTTTCCAGCGGTACGCGTTCAACCCGATCAGGAAAATTACCAGCCAGACCGCGGCCCAGGGCAGCAGCGGTTTCAGGTGGCCGCTGCGCACCAGCGCGGTGACGGTCGGCATTCCGAGGCGACCTGCCGGAGAGAAGCGGCCCTGCAGCAGGTTGACCGCGCTCGAGATCGAGGCCGGGTCGAAATCCCGCCTCAAGTCGACCACCTCGACGCCCAGCCGGGAAGCGAACGGCACCAGGCGTGCCGCCTCGCGCCCGTAGGCGTGAATCCGGATGATTCCGAGTTGTTGAATCGCGATCGACAACGCTGCCGGCGGCTCGTCGTCCAGATCGAAGGCGAATCCGGAGTGCTCGCCCGTGCGCACGGTGCCGCGACTCCTGTCGATCCGGACCGATAAGGTGGCGCCCGCAGGCGGCGGGATCGCATACAGGGTGCTGTAGGCGCTGCGCGGCCGCAGCTCAGCCTCGGAGGCGGCCTCCAGCGCACGCGTCAGCGTGACCCGATCGATCGCGGCCGCTGTGACTTGCGTGGAGGTTCCGGCCGTGACCCCGATCGCGTAGGCCAGATGACAGTCGGCAGCGTCCGACAGCAGCCGTTCCTCGACCAGGCTCGGCAACGCCTGCCGCAGCCGTGCCTCCGACATCCGGGGCGCATCGAGCAGCGCGGTGAACACGTCCGCGGCGTCGAACACCAGGTCGACCGATTGGGCCCTGGGCAGCAGCGACAGCGGCGCATCGCCCGCGCTGCAGGGCTGCAGCGAAGCGTCGATGCCCCCGTAGCCGACCACGGTGGCCGCGCTCAACGACCCGCGCCCGCCGCCCTCCAGCAACGCGCGCCGCGGCGGCAGGAAGGCGAGCAGGCGCTGCGCGGCTCCCCGTCTCATAGTTCGCGCTCCCATAAGACATCGCCCTTACCGGGCTGGCCAGGGGCCGTGCGCTTTACCAGCGCTTCCATCCGCGTGTCGGCGCGCAGCAGCTTGATCTGCCCGCGGATGAAAAAGTAGTTCGAGATGACCGACACGTCACCGGCCCGGAAGCTTGCGTCCCGTCGCTGCAGGCGCGAGTCCCCGGTGTTCACAAAGGGAATCCGATCCCGATCGGCCACGAGGGCGCGCGCGTTCGCCAGCGACAGGCCTTCCATTTCGGCCGCGATCAGCTCGGCCGAGGCCGTGTTGAAGTTCACCGGCGTGCGCCCGTCCAGCACCACCACGTACGGCGCCAAACGCGGGGCCACGGACGGATCCAGCCCCGGAATCCGGGCTATGTCCTCGGGGAAAACCAGCGGTAAGGGGGTCGCTGGGCTGCCAGGCTGTGCACTGGCGGACTGCACAGAAGCGAACGCCTGGACGGCATACGCCGAAATCAGGTCCGCGGTCGGCTGTGGCAGCGACAGCTCGGAGGCCAGGCGTGCCAGCACGGCGCGCTGCGCGTCATCGACTGCACCGTCGACACCCACCAGGTTGCGCAGGTTCAGCCTCGACTGCGCGTCCTCGATCGCGCCCGACATCGACGCCTGCGAGGCGAGCGCCGAGCTTTCGCCGAGGTCATCCAGGCGCGTTTCGGCCAACGGCTGCGCCCACGGCTCGGTCAGTGCGGTGTAAGGCTTGCGGGCCGCGTCTTCGCGCAGGATCGCTCCGGCCCAGTCGAGCGCGCCGCGTAGCAGCAGGCGGCTTTGCGACATCAACTGCTGGTTCTCGATGGTTCGCACCAGCACGAACTGGCGCCAGAACAGACCGCTGACGATCAGCGTGGCGATCGCCGCGACGACCAGGGCCATCAGCAGTGCGGCCCCGCGGATGCGCGCGATCTCCCCTCTCCTGCTTGCGGGAGAGGGGCCGGGGGTGAGGGTAGTGGCCTCCCCTCTCCCTTTAGGGAGAGGGGCCGGGGGTGAGGGTCCGTCCATTATCTTTATTACTCGATTGCCTAACTTGATCAGCCGACCAGCATCACCCGCCGCAGCGTGGTGCCGTCGCTTCGCGTCAGCACCACTTCCACGCCGGGGAACGGAGTCCCTTTCGAATCCGGCACCACCCAGCCCTCGTTGACGCGCCATACGCGCACCTGCATCGAGGTGACGCCGCCCAGCAGCCGCACCGTCGCCGGCGCCGCGCCCAGCGCGGCCTGGACACTGCGCGCCGGCGGCGAGCACCGGCGCGACAGGGCGCCGTCCATCACCGAGTACGTCACCAGTTGCACCGCGCTGGCGCCATTGGCCAGCGGCTCGGAAAATCGCAACACCTGCAGCGCGGGCGCGCCATCGACGATCTGCACGCTGACCGGCAGTGCGGACGCGGATCCCAGCACCGGGCCGGCGGCATGCGCCAGGTCGCGCTCCATCTGACCGAACCCGGTCAGGACGGCACGCACGTCGTCGGCCTCCGGCCCGAGCCGGTCACGTGTTGCAACCAGCGCCGACAAACCGCGCCACGCGATGATCGACACGATCGACATGATCCAGATCGCGACCAGCAGCTCGACCAGCGTGAACCCGTGCGGCGCGTGACGGCCGGCCGGCGGACCCGCGATGCGGCGCAAGGGTCGGGCGATCATCGCGACGCAGGCTCTCAGTTGCTCGGCAACACGGTCATCAGCAGCGCGTATTCGCGCTCCGATCCGGAGTCCGAATTCAGCACGCGCACCTGGACCCGTCGGAAGAACGGGTTGGGCGTCGACTCGATCGACTGTTCGCATACGAATTTCAGGCCGCCCTGTTGGCAGTCCTGCTGGTTCACGCCTACCATCAGCTGCGTGCCCGCCAGACGCAGCTCGACAAGGCGGTTTTCGGCGGTCAGCACCGCCAGCAGCTTGGTGCGGACGTCGCGGGCGCTGTTGGTCAGTGCCATCGCGCCGCGCACGGCGGCCAGCAACACCACGCCGATCACGACCAGCGCGACCAGCACCTCGAGCAGCGTGAACCCGGCGCAGCCCGGTTCAACGGTTCGCGACGCCGCCAATTCCGTTCTCGTCGAACTCGACCGCGACATCCACAACGCCGTCGGCCATCTCGATCCGCCACCGCGGCTGCACCCACTCGCGCCCGATCGACAGCCGCAGCGTCGCCGCGTCGGGGCTCAGCAGCGCCTGTTGCAACTGGCCTTCGCGCGAGATCGCCAGCCGTGTCAGCGGCCGTTGCCAGGCGCGTTCGTGCAGCAGGTCGTCGTCGCCGAGCAATCGACGCTCGCCGCCAGCTTCGCTGAGGAACCGATAGCCCTTCAGGTCGCCTTCCCAGGAAATCGGCTGCTGGCGGATCCGCGTCTCATCGCTGGCCAGCGTCAGCAGCAGGCCAAGGCGCTGCGCCTGTTCGGTCAGCGACTGGCGCGGATCGCGCGCTGTGCTGAGCGAGATCACCGAGGTCAGCACCGCGATCAGCACCAGTACGATCAGGATCTCCAGCAGCGTGAAGCCAAAGGCTTGTCCCCTAAGAGCAGCGACAGCGCTTGTCCGCTGCTGTGACACTTGTGAATGCCGCGGGGGGGCGAAGGCGGGGTTTCGCGAAGCACTGCTTCGCGCCGCCGGAGCCGGTGCGCCTTGCAAGGCGCACCGTGGATGGTCGCAAGTGGGAGTCCGCGACAGGGACGCAGTCCCCCCTCGAAGCCGATCCTCCCGATTTTCGGTCATGAGCCGCGGTGCAATCGAAGCTGACATCCCACGCACCAGGAGGTCGCGCTACTGCGTCCAGCTGCCGATATCCGCATCCGGGCCCTCGCCGCCGGGCTGGCCGTCCCGACCGAAACTCATCACGTCGATTTCGCCGTGCAGACCGGGATTCAGGTACTGGTAGTCGTAGCTCCAGGGGTCCTTGCGCACCGTCGGCGAGTCCAGATACCCGCCGGCCTTCCAGTTGGTCGGAATCGGGTCCACGGTCGGTTTTTCGACCAGCGCGCGCAAGCCTTGTTCGGTCGTCGGGTAGCGGCCATTGTCCAGGCGGTACAGCTTCAGCGCATTCGTCAGCGTGGCGATGTCCTGTCGCGCGGCCGCAATCCGGGCGTCGTCGGTCCGGCCGACCACGCGTGGCACGATCAAGGCGGCCATGATCGCCATGATCGTGATCACCACGATGATCTCGATCAGCGTGAACCCGCGCATCCGGCACGGAGTCGAGCGCGAAGCAGGCAGGTACCGCATCTAGGGATCGACTGAAGATGTGAACGGAAATGGTTGAGGCAGCAAGGTTTTTTGCATTCGCCAAGCCGGGGCGCGCATGATACCGTGGGGCCGCCTTGGCGTGGGCCGGCAGCGCGGCATTGGATCGCACGGATGCGCTCGGCCGCACGGAGGCGCCTGAAAATCGCAGTGCGATCTGCATGTTCGCCAATCTGAGTCGATTGCTGATTCATTTCTTTGGTGCGGCGTTGGCCTGCGCGCAGCTGGCTTACGGGGCGATCCGGCTGATGACGCCGCCCCCGACGCCTGCGCCGGCCCCGGTGCGGTCGATGACCGTTCGCGATCCCGACCCGGTGCTGCTGGCGCGGGCATTCGGTCAGGTGGAGCCCGTCGCTGGGCCGATCGGCAATATCCAGCTGGCCGGTGTTTTCGCGGCCGGCCCCGACTCCGCGGCCGTGTTCGTGGTGGGCGACCGGCCGGCCAAGGCAGTCCGGCTGGGCCAGGAGGTTGCCCCGGGCTCCACGCTGGTTAACGTGGATCCGGGCAGCGTGACGCTGGACTCCGGCGGAGTGCGGCGCCAATTGCGCGTACCCAGTGTCCCGATGGCCGCGTTGGCCGGTCCCGGAGCGGCCCAGGGCGCGAGCTTCGAGCGGCACGGCAACGTATTGACCGCGCCCAGCCAGGACGCATCCCCATCCCCGGCACGCCGTGTCGGCGGCGGGCGATCACACGCCGCGGTGCCGCCTCCGCGTCCCGAGCCGCCCCGCGGTCCGCCCGGACGTCGCGAGGTAACCGGCACGCCGAGCGCCCAGTAGCTCAGCTGGACGTGGCACCGGCGCCGTACAGGCGGTCGCCCGGTTGCGCGCGATCGGATGGGTAGAACGGCAGCGGCAGCAGTTCCTCGTAGATCGGCGCGAAATCCTGGGCGGTCTGCTCGAACAGCTGCGCGAAACTGTCGATTACGAAATAGGTCTTCTGGAAGTCGTCGATCTCGTACTGGGTGCGCAGCACGCGGCGCAGATCGAAGCCGATCCGCACCGGATTGGGGTCGGGCAGCGCCCGCTCCAGTTCGCCGGGCGAGGACAGGATGCCGGCGCCATAGACGCGCAGGCCGCGCTCCGTGTCGATCAGGCCGAATTCGACCGTGTACCAGTACAACCTCGCCAGCAGCTCGAGCGCGTTGCGCCGCTGCGCCTTCAGCCCTCCTTCACCGTACGCCTGCATGTAGTCGGCGAACACCGGATCGAACAGCAGCGGTACGTGTCCGAACAGATCGTGAAACAGATCGGGTTCGACGATGTAGTCGAATTCCTCCGGCGTGCGCAGCCAGACGGTGACCGGGAAGCGGCGCTGCGCCAACAGCCGGAAGAACGCATCCTCCGGGATCAGGCCCGGAACGGCGACGATCTGCCAGCCGGTGGCATTGGCGAGACGGTCGCATACGTGCTCGAAGCGGGGAATACCGCCCCCCATGTCCAGATGCGCGAGCGCCTGCAGGAACTCATCGCAGGCGCGCCCGTGCACCAGCCGCAACTGCCGCGCATACAGCCGCGCGTACAGCGTGTGCTGCTGCGGCGTGTAGCTGTCCCAGGCCTGGTCGCAGGTGTAGTCCTGGCGCGCCACCGAGTAGTCGCCGCGTGGAGGGCGCCGCGATCCGCCGTAGGTCACTGGGGTCATCGTCATGGCATTTCCTGAATGCAAGCAACCGAGCGTCGGCCGCGTCTGCTTCGGACACCTTCACACGGCCGCGTGCGGCTTCAGAACGCCGCGCCGGATCTGATCGAGCTCGATCGATTCGAACAGAGCCTGGAAGTTGCCTTCACCGAACCCTTCGTGGCCCTTGCGCTGGATTATCTCGAAGAAAATGGGTCCGATCACATCGCGCGTGAAGATCTGCAGCAGCACCTCCTTGCGGGCCGCGTTCGGATTGCCGTCGATAAGAATGCGCAGGCGGCGCAGCTCCTCGAGCGGCTCGCCGTGCCCCGGCAGGCGCGTGTCGATCGCCTCGAAGTAGGTGTCCGGCGTGTCCTGGAACTGCACGCCGCGCGCGCGCAGCGCGGCCACCGCGTGATAGATGTCCGAGGTCCCCAGCGCGATGTGCTGGATGCCCTCTCCGTGGTACTGGTCCAGGTACTCGACGATCTGGCTATGGTCATCCGAACTCTCGTTGATCGGAATCCGGATCTTGCCGCACGGGCTGCACATCGCCTTGCTCTTCAGACCGGTCTGCCGGCCCTCGATGTCGAAGTAGCGCACTTCGCGGAAGTTGAACAGGCGCTGGTAGAACTCGGCCCACTCCTTCATCCGGCCGCGGTGCACGTTGTGGGTCAGATGGTCGATCTGCTGCAGCCCGGCGCCGGCCGGCTGCAGGTCGCCGTCGTGTCCGGGCCGTTCGAGCGGTTCGAAATCGACGTCGTAGATACCGATGTCGCCGATGCGGCCTGGACGGTAGCCGGACTGCGCCGCGTTCTTGCCGCGCCAGCGGTCCACGAAATAGATCAGGCTGTCGCCGACGCCCTTGATCGCCGGAATGTTCAGTTCCATCGGGCCGGATCGGGAATCGAAGCCCCAGGCTCCAAGCTCGAGCGCGCGGCGGTACGCGTGCGCGGCGTCCTGCACGCGCAGCGCGATCGCGCAGATCGAAGGTCCGTGAAGGCGGGCGAAGCGCTGCGCGAACGAATCCGGCTCCGAGTTGATGATGAAATTGATGTCGCCCTGGCGGTACAGCGTCACCCGCTTGTGGCGGTGCTTCGCCAGCGCGACGAACCCCAGGCTTTCGAACAGCGCACCGAGCGCCGCCGGATCGGGGGCCGCGTATTCGACGAACTCGAAACCGTCGGTGCCCATCGGATTGTGGGCGTCGTCAGTGGCCATCGCGCAGAGCTTCGATACTGGATCGGGCAATGATATGCCACTTGAAAAACGGCAAAATTGCGCCGCGCAGCACAGCGCGACGGATCGTCGCCGAGCGCGCGCCTGTGCAGCCCGATCCCCGGAAGTTGCGGCCTGTCGTATTCGGGTCCCGCGGGCGGCAGCAGGGTCGTACAGTTCGAGCTGATTTCGACGCTTCGATGTGACGATGACCGATCCGCAGCCCGGCGCAGCAAATCCGACCCCGCCGCCAGACGTGGCCGCCGCCGATCGCATGGCCGCAAACGGACGGGCTGAGCGCCGCCGCGCGCTGGCGCGGTTCGTGGCCGAAGCGGCGGCGCGCATCGGCAACTGGCTGGCGTCGATCGGGTGGGGCAAGTTCATCCTGCTGTCGTTGCTGATGTTGATGTTGGCCGCGTTGGCCGATGACATCTTCTTCTCGGCGCGCAAGACGCATAAGCACGACACCCACCTCCCGGTGGAAGTGAAGATCTCGGTCGATTCCGACGGGCTGCGCATCAGCCGGCCCTCGCAGGATCAGCCCGCTGCGGCGCAGCCCAAGGTCCAGATCGACGAAAACGGGGTGCGGATCGAGGCCGACCGGCACGGGCGCAAGGTCGTGATCGACCGGCACGGCGTGAGCGTGGAAGAGGCAGCGCCGAAGGCCGGTGCAGAAGGGCCGAAATCGCCGGCAGCGTCCGGATCGGACAAGGCGGCTGAAGGCTCGGGGTCCGCCAAGGTGACGGTGCCGCCCGGCGTGATCAACGACCCGGAAAAGGTGGCCGAGGCGGTCGAAGCCGCGAAGGATCAGATCGAGCAGATCGTTCAGGAGCAGGTCGATCGCAAGGTGGAGCGCCTGAAGACGGATCGCCCGGACGAGCCGAGCCGCTGGCCGGATGTGGCCGACTGGGTGCTGATGCTGGTGTTTGCGATGCTGATCATGAAGATCGCGCTCGGTTCCAAGCGCCGGGCCGAGTCGCGGGCGGAGGCGGCCGACGCCGCGGCCGCCGAGGAAGGCCTGAAGCGCCAGCTGGCCGAAGCGCAGCTGAAAACGATGCAGGCCCAGGTCGAGCCGCACTTCCTGTTCAACACGCTCGCCTCGGTCGACTACCTGATCGAGACCGATCCGGCACGCGCCTCCCGGATGCAGAAGAACCTGATCCAGTACCTGCGCGCGGCGCTGCCCCAGATGAGGCAGGCGTCTTCGACGCTCGGCCAGGAAATGGCGCAGTGCCGTTCGTACCTGGAGATCCTGAAGGTTCGGATGGACGATCGGCTGCAGTTCGCAATCACGATGCCGGCCGGCTTGTCGACGGCCGCCTTTCCGCCGATGATGCTGCAGACGCTGGTGGAGAATTCGATCAAGCATGGGCTGGAGCCGAAGCCGGAAGGCGGAGTGCTGACCTTGAGCGCGGATGTGGTCAACGGCAACCTGCGGGTTGTCGTCAGCGATACGGGCCTCGGATTCGGCGCCGCCGGCTCCGGCGGCGGCGGCGTGGGTTTGAACAACGTGCGGGAGCGGCTCCAGGCGCTGTTCGGTGCGCGCGGCCGCTTGTCGATCGAGGCGAATTCCCCGAGCGGGACGATCGCGACGATTCAGGTGCCGTACACGGTCGGCGTGGCCGAACCGGCGCCGCAGTCCTCGCCCCAGCCGGCCTGATCGGCCTTGCCAGCGCCATCGCGACCATGACCGCGGCACGCGCGATCATCGCCGACGACGAGCGACTGATGCGCGAGCAGTTGCGCGCCCGGCTGACCGAGGTCTGGCCGGAGCTTGAAGTCGTTGCCGAGGCGAAGAACGGGCAGGAGGCGGTCGAGCTGGTGCAGCAGTTGCGGCCGCATCTTGCCTTTCTCGACATTCGGATGCCGGGTATGAGCGGCGTCGAAGCGGCCCGCGCAATCGGCAGCGACTGCCATATCGTCTTCGTGACCGCCTACGGCGAGTTCGCGATCGAGGCTTTCGAGCAGGGTGCCGTCGACTACGTGCTGAAGCCGGCCGAGATTGCCCGGCTGGAGGTCACGGTCAGCCGGCTCAAGCAACGGCTGCAGGCGCCGCCGCCCGACCTTGGCGCGCTACTGGACCAGCTCTCGCGCAAGCTGGACACGGTCGCCTCGGGGCAGCGGGGCCAGCCGCACCTGCAATGGATACAGGCCACGATCGGTCAGCAGTTGCGGATGATTCCGGTCGGCGAGATCCTGTTTTTCGTGTCCGACGAGAAATACACGCGCGTTCAAACGGAGGCTTACGAAGCGCTGATCCGGGTACCGATCCGGGAGCTGGCCGAGCAGCTCGACCCGGCGCTGTTCTGGCAGATTCACCGCTCCACGATCGTGAACGTGCGGGCGATGGCCGGCGTGGTGCGCGACCTGCGGGGCCGCCAGCTGGTGACCTTCAAAAACCACCCGCAAAAGCTCGAGGTCAGCCGCAGCTTCACGCATCTGTTCCGGCAGATGTAGAGTTAGTGCCTCCCAGCCTGCGCTGCTGCTACGGCTGGCAAGCCGGTCAGAGCCCGCGCCCAATTGACGCACGGCGTTAGTGAGCACACACACTCACACAGGTGACTTGGCCACCGACTGTCGAGCCGGTCCGATACCGCCCGCCGCAGCGCAGCGAATTTGACAGGGGGAGCCGCAGCTAAGATAATTTGCGGTTCCCTCGGAGGGGTGCCCGAGTGGTTAAAGGGGGCAGACTGTAAATCTGTTGGCCTTGCGCCTACGTTGGTTCGAATCCAACCTCCTCCACCAGCAGATATCTTGCTTCAGCGCGGTTCGGGCTGGTGAGGGGCGGCGCAGCCGGCACCGTCGGGCGGACGGAAGCGAATGGCGGGACGCAGGTACAGGGAACGTTCAAATTCAACCAATCGGTTTTGCGGGGTGCGGGAAACGGCGCCGCCCGCGGGGGCGCAGCGCGCCGCTTGTACGCGGGTGTAGCTCAATGGTAGAGCAGAAGCCTTCCAAGCTTATGACGAGGGTTCGATTCCCTTCACCCGCTCCAAGCTTCGATGGTCGCACGAAAAGCAGCCCATGTGGCTCAGTGGTAGAGCACTCCCTTGGTAAGGGAGAGGTCGCGCGTTCGATCCGCGCCATGGGCACCATGCATCAGGCGTCGCTGCGCGTGAGCGGCGGCGCGGCAACACGTGAACGATGAAATGCCAACAATGAGGACAGGATCGACGAGGAGCCGGCGACATGGCCAAGGGCAAATTTGAGCGGACCAAGCCGCACGTGAATGTAGGCACGATCGGGCACGTGGACCATGGGAAGACGACGCTGACGGCGGCGATGACGGCGGTGCTGGCGGCGAAGTTTGGCGGGGATGTGAAGAAGTACGACGACATTGACAATGCGCCGGAGGAGAAGGCGCGCGGGATCACGATCAACACGGCGCACGTGGA
>Ga0137415_10002763_pt1 | contig 17384 bp, 11 predicted proteins | sample CZODoug3_1_1_16f_FD_183082 | JGI IMG/M metagenome (GOLD analysis project Ga0137415, IMG submission 183082) | Vadose zone soil fungal communities from Angelo Coast Range Reserve, California, USA - CZODoug3_1_1_16fungal (Hybrid Assembly) | ecosystem: Environmental > Terrestrial > Soil > Vadose...
TCGATCTGTCGACCAACTTGTGGACATTGGTCTCCCTCCTACTCTCCCTCGGAATCGCTGCGGCAATCGGATTGACCGTTTTTGGGAAGGGACAGTCTCGTCAATTGTCAGGTGTGACGGCGCTCGGAGCTCTTACCGGAGTGTTTCTCGGCTACTCTGTTGGCCGGACCACTGCGCTCGTCCTAGTGGGCGCGCTCGTTGTCTATGACATAGTGGCGGTGTTTAGGGGGCCAGTAGGCGCGCTGGCCAAGGCCGTCGAAGCAGGTGATCTTCCCGGTGCGATGTACACCTACGGTGAGCTGACGATCGGAATGGGGGACCTTGTCTTCTACTCACTAGTCGCGACAACTGCAATGGTATACTTCGGCCTGTTCTCTTTCTTTGGGGCGGCGCTTGGGATTCTCGCCGGATCTTATCTGGGATTCAGAGCGCTGTCAAGATACGAAATGTTTCCTGGATTACCCTTTTCACTATTGTTGGGCGTTGCGGGAATGTTGCTGACTGCCCTAGCTACAAGGACTCCAATTCTTTAGCTGCTTCGTGTAACGAGTTGAAACGATCGTCGGCGAGGCTTGTCTCGACGCGTTGTCTTCTGTCGACCAGAACTGTCTTGAGTCCGGCGATGTATCCTCCTCCAATATCGTGCATTTCCGAATCACCGACCATAACCGCTTCTTCCGGTCGAGCCTTGAACTGCATCAGCGCGTATCGGAATATTCCCGGATCAGGCTTCCGGATCCCGACACTAGCCGAAGTCACGACCTCGTCGAAGTATTTTGTCAGTTTGACGTTGTCGAGGATTCCCATGGCCACCTCGTGCGATGATACGTTAGAGATTATTCCCAGTTTGACATCTCGCCGTGAGAGCTTGCTCAGTGTAGAGTCAGCATCGTCGAAGGCGACAGCGTTTGCGGCTCGCGCCTTCACTATGATCTTGATGGCTTTCTTGACGAGCTGGTCTGATGGATTGTCTTCGATTATCCGTTCCAGTAGCTGTCTCATCCAGACTTGAATCGGAATCTCTACGTGATGTCTAGATCGGATTGCTTCGTTGATCTTATAGCCCTCGCGGTAGAGCTCGAACAGTTTTTCGGGAGAGACCCGTTTGGGTAGTATGGGGCTGATTTCTCGTAGAGCATTCCTTGTGACCATGTTGTCTTCAATGTTCTGCGTGACAAGCGTCTCGCCGAGGTCGAAGAATACGACCTTCGTCTGTCCAACCATCAGTCAGTCAGGTCCGCGTCCTCTCTTGCAAGGAATTAGCTCTATTGCTGGCGATAGGTGTAACTTCGGGACGGCTCGGATGGAATCCGACAATTACCCACTTCTGTGTTGCGAGGATCAAGCTGTGTTCATGTTTCTTGGTTGGTAACGGGTTTGGTAACGGTGGATGGTAACATTTGGGCTGGCCTGATCGTTTGGAAGGCGTTCGTTCTGCCTAGGGTTGTCCCGTTGTGGCCGTTGCGGGTTGGGTATTAGTTCGCGCCATATCGGAGTACTGCAGCGACTTTGCCGAAGGAGTCTCTTAGCATTCGTCCTTCCTCTGTCTCTTCGGAGATGACTTCGACCTTGCTTGCTGATTTTTCTGCATATTCTAGGAAGCTGTCGATAATGTCTCCGTGGTCTGTGGCCTCGAGCATTGGCTTGCCGCAGTTCTTACAAGGTCTCGTTGCTAGTTCGTTGATGACTGCGTGGGCTTCGTATCTTGTTCCTCTGAACTCCTCAACGTTCCCACAATTCTTACACTTGAGCACGACTCTCTCGCCTTCAAGCTTCTCTGAAATGAGGAGCATGTCGACTATTCCCTTCTCTAGATATTCTTGGACTTTCTTTTCTCCGAACGCTGCCTTGCCAGTCTCGTGTCCGAGTTCGAAGAGGAATTTCTGGACAAGCTGTTTCTCCTCGCCATATCTGACGCCCTTGAAGACCTCGTTGCTCTTCTCGACGACTTCTTCGACTCCTGCTTCGCTTGTGTAGCTGGTGTCGACTATTGAGAGGACTTTCTTCTTGAGCGTGTACTGCAGGTATTCGCCTTCTTCAAAGACGTACTTCGTGGGTCCCGGTCCACCTATGATGATTCCTTTCAAGTCTGGGATTTCCAGCATCATCTCGTTGAAGTGCTGGCCGACGCGTTTGTAATAGTCGTTGATGACTTGTTCTCTGATCCGCTCGAATCTTCGAGCAGACTGTCCCCCGGCCCTGCTCTTGCCGGGTGTGCCCGACGTGAACGTCTTGAGAATCTCCACTCTACGCCCCTTCAGAGTAGCAACTACCGCTTCAGTTCCATCAATCACCAGTATTCCGTACGTATCCTTGTCCGCAACAAGCGCGAGCAGTGGCTCAACATGGAAGCGGGCGTCGCATCTGTAGAATCCAACCGTGATCGGTTCTGGGGGAATGAGTGTGTAGGTCTCCATCTTCTCACTTCCAGCACCGTTCTGGGGGATTGCGCCGGCGAAGATTACTAGTCCGGTTGGAGGTGGTTCTTTGAAGAGTTTGAGTCGCTGCATCGTCCGTTCGATCCCGTCTTGGACATTGTTCCGAGTGGTTCGTGATTTGATGTTGACAGCTGTGCCGAGTTCTTCCCTTAGTTGTCCTAGAACTTCGTGTATCTTTCGGTCGGGTGGGACATAGAGGCTGATGAGCTCTGTGCCTCTGCCCTCCTTCTTCGCGAGTTGTTCGAGGGTTCGTTTGAACTTGAATTGTGCGACGGAGTCTGGGCCCGGCATCTAGCGCCCTCCCGCCTTGGAGAATTGGGGTTTAAGGGCTTGGCCAGAGTTGCCACTATTCGTTCAGAGAGAAACGTTACGTGTCGAACTGGATTCGACCGAAATCTTACTCGTCACTTTGACCAGTCCTCAGCATCAACAGTGCTCGGAATCGTATTAAATCCTTGTTTCTCGTTTCGCAAAAGACCCGGTTCGCTGTTTTTGGGGCTGACTAGGTCTTCCGTCGAGCTGCTTCTCCATTCTAATATACTGAGTCAGTTTGTTTCTGGGTTCCAGACACGGTTGAAAGCTGTTGTAAAGTTAGGGGGTGCACTGTTCAAGCGGGACCCGGATGTTGACGCCCTACGGAGCATGGGAAAGGTCCTGTCTAGCTTCGCAAGTGAAGGGAATCAACTGGTTACGGTTGCCGGCGGCGGCCAGAACGCGCGGGTCTACATTGACGTTGCCAGGAAGCTGGGGGCGGATGAGTCGACTTGTGACCTACTCGGGATAACGGTGACTAGGGCTAACGCGGAACTGTTCAGGCTCGCTCTCGGCGATATCGCTGTGACAAAGATCCCAACCATGCTCTCAGACCTGACCCATTATGTGAGCCCTGGAAAGGTGGTGGTTCTCGGGGGTCTTCAGCCTGGACAATCGACGAGCGCTGTGGCGGCTCTTGCGGCTGAGATTACTCGAGCGGATTTCCTCGTCAACGCCACCGATGTTCAAGGAGTGTACACCGCGGATCCGAAGAAGGATCCGAAGGCAAAGATGTTGAGGTCGATCAGCGTTGATAAGCTGCTGAGTTGGGCTATGGCGGGGGATGTTTACGCAGGCAAGTACGAACTTTTGGATCCTCTTGCCTTGAAGATTATGCAGCGGGCGAGGATCCCGGCGAGGTTCGTGTCACTGGAAGATCCGTCTAACATAACTAGCGCCCTAAGAGGTCGAGACATTGGAACTCTTGTATCATATTCGTGAGGAGTCGAATTGAGACTCCTAGACCTTTTCCAGTCGAAAGCTCAGGTGAAACTTGTCGAGCACTTGCTACAGAATCCCGACAAGGTCTTCAACCAAGCCGGCCTCGCGCGGGTCATGGACGTGTCTCCATCAACAGTCGCACGCATAGCAGAGCCTCTAGTGAAGAGCAAAGTCGTATTATTCGAGAGGTATCAAAAAGGAATGAAGATCTTTGCACTGAATAAAGAGGCTGCAGCGGCTAGGAACCTAATCGAGTTCTACGACAAGATTCGCCAGCTATAAGTGCAGCAATCAAAGACATCATTTTCCAGCCGTCTCCCTTACAGCGCTTTGAGTCTTGCTTGAATCTCCGGGTTCGTTAGCTCGCGTAGAGCGTCGGCCGCGATCCATTTCGCGGGTCTAGAGTCCAGCTTCTGAAGCGCTTTGCCTGTTCCTATGGCGGCCTTGTTGAGAGCCATGTTTCTCTTCCCGATCTGTCTCAGTGCCCAGTTGACAGCTTTCTTGACAAAATTCCGTTCATCAGACGATTCTCTAACAATCACTGGGAGAAATTCTAGAAACGTTCTGTCGGCTGCTTTTCTGTCGTGAACGGCGATTTCAGCCATTAGCACGAAACCAGCCCTCTTCACATACTCCTCTGGCCGAGCGGACCATTCATGAGCCTTTCTGACAGCAAATGGGGTTTTGTCAACGAGGTTTCCACAGCTACCGTCAACGATATCCCATGAATCAAATTCTTTCGCCCAATTGTCCATCTGATCCTCGGTGACCTTCGTAGGATCATCAATCATACCGGCTAATATTCGTGCCTCGTGAATCCCGGTCTTCCAGAGTTGCTGGGCCAGCTCATGGTTTCTACCGGTTTTCTTGGCTAGATCCCGGAGCTGTGGAACTGAGACTCCGAAGGCTCTACTCGTCTCTATTCCGAAGCGCGACATGCCTTTCAGTGCTTTCACGTCTCTTCTCCTACCAATCTCGTCGAGGGCATCTCTCATAATCAGGTTGGTTGTAGATTGACGAGACTTTTCCGGGAGAAATTGCTTCAATTAACTCTCCATTGGATTATCTCTGAGCCTCAAAGGAGGCTCGAGCTTGGCAATGACGACCAAGACGTGCCTAACATCGAGTTTTCCCTGCATTTTCTCCGACTAAATCCAGATGATTGGTTACTAGGTGAATACCTCCTAGCGGTGTTTCTTCAAGCGTTGTCGAGAATGCGAATTTGTTTCCCAGGTCTCGGCAGGATTTGGGAGGATCACGGAGGCCATGCTCGTAAGTTCGCCGTGCTGAGCCGTCGCTTGCCTGCTCGGCCAATTCGTTGCCTTGTTGAGAACATCGCGTCGGAAGGTTAACTCTGGCCCGTTCCAAGCTTGTTTCGAAAACTCTGTGGTACAAAAGTTCGCAGGCGAAATAAATGCAGAGATTCTAGGCAACCGCCGAGGTTATGCTCCTAAGACCAGTCAGCGCTGCGAAAGTTGACAGGGCGTGCTCCTCTCTTGAGGCGCCTACCACGATAGACCTGAGATTCTTGAGCCTCTTGATATAAGCGAGCGCACTCTCCAAGTCGAGTATTCCAGCGGACAATAGTCCCATGGCTACAACATCGAGATGATTCCTGCTGGCAAGCGTCTCCTCGCAAGCCTGTCTGGACGGGTTCATCTGGAAACCGAGAGAGTTGAACGGAGCCATGATCATGAGCTCCTTTATGGGCATGTTGTTATTCTCAAGAAAACTCACGAGCCTGGTAAAGTTTCTGGTCACCAGTCCGGGCTTGACCCCGTACTTGTCAGCAACAGTCACAATATGAGTCTCAATCACTTCTCTCAGCCCGAGGGCCACCGATAAGTCTACGATAACATCATGGAGGAAGATGCCTTTGAGTCTCGCGCGCGGGGGAGCCGCTTTGAGAAAATCTTCGACCTCCGCTTCGAGGGTCAAAGCGAGCATCCGATGGGGATCCAACGTGAGAGCTGCGAGTCCACCCTCGAAGAGTGCTCTGATTTTTCCTGCGAGGGTTAGCCGTTTGACACGTTCCATGAGCAAACCCACGATTCCCATCTCGGCGGCGTCCCTAAGGTATTCTCGGGCATAGGGAAATAATGGATACATGTCGAAGGAGATCTCCGGGTAATCGGAAGTCAAGAGCTTGAATGCGGCCAGATTTGTCGGATGGGTATAGAACACAAGTCCGTCTGCACCGCCGGCGAAAGATGCTCGCATCACCCGCACCATTTCGCCAGGTTTCATTTGGGCCAGAGACTCCCTAGCTCTATCCTGTATCAGAGGATCCGCCCCTACGAAGGGGCTGTCGCCGAGTAAGACCCTTTCAAGCAACGCTCTCTTCCCACGCTAAGAATTTCTTATTCTGTCAATCCAGAAGTTCACTTTTGTTGCCTCCGAAAAATCATTTTCAGGCTGTCTCTTCATCTCAAGGGCGGAGAGGAATTGTTGGTCTTCGAGACAGAATTCCGGGGCGCCAAGGTGGAAAGGCACAGAAGGTTGTATAACGGGCCGGGAGAGTACATGAGTTCCAGCCGGTAAGTCGGGCCCTTCGTTGTCAAGCTGAATATTGAGAAATGAGTCGCTTACGTGCAGTTTTCCATTCGTACCTTCGACTTCGATATAGAACGCGGGGACCCTGAAGTTTCTCACGCTCCAGGAGATGTCAGCGTATCCGGCCAGGTTACTGGGAAAACTCATACTGCAATGCACAAAGTCTTCGACTTCTTCCGAGACGAATCTGCGACTTACACCCGTTACACTGGAAGGCTCGCCGAATATCCAGATTATTAGGTCTAGGAGGTGTGGTCCAGCGGCCAGCATGACTCCTCCCGTTTCGCTCTTGAACCTCCAGCCATGTTCCTTCTTGAAGACGTCCGACATGAGATAGTAGCTCTTGAAGTACCAGGGAGTGCCTATGTTTCCGTTCGCCAGCAGCTCTCTAGCTCTCTTGAAGGTAGCCGCGTATCTTCTCTGAAATCCCACCATATGAATCCCGCTCGATTGTCGGGCGGCTTCACACACCTTACGCGCCTCTGCATATGTAGCTGCCAGGGGTTGCTCGACAAACATGCTCAAGCCGGGGCTCCTCTCCAGAATGTCAAGGATAATTCGTGCGTGAGTCTGAACTGGCGTTGTAATGACTACGGCGTCCAGCTCCTCCCGCGCAATCATTTCATTGTAGTCCTGGTAGACACTAGCCCGTGGCATAATCTTGCGCGCTAATCTAGCCAAGAGTCCGTCTTCTTCTGAGGCGAGGCGGATGGGCTGATCTTGCAGGGCACTGAAGAGGCCCGCGTGCAACAGGCCCATCTCTCCTAACCCTATCACCGCAAGCTTGGCCATCGCTCACCGCTGAGGCCGTCTCTTCTTAAAGACCTGCCGGTAATCCACCCTGCTCGCATCTCAATAGAGACTGGGATCGCTCCCTTTTATGCGACCTTGCTTGGCCGACTACTCAGTGAGTTTTGAGGTCTTCGACAGATGCTCCGGAGGGGCTGTTGATCAATCGGAAATTCAAGGCTACTAACACATTCTCATTGGGGTAGCGGAACCTCCCTAGACAGAGGGAACTGGATTCTTACGGTCCGTTCCTTGGCGAGGGATTCGCGTGCAGCCTCAAGGCATGTGACGACGTGGGCGCCAAGCATTCCATCGCTATCATTCGAATATGGTTTTGACATGATATGCTGGCTGACGCAGTTGGTAAAGTGCTTGATTTCTTCTCTCAGAGTATTGCTGGGCACTATGGGAACCTGGTCCGTCTTGTCCTTCTGCTGAAGGAGTGCTTTCTGGTCCAGACAGTTGAGGCTGGCTATTCCCCCGCTGGCAACAAAAGTCAGATCTCTCCGTTTTGTCCAGTCAAGCCAGCTTACCTCCATGTGAGCATAGAGCCCGTCCTCATACTCACAGCTGATGAAGGCCATTTCTTCATTGTTCAATGTCCTGTAGCCTCTTGCACGACACGAGATCTTCACTGGCCATCGTCCTGTCAGGTAGTTGCATATGTCAAATGGGTGAGGTGCGAGGTCAGTTATGACATCTCTCCTTGTTTGTGGGGGCATGAGTCCAGTCCATTCCAGCCTCAAGTAGTACGGATTGCCCAGGATACCAGTCGTCAGTGCTCGTTTTAGCTCTCTCACCCCGTTGTTAAATCTGTGAATGTGTCCAACACAAAGAACTACTTTGTTGTCATGGGCGAGCTGAACCATTTGGTAAGCCTCACTCGACTTGAGAGTTAGCGGCTTTTCCACAAGCACGTTTTTCCCGGCTTTTATGAATGCAGATGCGATACTAAAATGCGAATCATTCGGCGTGCAGATATGAACGGCTTCGAGTTCGGGGTCTGAGAGGAGGGCATGATAATCCAACCTATAGTCTAAGGGACCAGATTCTTGGCGGCACTGATCGAGGGCCATGGGAGACTCGTCTACAACGTAACGAAGTGCTACTGACGATTCTTCTCTTGAGATTGCTTGGACTTCGTTCACGACCCTTCTCCCCCAGGAACCTGCACCAATAACGGCTATGTTTAGAGGAGTCAAAGCTGGTGCTTCCGAGGAATGGTTGAGTGTTCATATCGCGCAGGTAGTACGTTTAACTGTTTCCCTCGCTTATGTCCTTAGATCTATTCTGAATAAATGGTATATCCAAGGGCATCCAAAGATAGATTCTAAGGTGTTCATGTAGGGCAATAGAGTAGCTGTCTTAATCGGGATGCAAACATACGAATCGAGGTAGCTTTCCCACAGAGATGATAGGACTGCTAACTGAGGATTCTTACTAATGGACGAAGTACACAATTGATCCTGTCATCTGGTCCGGCGAGTGGTGCGATCTAAGATGAAGAAGCTTCAGTTTCAAATGTTAATTAGAGTCTCCTGCTGAATTCTCAGGGCGAAGCAGGTGTTACAGAGTGGGCCGGGTTTTTCAGACTTGCGGGCCCTGTTTGAATTATTCGAATGTCTAAGGATGTTGGTTGGCCATTGTTAGACTGCATCGTCGTGGGCGACGTGATGATGGATGTGATTCTCAAATCGGACCAGAAGATGGTAAACAGTCTCGAGGTTGGCGGGACAAACTACTTCCATTCCTCCCGGATCGTACCTGGTGGGTCAGGGAATGTCGCAGCGGCTCTAAGCCATTTGGGCGCAAAGGTTGCGTTGGTCGGAAAGGCCGGCAACGACGTGTATGGAAGGTTCTACATCCAGAACCTTGAATCTATGAATATCTTGCCCGCGATTGAATTCGATGATTCGGCTAGCACAGGACTTACAGTATCTATGGTAGAAGCTAACGGCCATCGAACGATGCTGGTTTCTCGAGGCGCAAATGACAATTTTACTGCGCAGGAGTTGACAAGACTTCTCCACGGTCTTGGCCCTGCCAAGTTCGTGTACCTGTCTGGGTACTCCATGGTGAACCTCCCTCAGCGGGAGGCTATTCTTGAGGCTGGGAGGATAGGCCGTGAGAGCGGTTCGCAAATAGTGTTTGATCCCGGGTCTGCTAATCTTATCAGGGGTCTTCCTATTATGTTTGAGCAAGTGATCGGGTTCTGCGATATTCTCTGCGCCAACCTTGCGGAGTCGATGGTGTTGGCCGACAGCATGGACGTGTCTGAATACGCTAAATTGCTATCGCGAAGAGGAAAGAAGGTTATCATCAAGATTGGTCATGAGGGGTGCCTCGTTTCGGCTGCAGGCGACATATCGAAGGTGCCTGGCATAACTGCCAGCGCGGTTGACACGACAGGTGCTGGCGACGCGTTTCTGGGAGCACTCTTGTACTGTCTGAGTCTCGACCGTGATCTGACTCTATCGGCCTCTTTCGCCAACTGGTTTGCGGCTCGGAAGACTGAGGGGCTCGGGCCAAGACATTTTCCAAGTAGAGAGGATTCAGACGCGTTCTTGAAGTCCAGCTATCCGGAGACAATTCTGGAAAAAGAGTGACTCCGAATCCATCCAGATATCCCTGTCATGACATATTCATGTGCAGTGATCTAAAGTACATCTAGGATATCGGGGCAGAGTCCATACACGGTTGAATGGCAAATATTAAAAACGCGTCACATGTGTCATGTATAGCAAGAAAGATGGAGATGGTTTGTCTCTCCGAGACTGAACGAGCAGACCAGTCTCTCAACGTGGGAGAGGAGTTCATGATGCTCTTGTACATGTTGTTTGCCGACAGCGAGATATACAAGTCTGCTGAGTCCTTCCATCCACCCCCGAAGAATTTCTTGACACGCACGTGTTGGACTGATGTTCAGCGTCTTTCCTGCCGCGGCGTAGGGTTCCAGACGAGTTCTTAGAGCTATTGACGTGGATTTAGATCGGATCTATGTCATGGATCTCGCCGGGTGGGTGGCAAAGAAAGGGGCCGCCCGTACGCTGGCCGAATCAGTGTGTCTCCACACTGGTCACGCGTTGTGACTAGGCTCTTGAACTCTGATGGTGGACTCAAAGTTCGAGACTGCCTAAGCCAAACCGGCGACGATCGTATCCGTGCCGAAGAACTCGCTCGACCAAAAAGAGTCTGGTTCTCACCATCGGCACTCCGCCACGTCGTACCGGCGTCGTGGGCCCAGCCTAATAGAAATCAGATGAGTGTTGAAATTGATCACTGGAAAGGGTAAATTCGCAGGAGTCATCCTGTGTGCTATCATCGTTCTAAGCGGAGCTCTTGGTTATGAGATCGTCTCCGGTGCGCAGTCGCCTACAGCTGCCGCATTGCCAACTGGGTCAAATTTCAATTATGTTCTAACGATTATTATGGAGAATCAGCACTCTGGGGCCATATTCGGGAACAGTTGTTGCTCGTACGAGACAAGTCTCGCCAACTCGTATGGCCTGGCCACCGTTTACAACGACATTTATGGTGGCAGTCTACCCAACTATGTCGCGCTCACCAGTGGGAGTACGCAGAATCTCACCGACGATAAGGGTCCGACCAGTCATCCGTTGGCTGTCACGAATATTGCAGATCGTCTTGCAGGAGCGGGCTTGTCTTGGAAGGCGTACTTGGAGAGCATGCCGGGGGCGTGCTACCAGTCTGATTCCTTCTCGCAGGGCGCCTACTATGTAAGGCATGATCCCTTCGTCTACTATACGCATATCACCGGGAACCAGGGCAATGGAACAACGTCCAGCCTCTGCCAGTCACACGTTGTCCCTGCTGGCAGCTCGTGTCCGAACGGCGCCTCCGGAACCCAGATCCTAACATGCGACAGTGCTCTTCTCGGTGATCTTAACGCTACGTCTGGATGGGCCAACTACATGTGGCTGACACCGAACGGCTGCAACGATATGCATGACTGTTCCACCTCGACGGGGGACATGTACCTATCGAGCCTCATCCCCCGTATCCTCTCCTCCGCACTGTTCAGTAATCCTGCTAACAGGGCAGCGTTGTTTCTGGTCTGGGACGAGTACAGTCCTACACCCGGAGCAGTCTGGGCTGGTCCGATGTCCAAGACTGGTTACAAGAGCAGCAACGTCTACAGCCACTATTCTGCTATCAGAACCGTCGAGGACAACTGGGGACTAGCAACCATGTCAACGGGCGACGCTGCGGCGACACCCATGACTGAGTTCTTCACCAGCTCGACGACGCCAGATTTCGGTCTGAGTGCCAGTCCAGCCTCCACATCATTCACTGTCGGTGGCATAGCAACGACGACCATTACGATGAACGTGTTCAACGGATTCATCGGAACAGTCGCTTTGTCAGCTTCCTCACCCTCGGGCATCGGTACCTCCTGTCTACCCGGGATGCTGAGTGTCACAGTTCTCGTATCTGTCTGTACCTTCACCGCGACGGGTCCTGCGAGCGGGACGGTCACGGTTACGGGTACTAACGGAGGGTTGAGTCATTCTGTCTCTCTCGGTGTGTCTGCCGCTTCGTCTGGTGGGTCTGGCGGTTTTGTTGCTTCACAGTGGAGTCTGACTGCTCCCAGTCCAAGTTCGGCTCTGATATCTAACGGAGTGTTGACTCAGACGATTGTGAATAATGCCTCATCCTACTCGGGCAGTTTCTATTCTACTGCTCAGTATCTCAAAGAGAATGGTTTCTCGGGTCCGCCTTTACCTGTTTCAACTTTCACTAGTCATGTGAATATTGGGAGGATCAACATCGTGTCCCGCACCTACCTGTACCATGTCTACATGGGTCTCTACTTTACGCTCCCTTCGGCCGTGACTGCGGGGGGCCTGACTACTTCTTGGATTGATGGTCAAGTTCAGGTGGAGTACTGTTCGAATTCTACAGGCTGTTATCCTGCGGGTTACACCTACAACAGTAATCTTGGTAACAGGTTCGGCTATCGCGAGATTCTGACTACACTAGGTGCGAACTCGAGCTATGATTTTGTCAATTTTGACGTCCAAGCGTATTGCGCTAGAGCAGAAGCTGCATGGGGCATACCCAGCACACCTTGCACTCTAGTCAGGGTTGAGCCAGGCATGGAAGGATATGGCGTGAATCCATTTTCAATTGCTTGGACAACGTTCTCTGCGGTCGCTCCGTCACTTTGTAATAATGGCGCAACCAATCCTCCAACATGTAATGTATGTCCTGCGGGGCAGACACTAGTCAATGGCGTTTGCACAAGTACCGCGCCAAGCTTCGGAATATCTGCAACCCCACTGACTGTGTCTGCATTGCAAGGAACAGCAGGAACCTCAGTTATCACGTTGACCAGCATCAACTCGTTCGCGGGTCCTATTGCCTTGACAAGCCTGCCGTCCATGTCTAACGTAACAGTTACGATTAACCCCTCCAACCAGACATTGATCACTCGAGGACAAGCGTTCTCGACGCTTTCAATCTCGACCACAAGAACCACTCCAGTTGGCAGCTACACTGTCACAGTAAATGGAGTTGCGGGAACAATTTCGCACTCGGTCGTCGTTTCTTTCATGGTTACTTCTCCGCCTCCGGTGCCAGACTTTGCTGTCTCATCAAGTCAGGCCTCGCTGAGAGTTGTTCAAGGGTCTTTAGGAGCTTCCAGCATAACGCTGACAAGTCTAACCGGGTTCGCCGGTAACATTAGTCTCGCGGCGACATTATCTGCATCAAGCCTATCGGCTTCGCTTGGCTCCAGTCTAGTCATTCTCTCCCCGGGTGGAACTGGGACTACTACTTTGACCGTATCCACTATCTCCTCGACTCCAGCTGGAACTTATTCGGCGAGTGTAAGCGGAATCTCTGGATCGCTGTCTCATTCGGTCACGATTTCCGTTATTGTCGTCTTACCGCCAGACTTCCTCCTCGCGTCCAGTCCATCCTCGATCAATATTCCAGCGGGATCATCCGGCTCCGTTACGCTGACACTTACAAGTCTCAACAGTTTCACGGGGAGCTTTGCGCTAACAGCTACGCCTCCTTCGTCCGGCTTCGGCCTATCGTTCAGCCCGACGAGCGTGGCGCTCGCGTCAGGAGCCCAAGCGTCCTCATCGCTCACGATTTCTCCGAGCAACAGCGTCTCAGCCGGCACATACACGGTCAGCCTAGCTGGAACGTCGGGTGGACTGTCACATTCTGCCACCGTCACCATTGTCGTGACGGTTCCGATTGCGCAGCCTTTGCAGGGATCCATGTCTTGGACCCCGAGCAGCCCAACGGCCGGTCAGACACTAACATTTAGCGGATCAGCCATCAATGGCCTAGTGCCGTACGCTTTCTCCTGGACGTTCGGTGATGGAGCAAGCTCATCCGGGGCAACGGTTAGCCACACCTATTCGGGGTCGGGAAACTACACAGTTAGACTCATTGTTACAGACGCGTCCAGCGTCAACGCAGCTAGTCAGAACATCCTGACCATTACGATGGGCCAAGGGATAACACCTTTGCTAGCGGTCCCAGGGTCTCAAAGGGCCTCAGCCGGGACAATGCTCGCGTTTGTAATTAGTGCCTCAAACCTAGGGAGCTCCGGCCCGATATCCATCTCTGCGTCGAACATGCCTCCAGGCGCTGTCTTTACTTCGACACCTGGTAACCCTGCGACTGGAAAGTTCACTTGGAATCCATCATCGTCTGCCCAGCCCGGACGGTACAATGTCACATTTAACGCGGTTCAGTCGGGCTCGTTACCTTCCTCCTCGAAAATTGTGACTGTGGAGCTCGCTGGGGCGACAAGCACGCCCTGCTCTCTCTGTGGGTTACCGTCGGCTTCGAGCTTGAATCCCTTGGTCATGATTGGCGCCATCACCAGCATACTGATCACGATCGTTGCTGTCAGTTTTCACAAGGCTCATAGGACCCGATCGAAGGGATTGCCATCGCTGTCTCCAATAGTCTCCGGCGTGTCTTCTAACGCCGCGCTCGTTTCACTCTACGGAAATCCTGGTGCTCCTCATGAAACCAAGAGACCGAACGCGAGATCACAGCGCGGGCCGTATCCCCGGAAGCTACTCGTTAGGAGCGTGTCCCGATCAAGACACGCTAAACGGAGTAGAACCGCAAAGTCGAAGCGCTAGTCGTGCGAATAGCGACATTTCTCTAGTCCCGTCGATTTAGCGTCCTTCATCTTCGCGTTCATGAAATTGTTCTGGGTAGCTAATTATATCAATTGGTTTACGAGAGAAGTCGGAATGCTGAGTCATTTGATGTCTCTTGTATGCTGAATGACTATTTCTACTTCTTGTGTAAACGTCGGGCAGATAAGCCCGAAAGTCTCCTCGATAGCTGGTTGGAACCGTGGTCAGGGTTAGCGCTCTCGCCGCATCTTGCCTAATCATACTGGTCAGCCTATTCTTAGCTACACCATACTTGGGACGAGCAGGCCCAGACGTCACGAGAGGTGGTGCTCTTGCATCAGTCTCCTTACAGGTGCTTGACTTCAGCATAACAGCTACTGATCTTTCTCCAGGGACGCTGCCGCCTGGGGCTTCGGCTACCTCATCGATTACCCTTCAGAGCAGCGGTGGCTTTACTGGCAGCGTCTCCCTGTCCGCGTCATCCGGCCCTTCAAGAGGCTTCAGCTTCAAATTCGACACGGACCAGGTTCAATTATCACTAGGCGGATCAGCGGTGGCAACTCTGACCGTCACCACTTCGTCCTCTATCTCGCCGGGCAGCTACACCATCACTGTGACCGGTACATGCTCATCAGGGCTCTGCACAGTTCCTCCACAGTCTCATTCGATCACTCTCGGAATAACCGTGAGCGGGGACTTTAGTATCGCTGCGAGCCCCTCAGCCTTGGATATGCCTGTGGGTTCTTCGCAGTCTTCCACGATCACCCTAACGAGTCTGGATGGATTCGCCGGAACTATCAACATATCGACTTCTGCTTCATCTTCCAACTTGTCCGTCACCTGCGACAGACCCAGTGCTAGCCTTGTTAGTGGAGCCGCAGCCACTCTGACATGTAAATTCACTACTTTTGCGATAGGCTCCTACAGTGGAACCGTTACCGGTACCTACGGTTCTCTCTCCCACACTGTTTCGATTCAAGTCGTCTCCAATACTCAGCCAGGGTTTACTATATCGGCGAGTCCGCAATCATTCATTGTGCAGGCCGGTTTCTCAAACTATACAACTCTCACTCTTACGAGCGTGAACGGTTTTAGTGGAGATGTAAGCCTAAGCTCGACGAGTGGCAGTGGAAGTTTCAGTCCGGCCAGCATTAGACTATCTGCCGGCGGAGTGGCAAATTCGAATTTTACCGTGACCGGTAATACTGCTGGAGTCGTCCAAATCACGGTGACAGCTTACTCTCAGTTTATCACTCACACAACAACGCTCTCCGTCTACATCTGGGACTTTCGCCTCGTCGGGCCCTCCTCGATAAAGACCCAGGCAGGAGTATCGGGAACAGGGGACCTAGCGATCATTAGCCTGGGAGGGTTCTACGGGACAGTCTCACTCTCTCTGACATTTCCGCAAGGGGTGTCTGCCTCGTTGATCCATGACCAGGTCAATCTTGTTGCCAATCAACAGCTATCCGATGGGTTGTGGGTGAACTCTAGTCTTGCGCGCACTTTTTCGGTAATCGTTATTGCTAACAGTCGGCAGTTATCACACTCGACCGTTGTAGCGGTGACCGTTGCAGACTTTGCGGTCGATGCCAGTCCTTCCTTGGTCACAGTATTCGCAGGCCAGTCGACATCTTCGACCGTCACGTTGTCCAGCCTGAACGGTTTCTGCTGTTCAGTCAATTTGTCTGCACTCGCCTCTACCTCTGGCCTGGCTACATCGTTTAGCGTAAATCCTGTCGAGGTCCCGCAAGATGGAACCGGGAATTCAAATCTCACGATAACGATCGGCAGTGCTGTCCCTGGAGGAAGCTACCAAGTCAAGGTTTCCGCCGTCGGGGGTGGAGGCCCGCCTCACGTGGCAATAGTCTACTTGACCGTGGTTACGGACTTCGCGATTTCGATGAGTCCAGCTAGAATAGATGTTTCGCTCGGAGTGTCCGCAACTGGCCAAGTGACGGTTATCGGGTCTCGCGGGTTCTCCGGTAGTCTGATCCTAAGTGCTACTTGTTCCGGAAGCGGTGTAGATTTGACTCTTAGTCAGCAGACAGTCGAGCTCAGCCAGGGACAACCTGTAGCCGTCACCCTCACTATATCTACGAATTCATTCGCTGTTCCGGGGTCATACTCGATAACGGTTATTGGATCGAGTAGCTCGATGAGCCACAACAGTTCGATCACGTTAGTCCTCACACCCGGCCCGCGGATTTCAGCACCATCCTATCTGACGGTTCAGGCCGGCTCACCGGTAGTCTTCAAGGTCAACGCCACTGACGCTGACAGCTCAAGGCTGATTACCCTCTTCGCGGCTTCTTCGACGATCCCTCTGGGCGCGGTTTTCACAACTGCGAGCGGTGTGGGCATCGTCACAGGCATTTTCAATTGGATTCCTTCTAGTCCTCGAGACGTGGGGGCGCATAACATTACGTTCACTGTTACCGACGGTCACGGTGGGAGAGTCTCAGCGTTTGTGGTTGTTACCGTGAACCCGGTAAACAGAACTAATGCTTGGATGGGCGTCTTGCCTTACGTGATGCTGGCTGGAGCTGGCGTTGGGTTGGCTGTAATTGGTGGCTGGGTCTGGAGGAAAAGGGTCTGGACGGCGGTTAGGATCTCTACTCTTCAAGCGTAGGCTTTGGCCCCGGCATCTCGTCACTACCGAACTTGTAACTGTATCTCCATCATTTTCTCGTCGGTCGCATTTGTGTTGGTCCGCGGAACCATATCTCAGAAATTATGATGCAGTTCTCGCACGAGCTCTTCCACACCTCTAAAGGTTGAACTGCTCGAGCTCGGGCACACTCTTAGACCAAAGCGTTGTAATGGGAGTGCACTCTGCGGATTTTGGCCCATCAAGAGGCAAGAGAATTGGCCCATTCGGCCACTTCAAGAAACTATGGATTTACGTGCCAATACACGAAGAACCACTGGATATCTAGATATATCGAATACGATTTTTCTGTGTTTTCAGCTAGCGTATTATCGTCATGTGTGGCCACGAACTATAAATACAAAGAGAGCAGAGTAACTCAGGTTCGTTAGTGATTCCGTGATGAGAGCCGGTAGAAGAGGCAGGATGGCCAGATCGTCGACGTTTGAATAATTCCACTTTGCCTCGCAAGAGGTCTGCCGTCATACTCGTCCTAGCGTGCATGGTCGTCCTCTCATTCTCCCTTGCTGCCCAAGTTTCATCGGAGAATTTCCACAATGTTCTGAA
>Ga0137415_10002764_pt1 | contig 17381 bp, 15 predicted proteins | sample CZODoug3_1_1_16f_FD_183082 | JGI IMG/M metagenome (GOLD analysis project Ga0137415, IMG submission 183082) | Vadose zone soil fungal communities from Angelo Coast Range Reserve, California, USA - CZODoug3_1_1_16fungal (Hybrid Assembly) | ecosystem: Environmental > Terrestrial > Soil > Vadose...
ACCGCTGCCTCCAGTCGAACCTTGAACCATTGATCGTCCAACAAACTAGTAAGGATGTCACCCACCTCCGATCTGCCTTCCCCGAGTTTCGCAAGCGCTCTTACCGCCGCCTCTCGCGCGAGATTGGGCTTTCCATATCGTGTCCATTCTGTGACGATTGGTATCGCGTTTGGATTCTTCAATTCGGCGTATCCATCGAATACTCCAGATCTGATGACTTCATTGAACGAGTCCTTTCTCAAAGCGGCTTTCAAGACTTCGAAGGCCTTGGCAGAACGAGTCTTCCCAAGACTTCGGGAAGCTTCTGCTTCAACGTAATAGCTCGGATCAGTGTCTTGGACTATCTCGATCAATTCCTTGGCCGCTTCTTCATCCCTGAACTCGCCCAGTGCCTTGACGACAGCTCTTCTCGCCTTAGGATGCTTTGTCTTCAGACCCGCAATCAAAGCACGCAGAGCCACATTCGTCCTGATAATTCCAAGTGACTTGGCTGCTTCTGCTTGTACACCCCAGAACGGATCCTTGAGGATCGCGTCTTTCAGAGAACTGACAACGTCCTCGGTAGGATATTTCGACAATCTCTGAGCTGCCCGGGCACGGCCAACCATGTTCTTGTCCCCCTGCAACTGGAACAATAGCATAGTCTTCGGCTTGTCAAAATCCAGATCCTTTGGAATCCAATTCCCAGGATCGAACTCTACATCACGGGGCTTTTCAGGAAGCGAGAAGAAGAAGACCTGGTCTCGTTGAGTAATCGTGACTCTCTTCGTAACTACTCCCTTCGCCATCGTGAAGGAAATGTCAACGGGTGTTTGGAAGACTGAAGGTGTCTCTAGCTCTGCTGATTGGGTCTGTGACACGGTCAGCTTGGCTATCATTGCATTGTCGTCCCAATCATAGGTGACCTTGAACTCTGGCAGGCCACTGTGATAGACCCATTGATCGAAGAATCCTTCCAGATCACGGCCCGTCACATCCTCTAGTGTCCGGCGGAAATCGTTTGTTTCAACAATCTTCTCCCGATACTTCTCCGCGTAATGCTTCAATCCCTTCTGAAAGTTCTCATCTCCAAGATAGTTCCGGAGAGCATGCAGGACCAGTCCTCCCTTCTCGTACAAGTGACGGTCGAACAGTTCTCCTGGATTCATGTACGTCTTGCTAACGATCGGGCGACGGTACCTTTCCTTATCCTCTTCCAAGTACAATTCGAGATCGTGCATCTGATAATACGCTGCTTCGTCTCGTCCCAGATCGTGTTCCTTGAACAGTATTTCCGAATAGGTTGCAAACCCCTCATTGAGCCATGCATGCGACCAATCACGGCACGTGATCAGATCGCCCCACCATTGATGCGCCAGCTCATGGGCTACTAGATCGTCACTGGTGAAGTCTAGATGTGCTCGCTTGTCGTGAAGCGTAGTATCAGTCAAAGTTGTGGCAGTGATGTTCTCCATGCCGCCAAAGATGAAATCTGAAACAACGACCTGGGCATATTTTGGATATGGGTATTTGACGCCGAAGTATTCGCTGAAGAACCGGATCATTTGTCCAGTCTTTTCGAAACTTCGCTTACCTTCTTCCTCTCTGCCCTTGGGCAAGTAGTACTGAAGTTCGACCCCGTCAACACTCTCCTTTGAAACAGAATATTCTCCTACCACAAGACTGACTAGATAGTTGACGTGTGGTATGTCCTGCTTCCAATGGAACACCTTCAATCCCCTGGCCTTATCTTCCTTCGTCTCAACCAGCGCGCCATTGGAGACGGCCATGTACTTCTCCGGAACGGACACGATTACCTCGCTAGTAGTCCGGTCGTTGGGATAGTCGTAGCTCGGAAACCAGTATCGATTGTCTTCGTCCTCTCCCTGTGTCCAAACCTGGTAGGGCTTCTTCGGGAAGGCCTTGTCGGGTCCGACAAAGTACAATCCTCTCCTCGGCTGACCCGAGTACCGAATACTGACAGTTACATTGTCAGCCGTCTTCAGCGCTTTATCTAGGTAGACTATGATCTTCCGACCAGTATTCTCATAATTCACCTTGCGACTGCCCGAACCATTCTTGTTGTCGGAGAGTTTTACCTCCTTGACTTCGAGCTCGACAGCGTCAAACTCCAAGCGAGTGACGTTTTCCGTTATAGGCTTCAGAGTAAGGTGAGCGGTTCCATCCAGCCGCTTCTTCTCAGGGTCAACTACCAGATCCAGGCGGACGTGCTGGATGTCGTAGTCCCGGTCTCTCGCATAATGGGTTGTCGATCCGGGAAGGATGAACGGGTTATGCTTAACACTAAAGCTGTTCGTGCCACAATAATATTGCAAAACGGAGCAATTTCCTCCAAATGCTGAAACGTGCTTAGACTGGCTTTGGCAAGCTCCCGTACTGATAATTCTAACGGTTTAGGTACGCGCCTTGCAACACTAGTTCATAGTCCGACCTCATCGCACGCCGCCTTTCGATAGTAAATATCTACCTTTTTCCGGCAATTAAGTATAATCAGGCAACCAGATCCCATTTCTCATAGCGAACATGGTCCTCAATCGGTCTCCTTCTCGGACGACCATACCTGTGCGATGGATAGCCCATGTACACGAGGCAAGCGATCTTGATGTTTTCTGGGATTCCGAGAATCTTCTTGACTTCAGGCTCTCCTCGCGTCGGTGTCGACCCGTGAATCGTAAGACAGGTACCCAGACCGAAGGCGTGAGCAGCCAGCATCAGATTCTGGACAGCCGGATAGATGCTCGCATAACGGACTTCTTCCCCCCGGCCAATCCGGTTTAGATCAAGACAACAATAGACTAGCGCCGGAACTTTCTCACTATTCCTCAACATCTCTGTCGCCTCATCATACGTTTCTTTCATCCGTTGGCTCATCCCAGTTCCTCCACCAATACGTTCCAACCATTTCTTCAACATCGGCTCCTTCAACCGAGCTTTCACATCCCTGTCCTGAACGACGACAAACTCCCATGGCTGAGTGTTACTACCCGAAGCCGCCATACTCGCCGCTCGAAGAATCCGATCGAGTGTCTCCTTGGGTATAGAATCTGGCTTGAAACTCCTAACAGATCTCAGAGTTTCAATGGAACGCATAACAACCTCCGCTTCCTCTTTCTTCATCACAAGATCCTCAACGCTCCCGGCAAACTACCAAGCTTAAAGAATCATGTCTCCGCCGCGAAAGAAGGTCAAAGACTTCTTTTGCCAAAACCTGAAAAATTGAGAGTGGCGGTCGATGTTGATGGCGTTCTTGCAGAGACGATGGAAGCGTGGATCAAAACATTCAACAAACTACACGGCACACGCTTCAAATTGAAAGATATCGATAGCTGGGCATCTTGGATCAAGTTCGGAATCAGCAAGGACGAGTTCTATCGGATACTCGAAGGGACATGGGAGAATTGGATTGAGATTCCTCCAACCGAGCCGGACCTTGCAGTTAAGGTTCAACGTGCAGAACGCTACGGAATCTTAGACATCGTAACTGGTCGGACCCAGAGAACCGTGCCGGCAGTGAAGCAATGGCTGACGAATCAGGGGATCAAATACAATCGTTTCGTACGGGTGCCCGGATGGCGCTACAAGATAGCACTCGGATATGATGTGTATCTTGACGATGCCCCAGAGCTGATGCCAATGATCCCGCCTACTCCAGGCGCCTTTGGCATTCTCTACCAAAGACCTTGGAACATGCACGTGATTGATATGCCCCGCGTTTTCAAAGTGCGGACTTGGTCGCAGATCCCCTCCGTTTTCAAAGAGATAACTCATACCAAGAAGGAGATCGCGGCATAAACCGCCCTCCAATGACAGCTACAGCCTTTATACCGGAAAGGGAGTCTCAGACGACAACCGGGACTGGAGCAAGAATTTAGGATTGAAAGCGGACTATGCGGTTCCTGAAGACCTCTATTACACGAAAGAGCACGAATGGGTCAGAATTGAGGCTGGGAAATGCCGCGTAGGGGTCACTGACTATGCTCAGAAATCATTGCACGAGGTCGTGTACGTGGAACTCCCCAAAGTCGGCTCCGACGTGGCCAACATGCAAAGCCTAGGCACAGTTGAATCAGTCAAGGCTGTGGCGGACGTTTACAGTCCCATCTCGGGTCGAGTCCTTGAGATCAACAGTGGCTTGTCAGATGCACCGGAGCTTGTCAACAAGAACCCGTATGGAGAAGGCTGGATAACTATCATCCAACCCGCCAACCTCCAGAAAGACCTCACCATCTTGATGAAACCCGCGCAATACAAAGAACTGCTCCAGAAAATATCCCAGAAATAGTCCCATTTTCTTCGCTATCCCCGCGGAGAATAGTTTTCGCCGCCTACGGGTTTATCTCCAACCTGGCCATCCATCTCTATTCTCTCCTCAGTCGTGTGGTTGTAGTAGCTCTTGGTCGAAGCGTTCGCCCTCCTAACCCCGCCCGTCAAAGGACTCCTCGCCGAGTCCGGGATCACAGCACCAACTCCGCCACAAGCAGAAGCAATACCAGCGATCTATCATGGCGAGAACGTTTTGGTGATTGCTCCGACAGGGTCCGGGAAGACGGAGGCAGCACTCCTTCCACTCATCGACCGAATGATCCAGGACAGGGACCGTCAAGGTATCAGTCTTGTCTACATCACTCCGTTGCGGGCTCTGAACCGCGACATGCTGAAAAGATTACAATTCTGGTCCGGAAAGCTCGGCTTCACTGTCGAAGTACGCCACGGCGACACTCCTGCTGCTGATCGAAGGAGAATGGTAAGCCGACCCCCAGATCTTCTCATAACCACACCTGAAACCCTCCAAGCAATCCTTCCCGGCAGTAGAATGCGGGACCATCTCAAACACGTCCAAGCAGTCGTGGTGGACGAAATTCATGAGTTAGCAGGCGAGCGTCGAGGCGTCCAACTAACCGTTGGACTGGAGAGGCTGAGAGAGGTTACGGGTCATCCGTTCCAGCGTATCGGACTCTCAGCAACCGTCGGAAATCCTGAAGAAATCGCCTCTTTCCTAGGAGGAAGCGAGAATGTCCGGATAATCCAGATTCCACTGAGTAAGGATACGAAGTACTGGGTCGAATATCCGATCCCTACGGAGGCCGATCAAGCGCTCGCCCGACGACTCTACACCGCACCGGAGGCCGCTGCAAGACTCTCACTTGTCGCGGACCTCGTCGAAGATCACGATTCAACGTTAGTGTTTGTGAATAGTCGAGGGACTGCTGAGATCCTCGGGTCGAGGTTCAATATGCTCGACCGGAAAATAATGGTCCATCACGGCTCGTTACCGAAGGAGGAACGGATCAGAGCGGAAGAAGCGTTCAAGGCCGGCGAGGTCCGAGGTATGGTAACAACCAGTACTCTTGAACTTGGGATCGACATCGGCTCCGTGGATCTAGTCATTCAATACATGTCGCCCCGACAGGTGAACAGTCTCGTCCAACGCGTAGGCCGATCCGGCCACACATTGACCCGAACCTCGAAAGGCATCCTCGTCGCGGTCTCGACAGAGGACCTCCTAGAATCGGTTGCAGTAATTGAACTAGCAAAGGAGGGACGTATAGAGCCCACCAAGGTCCCGGTCGGCGCGCTCGACGTCTTGGCCCACCAGGTAGCTGGGCTACTAATAGACTCGGAAGGGTCCGTCCAGCTTTCGCATGTGAAGACTATCCTAGCCAGATCATACCCATATTCCAAGCTCGACGAGAAACAGCTCGAACAAGTGATCGATTACCAGAGAAAGATGGGTCATCTCAAACGTGACGGCGAAACACTCTACCGCACAGGTCGTACTAGGACGTACTATTACGAGAACCTGAGCATGATCCCCGACGAGAGACGATACCTCGTCGTCGATCTAACGAACAACCAGGCCATCGGCATACTAGGAGAGGAGTTCATGATGGAGAACGCTCGGGTCGGCTTGAACTTCATCATCAAAGGAAGAACTTGGCAGATGAAGCAAATAGCCGATGATGGACGCGTCTATGTCCTCCCGATTACCGATCCTACAGCCGCGGTCCCGGGATGGGACGGCAAGATACTGCCTGTCCCAATGGAACTCGGATTGAGAGTAGGCTCTTTCAGAGCAAAAATCGACCAACAACTATCCAGCCAGGAAGACGTTGAGCCCACGGTCAAGAGACTCGTCTCGGAATGGCCCAGCGACCCCTACGGCACAAGGAAAGTAGTCGAAGAAACTTGGGCGCACAAGAAGACTGGATGTCCAGTCCCGACAGACAATCGCATCGTCATCGAAGGATTCGACCGATACATAATCGTCCACACATCCCATGGAGACATTGTCAACAACACACTCGGCGAAGTTATCGAGGAGCTCTTCAGACGACAAGGACTAGTCAGAATGTGGTGGAACGACGCCTACCGGATATTGTACGAGATGGTCGCCGTCACCGCAGATCTAAACCTCGAATCACTATTCGCAAACGATGTCTTCGGCGTCTCCGACCAAGTACTGAACGGTGCATGCCATGGAGTCTTGCACAGACACTTTCCATGGGGATACTACATGAAATTCATCGCAGAAAGATTCGGCGCTCTAGCACGAGGCCGACTAATGTACGGAGAAGCCCTCAAAGAGCTGGCGTTAAAGTTCCGCCTAACTCCAATCTACGATGAGACAATGCGCGAAGCATTGACAGAACGAGCAGATTTTGAAACAGTCAAGAAGATCTTCAAAGACATCAGAGAGAAGAAGCTGGAAGTCGTCTTCTTCCGATCAGCAGAAAAACCCACTCCACTCGCATATCATCTACTCCATCGGCACGTGGACATTCCTGAACTGATCGCTCCAGAAAACGTAGAAGGAGATAATCTGGCAAGATTGAAACTTGCGATAGAGGGCCGGACAATCGACCTGCTATGCTTCGAATGCGGGATCCTGCAGAGGGAGACAATGATCGCTGAGATACCTAACAGGCCTGCATGTCAAAACTGTGGATCCCACCTCCTCGCTCCACTCTTCTGGTCAAGCGGGTACGTAACCGGGGCCCTGGCGAAGAAGATGAAGAAGGAGAAGATGGAAGAAGACATGCAAAAAGCATTGGTCAAAGCGAGACGATCCGCTGATCTAGTAATCTCCTACGGGAAACGAGCCATCGTCGCACAATCCGTCTATGGAATCGGTCCCCAAACGGCCAGCAGAGTATTGTCGAAAATGCAAGAATCGGATGAGGAGTTCTATGGTGATCTGCTCGAGGCGAAGCTGCAGTTTATCGCGACCAAACCCTACTGGAGCAGCTAAGCCATATGGGTAAGCGCTACTGACTTTCGCCGCTTGACGCTTTCTCGGATCAAACTTCTCAATTTTCGAGCGTCCTTCCGTTGTTGAAACGTGATTTTTCCGTTTCCATTTGTTGTCTCTAGTTTCCTTCGGATTGTGTCCTTGAGTTCAAGGTCCACTTCGAATCCCCAGCTGTTCCGGCCAAGCTCCTTCGCAACTCTTAGTGTGGTTCCAGATCCCGCGAAAGGGTCCAGCACTGTCTCGCCAGCAAAACTGTAAAGTTTCAAGAGTCTCCTCGGGATTTCGTCCGGAAACGCGGCTATGCCCTCCTCCGCTCTCCCTTTGAAAGGGAGTACGTTGGTAATGTTCCAAACCGTCAGATACCATTCCTGACCATTGTACTCTTTTACGTCCACCTTTGATTTCTCCAAGCGCCGCTTCGCGAGTGTTTGGATATAGGAATAGTCAAACTTCCCCTTTTGGAAGATCAAAATGCTCTCCTGAATATTGTCAGGATAATAGTACATCGGATACGGATGCTGCAGGACAACTCCGCTACGTCGGCTGATTCTAACGTATCCTTTCGGCTTGACCCAGACAATCCGGTCCCTATACCGGAAGCCCGCCTCCATCATCAACCGAGTGACATCAGCCACCACAGGATACTTGACACCGTCCACTAGCATATCATCCGTAACGAAACATGCTACTCTGCCAGGAGCAAGAACCCGATAGAGCTCACAAGAAACATCATGCATCAAACCCAGAAATTCATCATAATCCTTGAAAAGTCCGGGATAATCGAAAGGAGCATTATAGTACGGTGGAGACGTGACCATCAAATGCACAGACTCGTCACGTATCTCCCGCATACTCTTGCAATCACCAAAGACGATCCTATGAGACGTAGCCATCAGTGTCACCGTCATCCAGCTAGACCTCACGGTTAAAAGAGGTCTTTACATCCCAGCCGGCACCGGCACGAGTGTAAACATGCCTTGACAAGAACCCGGGAATCTATCCAGGTCCACATCCTAGTAGTGGGACGGTTACAAACTAATTGCTACATCGTCCAGGCCAAACAGGAAGCCCTGATAGTTGACGCAGGAGACGAGCCCGAAAGAATTCTTCGCTACCTAAAGGACCTGAATGTTACGCCCAAGCTGATCATCGCAACCCACACGCACTTCGATCACGTGCTCGGCGTCAATGGAGTAAGAAAGAGTACTGGGCAAAAGTTCGCCATTCACAAGGACGATCTCTCCATGCTAGAGTCGATGCAATCGCGAGTTCGAGAGTTCATGGGGTTCGAAGTCCCACCGCCACCAAAGCCAGACATGTACCTGAAAGAAGGTGACACAATCAGTTTTGGAGGAGAAACCCTGTCGGTACTCCATACTCCTGGTCACTCTCCGGGCAGCATAAGTCTCTCAGGCAAAGGATTCGTCCTTACAGGAGACGCTCTCTTCAACCAATCAATCGGGCGCACAGACCTGCCAGGTGGAGACTACAACCTACTCATCAAGTCGATCAAGGAGAAACTGTTCCCATTAGACGGTGCGACGATCGTTCATCCCGGTCATGGTCCCGAGACGACTATCAAAGACGAGAAATTGACGAACCCCTTCGTCGGAAAAGTCGCCGCCTAGTAAGACACCGTTCAAAGGCAAAAATACCGGCCAGCACACTAGATCTCTTCAAGGGGCTGATACTAGTTATGAACTCCAACGTTTCAGAAGAGGAATGGAAGAACAAACTTACACCCGAACAGTACAAGGTCCTAAGAAGGAAGGGGACGGAGCCCGCATTCACAGGGAAACTGTTACACAACAAGGAGAAGGGCGTCTACATGTGCGGTGCCTGTGGAGCCGAACTTTTCGCATCCGACGCCAAATACGACTCGGGATCAGGTTGGCCCAGTTTCTGGGCACCGTTAGCAGGCGACAGGATTGAAGAAAGACCCGATAACACGCTGGGGATGAAAAGGGTCGAGATAGTCTGCAAGCGTTGTGGAAGCCATCTTGGCCACGTTTTCGATGATGGTCCACAACCTTCCGGGGAGCGCTATTGCGTCAACTCTCTCTCGCTCGCCTTCAAGAAGAAAGATGAGAAGTAGACTTCTCATCACTCCACCAGCTTCTCCGCGCAGCCATATCGTTCAGAGAAGATTGGTCAATGTTCTTTCACTAAGCAACGGCTGATTTGTTACCAAGATTCTTTTCTTCGAAACCTGACACGCTTATAGGGGGCCCACGGCTCCCGTGAATTCTACATAGAAGGAGAACAGGATAAATGAGCTCTTCGGGAACGCCCGGGTCCGCATACTACCAAAGCGGCCGGTCCCAAACTGGTCTTTTGGAAAAAATCGAACTATTCCTTCCAGGTTTCAGAGGATACAAAGAGAAGGAGCTGAGAAGAGAATCTGATAAGCTCGTACGAAACCAGATCTACATGAGACTCTCCGACTCTCTCTCCAAGACCAAAGACGTTTACCGCTCACTCGTCAACCAAGGAGTTACTGAAACATGGGACGATACTGACCGTCTATCAGCAAGACTCGAACGCGTCTCTCAACAGGTCAATCATTCAGAGTATGGTTACGCAGGATTCTTCGATATTGTAAAAGTGAAGGAGCCACAATTAGATCAGATGATGGACTATGACTACAAGCTCTTACAAATGTCGGACAACGTAGGTCAGGCAATCGATTCATTGAAAGACTCCGTGGACAACGAACGGTGGAACGAGGCCAGAGGCAAGGTTCTCGCAGCTACGAAACAAGTCGACTCACTTGAAGAGGCATATAACGGTCGGAAACAAGTCATTCTAGGAGCTCAGTAATCAGGATGCCACAAGTAATCGAATGGCGCGGCGCCGCCGAAGACGCCATCGTCTTTCGATACCCCGTCGAGGAGATCCAGTGGGGCGCACAACTTGTAGTTCACGAGTACGAGGTGGCCGTCTTCCTCCGGGACGGGAAATCGTACGACGTCTTTCCCGCCGGTCGCCACACACTTACGACTCAGAACCTGCCTTTACTGTCCAAAGTATTCGGTCTGGTCTTTGGGAAAACCCCGTTCAAATCCACCGTGATTTATGTCGCTCAAAAGCAGTTTGCCGGCAAGTGGGGAGCAAAGGCCCAGACCACCGAGCTAGCACCACTAATGGTGCATGGAACATTCTGGTTCCGAATCGGCGACCCCAACCTCTTCGTCAACCAAGTTGTCGGTGGGCAGGGAGCCTACACATCGGAACAAGTTGACGAATTCCTTAGGGGCATCATCAACGAACGAGTGATCGATGAAGTGTCAAAGTATGATCTTGCAACCGCATTCACAAAACTGAACGAGACCTCGACCACGGTCAAGGTCAACATCAACGATGCCCTCGGACGCATCGGGACCGATCTAGTCGACTTCAAGTTCGAAGGGATAGACACCTCGGACGAGTTCCGCGACCGTCTATTCTGGCTCCGCCAGAGAATGTCCGGAGCCGACGTCCTGAGGATGGAGACGATGAAAGACGTTGGCAAGAGTCTGGCCACCTCTCCCGGCGCTGGGCTAGGATCCGGGATGGTATTATTCCCACAGATTGCAAATACCCCGATGCAATATGCTCCGCCCGCGGCGGCCCAGCCTCAAACATCCTTTGTTTCATGCCCCAAATGCCAGGCCAGCGTTCCTCAGGGCAGCAAATTCTGCCCCAGCTGTGGGAACACTATGGCGGCCCCCCAGACAGCAGCCTGCCCGAACTGTGGCAAGCCTGTATCTATAGGGGCCAAGTTCTGTCCTGAATGCGGTCAGAAGATAGGATGAACAAGAAGCTAGACGGACAGTTCGTAGTCCCAGGAGAGAAACTGGGCGTCGTCGAAGAATTCATGCCCGGTCCAGGAACCGTAGAGGTCGAAGGAAACGTCTACTCCACCCAGACCGGAAGAGCATCCTTAGACCTCAACAGGCACATTGTAACGGTCAAAACACTCGCCGGACCACCAGTTCTCCCTGTGGAGGGCAGCACTGTGATCGGGGTAGTGCAGAATGCACAGGAGAAGATGGCAATTGTCAACATCATCACCGTCGACGGTAAGACCCTAGAGCCGCCCTTCACAGGCATGTTGCACATCTCAAGTGCAAGTCCCAAGTTCGAACGGGCGATGAGTGATGTCTGCAAACCGGTCGACATCATACGGGCAAAAGTCATTGATGACAGCCAGCGCATTCCCAAACTCACTACTGCCGGACATGGATTAGGCGTGATCAAGGCTTACTGCTCCAGATGTGGAGGCAACCTCGTTCTATCGGGGAGAATTTTGAGATGCGACGTATGCCGCAACGTTGAAAGAAGGCGGTTAGCAGACGATTTCGGCACCTGGACAGGGGGAACAAACTAGGAAATGAGAGTCAAGGTTCTCAAAAAATCGAAGGGATACTTGAAGATCGAAGTCGACGGTGAAGGACACACGTTCAGCCACCTCCTACAGGAAGCACTGTTATCTGACAAGACAGTCGACTGGGCCGGATACGACATCGAGCATCCATTATTCTCCCGCCCCACTGTAACCGTCCGAATGAAAGGCGACGGCTCACCTGAAAAGGCAATGGAGCGAGCAGCTACAAAGATACACCAAGACTCAGACGAGTTCACGCAAAAGTTCAACGGCTCGATCAAAGGCGTTTAGACACAGAAATTTCTGGTAAGAGAGGCTTGAGAGCTTCTCAACCGGTCAAAGACATTCTTAGAAGTTGGAGAACGAACTGTTCCAATCACGAAAGATCAGGGCAGTAATCTTCGACTTCGACGGCACCCTCTACGGGGACCAAAAACTCTGGACCCGACTTGTTCAGGAAACTCTAGCAGACATTTCTATCAAAGTAACAGCAGAGCAAGCTCTCGACAAAGCCCGGAGCATGATTGCAGATGGGACGTTCTACAACATCAGTGGCATAGCAATCGCTCTAGCCAAGAATAGTGGTGTACAAGGATACGACGTGAATCTGCGAGATCGGTTCTTGCAAAAGCTCGACATCATCATGGACGAGACCGGACCCGGCGATGAACTTGCGCACCTCTTATCTAGTCTCCAAGATCACGACATTCGGATGGGCATAGTAACTTTTCAACGGCTACCAAGGCTTCAGAGACGGCTGGAGATCTGGAAGCTCAAGCAATATTTTCGCTCCATAGTAACGCCAGATCATATGGCCGAGTTCAAACCATCACCTCTTCCATTCATCCGGGCCATCGGCGAGCTCGGAGTTGGAGCCCGCGAATCTTTGGTCGTCGGGGATGAGCCCGTCGACATGATAGGTGCGAAGAAGGCGGGGGCGTTGGCGATAGGGTTGCCGAACGGTTTCTTCTCGCGAGAAGAATTAGCCCTAGCGGGGGCCGATCATATGATAACCTCTTTGACAGATCTAGATGCACTCCTGCTTCAAAAATAGGGAAAGCGGCCTGGGTAGACCAAGCGCTCACAAGCTCGAATCGAATAGACCGAAAGCGTCTGAGATGCTTCGAAGGACCACTCAGATTGTAGAAACGTATGTCCTAATTCCGACTATGAGGACAAGAATATTAACGTCCGATAACGCCTGCCGAGCTCTCTAAGACAGACCGTTGGTTCATTCCAGATAATTACAAATTGCTTCAGATGGGTGTCCAGAATAAGCCATGTCAGATCAAGAAGTCGAAGAATCCAGTGTACCATCGGCGATTAGACGGGCAATCTCACGCGAGACCCTTGGCAGCCGACTCCGTGCAGTGAAGACCAGGATCGGTAGACTACCGAGACCTACTATCCTCCACTACACCGCGCTAGCCCTCATCCTAATCGTTGCAGCGATCACTCGATTGCTCCCCCTGCGCTGGGGAGCCTACATCAGCGAATTCGATCCCTACTTCAACTACGACAACATGCGTCAGATCGCTCAGAACGGCTGGATGAGCTGGTACACCTACACAAACGCTGCCGCCTGGTTCCCGTTCGGTCGAAACTCTCTGACAACAAGCTACCCTGGAACAAGCTTCACAGGCGTTGCTATCTACTTATTCCTCAGCGCCATCGGCGTAAACATCAGCCTCTACGATAGCGCAATCTACACACCCGTCCTTCTAGGCGTGTTCGCCTGTCTTGTCACCTATTACTTTGCGCGGGACTTATGGGGCAAGAGCGCCGGCCTCTTCGCCGCCCTCTTTCTAGGCTTCAGCTCCAGCCTGATCAGCAGAACAAGCCTGGGATTCTTCCGCAACGAAGCCGTTGGCATACCAACCATGATCCTAACATTCCTCTTCTTTCTAAGAGGAATCGACGACACTAGATCATTGAAGGCGACAATCATCTATGGAATGCTCTCAAGCCTCAGCCTAACCTTCATGGCCTTCTCTTGGGGAAGCTTCCGATATGCTGTCCAAGTCCTCGGACTCTTCGCCTTGGCTTTAGTTCTCTTGCGAAAGTACACACCACGCCTCACGCTCACTTACGGTATTACGGTCGGTTTCTTCTTGCTTGTCGGGACGGGACTACCATATCTCGGCCGGACGTTCATCGAGGAATCTACCACGCTCGCTCTCATTGGAATCATGGGACTCCTTGTCTTGATGGAAAGTATGAGCGTTCTAAAGACCAGTCGAGAACGCTGGATCTTAATCGGTGCCGCCGTTTTGGGAGGAGCATTAACCATCCTTGTCCTCGTACAATCGGGGATAGCCACCAACCTTGGAGCCAAATTCCTCGCTACAGTAAACCCGTTCATCCGAAACAATATTCCATTGGTCGCCAGTGTCGCCGAGAACCGGCCTGCCACGTGGGCCAGTTTCTTCCTGGAGCTTGGTGCGATGACTCTACTCGGGGTCTTCGGCTTCTTCTTCGCATTCCAACGCCTCCGCCCACCCGACGTCCTGATAATCGTCTACGGCGCAACAGCATTCTACTTCGCTGCAAGCCTCGTCAGACTAAGTCTACTACTCGCGCCAGCGATCTCCATCTTGGCAGCCATCACAGTCGTCGAGTTTGGAAAACCCGCCGTCGACATCATCCGACAGTCAGTGATTTTTCCACGTCGTAAAACGCGCTTCACCCCTCGAGTCAGCCGCGAATTCAGTCTCGGAATTCTCCTGATAGTGTTCATCATAGTCATGCCTGCGTTCATCAATGCCGTCGACTCCGCCTACACACCGGTCACAATAGCATCAGCGAGCCTGCCAACTCGGGGCGCCGTTCCCGACTGGTTACAAGCCCTAGCGTGGATGCGAGACAACCTGCCGAGTACGGCGGTTGTTTTCGCCTGGTGGGACTATGGCTACTGGATAACCGTAAACACCGGTCTACACACATTAGCAGATAACGGGACCGGGAATCTCACACAGATACAATTGATCGCTACCGGCTTCATGCTGAACGAGACAATGGCGTTTCGCCTGATGAAACAATACAAAGTGACTCATGTCGCTGTCTTCACCAGCTACAATACTGGTCCCGCGACCTGTAGCCAAACAGGCTCCTTCTGCGGATTCGGAGAAGACAGCAAGTGGTATTGGATGGTCAGAATCGGCAACGGAACGCTGATCCAGACACCGCAAGGTATTGCAACAGTGACCTTCAAGGCTGGTCCCCTGGACACGAACGGTAATCCAACGGAATATGATCGGATAATAACTATCAACGGTCATTCTAGTAAACCGGAAAAGATCTCCGACAACTATCAGACAAACTTCCCACTCCCAACCAGCAACACGGTCCTTGGACACTTGATGCGGAGCGACGCTCCGGCTGCGATAAGCGACACTAATGATGTTCCCTCGAACGGCTACACTGCAGCCAGTTCACTCTTCACGAAATCTTTCTCGTCGACCAACAGCTATGTTAAAGTCTACAAGATCAACTATCCAACAGATACTAGGCTCAGCCTGTTGGCACCAAACCCAATATCAGTCCCGAAGACCGGAGGCAATACCACGCTTACCGGAACTCTCTTGACGGCTAGCGGTCAACCGGTCGCAAATTCAAAAGTATTCCTCGAATATTCAACTGATAACAGACTGACAAACGGGCAACTGACAAACCTGCAAACAATAACAAACAGCACCATAACCGATAGCCAGGGACGCATAAGTTACACATGGCAAGTGCCGGCGATATCGGCGCAGAATAACATCATCTGGATACGAGCAAGATACGCAGGGGATACAACCCTGAAACTGGCCGATGCCTACAGTCTACCGATCCCGTTGACCCAGACCTGAAACTCTCGCAGGCGGGCAAGTCCCACCGTTTGACTATTCCCGAAAGTACCGCGCACGTGGAAAGGCTCACCAAGATTCTACGAGACCGAAAACTGGCCCAGTTCGGGGACAGCCTACTCAACTTCTCCTACAGTCTAGCAGTGACCCGAACAACCAAGCAGCCGGTCGGGATCAAGGTCAAGGATAAACTCCTCGCAAATGCTGCTACAAAAGCGGGACTCCGCAAGTATCTGCCGAGAAGAGTAGATGCTGGAGATGTGGCAAACGGTCTTGAGGCCTTAGTCGGAGAAGCATGGCTTATGGAGAAAGTGACTCTTGAAGAGATTGTAGCCTGCCTAGTTCCGGATGAAATTGATCAGTCGAAAGGATTCGTCAGTCTAGCTCAATTGGCACTCGAACGATTGGGGCTGGATAAATGACATGACCCATCAAATTCGTACGGTGAAGCCTGAGACCAGGATACTTGGAATAGATGCCTGTCGCGACGGTGCAATCGTCGGAGCGATAGTTCGCGGTGGTCTATACCTCGACGGGATCCTGAACTTCCAAGGAACAATTACCGGAAAAGTATCTGAGCAAATCCAGCAATCACGATACTATCCAGAACTTCGCGTAATCATGTTGCACGATCCAAAGTGTCGACTCAACATCCGACAATTAGGGAAAACCACCGGATTACCGGTGATCGCGATCACAAAAACAAGATTACGCCTCAGGCACAACTACACACTCGAAAAGAAGAACAAGATCATCTATGCCAGCTCACAGCTCAATCCGGAAACGATCAAACAAGTAATCCATCTGTCTTGGACCATTGACGACTTGCCAGAACCGGTTCGGATTGCCCATCTGTTGGTCAACTCTATATCATCCAGACCTTTTTCACGATAAAGAATAAGAACGCCCCGGGCAGCAACGGGGAGCAACTGATCCTGTTTTGCAATTCTGTCCGAAATGCGGCTCCACTCTCCTTCCATCAAAGAAGGAAAAGAAGGTCACTCTCGTCTGTCCCAAATGTGGATACACGAGCAGTAAAGGTGAGAAGGTTGTTAGTCGCATATCACAAGAAACTGAAAAGATAGTGGTTATTGGCCGGGACATACAAAAGATCAGAACCTTACCCAAGACCAAGGCAGAGTGCCCAAAGTGCGGGAATCACGAAGCCTTCTACTGGCTCGTCCAGACCAGAGGAGCGGATGAATCTTCGACCCAATTCTTACGTTGCACCCGTTGCGGCGCCACGTGGCGTGAGAACAGCTAGATAAGCCGAATAAAGCATCCCTCATGCATGATCATTATTCCAAAACATCAAATATCCATCTCGCAAGGGACAAAGCATGCTGGTAGAGAAGACAGTGTTCAGGGCGACTATGAGTGACGCCCGATTATTCCGGAACCTAATAGGGGCAATCTCCAGCCTCATCGAAGAAGCCGATTTCAACGCCACCCCTGAAGGAATCAAGCTCAGATCCATGGACCCATCCCACATCGCCATGGTGGACTTTGAATGGCCAAAGGCTGCATTCGACACTTACGAGTGTACGACTCCTACCCGGCTCCGTCTCAGCGTCTCCAACCTTCTCAAACTCTTAAAACGGACCCACAGTGATGAGAGCATCGAGATATTCTACGACGAAGCCAACAAGAAGCTCAACATCACACTCAGGAATAAGATTGTCCGAAAATTCATCACTCCAACCCTTGAACCGTCAACAGAAGAAGTTCCAACCCCCAAAGTTCCATTCAGCGCAAGAGTAAAACTCGCAGCCGCGAGCCTCCGAGACATAATTGATGATGCTCAAGCGATAAGTGACAATGTTCGGTTAGAAGTCAGTCCCGACAAATTCCTCATCAAGGCCTCAGGCGAGATGAGTAGTGTAGCGATCGAGATGGACAAGGGAAGCGATGCCATACT
>Ga0137415_10002766_pt1 | contig 17378 bp, 11 predicted proteins | sample CZODoug3_1_1_16f_FD_183082 | JGI IMG/M metagenome (GOLD analysis project Ga0137415, IMG submission 183082) | Vadose zone soil fungal communities from Angelo Coast Range Reserve, California, USA - CZODoug3_1_1_16fungal (Hybrid Assembly) | ecosystem: Environmental > Terrestrial > Soil > Vadose...
GCACGCGACTGCGCGCAGCGCGCTGCCACATCGCGAGTTGGCGCGCAGCGCGTTCGATGGCGAACAGCCCGAGATCTGCCATGAGGCCGATTTCCTCCACCATCGCAACAAATTCGAATGGTGACAGGCGGCCCATTTTCGGATGGTCCCAGCGCGCCAGCGCCTCGAAGCCGGCGACCGTGCGATTCTCGAGCCGCACGATCGGCCGATACAGCATCACGATCTCGTCGCGGCTGAGCGCGCGGCGCAGTTCGGATTCCAGATTCAACCGATCGGTCTTGCGCGCCCGCATGGCGGGCTTGAATAGTTCGAAGCGGTCGCCGCGCAGGCGTTTCGCCGCATACATCGCGAGCTCGGCATTCTTGATGAGCTCGTCGGCTTCATCGGGCTGCGTGTCCAACAGTGCGACGCCGAGGGAAGCGGTGAGGGAGATTTCGCGTTCGTTGAACGCGATGGGCGCGCGGATCGCCTTGCAGCAGGCTTCCGCGAAGGCGATGACGCCATTGGGGTCCTTCTCCGATACCAGGATGAGACCGAACTGGTCGCCGGACAGTCGGGCAAGGGTGTCTTGTGGCTTGAGGAGACGGCTAAGCCGGCGCGCGAGTGTCAACAGGATCGAATCCCCGACCGCCATGCCGACGGAGTCGTTGACCTGCTTGAAGCGATCAAGGTCCATCACCATCGCGGTCGGCCGAAGATCCGGATTGCTCTTGGCAAGGGCGAGCAAGGCGTCGAGGCGATCTACGAAAAGCTGCCGGTTCGGCAGGCCGGTCAGATTGTCATGAACGGCGTCATGGAGCAGGCGCTCTTCCGCGATCTTGGTCTCGCTGACATCGGTCAAGGTGCCGACCAGCCGAATCACCTCGCCGTCGGAGCCCACCACCGGCCGCGCCCTCATGGTGAACCACAGCGAATGCCCGTCGGGAGTGCGCAAGCGAAAATCCTGCGCCACGCGGCCTCGCCCCTGTTCGATCACGCCGTCGAGTGCGGCACGGAAACGGTCGCGGTCGTGCGGGTGGACGACATCCATCCATTGCGACGCGGGGCCGTTTAGTGCGCCGCGCTTGACGCCGAGTATGGATTCGGTTTCCGCACTCGTGAACACCTTGTCGGCTGCGACATCCCAGTCCCAGATCAGATCGCCGGCGCCCGTGAGCGCCAGCGCCCGGCGCTCGACATCGGTGACGATGCCCTGCGTGACGCCGCCCGCGAAGGCGTGCTGCATGACGGTGAATCCGATCAGCATGACGATCAGCACCAGACCGCCCAACAGGGCCGGTGCCACGATATCGTTTGTCACCCATCCGCCGACCGCAAGCCCCGCTGCAATGACCCAGGACACCAGCAGGAACCAGGTCGGAATCAGCAAGACGGCCCGGTCGAACCCTTGCGCCGCAAGATAGATGATGACGCCGAAGCCCGCGATGGCCACGAACAGGAGCGACAACCGTGCAATGCCGGAGGCGATCGAGGGATCGACCAGGGCGACGGCGACGAGCGCGCCCAGGAAGGCGAGCCACGCAATCGCGATATGGGCGTAGCGAACATGCCAGCGGCTGAGATTGAGATAGGCGAAAAGGAACACGAGAAGCGTCGCCGCAAGGATAGCTTCGCCGGATGCGCGCCATACCCGCTCGGCGCCGGCCGACATGTCAAACACCTTGCCCCAGAATCCGAAATCGACCCCGATGTACACCAGCACCGCCCAACCGAGTGCGGCGGCCGCGGGGAACATGAAGCTGCCCTTGACGACAAAAAGGATGGTCAGGAACAGCGCCAACAGGCCGGCAATGCCGATCACGATGCCATGGTAGAGCGTGAAGCTGTTGACCTTGTCCTTGTAGGTATCCGGCTCCCAAAGATAGACCTGTGGCAGCTTGTCGGTGCGAAGCTCCATGATGTAGGTGACCACGGTGCCGGGATCGAGGGTGACGCGGAAGATGTCGGCGGTGGCGCTATCCTGGCGATCGGGCCGGTCGCCGGCGCTGGGCGTTATATTCACGACGCGGGATAGCCCGAGATCCGGCCAAAGAATCTTTGATCCGACCATCTGATAGTGCGGAACCACGATGAGCCGATCAATTTGCTCGTCGCTCGAGTTGGCGAGGGCGAAATCGGCCCAATTGGTTCCAGCCTCGCGGGCTGGCACTTCGATGCGGCGCACAATTCCGTCGCTGCCAGGCGCGGTTGACACCTGGATGCGGCCGCCTTCGCTCTTCAACTGTTCCACCGCGTCGGTCAGATCGATTGCCGCAATGTCGACGCGCACGTTGACGGCCTCCACGGCGTGGAGCGGAGACATCGTCAACGACATGATCCAAATGGCCGCCGCCAAAGCGACGCGCAGAGCCCTCAAGCGGCAATCCTCCGTGCCTGTTTCCTCAACCCTTCCTGCCAGCCCGGCTCCATTCTGAGTATCGGACTGAGCTAGCAAGCGCAAGAAATGCATTGTCCTTGGGGTGAATTCTGTTCATATCGAACCACCTCTGGGGGAGTGTGGCCGGGCTTGTCCTCCCCCGCAAGCGGGGGAGGGTAGGGAGGGGGCGGCGCAGCGAAATGGCACGACGGCGTCGCTTACATGCCGAGCACGATCTTGCCGATATGGACGCTTGATTCCATCCGCGCATGCGCGTCGGCCGCCTGGCGGAACGGGAAGACCTTGTCCATGACGGGGCGCACCTTGCCGGCGACGATCAGCGGCCAGACGCTGCGCTCAACGGCCTGAGCGATCGCCGCCTTGTCGGGGACCGACCGTGAGCGCAGCGTCGAGCCGGTGTGGTGCAGTCTCTTGAGCATGATGCGGCGGAAATCGACGGTGGCGCGCGGTGAGCCTTGGAATGCGATCTGCACGATGCGCCCCTCGACAGCCGCCGCCTCGTAGTTGCGTTCGATATAGTCGCCGCCGACCATGTCGAGGATCACGTGCGCGCCGGCGCCCGCGGTCGCGCTTTTCGTCAGCGCAACGAAATCCTCGGTCTTGTAATTGATGGCGAGATCGGCGCCGAGGCCGCGACAAGCGTCGCATTTCGCCGCGCTTCCGGCAGTCGCAATGACACGTGCGCCGAAGGCCTTGGCGAGTTGGATCGCAACGGTGCCAATCCCGGAGCTGCCGCCATGCACCAGCAGCGTCTCGCCGCTCTTGAGGCCGCCGCGCTCGAACACATTGTGCCAAACCGTGAAGAATGTTTCCGGGATGGCGGCAGCCTCGGCGGCCGTCAGGCCGCCCGGAACGGGTAATGCATGAGTCTCGTGGGCGACGCAGTATTGCGCGTAGCCGCCGCCGCTGACCAAGGCGGTCACCTCATCGCCTCCTTTCCAGCGTGCGACTTCGGGGCCGCACGCCGCGACGACGCCGGCAACTTCAAGCCCCGGTATGTCGGTAACCCCTGGCGGAGGCGGGTACACGCCCATGCGCTGGGCGACATCGGGACGGTTGACCCCCGCGGCGATGACCTTGACGAGAATCTCGCCCGCGCCGGGCTGCGGCACCGGGCGCTCTTGCGGAACGAGCGTCTCGGGTCCGCCCGCAGATGTGATGCCGATTGCGGTCATGGTGGCGGGGATCGACGTCATGGGTGTCCTTATCGGCTGGCGGGAATCGAGAGGGCTTGTTTACTGGCCCCTGCCAGGAGTGACAACGGCGCCCGAACATTAGGCCCTGACAAATCGCGTCGCCGCCGCTATGTTCACGCCCCAAAAGGAGAGGATTATGGCGGCGCTCGAAGAGGACGACCGGCCGAAAAAGAAGCCTGTCCATGAGATCGGACAGGACTTGGCGCTGTTATCGGTCGAAGAGCTCAGCGATCGTATTTCCGTGTTGAATGACGAGGTGGCCCGCCTGCGAGCCGCGCTGGAAAAAAAGCGCGTCTCGCGTTCCGCGGCCGATCAATTCTTTAAGCGATAACGCGCCTCGGACATCTCCTCCCCTCGTAAAGGTTATTCGGACAGCTTCAGCCCGCTGCGGCGGATGACCTCGGCCCACTTCGGTAGACTGGTCCGAATGATCTCCACGACAGCATCCGGCCCGTCGCCGCGAGGTTCGAACCCGACTGCCGCCATGCGGCTCTTCACCTCGGGCGTCTTGACCACGTCCATGACGGCGCGACCGATCTTCTCGACGATTGGCTTCGCGGTTCCGGCCGGCGCGAACAGGCCCTGCCAATTGTCGACGCGAAAATCCGCGATGCCGGATTCCTCTACGGTCGGAACGTCAGGCAGGTTCGGATCGCGGGCCGCCGACGTCACCGCAATGGCCAAAAGCTTACCGGACCTGAGGTGGGGCACCGCGGGCGCCGGCATCACCCACATGGCGTCCACATGTGCACCGAGCATCGCCGTCAGGGCGGGCGCAGCTCCCTTGAATGGAATATGGGTGGTGGCAACGCCGGTCCGTTGCTCAAGCAGCACCTCCGTGAGATGGCTCAACGTCGCCGTGCCGGCCGACGCCATGTTGACATCGCTGCCCCGGCGCCTGGCGTAGTCAAGGAACTGCTTGAAATCCGCAACGCCGAGGCCGGGCCGCACGACGAGAAGCTGAGTTGCGGTGGCGACGAGGGCAATCGGCTCGAAGCTTTTCAGAGGATCGGGGTTGACGTTGGGATAAAGGTGCGGATTGACGGTGATCGAATCCGGCATCACCAGGAGCGTATAGCCGTCGGACGCCGCGGCCGCCACGAACGCGGCGCCTGTCGAAGTGCCGGCGCCGGCCCGATTCTCGATCACGACCGCCGCCGGCCACGCCGTTTTGAGTCCGTCCGCGAGAATGCGCGCCACCGCGTCGATCGGGCCGCCCGGCGCCGCCGGAACCACCAGTTTGACGGTGCGCGACGGAAAGTCTTGCGCATCCTCAGCAGGGGCTGCAACGACCACGAAAGGCAGCGCCAAAGCGGCGACCATCTGCGCAAGCCTCGTCACTTGACCGCTCCCGTGATGACGGCGTTGCGGCGCAGGCTACCACACCAGGCTGGCGTGACGCTATTGCGGGGGGCACGGAATCATTGGCGTCTCGGTCAGGTCCCGGACATGCCTCGTTAGCAATTCGGAAAGCCATTGGGGTTATCAAGGCGCGTTTCCCGCAATGTGCCAAGCGAGTACGAACGGATGCCGGATAATATGTCCCGTCTCAGGAATGGTCTCTTCGCTTTCAGGTCTTTGGCGCCCGTGGCGCTGGCAGCCGCGGTCGTGACCGGCGCCTCGCTGAGCGGACTCGCGAGCGGCGCCGTACAGAAACTGCCGTGGACCGCCGGGTCTCGCCATGACAGCGCGATCATGGCGGAACAGCGTCGCCAGGCCTCGGCGCTGGAAAAAATCGAGGTCGCGGTCAGTCGCGCACACGCCGATGTCGCGCTGTTGAATGCACGGGCCGACGAAGCCGAAAACCTGCACCTCGAAGCCGCCAAGCCGGCCATCAATTCGGCTACTGGCATCGACCGTGAGTTCGATCTTGGAGTGCTGCGGTCCACGCTCGACGAGCAGGCGGAGCGCAACCGCAATGAATTGCGCGCCGTCAACAAGCGGCTCGACTGGCTGGAGAAGATCGTCTACGGCCAGGATGCGACCGGCCCAGTCCAACTGGCGGCGCCAGGTCGCCGCCCGAACGCGCATTCCGGGCGACGATGGTTCGTGCTGCATGCTGAGAAGGGGGTCGCCGTGATCGCCGGGAAGGGAGGCGCCATCGACGTCACGCCCGGATTCATGGTCCCGGATCTCGGCCGCGTCGCGGCGATTCGCCAGGAAGGCCGGCGCTGGGTGGTGGTGATGGACAAGGGCATGATGATACGGGAGCGGTGACAGGCGTCCTCACACATCGACGCTGGCCGTCAGCGCATTCTCCTGGATGAATTCGCGGCGCGGCTCGACCACGTCGCCCATCAGCTTGGTGAAGATGTCGTCGGCGTCGTCGGCCTCCTTGACCTTCACCTGGAGGAGCGAGCGCGCATTGGCATCAAGCGTGGTTTCCCACAGCTGGCCCGGGTTCATCTCGCCGAGGCCTTTGTACCGTTGGAGCACGATGTTCTTGCGGCCCATCGCGGTAACCGCTTCGAACAGGCTGACCGGACCGTGGACGGGGCTCTCCTCGCCCTTGCGGCGCAGCACGCCGGCGCGTGGATAATTCTCCTGGAGCGACGCCGCAAATTCATCGAGCTTGCGGGCATCGGCCGAACCGAGCAGCGCATGGTCGATCACCGCCACGTCCTTGACGCCGCGAACGGTGCGCTCGAACCGGAAGCCCTCGCCCTCCAGGAACGTGCCGACCCAGCCACGCTCGGTTTCCTCGGTAAGCGTGTCGAGTCGCCGGGCAATATAGGGCGCAGCGGCGGTCGCCTTTTCGGGGTCGCCAAAAATGCTTGCGTTGAGCACCCCGAGGATGGCGGCCTGCTCGATCACCTGCCGGTTGTAGCGGCTGTGCAGTCCGGCGAGGACATTGCGGATCATGCGCGCCTCTTCGACAAGGCGGCGCAGGTCTTCGCCGGCCCTGTCGCCCCCGGTCGCCGGACGCAGTACGGCTTCTTCGAGGCCGCCGGCGATGAGGTAGTCCTCAAGCGCCCGGTGGTCCTTGAGATACTGCTCGGACCGGCCGCGCGTCACCTTGTAGAGCGGCGGCTGCGCGATGAAGAGATGGCCGCGGTCGATGATCTCGCGCATCTGGCGATAGAAGAAAGTCAACAGCAGGGTGCGGATATGGGCGCCGTCCACGTCGGCGTCGGTCATGATGATGATTTTGTGATAGCGCAGCTTATCGGCATTGAACTCGTCGCTGATGCCGGCGCCGAGCGCCGTGATCAGCGTGCCGATTTCCTGGCTTGAGAGCATCTTGTCCATGCGGACACGCTCGACGTTCAGGATCTTGCCACGCAGCGGCAGCACGGCCTGGAACTCGCGGTTGCGACCCTGCTTGGCACTGCCGCCGGCGCTGTCGCCCTCGACGATGAGCAGTTCCGATTTAGCCGGATCGCGCTCCTGGCAATCCGCGAGCTTGCCCGGCAATGACGCGACGCCGAGCGCACTTTTGCGCGTCATCTCGCGCGCCTTGCGGGCAGCTTCGCGGGCCGCGGCGGCTTGGATGACCTTGCCGACGACGGTCTTGGCCTCGCCCGGATGCTCCTCAAACCAGGCCGCGAGCCCCTCGTTGAGGACGCCTTCGACCACCGGCCGCACCTCGGACGAGACGAGCTTATCCTTGGTCTGAGAGGAAAACTTGGGGTCCGGCACCTTGATGGACAACACCGCCGTCAGGCCTTCCCGGCAGTCGTCTCCGGTGAGCGCGACCTTCTCTTTTTTCGCGCCTCCATTACGGTCCGCGTAGCTCGTCACCTGGCGGGTCAGGGCGCCGCGAAAGCCCGCGAGATGCGTGCCGCCGTCCCGTTGCGGGATATTGTTGGTGAAGCAAAGCACGGCCTCGTGATAGCCGTCGTTCCACCACAGCGCACACTCCACCTCAATACCGTCGCGCCCGGCCTTGACCGTGACCGGCTTGGGGATCAGCGGCGTCTTGTTGCGATCAAGGTAGCGCACGAAGGCTTCGACGCCGCCCTCATAGACAATCTCCTCGCGTTTCTCGACCGCGTGGCGCCGATCGGACAACACGATACGGACACCCGAATTGAGAAAAGCGAGCTCACGCAGGCGATGCTCCAACGTCGCCCAGTCGAACTCTCGCATGGTGAAGGTCGCGGGCGACGGCAGGAACGTCACCTCGGTGCCGCGCCGATCGAAGGCAGGACCGCTCTCGGCCAACGGCGCGACGGCGTTGCCGTCGCGAAATTCCATGGCGTATTCCTTGCCGCCGCGCCAGATCGTGAGCTTGAGCCAGCTCGAAAGCGCGTTGACGACGGAAACGCCGACGCCATGCAATCCGCCTGCAACCTTATATGAGTCCTGGTTGAATTTCCCGCCGGCGTGAAGCTGGGTCATGATCACTTCGGCGGCCGATACGCCCTCGCTGTGAATATCGGTCGGAATGCCGCGGCCGTCGTCTCGCACCGTGCACGATCCGTCCGGATTGAGCGTGACGATCACTTCCTTGGCGTAGCCGGCGAGAGCCTCGTCGATCGCGTTGTCGACAACCTCATAGACCATGTGGTGCAGGCCGGAACCGTCATCGGTGTCGCCGATGTACATGCCGGGACGCTTGCGCACGGCATCAAGGCCCTTGAGGACCTGGATCGATTCCGCACCATAGTCGGAAATGTCGGTTTGACGGGCGGGTTCAGCCATGAAAAGGACTTCGCTCGGGCTCTGGGGATTTGCGGTTCCGCAGCCCTTCGTGTGACACGAATCCAGGGCTGCGTACAGAGCAAATTGGCTTTATTTAAGTGGTTGTCCTGCAAGGAATTTCAAGGGCGGTGCGGGTGTTTTGGCGGCCCGTCGCTGCGGTGCGAAAACACCGCCTGAATCAGCCCGAACCGGGACCGTAAAAACGCGACGTCGGGCCGACAGATCTGCCTCAAGAAAACGATCGACAAATACTCCGAAAGGCCGCGTCTTGGCCCACCCGCTTCCGCTCAAACAGATGACGATGCCGCCAGACGCCGAAGGCGCAATGCACGCCTAGAATGCGAGCCGGAAGCGCGCCCTGCCAGGCCGGTCGGCGCTCTTCTTTCCGGCACGATTTTCGACCGTCCGATCACGGCGCAGCACGAACCTGACGTTTCGTCTGGGCCGTTAGACTTTTGGTTCATTGATCAATTGCCGATGGCGAAATAGCATCTTAACGCACTAGATAGTGCAGTTTCGCACGATTTAAAAATCCAAGGGAGGGATGCACGATGCGCATCAATAGGGCGCCTCGCAACGGCGTTATGGCTTCAGCTCTCAAATCATCAGGGTTCGCTCTCAATCGTCGCAGCCTCTTCGCAGCCGGCCTCGCGGCAATCGCGATCACGTTTGCTGCCGCGACATTCGGTCCGGCGCGCGCAGCGGACGAGTTCGGCGGCCGCGGGGAACCGCGTTGGGTCGGCACCTGGGGCGCGAGCCCGCAACAACCTGTGACCGCCTTTGGGAGCGCCCCGAGCTTCACCAATCAGACGGTCCGGGAGATTGTGCGGATCAGCGTAGGCGGCGTGCGGTTCCGCGTGCGGTTGACAAACGAGTTCGGCACCCAGCCATTGTTGATCGGCGCGGCCCATGTCGCCATTTCGGCCGGCGACGCAGCCATCAAGCCCGGCACCGACCGGGTGCTCACTTTCAGCGGCCATTCGTCGATTACGGTTCCGCCCGGCGCGCCCGTGCTGAGCGATCCCGTGGACCTCAAGGCGGCGGACCTCGCCAGTCTCGCCATCAGCATCTACTTGCCGCAGACGACCGGACCGGCAACCTGGCACCTGGAAGGCAAGCAGACGACCTATATTGTGCTCGGCGACGCCACCGGCGCGTCCGACCTCGGCGCCAGCGCAACGACGTCGACGGCGCGTTTCTTCCTGAGCGGCGTCGAGGCTGGCAGTTTCGAGCGCAAGAGCGCCATTGTGACGTTCGGGGATTCGATCACCGACGGCACCCAGTCAACTGTCAACACCAATCACCGTTGGCCGGACCGCCTGGCCGGGCGCCTTGCGGCGTCCGGCGACGACGATACCGGGGTCGTGAACGAAGGCATCAGCGGCAACCGGATTCTGCACGACAACGCCGGCCCCAACGCGCTCTCGCGGTTTGATCGCGACGTGTCGGCGACGCCCGGCGTTCGCTTCATGACCGTCCTGCTCGGCATCAACGACATCGGCTTTGGCGGCTTCATCCCGACCGAAGCCGTCAGCGCCGACGACATCATCGGCGGCTATCGTCAGCTGATTGCCCGCGCCCACAGCCGCGGCATTCGCATCTACGGCGCCACCTTGACGCCGTTCGACAATGTGGGCTCTCCGTACTTCAGCCCAGCGCATGAGGTCCAACGTCAGGCCGTTAATGCCTGGATTCGCACCAGCGGCGAATTCGACGCCGTGATCGATTTCGACAAGGTGGTGCGCGATCCCAACAATCCCTCGAAGCTGCTGCCGGCATTCGACAGCGGCGACCATCTGCACCCGAGCGACGCCGGATACAAAGCGATGGCGGACTCCATCAATCTGAAACTGTTCAAGCTTGACGACGACTTCCTCGCCGATCGTAAATAGCGAGGCGGCCCCTCGGCACTACAGCGCGTTCCGATGAGATGGAATCACCTGTCCAGCGTCATGCCCGCGCTTGTCGCGGGCATCCACGTCTTTCTTGCTGCCCCCTCCCTACCCTCCACCGCGTGCGGAGGAGGGTGGGGAGGGGGCAGACGTGGATGGCCACGACAAGCCCGGTCATGACTCCGAGTAAATGCCCGTCAATGGAGCCGGACCTGTCGAACGTCATCGAGACGCGGCTGTTGCGGACGAGGGCGCCGGGCGCCCCTGCGATTGAAATCGGCATCCTGGAAAAGCGATCGTCGCCGCTCGATTTGCGCTTGCCGCCGATGCTGCTCCTTCATGGCGCCACGTTCGGTGCGCGGCTGTTCGATCTGCCACGGGCGGGGTATTCGTTGATGACCGCATTGGCGGGCGAGGGGCGGGCCGTTTATGCCCTCGACATCAGGGGGTTTGGAACTTCGCCCGGCGGTGCTGCCATGGAAGAAGCGCCGTCGCGAAATCCGCCATTTGCCGGCGTGGATGAGGCGATCGAGGACATTGCGGCTGCCGTCGATGTGATCGTGAGACGTCAACCGGCGCCGGGGCTCGATCTCGTCGGCTTCTCGTGGGGAGCCGTCGCGGCCGCGCGCTATGCCGGTGACAATCCCGAGAAAGTCGTCCGTTTGGCGCTCTATGCCCCGCTGTACGCGGAAATCAATGCGACGTGGCTTGCGCGTATGGCCGGCTCTCGGGATTCTAGTCACCTGGCGGAGACGCTGGGAGCATACCGGCTGGTCACGCTCGACGGCGTGATCCGGCGATGGGACTCCGATCTGCCGACCGCCAACTCCTCCGTTTATCGCGAGGATGGGATTGCGGAACTCGTGTTCGAGACGCTCTCGGCGCTCGATCCGCGTTCCTCATCCCGGCTGCCGCCCGCGTTTTGCTGTCCGAACGGGCCGCTCGCCGACATCGCTAGAATTTGCCAGGGGCAGCCGCTCTATGATCCCGCCAAGCTCACGATGCCGACCCTGCTGGTACGTGGCGATGACGACACCACTTCCACGCATTCCGCCGCCGTTCGCATGCTGGGTAAGATAGCATCGCCGCAGAAGCGGTACTGCGTGGTTGCGCCCGGATCGCACTTTCTGTGTATCGAAAGGAACCGCGCAAAATTGTATGAGCACCTGAACGATTTTTTCGCGCCGATCTGACCAAACGCAACGCGGGGCATGAAATATCCATGAGCAAGAGCGGAACCGCAGAAGCAGACCAGCAGACAAGCTGGCAACCGGCTGCCGATGTTCTGCACCAACTTCTGCTGAATGCGATTTTGAAGAACAATCCCATTCCGACGGCCTACCGCATCAGCTACGTCGCCAATTTCTATGTCGGGCCGCTGGTCGCACAGATGGAGAAATCCTTCAAATTGACGCGGCCTGAATGGATCGTTCTATTTTGCCTGACGCGACAGCCGAGGCTCAATGCGCAGCAAATAAGCAGCGTTACGGGCCGCGCCAAAACCAGCATCGCAGGCGCGGTAAAGCAACTGCAGAAAAAGAAGCTGATTACGCGCAAAGCCGATATCGCGGACCGCCGTCGCCGGGTGCTGCATCTCACCGACGCCGGACAAAAGCTCTACGAGGCAATCATCGGCAGCTTCATTGCGCGCGAGGCCGATATGTTGACAAGTCTCAATGGCGGCGAGCGGCGATTGCTGATCAGGCTGTTCGACAAGATCATCAAAGGCGACCGCAGCTGGGTCAAGCCTTACTAAGTGAGCGTCCGCACATCGATCACGTCGGCGCACGACGCGATATCCGCGAATGCGCTCGGATCGGCGCCCGTCATCCATACTTGCGATCCGAGCCCCCCGAGGGCCGCAAAGAGCGCGGCGCGCCGGTCCGGATCGAGATGCGCCACCACCTCGTCGAGCAGGATCACTGGCGCGGTGCCGGTCATGTTGGCGACCAGCGCCGCGTGGGCGAGCACCAGTCCGATCAGCAACGCTTTCTGCTCGCCGGTGGAAGCGTTGCTCGCCGCGATAGCCTTTTCCCGATAGCGCACCACGAGATCGGTCAGATGCGGACCTTCGAGACTGCGTCCGGCGGCCGCATCGCGAGGGCGGTTTTCTTTGAGCATCGCGCGATAGCGGTCTTCTACTTCCACAGCCGGGCGGGTCAGGACCATCGCCTCCATCCAGCCGTCGAGCGCGATCTCGGCGGACGGAAACCCAAATCGTGCTTCACGGCGGACCGCCAGCGCGGCGGCGAGCCGCCGCGCTGTTTCGGCGCGCGCCGCCGCGACTGCAACCGCAATCTCGGCGGTTTCATGCTCGGCGGCGTCAAGCCAATGGGAATCGGGATGACGGTTCTCCAGCAGCCGGTTGCGCGAACGCAAGGCGCGTTCCAGAGCCGACACCCGCGAGCCATGAGTTGCGTCCACGGCGAGTACGAGCCGGTCGAGAAATCGCCTCCGCTCCGAGGCGGGCCCGAGAAACAGGCCGTCCATGCTGGGGATCAGCCACACCACGCGCAAGTGATCCGCGAACGCAGCCGCCGAGGCGACGGGCTCGCGGTCGATCCGGTACTTTCTGGACAGCACCGCTTCCCCGGATATCCCCGGCTCGATACCGGTCCCCAGCGTTGCCAGGCCTAAGGCGCCATCGACCCCGGCGGAGACGGCCCAAGACCGAACGTGAGGACGACCATAAGCCCCATCAGGCTGGTCGCCGTTCTCGGAGTTGCTCTCGGAAAATGCGACTTCATCAAGCTGTGCGCGGCGCAGCCCTCGACCCGGAGAAAGGAACGAGATCGCCTCCAGCACATTGGTCTTGCCGGCGCCGTTGGGACCGGTGAGCGCCACCAGACTTGCCTTAGGCGCAACGGTGGCCGTGCGATAACTGCGGAAATTGGTGAGGATCAGCCGACATATGCGGGCGGCGCTGGTCACGACTCGGCCTCCGCCCCCTCCCTACCCTCCCCCGGGTAAATCGATATACCCCCCGCGCTTGCGGGGGAGGATAGGGAGGGGGCCGTCACACCCTCATCGGCATCAGCACATACAGCGCACCCTTGGCCTCCTTGTCGGAGAGCAACGTCGGCGAACCGGCGTCAGCCAGCTTGAGTACCGCCGTGTCGCCTTCGAGCTGGGCCGCGATATCTAGCAGATAACGCGAGTTGAATCCGATATCGAGAGGATCGGCGTCATAGCCGACCTCAAGTTCCTCGGTGGCGCTGCCGGAGTCCGGATTGGTGACGGAGAGCACGAGGCGCCCGGCGGAGAGCGCCAGCTTGACGGCTCGACCGCGCTCGCTCGCCACGGTCGAGACCCGATCGACCGCCTGCTCGAAGTCCTTCTTGTCGACCTCAAGCCGCTTGTCGTTGCCCAGCGGAATCACGCGGGTATAGTCGGGAAATGTCCCATCGATCAGCTTTGAGGTCAGGACAACGCCATCGACAGTAAGGCGGATTTTCGATGGCGATAATTCAATCGTGACTTCGCCTGCGTTGTTGTCGATCAGCCGCTGCACTTCGCCGACTGTCTTGCGGGGAACGATGACGCTCGGCATGCCTTCGGCGCCGGGCGGCGCTGCGAGTTCGAACTGTGCAAGCCGATGGCCATCGGTCGCAACCGCGCGCAACATCAAGCGGTTGCCGGCGCTTACGGCATGAAGATAAATGCCGTTGAGATAATATCTCGTCTCTTCGGTGGAAATCGCGAACTGTGTCTTGTCGATCAGACGTTTGAGATCGACGGCGCCAACCGTGAATTTGTGCGTGAGTTCGCCTGCCGCCAGGTCGGGAAAATCGCTCTCCGGCAATGTCTGCAAGGTGAACCGCGTGCGCCCGGCGCGAATCGCGATCATGGCACGGTCGCCCGATGACTCCAGTACGATCTGGGCGCCCTCCGGCAGCTTTCTCACGATCTCATAGAACATGTGGGCCGGCACCGTAGTGGCGCCGCCGGGATTGACCTCGGCGGTAACCGTTTCGATGACTTCGAGATCGAGATCGGTGGCCTTCAACGATAGCTCGGTAACCTTGGAACGCAGCAGCACATTGGCAAGAATTGGAATCGTGTTGCGACGCTCGACCACGCGATGCACATGGGACAGCGACTTGAGCAAATCGGCGCGTTCGACCGTAACCTTCATGCGGAACCCCGCTTACCTTGGCACATAAGTCCGGGCGCCAACCCCCACCCTACCCTGCCCCGCAAGCGGGGGAGGGTAGGGTGGGGGTTGGCGCCTGGACAATAACATCGGAAATTGCCGCGCCAATGTCGATTCGACAAGTCCATTAGTCCAGAGCGGATTTCGATCTCCGTGAATCACGCACCTGCGTCGTGGCCGGGACAAGCCCGGCCACGACGCCCGTTGAAGTCCCAAGCGCTTTCAACATGATCGGTATCCGCTCTGAGGGGGACAGCACGGCCGCCGGGCACCCGGACCTAACCGGGTTCGGGCGGCCCCACCCCACCCTCCCCCCGCACGCGGGGGGGAAGTAGTGTGGGGGCAGGCCCGGTGCGGGCCGTCACTCCTGCAATTGGCTTTTCAATACCTCGATTTCGGCGGCGAGGGTGTTGTCGACTCCTATCAGCGATTCGATCTTGCGCACCGCGTGCAGAACGGTTGTGTGGTCTCGTCCGCCAAAACGGCGACCGATTTCCGGCAACGAGCGCAGCGTCAGGGTCTTGGCAAGGTACATTGCTATTTGACGCGGGCGCACCACGTTGGCGGTGCGCCGCGACGACAACAAGTCGCTGCGACTGACGTTGTAGTGACGGGCGACAATGCGTTGAATCTCCTCGATCCGCACCCGCTTAAGCTCCGCGGGACGTACCAGATCGCGCAATTCGCGTTCGGCGAGTTCCATTGTGATCGGCTGGCCGGTCAGCTTGCTATGGGCAAGCAAACGGTTCAGCGCGCCCTCCAGATCGCGCCCGTTATGGGTCACGGTGCGGGCGATATAGCTGAGAACCTGCGCCGGCACGTCAAAGCCCGGATGATGCGCCCGCGCGGCCTGAACGCGGGCGGACAGAATCTCAAGCCGCAGTTCCTCGCCAAGCAGGCCGATCTCGACCGCCAAGCCGCCGGCAAGGCGCGAGCGAATGCGCTCATCAAGGCTTTCCATCTCGGTCGGAGGCCGGTCTGCCGCGACGACGACCTGGTGGCCGCCATCGATGAGCGAATTGAGAGTGTGGGAGAATTCCGCCTGGCTGTTCTTGCCTTGAAGGAATTGCAAATCGTCGACCACAAGAACGTCGATGCCGCGCAGGGCATCCTTGAAGGCGAGCGCGGTCTGACTGCGCAGCGCGGACGCAAAGCCGTACATGAACCGTTCGGCGGTAAGGTAGAGCGCCTTACGCTCGCCCAAACTGTTGATCTTCAGCGCCACAGCCTGAAGCAGGTGAGTTTTGCCCAGGCCCACGCCGGAATGTATGTAGAGCGGATTGAACATCACCGGATCGCCGCGCCGCGCCGTCGCCACTTGCTTTGATGCAGCGTGAGCAAGAGTATTGGACCGCCCCACCACGAACGATTCAAACGTCAGTCTCGGGTCGAGCGGCGAGCCGCCTCGGCTGTCCTGGGCAACCGGGCTGGACGGGGAAATGGATTTGATGTCGTGTCGAAAATGGCTGGTCTCGCGCTTTTCCAAATGGGCGACCACCGCCGGGGGGGTGACTGCGAAGGGCTGAGCGGTCCTTATCGCTGCCGTGCGAACGGACAAATCGATCCGCGTTACCGCCGGGCGTTCGGACTGCCAACAGGTGAGCAGTCGCTCCGCATAATGGGATTGAATCCAACTCTTCAAGAATAGAGTCGGCACGGAAATACGCGCGGTATTGGCCTCGACGCTTTCGAGCTCCATGCGGGCGAACCAGCTGCTATAGACAGCCTCTCCAACCTCCGCACGAAGACGCCCTTTAACGCGTGTCCAGCATTCATCGGAAATCTCGGACATTTCAGCATTTCCCACAAGAATTTCGGCGTCTGGTCGGAGACGCGACGATTGGTTAAACGGAGACGGCTCCACGCCTTCGCAAGGCGCAAAGGGACGCTGCCGGTTGAAGGCGAGAGCGAACTCAGCCGGGTATGAACGGAGAGAAACGGTCAGCTAACGACCGATTACATCCACTCCTCGCGCCACCGTCAGGCACAAGCAAGAGGGTGTGATGATACCGGCGCTGTTGGACCTCTGCGAAACTCTAATGAGGGCCGAGTTTGGCGCCCGATTTGGCGCCCGGTGTGGCATGCGCACGCAAACATTGGTCGGGTCGTATTCATGATGCCCCCTGCATCCCAGGTTATGCAACGCAGGTGTAAGGCTACACGTGCATCGCATTCTGATTATTTCGGACCGCCAAACCGCAATCGCGAGCATAGGACGCTATGCCTGCGCAGATTGACAGTTTGGCTGCTCACACTCTCGGGGTTAAATTACGCATCCCAAGGGAGAAGCCGACTGAAATTCATACACTGCGAACGCCAACGTATGCGTTACTGAATGCTGCCCTCAGCGCAGCGGGCAAAACATAGACCGCCAGCCCCCCCCTCGCAATCCGGTCTGACGCGCAACGCCGACCTGACGACAGATGACAGCCTGATTCGTTAACGCGCGCCGTCACCGCGCCCCCCATGCGACAACTTGCAAATGATTGAATTTCCATTTCTAATTCGATTTTGCCGAGATTTGCCGGGACGCCCGGCTGTCAAATTATGGTAAAGAGAATTTTCGCACACCGCTTCGGCGCGGCGGCCATTTCTCAACCCCAGCCTCGCGCATACGACTTAAGGCTTTGTCACTACGCAGATTTTCGTGTCCGTTTTGACGGGGTAACCCACGGATAGGTCAGGCAAAATCCGGGGCAAATTGCAAAAGTGTGGCAAGCACAAAATGGGCGAACAAAGCATTCGTGACGTTTTTATTAACCTATTGTGGCATTCTAGCCACATTATGATGGAAGATATATGACCACAATGTAGGGGCTGGAACAAATCGGATCTGAAATCGAGGCGGCCCACATCGAACGTCTGCGCAGTGCTGCTGCGCGCCGCGGCCTCACGCAGCCCTTGCTCCGCAGGCGCAATTTTTGCGGGAGGGCAGATGGCCGATCTCTATCAGCAGAAATCCGCTTCAGTCGCCGAGCGTGGCGATCCGATGGGTCAGTCGGGATACCTTACGGCTCGCCGATTTCTTGTGGATGATGCCGGTGCGAGCGGCCCGCATGAGCGTGGGCTCAGCCGCCACCAGAGCCGCCTTCGCGGCAACCTTGTTACCGCTCGCG
>Ga0137415_10002767_pt1 | contig 17376 bp, 13 predicted proteins | sample CZODoug3_1_1_16f_FD_183082 | JGI IMG/M metagenome (GOLD analysis project Ga0137415, IMG submission 183082) | Vadose zone soil fungal communities from Angelo Coast Range Reserve, California, USA - CZODoug3_1_1_16fungal (Hybrid Assembly) | ecosystem: Environmental > Terrestrial > Soil > Vadose...
CTCCCCGGACGGAAACCAGGTTGCCTGTACGGAGCCGGCGTCTCTCGCAGGAAATTCGGGGCCGTATCGGGGGACCGTGTTCCCCATCAAAGTCAACAATGCGCTTTTCAAGCCCGACGTGTCCCCTCCCGCGGATATCACGACACCGTTCGTCCTTTACCGCGGAGTCTTTCAAGGGAGCTGCGTGAACAAGAACATGTACAACTATCTCGAAATGAAGCTCCTCGAGCAAACGGGAGATCCGCGAGGGACGCCGCCTTACAAGAACACGCCGGCCGAAAGCGTGGAACGCGACGTGCTCGTGATCGCATGCGGGCCGTGGTCGTCCGAGCTTGCGGCGACGGTCGGCGTCGACCTGCCGATTCGCCCGAGGGGCGCTCGGGCGCATTTTCCAGGCTTTGCGCTGGCATGTCCTGCCAATATAGTCCGTGATCGTGCAAGAAAATGGCAGATTCCACCAGTCAGGCGCCATCAAGGAGCAGATTCGTGCAAGCCGACGCGCTCGATGCGATCGACCGAAAAATCCTGGCGGTGCTGCAGGCGGACGGCCGCATCAGCCTGGCCGATCTCTCCGCCCGCATCGGCCTCTCGCCCTCGCCCTGCCTGCGGCGAATGCGTCACCTCGAGCGCGACGGAATCATCGCCGGCTACGTGGCGGTGCTCGACCAGGGCAAGGTGGGATTGCCGGTCAGCGTGTTCGTGTCGATCAAGCTCGAAAGCCAGCGGGTGCAAGCGCTCGAGCGATTCAACAAGGCCATCGCGCGATGGCCCGAAGTGCTCGAATGCTACTTGATGACCGGGCCGCGCGACTACCTGCTGCGCATCGTGGTCGCCGACCTCGCCGCCTATGAACAGTTCCTCAAGCACAAGCTGACCAAGGTCGACGGCATCGCCTCGATCGAATCGAGCTTTGCGCTGGAGCAGGTCAAGTACACGCACGTGCTACCGATCGCGTGACCTGTCGCCGCCTGGTCGCCCGGATGAGCGAAGCGGCCAGGCAAAGGTGGAGCGATCGGCCGTGCACGTCCGCCACGGGTGGTCCGTGACGCTCCGCCAGCTCAGTGCCGCTCAAAGACGATTTGTCGTGTTTTCTCAAACCGCCGTTAAGCCTGGGGGTGCCAGTGTCTCAGGACTCTCAGTCCTCGCTACGGGCTTCGTGGCATGGCACTTAGTCCACGCCAGGAAACTGCAAATTGGGAGGGCATGACGATCGAGGCATCGTTCGATGCAATCCGCCTTTCACTATTTCGCGACACTGGCGTCAGTGCCGGTCGTGCTCGCCCTTCTGGCCGGGTGTGAGGACACAGGTCGGCAGGACCCGACGGCGCATAGGGCGGCTCAAGCTCCCATTTCGGTCGGCGTGGTGAAGGTCGCGAAGCGGCCGGTCAACGTCGGCCTGGACTTCGCCGGTCGCGTCGAGGCCATCAACAACGTGGAGCTGATCGCGCGGGTCCAGGGATTTCTCAAAGAGCGCGCCTACACGGAGGGCCAGGAGGTCAAGGCTGGAGACCTTCTATTCCTCCTGGAGAAGGACACCTATCAAACGCAGGTCGATGCCGCACAGGCCAATCTTGCAAAGGCGCAAGCCAACGCCGACAACGCCAAGCTCCAAGCCGACCGCGCCCGCGCCCTGATCAATACGGGATCGATAGCGGCGGCCGCCTTCGACGATAGCATCGCGCTGGAGAAGCAAACGGCGGCCACGGTGCTGCAGGCCCAGGCGTCACTCGAGGAAGCGCAGGTCAACCTCGGCTATACCGAGATCCGCGCGCCCTTCGATGGCCGCGTGGGGCGATCGAATTTCAGCGTCGGGGCTCTGGTCGGACCGAATTCCGGCGCGCTTGCCCAGATCGTCAGCCAGGATCCGATCTACGTCTCCTTTGCGGCGAGCGACCGCCTCGTGCTTCGGTTTCAAGAGCAATCCGAGCAATTCGGCGGCGCCAAGCGCGCCGATATCGCCGTGCGACTCACGCTTGCGACCGGGAACAGATTTCCCCACGCCGGCGCTATCGACTTTACGGGTGTCAAAGTCGATCCAGACACCGACACGCTGATCATTCGAGCCAAGTTCAGCAACCCTGAGCGCCTCCTGGTCACGGGGCAATACGTGCGGGTGATGGTCGAGCGAAAAAACCCGGTCGAGGCTCTCGTCGCCCCGCAGCGGGCAGTCTTGACCGATCAAATCGGCAACTTCGTGATGCTCGTCGGCCAGGAGAACAGGATCGTACGGGCGCAGGTCGCTCTCGGGGCTACGCAAGGCGTCGACGTCGTAGTGGAGAACGGGCTCAAGGAGGGCGACGTGCTCGTCGTGGAGGGGCTGCAACGGGTGCGGCCCGGGCAACAGGTGGATCCAGAGCCCGTCGCGGCGCAGTTCCCCGGGCAGATGCCGGATGCCAAGGCTGACGCCGATGTTTCGCCCGGCGAGCTGCCGGCGCGACCACCCGGGCAGTGACCACATGCTCTCCTCGATCTTCGTTGATCGCCCGCGCTTTGCCATCGTCATCGCGGTCGTCGTGTTGCTTGCCGGGCTGATCGCGATGGCGCGCATCCCCATCGCGCAGTTCCCGAGCATCGTACCGCCGCAGGTGTCGGTCAGCGCCATCTACCCGGGCGCAGGCGCTGATGTGGTGGAGGCCACGATCGCGCAGCCGATTGAAGAGCAGGTCAATGGCGTCGACGATATGCTCTACATGACATCGACGAGCGGCAGCGATGGCACCTACGGGCTGAGCGTAACGTTCGCGGTCGGAACCAACCCGGACATAAACACCATCAACGTCCAGAACCGCATCAACATGGCCGAGAGCAGCCTCCCTCAGGAGGTGAGGCAGCTCGGATTGACGGTGAAAAAACGATCTGAAGCGACTCTGCAGCTGGTCGCGCTCTATTCCCCGGATCGCACCTACGACGAGCTGTTCCTCAGCAACTATGCCATCATCAGCGTCGTGGATTCGCTGGCGCGCGTGCCGGGCGTCGGGATGGCGCAGTCGTTCGGCTCGTTCAAGTACAGCATGCGCATTTGGTACCAGATCGACACCCTGACCGGCCTTGGGTTCACGCCGAATGACATCATCAAAGCCATCCAGAGCCAGAACGTTCAAGCCGCAATAGGTCGTATCGGCGCGCAACCGATGCCCGACACGCAGCAGATCCAGATCAACCTGGAGACGCAGGGCCGTCTGACCGATATCAAGCAGTTTGAGAACATCGTCCTGCGTGCCAGCCCGGATGGCTCGTTCGTGAGGATCAAGGACGTCGCGCGCGTCCAATTGAGCGCACAGTCCTTTGATACGTCGGGACGGCTGAATGGTGCTCCGGCCGCGATCATCGGCATCTATCAGGCTCCCGGATCGAACGCGGTGGATGCCGCGAAAGGCGTCAGAGCTGCGATGGAGCGCCTGAAAGAGCGTTTCCCGCCGGGGCTCGACTACAAGATCACCTACGACACCACCGTGTTCGTCGCCGCAACCATCAGCGAGGTGATCCATACCCTGCTTGTCGCATTTGCCCTCGTCGTTCTGGTTGTCTTTTTCTTTCTCGGCAGTTTCCGGGCCGCCGTCATCCCGCTCGTCGCGGTGCCCGTGTCCCTGATCGGTACCTTCGCGGTGCTCCTGATGCTGGGCTATTCGGCGAACACCATCTCGATGTTCGCGATGGTCCTCGCGGTCGGCATCGTCGTCGATGACGCGATCGTTGTCGTCGAGAACGTAGAACGCGTCATGGCCGAGACCGGACTGTCCGCGAAGGAGGCAACCAAGCAGGCGATGCGTGAAATCACGGCGCCGATCATCGCCATCACGCTGGTTCTGCTTTCGGTCTTCGTGCCCGTCGCCTTCATTCCCGGGATCATCGGTCGACTCTATGCGCAATTCGCCGTCACTGTCTCGGTGGCGATGCTCATCTCGGCCCTCACCGCGCTGACGTTGAGTCCGGCACTTTGCGGGCTGTTCCTGCGGTCGGGTCGCGAGCACGGCACCAGCCTCTACGGTCGCGCCATGGCGAAACTCTCGTCCGGTATCGACAAGGTGCGCGATGGCTATGTCTTCGTGGTTGCACGCCTCGTGCGTGTGGCTCTCCTGTCGCTCCTGCTTGTCGCAGCGTTTGGCGGGATCGCCTACCTCATCAACCGCGTCACGCCGACTGGCTTCCTGCCGGAGGAGGATCAGGGCCGGTTTTTCGTTGAAATGAAGTTGCCGCCGGCTGCATCGCAGAACCGCACGCGGGGGGCGGTCGAGGAGGTCGAAAAGTTGGTGCGCGGTATTCCCGGCGTGCAGGATGTCACCGCCGTGATCGGGCGCAGCTTCATCGACAGTCTCAACGAGCCGAACGCCGCCTTCCTGACTGTGACGTTAAGCCCATTCAATGAGCGCACCAAGGAACGCATCACCGTGTTCGACGTGATGGGAGAGGTCACGCGACGGACGGCATCGATCCGCAATGCGCTGATCGTCCCCGTCAATCCGCCCCCGATCAGCGGCCTTGGTAACGCGAGCGGCTTTCAGTACCAGCTGCAGGACCTGCGAGGTCGCCCGCTCAACGAACTCGCATCGGTCGCGCAGGGGCTCGTCGTCGCCGCCAACCAGCACCCAACGCTGGCGCGCGTGTTTACGACCTTCTCCGCCGACACGCCGACTGTCTACCTCAGCATCGACCGCGACAAGACGCAGAATCTCGGCATCGCCGTAGGCGACCTGTTTAGCGCGTTGCAAGCAACCTTGGGCAGCTACTCTGTCAACAACTTCAACTTGTTCGGGCGTACCTGGCAAGTGATCATTCAGGGTGAGGCGCAGGACCGCCGTACGGTCGACGACATCTACCGTATCTATGTCCGCTCCAAGAAGGGCGACATGGTGCCGCTGCGCTCGCTCGCTGAAGCACAGCCCAAGCTCGGTCCGATGTTCATTACGCGTTACAACAACGTGCGTTCCGTCTCCATCATCGGAAATGCGGCGCCGGGCGGGACTTCGGGCGAAGCGATTGCGGCGATGGAGCGGGTCTCCAAGCAAACACTGCCCCAGGGCTACAGCTACGACTGGACCGGAACGGCCTTGCAGGAGGTCGCGGCCGCCCGCCAGACCGGTTTTGTCCTGGTGCTTGCCATCGTGTTCGCCTACCTGTTCCTCGTTGCACTCTATGAGAGCTGGTCGGTTGCGGTCGGCGTGCTCCTGTCGGTGACGATCGCCATCATCGGTGCTCTTCTCGCGCTCCGGATCGGTCGCCTCGCGAACGATGTCTACGCGCAGATCGGCATCGTCGTGCTGATTGCGCTCGCCAGCAAGAACAGCATCCTCATCGTTCAATTCGCGAAACAGCGGCGTGAAGAAGGCATGCCGATCGTCGCGGCGGCGGTTCTCGGCGCGAAGCTGCGGTTCCGCCCGGTGATGATGACGAGCCTCGCCTTCATCTTCGGCCTCCTGCCGCTGGTGACCGCCGTCGGCGCCGCTGCAACAACCCGCCGCAGTGTCGGCACCTCCGTGTTCGGCGGCATGATTGCAGCGTCCACGATCGGCATCTTTCTGATTCCCATGCTTTATGTCGTTCTGCAGCGCATGCGAGAGTGGGGGCATGCCAAGCTCCTCGGTGCTCCATTGTACGAGGATGCGCACGGCTCTGCGGATGTGAGTCGGCGCAGCACCGACGCGCAAAGTCGGCCTCGGACGATGACCCCGGAGCGCAACCCGTAGGGCCTGGCGTGGGCCACTGCCGCGGCGAGGCATTCCGCATGTCGCGGAGCCTGTCATCGGGCCGCGCTTCGCGCGTACCCGTCGGCGCATGCGAGCTGCCGACGCGTCGACACCATCAAATATGCGGCCTGGTTATGGCCTAAGGCGCCATCAGCACCTGCCGGCAAGCGGCGGGCAGATCCGCCATCTTGAGCGGGGGCCGCGGCTTCGACGGCGTCGGCTCGGGCTTGGGATGCAGCATCGCGTCGGTGAACCAGTGGTCGAGATCCTTGGCGCTGCAGCCGTCGCCGGGCGGGGGCGGCGGCTGCGGCGTGCACGCCGGATCGTTCGGCGGGCAGACGAGGCGGACGTGGAAGTGATAGTCGTGTCCCCACCACGGCTGCACCTTCCTGAGCCAGGCGCGGTCGCTGCCGGCGTCGCGACAGAGCGCTTTCTTGATTGCCGGATTGACGAATATGCGTGCGACCTGCGGGTCCTCGGCGGCGGCCTTGATCAGGGCGACGTGCGCCGGCGTCCACACCTTCGGGTCGACGTCCTTGCGGTCTTCAGCGACGACCATGGTCGCCGACGTGTCTTCGCGCTCGGCGCGGGTGAGCTCGTGGTCCGGCATAGGCGTGAGCCAAATATCGGCGTCAAGGCCGACCTGGTGGCTGGCATGGCCGGTGCGCATGGGCCCGCCGCGCGGCTGCGACATGTCGCCAACGAGCAGCCCGTGCCAACCGGTCTTCGGCGCCTGATTGGCCAGCCGCTCGACGAACCCGATGAGGTTGGGATCGCCCCAATTGCGGTTGCGCGAGGGCCGCATGACCTGCCAGGTCTTGCCATTGATCGGAAGCGCCACCCCGCCCGCCAGGCAGCCCTTGGCGTAGAAGCCGATGGGCCGGGTCGGCAGCGGCGCGGGCGCGGTCTTGCGACCGAACAGCTCTTTCGCCGGCGTTTTGGGGTCGTCAGGATGGGCGAGCGGCGGCAGCGGCTCGGGATCGACGGTGCCTTGATCCTGTGCGGCGGCGCCGGCACCCCAGCAGGCTGCCACCGCGAGCAGCAATGCGGCAATACCTGGCCCGAGATCGCGCCTCGGTGCGACATCCCGCTTCGTCATGGTCGTCCTCATGCTTGCGGCATCCGATTGCGCGTTTTCGCCGCCTGGGGTCGACGCCGTTAGGCGACGCGCCCCGCATCCACTGTCGTGCCCGGTAAACCGCAAGCGTAAGAGATTGGAACGCCTCCCTCGGAATATTTGCCTAGTGGATGGTTAGCGACTGGCTAACGACGGTATCGGAAGTCCGTTCACGCCACATGGCTTCAGGTTTCGCACGCGACGCCGTTCGCGGAAAAGAGAAGAGCGACCCCCTCGTTGCCGACCAGCTCAAACCCAGCTGGCTCAGGCTCAATCCCAACGCGGTAGTGCCGACACGCGACGAGGTCGCGCCGGAAGCGGCTCGCTTCGCGCCCCGGGCGCCGATCGCAAGAATGTTTCGCTCATTTGATTCTTGCTGTGAACTCCACCTTCAACGCGACCGTGCACCGTGTCTTAGGTCTGGGTCCGCCCAAGACGAGCGCCCCTCCAGTCGCGCAGGGAGATGTGCGATGAACCTGAGATTTCGATCGAGCCGAATGGTTTGCCGTAACGGATGGAAAGTCGGCGTCGCCACCATGCTGCTCGGGATTGGCTGCGCGTGGGCCGACGACGATGGTTCCGGACACGAACCCCAAACGAACCCTCTCACGTCGCGTGCGGTGGATCACACGGCCGGCTCGCAAATCCGAATCCACGAAGGGTCACAAGCTCCCGAGACCGAAGCGCCGGTCGTACAGACTATCGGCTGCGACGTGAGCAGCTACCAAGGAAACGTGAATTGGTCTTCCGCCGCCAGCGCCGGGACGAAATTCGCGTACATCAAGGCGACCGAAGCGACGGGATTCAAGAATATCAATTTCGCGCAGCAATACGAAGGCTCGCACAAACACGGACTGATTCGCGGCGCGTACCATTTCGCGCAACCCAACGCCTCCAGCGGCACGACACAGGCCGACTTTTTTCTCGACAACGGCGGGGGCTGGTCGGCGGACGGCAAGACGCTGCCGCCCGCCCTGGACATCGAATACAACCCGTTCGGATCGATTTGCTTCGGCCTCAGCGCCGCCGCGATGGTGGCGTGGGTGCGTGATTTCTCCGATCGCGTCCGGGCGCGTACGGGCCGCTATCCGACCATCTACACGAGCGCGAATTGGTGGTCTCGGTGCACCGGAAACAATGGCAGCTTCGGAAGCACTCATCCGCTATGGATTCCGCGCTACGGATCCAGCCTGCGAACGCTGCCGGCCGGCTGGAAGTTCCAGACCATTTGGCAAGACGCCGATGCGGGCTCGATGCCGGGCGACCAAGATCGGTTCAACGGGGCATACGACCGGCTGCAAGCCTTGGCGGCGAACCGCGATTGAAACGTCACGCTCCGGCTGCGGCCTTGGGTGCGCTTCGCGCTCAACACCAAGCGGCTGCCGTTCGCGGAGGAGAAGCTGATGACGGGGCCGCGTCCCGGTCTTGTAGCCCGGATGGAGCGAAGCGAAATCCGGGGACCTCACCGCGCGGCGACATCTTCCCGCATTCCGCTACGCTCCATGCGGGCTACGGAAGACCGCATGAATCGCAGTCAAGGCGCCATCAGCACCTGGCGGCAGGCCGGTGGCAGATCCGCCATCTTGGGCCCCGGCCGCGGCTTCGACGGCGTCGGCTCGGGCTTGGGATGCAGCATCGCGTCGGTGAACCAGTGATCGAGCTCCTTGGCGCTGCAGCCATCCTCATGCGGTCGCGGCGGCTGCGGCTTGCAATCCGGACTGTCGGCCGGGCAAACGAGACGGACGTGGAAGTGATAGTCGTGTCCCCACCACGGCTGCACCTTGCTCAGCCAGGCGCGGTCGCTGCCGGCGTCGCGGCAGAGCGCCCGCTTGATCGCCGGATTGACGAACATGCGCGCGATCTGCGGGTCCTCGGCGGCGGCCTTGATCAGCGCGACGTGCGCCGCGTCCAGACCTTCGGATCGACGTCCTTGCGGTCCTCGCGGACGACCATGGTGGCCGATGTCTCCTCGCGCTCGGCGCGGGTGAATTCGCGGTCGGGCATGGGGGTGAGCCAGATATCGGCGTCGAGGCCGACCTGGTGGCTGGCATGGCCGGTGCGCATCGGCCCGCCGCGCGGCTGCGACATGTCGCCTACAAGCAGCCCGTGCCAGCCGGTCTTCAGAGCTTGATTTGCCAGCCGCTCGAGGAATGCGATCAGGTTCGGATGGCCCCAGTTGCGGTTGCGCGAGAGCCGCATCACCTGCCAGGTCTTGCCGTTGATCGGCAGCGCCATGCCGCCGGCGAGGCAGCCCTTGGCGTAGAAGCCGATGGTGCGGGTCTGCATCGGCGCGGGCGCCGCCTTGCGGCCGAACAGCTCCTTCGCCGGCGTGTTGGGGTCGTCGGGATGGGCCAGCGGCGGCAGCGGCTCAGGGTTGACGCTGCCTTTATCCTGCGCGCTCGCGCCATCTGCCGAGAACGCGGCCAGGAAAGGCGTCACAGCGAGCAGCAACGCGGCAATACCTCGCCGGAAATCGCGCCAAGGTGCGACACCCGGCGCCGTCATGGTCGTCGTCATGCTTGCGGCATCCGATTGCGAGTTACGCCGCCCCCGGGGCGGCACGTCGGCGAGCCCCGCATTCAATGCCGTGCCCGGTAAACCGCAAGTGGAGTCCCGTCAAGCGCAATACGCTCCAGGAACGCCGGCACCTCGCCCTGTGCCAGCGTTGCGGCGAACCCGTCGGGCGCCGCTTTGGCATAAGTGGAGCGCTCGGCCGCGCTCGGGCAAAATACGACGTAGTCGACGCCAAGCGCGGCGAGCCGCTGTTGCGCCGCGCTCGTGGGCCCGAGGAAGACGTCGAACATGGCGCTGTTGCCTTTGACGTTGCGGTGATAGGGCGCCGCCAGCACCGCGTGCGGCGTCTCCAGCAACACGAACGGGCCGGCATCGATGAAGGCCAGCACGCGGCCGCGCGGGAGGCGCGCCAGGGGTGCGTAGTCGGAGGCGCGGCGGCAGGTGCCGGGTTCGGCCGATGCCACCGGTGGCGTCTGATCGGCCGTCACGGTCTCGATCGCGGCGGCGCCGGCGGCGCCGATGGCGGTCAAAGCGAGCGGATTGAGCAGAAGCGCGAGGACCAGCGCCGCGCGGCCGAGCCCGAATGCAACGCCACGGCCGTCGGCGGCAGGCCACATCCGCACCAGCGCTGCCGGCAACAGGGCTGCGGCAACGGCGTCGGCCGCGGCGGCGGCGCGTACCATGGCGACCGCCATGGCGAACAATACCGCGAGCACCGCCAGTGCAATCACCCAGCGCCAGCGCGCCTCGCCGGTTTCGCGTCCGCACCGCACGGCCACGACCGCGAGCGCTGCGGCGGGGAGACCGTAGCAGGGCAGCACCACCTGCGGGACATTGCGCATCATGCTGGCGAGGCTGGCCATCTCGTTCACGTTGGCGAGCCACAGCGTGCTGATGCGCTGGTCGAGGTCGGCGAACGGGTCGCCGAGGCAAGCCGGGAAGGCAAGGCCGAGCGTCGCCGCGAGCACGACCGCGAGCAGAGCGCCGCCAACGAGCCGCGCCCGCAGCGGCGCGAGCGTGAGCGCGCCGGCAAGCGCGGCGAGGCCGAGGCCGCCCACGCCGGCGGCGGCAACGTAGGCGATCGAGAGCGCATCGCAGGTCGCAGCGCCGTAGCGTGCCGGCGGCACCGTCGCCGCGAACAAAACGGCGGTCATGGCCGCCAACGCGAGCGCGAACGCCACGGTCGTCGCCTTGGCGGCTGCGCCCTCGACGATCCAGCGCAGCGCCATTGCCGCTGCCAAGGCGGCGATCGCCGGCGCCATCTCGAGGCCGATGGCGAGTGAGAACGCAGACAGGGCACCTGCGAGCGCGGCATCGCGCGAGCGCAGCGGACAGCGACAGGCGAGCGCGAGCGACCACACCAGCAGCACGAGTTGCGCGTTGTGATGATCGATGGCGCCGGGGCGAAAGTGCACCAGCATCGGTATCGATAGCGCGGCAAAGATCAGCGCCAGTCGTGCCGCGGCATCCCCGGCAAGCTCGCGCGCCAGCCGCGCAACGCCGGCGAGGAAGACCAGCAGCAGCATCGCCGGCCACACCACCGTCGCGACCCGTTCGGCCAGCGCCGTCGGCAGCAGCACGATCTCGCCGGCGCGGATGAGGAGCGCGAGCGGCAGATCGATCAGCCGCGACCAGTGCATGACGACGCCGGCCGGAGGATCGAGCCGGTACTGCGTGAGGTCGAACCAGCTTTGTCCCGCCAGCAGGTCGCGCACTTCGACCAGCCGCATGGCATCGTCGGTGGAGAAGCCGCTGCCGGTACCGAATGCCGTGAACAGATGAGCCGCGATCGTCGCAAGCCACACGACGACCAGCAGCGCTCCAGTCTCCACCCCGCGCGCATTGCCTTTCGTATTGCCTTTCGTATTGCCTTTCTTGGGACCTGCGAGATCGGAATGGATCGCCGTCACGGCCATCGCCTCATTCTCCGGAAAGAGCGAGCGGGCGCGCACCTTACGCAAACGCCGTTAAGGCCCGATTGCGAATCTCGGTGACCATCGCCTCGCCTGCATCCAAGCGTCCTCGGCCTGGTTAACGCTGCCTTAAAGCACACGCGCTAGCGTCGACGGCATGTGGCGGCAGATGAAATCGAGCATCCGATCGGGCGCCTGGCTGACCCGCGAGCGCCTGACGGTCTATCCGCTCATCCTGCTTGCGGCCTTCGTCGCCGCCGCCGCAATCTGGATTGCGCTCGCCGATGGATTGATCGACCGCACCGGGCAGCCGATCGGCACTGATTTCTCCAACGTGTGGGCGGCCGGAAAACTTGCGCTCGCGGGGGAACCGGACGCGCCCTACGACATCATGCGCCAGCATGCCGCCGAAAAAGCCGCCTTCGGCGGTCGCGATGTGCCGATCTATGGCTGGCACTATCCGCCGATGTTCCTGTTCGCCGCGGCGGCGCTTGCGCTGCTCCCTTATGCCTGGGCGCTGCTCGCTTGGACCGTGCTCACGCTCGCAGCCTATCTTGCGACTTTGCGCGCCATCCTGCCCGCCGAGGAGACGATCAGGGAAACGATGCTGCTGGCGCTCGCGTTTCCGGCGGTCTTCGTTAATCTCGGCCACGGCCAGAATGGCTTTCTCACGGCGGCGCTTCTCGGCGGCGGTCTCGTTCTTCTCGACGCGCGCCCGATCCTGGCCGGTGCGCTGTTCGGCCTGCTTGCCTACAAGCCCCAGTTCGGAGTGCTGATTCCGCTGGTGCTGGTCTTCACCGGCCGCTGGCGCGTCACCGCCGCAGCGCTCGCGACGGTGCTCGTCGCTGCCGCCGCGACGGTTGTCGTGTTCGGCCCCAAGGCGTGGGTCGCCTTTGCCGACTCGTCCGCCTTCATCCGCGCCGTGGTGCTGGAGGCGGGTGGCCCCGGCTGGGAAAAGATCCAGAGCCTGTTCTCGGCGGTGCGGATGTGGGGTGGCCCGATCGCATTGGCTTACACAGCGCAACTCGCGCTCGCGGTCGCGGCCTCGCTGGTGTGGCTGTGGCGCAGCGCCGCGGCCGAGGAACTGAAAGCAGCCGCGCTCGCCTGCGGCTGCCTGCTGGCCACGCCGTATGTGATCGACTACGACTTCGTGGTCCTCGCGGTCGCGATGGCGTTCTTCGCGCGCTATGGACTGGCCCATGGCTTCCGCGACTACGAGATCAGCGTCCTGGCATTCGCCTGGACCGCCCCGCTCGTCGGTCGCGCCGTGGCGGGCACCATCGGCTTGCCGCTCGGGTTGATCGCCGTGACGGCGCTCTACCTGCTCACGCTGCGACGCGCCGCCGCCGAGCTGGCGGCGAACACGCCGAAAGCCGAGCCCGCCCGGGCCTGAGCCAGGAACCTGCGCGACGCCTTGCATCGGCGCCGATCGGCAATATCCTTGCGAGATCCCGGAACGTGCAGCTTGCAAGCGCAGGCCGCATATGCAGGTTACGCGCTGAAGCAAAGGCGAGCCTGCCGCGATGACCGCACACCCACCATCGCGGTAATGTCCGTCTGCGAGCGGAGAGGCGTGAATGTTCGACGGTTTCACCCAGAGCGGCGGCCAGGTCCTCGACGGGTTGCTGTTCGGTCTCGGCATCCTCGCCGTCTATCTCGGCGCGGTGCTGACCGGCGCGCTCATCCGCTCGCTCGGCGGCGCCGGCAGCGCGGGTCTTACGCTTGCTGGCCGATACATGCAGGGCTGGTTCGATACGCTGCGCGGGGACGATCGCAACACGATCAACATCACGCTCAACATGGTCGTGGACGACCATCTGAAATTCGAGACTTTGGTGGCGGATCGCCGATTGTGGTACGTCTGGCCCAACACCTACCGCATGCAGATGATCCGGCGCGCTGCGAAACGGACCACGCCGGACAATCCGGTGGTGCTGTTCACTGAACAGCGCTACGTGCCGCGGTCATTGCTCGGACGGCTCCGCCACCGCTGGTGGGACAGCGTGCAGGGCGTGCTCGCGAGCTCGACCGTGGTCGAGAACGGCAAGAGCCAGCGTGTGCGCCTGATCCGCGAGGACGACTACAAGGCGACCTATGGGCCGCTGATCAGCCTGGTCAGCGAGAGGTGCAACAACGACAATGCCATCGATCTCGCATTGGGCCGTGCGATGGAGGAGCATCGGTTCGTCATCGCGCTCACTTTCGAGAAACTGAACAGCCGCCGCGCACGCCACCTGCGCGCCATGGTGATCTGGGAGGAGGCGCTGCGCCGTTTGCCGAAAGACTGCCCGCGCGTCGATTTCGAGGAGCACAAGTCCCGCTACTGCACGCTGCAGGCGATCGCGCGCCTGTACGGCGCGAACCCCGGCTGCTTCGGCATCGTCAAGGTCTGGCGCCCGAAGCCGTCGAGCGTGACGATGCCGGCGATCGACCCGTCCATGCGGTTCACGCCGGGTCGTGCAGCGGAATAGGCGCGCGAAACAGTCGTTGGAGCCGGCCATGATCGTCGTTCGTCTGGCAAAGGCGTTGCTGGTCGCCGCGATCGCGCTGTTCGCGAGCCTCGTAGTGTTCGGAAACATCACGGACTACAACACCAATCTCGCGTTCGTGCAGCATGTCCTCGCGATGGACACGATCTATCCGTTCTCCACCATCAAGTATCGCGCGATCACCGACCCCACATTGCAGCACCTTGCCTATGCGATGATCATCGCGACCGAGACTGCAATCGCCGTGCTGTGCTGGATCGGCGCGGCGATGCTGGCGCGTCACGTCCGCGCTGATGCCGGCGCGTTCAATCGGGCCAAGACTTTCGCCGTGATCGGGCTCACGCTCGGCTTTCTGCTCTGGGAGGTCGGCTTCATGTCGATCGGCGGCGAATGGTTCGGCATGTGGCAGTCCCAGCAATGGAACGGGGTGCCGGGCGCATTCCGCTTCCTGATCACGATCATCGCCGTGCTCATCTTCGTGGCGATGCCCGATCAGGAGCTGGAGGGGCGAGGGGAAGCGTGATCCCGGGCTATCCTCACGCTGGTGGTGCGTGCTGCGGCACGGTGCGGAGCGCGCGCGCCTTGTACCAAGCCGGAAAATACGTCGTGAACAGCACCGCGAGGACCAAAAGGGGCACCCATGCGTATTTCCACACGAGGCTGGGATCGCCCGAGAGCCATCGATAGGTGGAAACGAGGGCCGCGAGGAAGAATTCGAGACCCCAGACGGCGGTGATGCACTGATTGGTTCGCAGGAACGCGGGCGAGTGCCAGAGCTCGGGGGCGACTTGTTCTCGCGCGTATTGAATGGTGAAGGGGGTGCCGACCAACAGCGAGCCCCAGGCAATGGCCATCAAGGTGATGTTCACGAGCAAGGACATGTGTGTCGCCAGGGCCATCCACCGAAAGCCGACCACTCCCACCACGATGCAAACGAAGAACGCCAAGGTCACGATGTCCAGAATCTTGGGTGACCCTCGGCGGAATTCGCGGAACGTGGTGACGGCTGCGGTGACAAGTGCCAGCAGCAAAGCGGGAACGAGCCACCGTTCGCCCAGCGCGGCCAGGATGATCCAGGGCAGGAATCCGAGCACCATGCGCAACATGAAAGCCGGTATCCTCTTTATCTGCTCGGGTACCAGTTGCCATGCAGGCCGAGCGGCACCCGCCGGGGCAACTTCACGCTCGCGACTGGTTCACCAGCGAAGTCTTCGGCATCGAGAACGACGAACGTCGACTCCATCGTGACCAAGTTCGTCGCGAAGGTGAGGATGTAACCGGCTTCCTCGTCGGTGCTTCCGGTCTTCGGCGCGAAGACCGCCTCGCCGATCGCCCAGCCCGGGAAGCGGTGGACTTCAACTGTCCCGCGCGAGACGTCGAAGCGGAGCAACTCGTCGAAGCTGCCTGCCCGCAGGGTTTTCGAAGATCTGTGTGAGAACACCGCGTAGCGCGTGGGGCGGCCCAGGCGCCGGTCATCGACGCGCGGGAATTCCGTGGGCCTGTCGTCCAGCACCTCGAGCCGGAAGGTTCCGAGAGCGGGATCGATGCGCGCCCGCACGACGCGGCCGGTGGGCGCCGAATTGCTCGGAACGCCAAAGTTCGGGTGGCTCCACCACGGGAAGCATGTCACGATCTGGTGGTCTTCCTGCCAGGCGTTGGCGTAGTGCCAGCACCAGAAGGCGTCGGTGTCGATCCAGCGAACGTCGCGCGATCGGCCGCGCCGCGGGATGACTGCGATGCGGGTGCCGCAGTCTGCCTCCCAAGCAAGCGGGCTTGCGCCCTTCGCCGCGCGGCCGAGGTCGAACGTGGCCGGATTGATGACCAGCACGACATGGTCCGCAGTGATCAGGAAATCGTGGATCATGTAGCCTCGATCCACTTCCGCAATCACATCGGGAGGATGTGTCACTGTCCCGTCGGCGCCGATCGTCGCCCAGTACAAATAGGGCTCCTCCAGGCCGTAGCGGAACACGATCATCTCCCCGGTCACCGGGTCGATCTTCGGGTGTGCGCACGTGCCCAGCGGCAGCGCGCCGCCGAAGTCGTAGCGACCGACGGTCGCGAGCTCCGGCGTCACCTCGTACGGTGCGACACCCTCGCCGAGCGCGAGGAACCTGTGGGCGTGCTGTACGATGTTGATGTCGGGAAGCACCTTGCCTTCCGGATCAGCATCCGACCCGGCAAGATCGGCGGGCGGACCGACCGGCGTCATGAAGCCGCCCCAGAGCGCGCGGCCAGCCCGCATCTCGGCTTCGAGCCCCCTGGTGAGGACGTACCGGTTGCGATAATGCGCCTTGCCGTCCGCGAGCCAGACGCCATGGATCATTCCATCGCCGTCCAGCGGGTAGGTATAGCTCCCGAGGGGAGGGAATCTTGGGTTGGGTCCGTTGCGCAGATAGACGCCGCGAAGGTCGTCGGGAATGCGCCCCACGACCGGGAGATCTGCGACGCTGAGCTCGTCGTCCACCGGCGCCAGGACGCCGTTCAGATCGGGGTGGCTGGTCGGATCGATCGGCCTGAAGGCACCCTGCACGGCCACCGCCCTTTCCAAATGATCGCGCCCGCCCCTTATTGAAATATATGCCAGTGGGCGCCGTCAAACCGCAAAACCAGGAAGTTCTAAATATCCAACGGCAAACGCGAGCCGTCAGACGTCCACCTTCAACGCAGCGATGAACGCTTCCTGCGGGATCTCCACCTTGCCGAACTGGCGCATACGCTTCTTGCCTTCCTTCTGCTTCTCCAGCAGTTTTCGCTTTCGCGTCACGTCGCCGCCGTAGCACTTGGCGGTCACGTCCTTGCGGAAGGCACGCACGGTCTCGCGCGCGATGATCTTGCCGCCGATGGCGGCCTGGATCGGCACCTGGAACATGTGCGGCGGAATGAGCTCCTTGAGCTTTTCCACCATGGCGCGGCCGCGGCTCTCCGCGCGCGTGCGATGAACCAGCATGGAAAGCGCGTCGACCGGGTCCGCGTTGACCAGGATCTGCATTTTCACGAGGTCGGCCGGCTTGAATTCGGTGAGGTGATAATCGAACGACGCATAACCCTTCGACACCGATTTCAGGCGATCGTAGAAGTCGAACACCACCTCGTTGAGCGGCAGGTCGTACTTCACCATGGCGCGGTTGCCCACGTAGGTGAGCTCGACCTGCATGCCGCGGCGGTCCTGGCAGAGCTTGAGCACGGAGCCGAGATATTCGTCCGGCGTCAGGATGGTGGCGCGGATCCAGGGCTCGTTGATTTCTTTGATCTGCATCGGGTCCGGCATGTCGACCGGATTGTGGATCTCGATCTGCTTGCCGTTGTTCAGATCGATCTTGTAGATCACCGACGGCGCGGTCGCGATCAGGTCGAGATTGAACTCGCGCTCCAGACGTTCCTGGATGATCTCCAGGTGAAGCAGACCAAGAAAGCCGCAGCGGAATCCGAAGCCGAGCGCGGCCGACGTTTCCATCTCGTAGCTGAAGCTCGCGTCGTTGAGGCGCAGCCTCCCCATCGCTGCGCGCAGATCCTCGAACTGCGCGGCATCGACCGGGAACAGGCCGCAGAACACGACCGGGATGGCGGGACGAAAGCCGGGCAGCGGAGTGCTCACCGGCTTTCGGTCGTCGGTGATGGTGTCGCCGACGCGGGTGTCTGCCACGTCCTTGATCGAG
>Ga0137415_10002768_pt1 | contig 17372 bp, 15 predicted proteins | sample CZODoug3_1_1_16f_FD_183082 | JGI IMG/M metagenome (GOLD analysis project Ga0137415, IMG submission 183082) | Vadose zone soil fungal communities from Angelo Coast Range Reserve, California, USA - CZODoug3_1_1_16fungal (Hybrid Assembly) | ecosystem: Environmental > Terrestrial > Soil > Vadose...
TGAGCATGCCCGGGCTCGGGGATCTGCTCGCCGCCCGGGTCGCGGGCGAGATCGGTGAACACATCAACCAGTTCGACAGCCCCAGTGGCCTGCAGTGCTACGCCGGCTCCGCCCCGGTCACCCGGAGGTCGGGGAAAAGCGATTTCGTCGTCGCCCGCCGCCTGGCGCACAACCATTACCTCGGCGCCGCGGTCCATCAGTGGGCGTTCTGCAGCCTGCTGCGAAGTGGCTGGGCACGCGAGTTCTACGACAGCAAAATCGCCGCCGGAAAGAGCCACCACGCGGCCCTGCGAGCTCTGAGCAACCGCTGGTTGGAAGTGCTCTGGCACTGCCTGACCAAGGGCGTGCTCTACGACGAAGCCGTGCACGTCGCCAACCGCAACCGAGCCCTCGGACACGCCGCCTAACCCGGAGGTTGACAGAGGGTGTCTCACTGCTCGCCTCCGCGCTCGTTCCGCTCCTCGCTCGCCAGAGCTCGCTGCGATGCTCGCTCGCTGTCGGCTTCGGCGCTCATCGTGCGCCTTCGTCCTGGTAGGCCTGATCCAGGCTCTGCTTTCCGGGGTTCATGATGTTGTTCGGGTCCAGGGCGCGTTTGATGGTCTTGATGACCTCCCAGGAGGCGCCCATCTCCGTCGGGACCAGCTCCGCGTCGCCGGCCCGGGTGGCGCCATGGCAGGCCGACATGGACCCGCCGTGGTCGATGGCCACCTGGGCGATCTCGCGTTTGAGTGAGACGAAGGTCTGCCACGACTCCTCGTCCATGCGGTCTTCCCAGAGCCCCATGTCGATCTCCAGCAGGAGGTCGCCCCAGGGCTTGTGTCCGCCGTTGGTGTAAGCGAAGGCGCCCCAGTCGTCGAAGATGTCGTACCGCTCGATGTATCGGCGAGCGATCTCGTGCCACTTCCGCAGGACCTCGGGCACCTCGCTGTACGGGATCGCGGCGTCCTCGCAGTGCCACGACATCGGGATCACCTTGCCGGCACCGTCCCTGCCGTGCAGCGGATTCGCGTAGCGGTCATGCCGTGCCGCCCAGTCGCCCGCCGCGATCTCGTCGCCGATGTACTTGCCGCCCAAGCCGCGGCCGAGTTCCATCACAATCTTTGATGCGGGTTCCACTTCGGCTCGCGTCCCCATTAGGGCGGCCGCGCAGACCGCCTTTACCCATTCCGGTTGGACGATGTACGCCTCGTCGTCGCGGCGCAGGAACGCGACCTTCTCCGGGTCGAACAGCATGGCGCCGGCCAGTGTGGCGAGCCCGCTCTTGGCGATCTTGGCGAACGTGCGGTAGGCGGTGTGGTAGTCCTCGAAGCGAAAGAAGGCCGCGAACTCAGTCTCCGCCCGGGGAACCAGCTCGAGGGTGGCCTCGGTGACGATGCCGAGGGTTCCCTGGTGTCCCATGAACAACTGCTTGAGGTGGAACCCGGTAGAGGATTTGCGGATCTTGCGGCCGCCGCCCTCACCGACCTCGATCACCTCGCCGGTCGGCAGCACGATCTCGAAGGAGATCACCAGGTCACGAGTGTGCCCATAGCGTGATCCGAGCAGCGAGAGTCCGCTCGTCCCGATCCGGCCGCCGACCAGGGCACACGCATACGACGCGGGATCGTCGGGATAGATCACGCCGTGCGGTTTCAGGCTCCGGTTGAGTGTCTGCAGGTTGATGCCTGGCCCGACCGTCACGGTGTTGTTGACCAGATCGGTCTCCTTGATCTGATCCATCCGCTTGACGTCCACCAGGATGCCGCCCCGCATCGGCACCGCACCGTCGGCCAGGCCGGTTCCGCCGGCCCTCGGGACGACCGGGACCTTGCACTCGTTCGCGAGCTTCACGATCCGCGAGACGTGCTCGGTCGTGCGGGGGAGGACGACCACGTCGGGTACGAACTCGTCCCATCGGTGCACCGGAAACGGCGCCGGTACCCGGGCGCGATTGAACCGGCTCGCCTTGTCGGTGAGCACCGCGCCGTCCTCGCCGAGGATCTCCTGGAGCCGGTCGATGACCTTGTCGGGGATGCTGATCGCGGTCATGCGCCGGTCCTCCCGCCGATCTCGATGCCCGCGGACTCGGCGACCAGCTCGATGATGTCGCGCACCTCGATACCTGCGTCCTGCCCTGCCGCACTCAGCGGGCGCTCGGACCAGACGCACGCGCTGACCAGCATGTCGACCTCGAGCTCGGATGCCTTCTCCAGCCGCCGACGGCTGATCTCCGCGGTGAGCTCGGGCTTCTCGAGGGGAAGCCCACCGCCTCCGCCGGAGCAGTAGGACCACTGGGTGACCCGGTCGACGTCTGAGAACGTCAGGCCCGGGATGGCGCGCAGGATCTCGCGCGGAGCCTGGTGGATCCCCTTGCGCTTGTTGAGGCGGCACGGGTCGTGGTAGGTGACGACCCGATTGATCGGCTTGACCAGCTCGAGCCGGCCGCCCCGGATCAGCTCCGCCACGAGTTCGATGATCTGGACGACCTCGAAGTCGAACTCGTCACCGAAGTAGGACGGATAGTCCTCGGTGAAATGGACGTAGTCGTGCGGCTCGATCGCAATGATGCGCTTGACACCGGAACGTCGCCAATCGTCCACGTTGTGCCTGGCGAACCGCATGGACTGTTCGACGTAACCCATTTCGACGGCCGGCCCCCCGCAGCACCACTGCTCGTTCATCAGCCCGAATTCCACGCCCGCTTTGTGCAGGATCTGTGCGGTCGCTCGTGGCAGCGACGTGCGGTAGTAGGCGGCCTCGCAGTCGACGAACATGATCGTCTCGCCGCCGATCGGGATGCCCAGACCCTCCGCCCAGTCCCGGACGTGCGCCTGGCCGTTGGGCTGCCCGGCTTCGATGCCCAGCACCGGCTCGTTCTTCAGCTCGTCGGTAAGCCGGTTCCAGACCTTCCATTTCTCACGGTCCAGGCCTTTGTCGACGAGCATTGCGCGCATCGCGCGCACAACCTTCACGGTTTCGGTCCTGGCGCGGTAGAAGTCGCCCACCATCAGGGTGTTCGGGCAGCGGACCTCGCACCCGCCACACTGCGTACAGTGGACATAATCATCGGCCACGTCCTCGACGTCCAGATGGCCCTTCTCAAGTGCGATCACGTTCGCGTGGAACGCGGTCGGGGTGTGGTTCTCGTTGCGGGTGACTTGCATTACTGGACAGACTTCCCGACAGAACTTGTGCCCGGAGGAGAAGCACCCGGTGGCGTTCTCGTGCCACTTCTGGACAAAGGCGCGCTCGATATCGCCCAGCTGCTTCGGGGTTTCGGGCTCGACCACGGCGGCCGGCGTGGTATCCGCGGCCGGGGCCGGGTTCTCGTTCACTTGCTTGTCCTCTCGCCGTTGACGGACATGTGGTTCGCGCCCTTGGAGGCAACGGCGCGGACGGGGAGATCTCCCATGGAGCGCAGGCCCGGCGGCGCGTCGACCACCGCGGCCACGACGTTCACGGCGACGGACACAGTGCTGAGAAAGGACTCGAAGCCGAGATCGGAACTGATATCGATCGTTTGTTCCGCACCCTCGACGCGGCAATAATCTCCTGGGCTGATCGGATCGCCCGGTCGAAAGAACCCGAAGACGAGTTCGAGATCGATGAGGGTCCGGCCGTCGGCGAGGCCGCGAGCTGGGTGGGTGACCGCGGCAATCGTTCCCGGTCGGACCGTCACATGTTCACCGGCTCGGTCGGTCTCGGAGACGAAGGTGGGCCGCACGGCCTCGACAACGATTTTGTCGAGGTGCCAGCCCAGCCCGTCGCCCAACGCCGCGATCGCCTGTTCGAAGCCGATATGACCGACGACAGTGCCCTCGTTCAATGCCTTGGTGAACTGGTCAGGCGTCATGCCAAGCCCGAACTTGCTCAGAATGCGGCCGTAGCGAGACATATCGGTGCGACGCCGGATGACGACGCGATCGACTCGTTGGGTCAACGCACTGAGCAGCAACGGAAGCGTGTCCATGATCAGGCCGGGATTGGCTCCGGTCCCCAGCAACGAGACCTGGTGGGACTTGGCGATGCCGTCGAGTCGCGCCGCAAGATCGGGATGACTGAGCCAGGGATAGGCGAGCTCCTCGCAGATGCTCACCACATTGATCGACCGCTGAAGTAGCGGGATCACCGTCTCGGCTACCTGCTCGAGAACCGACGTCGTCGCGACGATCGCCACGTCCGCGTCAGGCAGGGCCGCGACATCGGCGACCACCGCCGACGCGAGCGGCTCGGCGCCCAGAACCTCGCCGAGATCACGCCCGACCAAGCTCTCCCGGCGATCCGCCGCGCCGACCAGTTCGCAATCCATCCGGCGGAGCAGTGAGGCGCCCATCGCCATGCCCGTCGCCCCCAGCCCGACCAGGGCTACTCGCGTAACCGGCATCTGCTGCTCCTTCGACCAACGGCTCGTTGCGGCCGGGCAAATGCGTGACGGCCTCAAAACATACAAGTCTGTCGTGTTTTTGGGAAGAGGCAGGTCCGCCGGCATGGTGCGCGGAGGCATGGCGGCGGTTGCTCGAACGCTCCCGCAGCGAGCCACACGACAGCCGGGGCGGTGCACGGTCGTCGTCGCTACCTGCACAGATGGACGCCGTCCCGGGCTGTTCCGCACGCGACTCAGAGCTATGCCCGCGACCTCCGAACCGGCCACAGGTAGGCAACTAGCCCGCTGCACGCCACCACAGTTGGGGCCCCGCTCCCCCCGGTCTTCCACGGCCAAGGGGCCAAAACATATGTTTCTGTCGTGTTTTGTGAGGGACTCGAACGCCTCATCGTCGCCATAGCCTTGACAGCCAAGGGCGGGTCGGTAAACGTACAGTACTGTCGTGTTAGGGTCAGGACTGCGGCTCTGGGCGTGCGAGGAGGAGCCCGGAACGGTCGATTGATCTGGGGGTGTGAGGCACCACGCGGGTTGTCCGCAACTAGGAGTAGTCAATGCCCCCAGAAGAGCAAGAGAAGACTCTCGTCGCTGTCATCGGCAATGGCATCATGGGTCACGGGATCGCAGAGGTCTTCGCGACGGCCCACCACGACGTCATTTTGATCGGACGCAAACCCGACAGTCTTGAGGTGGCCCTCGCCAAGATTGCCGCCAGCGTGGACGAGTTCGTTGCCCGAGGGCTGCTACCCGAGGGAAGCACCCCTGACGCACTCGCGCGCATCACGATCGAGACCAGCCTGGAGGCCGCCGAGGGTGCTGGTCTGGTGATAGAGGCTCTACCTGAGAAACTCGCGTTGAAGGTCGAGACCTTCGGCCGGCTCGACGAGGTATGCGGTGCGGATGCGATCTTGGCCAGTTCCAGCGGGCACCCGGTGAGCGAGTTGTCGGGCCGAGTCTCAGGCGTTGACAGGATGATCGCCACCCACTTTTGGTATCCGCCCCAATTGCTTCCCCTCGTCGAGGTGTGCGGTATGTCCGGGACTAGCCCGCGGGTGGTGGAACGGACGTGCCGTCTCTTGCGAGGCGTCGGCAAGGACCCAGTCGTTCTCGATCGAGAGATTGACGGCTTCATTGGCAACCGCCTCCAGTTCGCGCTGCTGCGCGAGGCTTGGGCGTTGTGGGCCGACGGGGTCGCCTCGGCCTCCGCGATCGATGCGGTCGTCCGACAGAGCATCGGCCGGAGGCTCGCTGTCACAGGCCCGATCGAGTCGGCCGACCTCGGGGGCATCAAGACGATGGTTTCGTTTGCGCGGTTCCTTCAACCCACGCTCGACACCTCTGAGCAGCCACCCGGGCGGGTTGCCGCGCTGGCGTCGAGCGACGTTGCCACCGGACTTGGGGGCGTTCACGGACTCGATGCGGCTGCGGCCGGAGATCTACTTCAAGCGCGCCGCGACGAGCTCTTTCGATGGCTGCTGGACGGTGGTACGCCCCTCAGTTGTTCGAGGATGCGCCGGTGAGGCGGTCCTGCGACCAGTCGACGGAGGGGCTAAACGTCGCGGATCGTCCGAGGACCGTGTCGGCGGCCATCCGACCGATCGCCGGCGACAGCTGAATGCCGTTTCCCCCTGCGCCAAGAGCACATACCACAGTCGGATTCTCCGAATGGTGTCCCACGATGGGCTTGTGGTCGCTGGACATGGGATAAATCCCGGTCCAGCTGCGGCCGGCCCGCATGTCGTCGACGCCGTGAAGCCGTTCCGCGAGCAGGCTTGCGACTCGCTCGATGGTCTCGAAGTCCATCGCGCCGAGCTGAACGTCCGGGGAGACCGCGTTCTGGGTGACTTCCTCCGTGTGCAGTCCAGCGATGAGTTGGTCCTTCCTCTCGGACCGGAAGTAGACGCCCTCGGACCGTGAGCCTGGAACGTAGTCCATCACGAATGGCGTGAAGGCTTTCTCCGTCGGCAGCTCGACCGTCATTGCTCCATGCAACTGGGGAACAAGGGCGACGGGGGCGCCAAGTATTTCCGCGACCACACCTCCCCAGGCTCCGGCGGCGTTTACCACGATGTCCGCCTCGAACATGCCGTTGGTTGTCTCCAGTCTCCACGTCGCAGGCTGGGTTGCCCCGATCAGGCGAGTGTTTGGGTGGACATGTCCGCCGGCGGTTCGCACAAGGCGTGAGAGCAGCTGGCTGACTTCGTAGCCGTCCACGTAGCCGTCCCATGATCCGAAAAGAGCGGCGGACACGTCGTCAGTGACGAGGTGGGGCCACCGCTCGGAGATGTCGGGCGCAGACAGGATCGCTGCATCGTTGAGGCCGTGTGCCCTCTGGAGACGCACGCTCTCTTCGAACTTGGCCACGTCGGTGTCGGTGTGTCCCAAGCGCAGGTAGCCGCCGTGGACGAAGGCCAGCTGGTGTTCGTGCTCGAGCCGCGAGTAAACAGCGCGACCGAACGCGCGCACTTCGACGTCGGCGTCCGTCAAGTACTGGGTCTCGATCATCCCGACGGAGCGGCCGGACGATCCAGCGCCCGGGTGCTCCGCTTCGAGGACGTGCACTTCAACTCGTCCGTCCTGGACGAGCTCCAAGGCGGTGAACAGTCCAAGGACGCCTGCTCCGACTATGACGACGCGGTCTTCCCTCACGAACCGTTACTCCGGGTTCTGAATCGCGGACCAGGGCGCTCCAGGTCGGAGTAAACCTACAATCCTGTCGGTTTAGCGTCAATCGAGGTGAGCTTGGGCCGGAAGGGGGGTGCTATCTGGTGAGCAACACGAGTGACCACCCGAGATCGACGAGATCAATCCGGTCCTCGACGGCCCAATTGTCTGCCGACGTCAAGCGAACGCCGGTCTCGATCTCGGCGACAGTGGACGCCACGGCGCGATCCTCCGCATCGATGAGGGCGGCCGGACGTGCCGGCCACAGGAGCTCCTCCACCTCTTGTAGGTAGGCACGGGCATCGAGGTCGGCGGCAACGATCGTGGTGATGCCCGCACCGCTGTTTGGCGACGGTATCGCCGCGGTGATCGTGAGGTCATCGGTGCCCCAGGAGTCGACGTACGGCGCGATGAGTGTGGGTCTGCCGCGCTCGGCCGGGACCTGGAACCACCGCGAGTGGCTGAAGTCGTAGTACGAGTCTGAGCGCGGGTTGAGGACGTGACGCTTCGGGACGACATCGAAACCACGGAGGATCCACCAGTTGATCACGCCAACGTTCACCTGCTGCTCTGAGACGGCGGCCATACCGGCGCCCGTGATGAGCTTCCCATCCCTGATGGCAGCCACGGCGGCCCGCTCCAGCAGCTCGACGTCCGGGGGAGGAAGGACGCCCGTAGCCGTTGCCTCGCGCAGCCGCAGTCTGTTCGCCGTGTCAGCCATCTGATGCAGGTGCTCGAAAACCGGCGCGGTGAGCGCCACGATCGAGGACGCGGCATCCTCTAGCGCACGTCGCCGGGCGAGGGGTCCCAGCGGGCCAGTCATGAGATCTCCCACCCGTGCCCACGAAGCGTTGCGGCTCGGGCAGCGACAACGTCGACGGCTTGCGCCGCACATCGTCCCGCCTCGTCGACCCGGGCCTCGCGGACCGCAAGCGTCAGGGTCCGGAGCAGCGACGACACGCTCTTGCGGGTGGTCTCGTGTGCGTAGACGAGTGTCAGCACGGATGCATACTCCACCTGCAAGCGTATGGAGGCCCGGCTCAGACGGGCCGACTGCGATGCGGCGGCCAGCTCGATGTAGTACCTGCTGTCAGCGCGCCGGGCGTCGACCGCGTCAGATGCATTCTCGAGATTCTCGACGCCGCGATCGAGGAGTGTGAAATCTCGCTCCGACGCTCGTCGGGCCGCGAGGCGCGCTGATTCCGCCCCGATCGTTCGACGCCAGTCGGCCAGGTCGCGCAGGTCGACGCTGGAGAGCGACGACACCTCTTCGATGCTTGCCCGTCTCTGATCGGGGAGCGGCCCACTGACAACCGTTCCGCCGCCTCGGCCCCGACGGGTGGTGACCAATCCGGCCGCCCGCAACTCGGTCAGCGCGTCCCGCAGGGTGACCGGTGAGATGTTGAACTGCGCCGCGAGATCGGTTTCTGAAGGGAGCAGCTCGTTCTCCGCGAGGATCCCGAGGCTGATCGCTGTGCGCAGGCGCTCGGCGACCGCTCCGGCGCGCCCCTGATCCGCCAACGGGGCGAAGAGGACGCGTCGGGTGAACGTCGAGAGGAGGTCGAGGCTCCGCTCAGGTCGCGTGTTCATCGGTCCGATCCTATCGCCGCCGCGCCGCGGAGATGATCACTCAAAGAAGGTGGTGGGTAAACCAACAGAGCTGTATGTTTACGTCCAGGTCGATGCGCGCCGTGCGTCGTGAGGGCTCTGGGCAAGGGCAAGGCAGGGAGATGTTCGATGGCCGCACAGGTCGATTACTCGTCGTCGTCGCTGGGGGATGATCATCTCGAACGGCTCTTCGAGGACGAGTTGAGGCGACTTCGTGCGATCGAGTCGCCCGTGGAGGCGCACCTCGTGGGACACAAGGTCATCGAAGCCGGTGAGCTGATCGAACGCCTCGATCCGTGCGCGCCCGGGTCACGAGTCGGCGCGGCGCGCGAGGCAAGTGTCGAGGTGGTCGGTGATGCGGTGGCTGAGGCCAAGGCCGCGTTTAAAGGATGGAAGGCGACTCCGTACGCGGAGCGTGTCAGCCGCCTGCGCGCGGCCGCAACCGACATCGGAACGCAGGTCGGTGAGCTGGCCGCGATTGTGTCGGCCGAGACCGGCAAGACGAGGCTCGAGGCTGTCGGTGAGGCGCGGGAGGTTCTCGACATGATCGAGCACTACTGCACGCTGATGGAGGACAACAACGGCTATCGCCTGAGCTTGAAGTCGACCGAGACTGAGAAGAACTTTGACGTGCTCGTGCCGTACGGGGTCTTCGCCGTCATCTCGCCCTTCAACTTCCCGGTGGCGCTCGCCGTCGGGATGATGGTCGGCGCGCTGGTCACGGGCAACACGGTGGTCTTGAAGCCGTCCGACAAAACCCCTCGCTCCACCGCCGCCATAGGTCGGCTCATTCGCGAGCATCTCCCGGTCGGCGTCCTGAACGTTGTCCATGGAGGTGCGGGTGTCGGCGAGTCCCTCGCGGCGACAGACGTGGACGGGATCGCGTTCACCGGGTCGGCTCACGTAGGTTGGCAACTCGTCGCAACCCCCGCACCGTCCGGACTGCCTCGCCCAGTGCTCGCCGAGATGGGCGGACAGAACCCCGCGATCGTGGGCTCTTCGGCCCACCTGGACGACGCAGCCTCCGGAATCGTGCGGTCCGCCTTCGGTCTTTCAGGCCAGAAGTGCAGCGCATGTCGACGTGTTGTCGTTGTGGAAGCCGTCGCCGACGAATTGATTGATCGGATCGTCAAAGCCGCCAGGGCCCTGGTGGTCGGAGACCCTCTTGACCCGGACGTCGACCTTGGGCCCGTCATCGATGATGCCATCGCGCGTCGTACCGATGCGGCAATCGTCTTGGCTCGCGGCGAGGGGAGCCTCCTGACCGGTGGCCGGGTGGCGGGTCTCGAGGGCAACTACTTCTCACCCGTGGTCGTCACTGACCTGCCGAGGGGGCACGCACTGACCCGCGATGAGCTCTTCGCGCCATTTCTCACCATCACCCGCGTCGCGACCTTTGGCGAGGCGATCGCAGAGGCGAACGACGTCGGGTACGGGCTGTCAGCGGGGGTATACAGCTCTGACGAGAGGGAGCTCGACACCTTTATCGAGGACATCGAGGCCGGTGTGCTCTACCTGAACCGTGCCGCTGGTGCGACGACGGGCGCGTGGCCAGGCATCCAGTCTTTCTGTGGCTGGAAGCGAAGTGGGTCGGCCGGCAAGGGTGGGCTCGGATTCTGGTACCTGCCTGGATTCATGCGCGAGCAGAGCCGGACCATCGTGGTCGGGCGATAGCGGTGTCGAGCCCGGACCCCAAGGCCTATTACGAACATCCGCTCGCGCGGAGAGCCCGCGCGGTCATGCCGGCGGGAAACACGCGGACCACGCTCTTCGTGCCTCCGACGCCGCCGTACGCGGTCTCCGGTTCGGGTTCGTGGGTTGTCGACCAACTCGGTCACCACGTGATCGACTGCAACAACAACTACACCGCGCTGATCCACGGTCACGCGCATTCCGGGGTTCGGGCGGCCGTGCAAGACATCCTCGACACCGGGTCTGCGTTCGGGCTCCCGACGTCCTCCGAAGTGGCTCTGGCGGAGCACCTCGCTGATCGAACTGGAATCTACCGATGGCGCTTCTCGAACTCTGGCACCGAAGCCGTCATGACAGCAATCCGCGGCGCTCGGGCCTACACCGGTCGCGATCTGATTCTTCGATTCGACGGCAGCTATCACGGAACGTCTGACGGCGTGGTGGACCCGCGAGCACCTGGCATCCCTGTATCAGTGGCTGCCGCAAGCGTGGTTGTCGCCCAGGGCGACGAGGCCGAATTCGATGCGGCTATGACGCGCCACGGAGAGCGGATCGCCGCGGTCATCATCGATCTGATGCCCAACCGTGCCGGTCTCGCGCCCGCCGACCACGAGTTCGTGGAGCACGTGCGTGCGGAGACGCGCGCCCGCGGTGTGCTGCTGATCGTTGACGAGGTCATCACCTTCCGTCTTGGGCTGGCCGGACTGCACAGGCAGTACGCCATCGATCCAGATCTCGTGACCCTCGGCAAGATCATCGGCGGAGGATTTCCGGTCGGAGCGGTCGGCGGCCGGGAAGACGTGATGAGGGTGTTCGATCCCGTCGCGGACTGCCGCGTCGGCTGGGGAGGAACGTTCAGCGCTAATCCGGTATCGATGACGGCTGGTCTCGTTGCGCTCGAGGACTTCGATGGTGATGGCATCGAGCGCCTCAACGGTCGTGGAGCGGATCTGCGAGGCCTGCTGACCGACTCTGGAGTCACGGTCAGCGGCCACGGGTCGCTCTCCCAGATTCGCGAGGCGGTCGACTTCAAGGTGCTCTGGTGGGAGCTGTACCGAGCTGGAGTGCTTGCCGGCACCAATGGTTTGCTGGCGTTGTCGACGCCCATGTCCGACAAGGATGTCCGCACCATTGCCGATGCCGTCGCGTATGCAGTGTCGGTGACGAAGAGCAAGCAATCCGCGTCATGACCGCGCACACGCCCGATCACCCCATCCCCATCCTTCGGCTCGAAGGGGTGTGCAAGGCGTTCAACGGCCACGTCGCCGTCGACGACGTCTTTCTTGAGGTCGAGATGGGTCAAGTCGTGGCCATCATCGGGTCGAGCGGTTCCGGCAAGAGCACGCTTCTCCGATGCATAAATCTTCTTGACGTTCCCGACAGCGGCCGCATCACTGTGGACGGGCAGCCGACCCACGTGCAGGGCGGTGTGAGCACCAGGGAGCTCATGCGGCTTCGCCGCAAGGTGGGAATGGTCTTCCAGTCATTCAACCTCTTTCCTCACCTGACCGTGCTTCGCAACATCTCCTTCCCGCAGGAGCGAGTTCTGGGACGAAGCCGCGTTGCGGCCGACGCTCGCTCGATGGCGCTGCTGGAGCGGGTCGGGCTGACCGCCAAGGCAGATTCCCATCCGCCCCGATGCTCGGGTGGGCAGCAGCAGCGTGTGGCGATCGCGCGTGCCCTGGCGCTCGATCCGAAGATCATGCTTTTTGATGAACCCACATCCGCGCTCGACCCGGAGCTAGGCCTTGAAGTCTTGGCTGTCATGCGCCAGCTTGCGGACCACGGAATGACGATGATCGTGGTGACCCACGAGATTCATTTTGCGGCTGACGTGGCCGATCGCCTGGTCGTCATGGCTGAAGGTCGGATCATCGAGCAGGGCGACCCCACGTCCGTGATCAACGAACCACAGGTGGATCGCACTCGAACCTTCCTCTCCGCGATTCGCGATCGTTGATGGAGCACGTCGGACCTATCCTCGCGGCGGCGCCCGTGACGCTGGGCGTGACGGCGGCTTGTCTCGCGGTCGGAGCGCTGCTGGGGATGGTGCTCCTGTCCGGGCGTCGCTCCCGTTCGTGGGTGGTTCGCACGCTGTCTCGCATGGTGATCGATGTGCTTCGAGGGATACCGCCGATCGTCTTTCTCTTCATCGTGTTCTTCGGCATCGGCAGCGGCGCGATTAGGCTCGCGCCCTTCGAGGCCGCACTCATCGGACTGGGACTGATCTCCGCTGCCCACCTAGCCGAGATCTACCGAGGAAGTCTGCTCGCGGTGAACCGAGGACAATTCGAGGCATCGCAGGCCCTCGGACTCGGCCGTACCACGACGTACGTACGCGTGATCGGTCCACAGGCCATGCGAGTGGCCATACCGGGAATGGTCACGTGGGCAATCAGTCTGCTGAAGGATTCCGCACTCGTGTCAACGATCGGCGTCGCCGAGATCATGTCGGTCGCCAATCAGGACGCTCGAGCCAGCGGGAGCAGCCTGACACCATTCATCGTCGCCGCACTCATCTACATAGCGCTGGGAACGCCGCTCGCTTTCTTGTCGAGATGCCTGGAACGCAGGCTCGGCGTAACCGGGGGACGTTGACATGCCGTCGTCGATCCTTAATGACTGGTCTGGATGGCTTCCGCGCCTGCTGGACGGATTATTGGTCAGTCTGCAAGTAACCGGCTTGAGCCTGGTGCTCGGTTTCAGTCTCGGAATGGTGTTCGCACTTTTATCGTCATCAAGGTTCCGGGTGGTCAGGCGGCCATCGGTGCTCCTAGTTGAGGTTGGTCGCGGAATGCCGGCTCTGGTAATGCTGCAGCTGGTGTACTTCGGGCTGCCGAGCGCAGGCATCACGCTCGACACTTTTCCTGCCACGGTCCTAGCGCTCACGCTTACGACGGCGGCCTACACGAGCGAGATCATCCGCGCCGGGCTGCGTGCCGTTCCTGCCGGCCAGCTCGAAGCCGCGGGCGCCCTGGGTCTGTCCAAGGCGGACGTGACTCGGTTCATCGTTACCCCACAAGGATTGCGTATCGCGCTTCCGACTCTGATGGGCTTCGCCATCCTGATCTTCCAGATCAGTGCGCTCGCGTTCTCGCTGGGTTTGCCCGAGCTGCTCAGCCAGGCCTACTCCATTGGCGCCGCAACCTTCCGATACTTCGACATACTCCTCTTGGCCGGCTTGTTGTATTTGGCCATTACAATCCCTGCGAGCTGGCTCGTAGGTCGACTCGAAAAGCGTCTAGCAATGCATCTGTGATGAGTCACCAAACCAATATCGCCAATCGAAGGAGAACCAATGAGGACAACTGGACTGCGATGTCTCGGCGTATTCGCCGTGGTTGCCATCGGACTTTCCGCGTGCGCTTCGGGGGGTGGCAGCGGCGCGAAGGTCGATGCCTCATGCAAGCCGGCTCATAAGATCTCGACCGTGCAGGAGGGCGTCTTGACGGTGGCTTTGACAAACACGCCACCGTATTCGCTCCAGAGCGGCAACAAGATCGCGGGCATCGATAGTGAGATCGTAAATGACCTGGCTAAGCAGGAATGCCTCTCGATTGAGTTCGCTCCTTACACGTACGCAACAGCCGTCCCAGCAGTCAAGACCGGTCGCGCAGACGTTGCCATCGGTGGCTTTGATCGCACGGCAGAGCGCGCGAAGCAGGTCACGCTCAGTGATCCGGCTTACCTGGATGAGATGACTGTGATGTCGAAGGATGGCGCGTCTACCGTTGATGAATTCTTGGGCAAGAGGATCGGTACGGTGGAGGGCTACCTTTGGGTGGACGCCCTCAAGAAGCTCAATGGTGTCGAGACCAGGGTCTATCCCGACTCGGGCAGTGTGGCCAACGACCTGAAGTCTGGCCGTATCGACATCGGAATCGACGGTTTCGGGGCCGCGACCATCTCCACGAAGGGCACCGACTTCAAGCTCGAGGTTCTCAAAAAGGACCCGCGTGTCCCCGCGACCAGCGAACCCTCGCAGACCGCGATCCTGATTGATCCGAAGGAAAGCGACTTGGCCACGACGCTGAACGGGCTTATCGTCGAGCTTCGCTCGAACGGTGGGCTGGCGAAGATCCTGGAAGCCAACGGTCTTCCCGCGTCGGCGGCAGATGTTGGCTCACCACGGCTGATCTGAGCCTGCCCGCGCCAGAGATGTGCTGGTCGGGTTTCAGATCTCGGCGCCCCGCGTTTCCCGCAGCACGAGGACGGCAACGGTGGATAACAGGGCCGCGGTGATCACCCAGAACCCGGCGGAGACGGGCAAGCCGGTCGCCGATATGAGCGAGGCGGCGATGAGAGGAGCGAAGCCGCCAAAGACAGCGGAGGCTAAATTGTAGGCCGAGCTGAGGCCGGTAACCCGGATGCGACGTGGGAACAGTTCGACCAGGACGGCTGGCATGCAGCCGAGGAACAGTGCGGCTGAGCCGGCGAGGGCCAACTGGACTAGCACGACCACCAGGAGCGAGTGGGTGGCGAGCAGCACTTGCAGGAGCGGGTAGGTAAGCACGAGGACCAGCAGGCAGCCGGCCAGCATTCCGGGCTTGCGGCCGACCCGGTCAGACAGTGCTCCGGAACTAAGTACCACGACGATCACCACGAGGCTGGCCGCGGTGTTCGACCACAGCGCCTGCCCGGCTCCGACGTGCTTGCCGCCTACGTCGACGTATCTGGTCAGGAAGCTGGGGAAGTAGGAGGTGAAGGTGTACACCGCCGCCGATTGCATGCCGACCAGAAAGAACGTGTGGATCAGCTTCAACACCAGCTGGCTGCGCTTCAATGCGACCGGTGGAACCGAGGATGGTTCCGTGTCCTCCCGCTCTTGCTGCTCGGCGAACAAGGGGGTCTCCTCCGCGCGGGCCCGGAACGGCAGAGCCACCAGCGCGAAGAGGCCGCCGATGAGGAACGGGATCCGAAATCCCCAGTCGGCCATGAAGGCGTCCCCGAACGTCGAGCTCATTCCGGCGATGAGGACGGATCCGAGCAGCGTTCCCACGAAGATCGTTGCGATATGAAAGCTGCCGAACAGCCCGCGCCTGTTCTTCGGCGCCCACTCGACCAGGAACGACGCCGCTCCGCCCCACTCGCCGCCAGCGGCAAAGCCCTGAGTTAGACGTGCTGCAACAAGCAGCAGTGGCGCGGCGAGACCGATGACGTTGTAGTCGGGGATGAAGGCGATCAGGGCGGTTGACACACCCATGAGGCTGATGGACAGGATGAGGGCTGGCTTCCGTCCCCGCCGGTCGGCGTAGCGACCGATGAGCAGGCCCCCGACCGGTCGCGCCAGGAAACCGACACCGAACGTCGCGAACGTGAGGAGGAGAGGGGCGGCGCCACCTGTGTCGTTCGACCCGGTGAAGAAGTGCTTCGCGATGATCGAGGCGAGCAGACCGAAGGCGACGAAGTCGAGCCACTCGACGACGTTGCCGAAGAGCGCTGCGACGATCGCCCGTCGCCGGAGCACGTCTAGCGAGGGAGCGCGTGTTGTTTGCGAGGTCATCTCTGCTCTCCGTTGAGTGAGGTTGGGTGCCGAGGGTCCCGCGGAACGCGTGGTCGATCGCGGTGCGCACGGCCCCTGGGTAGCTCATGACGCCGAGCTCCAGCGGGGTCGAGACCCGGCGGTGGACTGGGTCTCCGGGTCGTCACCGTGGACCGCACCCGGGCGTGGTCCACCAACCCCAGCGCGTCCTACTGGGTCCGGTTCACGCTATGTCGACCACGTGTTGGCGGTAGGCGATGTTCCATTGTTCTATAGAAACTTAGCGAGCTAGAGGCGTCAAGGACGCCAGGCACCATCATTCTATAGAAATATGCCCACCAGAATTCCGGTCCGACGTGCGTCAGCTGTCGGTGCTGGCGACCACCCGGTCGCGCAGCCGCAGCAGGTGATCGCGCATAGCAGCGGCGGCGATCTCGGGCGAGCGCCGGGTGAACGCGTCGAGAATTGCACCGTGCTCCGCGGAGCACTCCCTGGCGTCGGTGATTACGTGCTGGTCGAAGAGCTGGAAGCGCTGCAGGTAACCGCTCACGGTCGTGAAGGCCTTCTCCAGGTAGGGGTTTCCGGTGCTGGAGGCGATAAGCAGGTGGAACCCCCAGTCCGCCTTCAGATAGCCCGCATAGCCCGCGTAGTCCGGGCCCACCGGAGCCGCGGCTTGGCGCGCCGCCAGCGCGGCCAACTGGGCGCGTAGCGCATCGTCGGCTCGCCCGCACGCCAGGCGGGCGTTCTCTGGCTCGAGCAGCAGCCGCAGCTCGATGATCCTGACCTGGTCGTTCCTGCTCAGGGGAGGTGCGACGCGCCACCCCCGGTGGGCGGAGCGGTCCACGAGCCCGGTGGTCTCCAACCGGGCCAGGGCCTCCCGCACAGGTGTCGCGGACACCCCGAGCTCGGTCCCGAGGGCCTCGGTGCGCAGCGGGCTGCCGGGCGCGATGCGCTGGTCGATCAACAGGCCGACGATCTGCTCGTACACGCTGTCGACGAGGGCGGACGCACCTGGCGGTGAGGTGTTGACCTTCGGTGTTCGCCGCCGCACCATGCCAACCACTTTAGCCTCGGGCTTTCGCGCGCTCAGCGGACTGCAGGAGCGCGAGGGCCGGTGGCCGTCGACCCGAGGCGGCCGAGCTGCTGGCCAAGGTCAACCCAGGAATGCGCGAGCAGTTCGATCATCGCCGCTTCGAGTCTGAGTGAAGCCTCAGGCACGGTTCTTGACGATGCTGTATTCAGCTGTGTATTCATACTGAGAGCTGATTGAACTGGAGTGCCAGTGCCGATCGAGTCACTCATTGCCGGGAGCCTCGCCGAGCAGGCGGTGATGGCGGTGCGGGAGCTGATCCACGACGGCCAGCTGCTGCCCGGGCAGCCGATCCGGCAGGTGGCGATCGCCGACCGACTGGGCATGAGCCGGGTACCGGTCCGCGAGGCATTGCAGAACCTGCAGGCCGAGGGTTTGGTGCAGCCGTCGGTGACAGGTGGGTTCGAGGTCACCAGGCTGTCCTCGACCGAGCTGGCCCAGTTCTACCTGATGCGCCGGCTGCTGGAGACCGAGCT
>Ga0137415_10002769_pt1 | contig 17372 bp, 21 predicted proteins | sample CZODoug3_1_1_16f_FD_183082 | JGI IMG/M metagenome (GOLD analysis project Ga0137415, IMG submission 183082) | Vadose zone soil fungal communities from Angelo Coast Range Reserve, California, USA - CZODoug3_1_1_16fungal (Hybrid Assembly) | ecosystem: Environmental > Terrestrial > Soil > Vadose...
ATCCAAACCCTCCTCTCTACGCCGCGATAGGCGCCACCGCACTGGGAACTCACGCCCTGTAAGCGCCTCTTAAGGGCAGTCCTAGCGCAGGAGTCCTCCCCACCAAAAGCCAATTAGTGCTGCCGGAACAACGTCGGACCTGCACGTCCGTCCCAGAGGGACTTTACCCGAATGGCCGAAATCCCAGCGCCTGCCCGCGAGCGCCGCGTGGGTCGATTGCTCGCCACCCTGATTGTTGTCCTCATCGTCATTGGCGGCGTGGGCAGTTTCCTCATCGCCCGGGGCCGCTGGTGGATGCTGCCCGTGGCATCTGTGCATGGCGTGGAGATCGATCGACTCTTCAACACGACGCTGGTCGTCACCGGTATCGTCTTTGTCCTGACACACCTCGTGATCGCGGTGTTCGTCTGGCGGTATGCGGACCGCGGCAGCGGTCGCGCAGCCTACTGGCATGACGACCGGGCATTAGAACTCACCTACACGCTCATCCCCGCGGCGGTGATGATCACCCTGGTCGCGATGGGATCGGTGGTCTGGGCCCAGATCCACAGTTCCCCCCCGCCTGATGCGATGGTCGTGGAAGCGCGGGGCGAGCAGTTCGGCTGGTTATTCCGCTACCCGGGGAAAGACGGAGTGTTTGCCCGGATCGACCCCGCGCGCATCTCCGTGAAGGACAACCCGATGGGACTGGATCCCGCCGACCCGGTCAACAAAAGCAACATCGTAACACGCGACCTGCATCTCGTCCTATCGCGCCCGGTGCGGGTGCGGATCCGGTCGAAGGACGTGATTCACAGTTTCTACATTCCAGCATTCCGGGTGAAGCAGGACGCGGTGCCGGGAATGACGGTTGAGATTTGGTTCACGCCGACCCGTGAAGGCGACTATGAGTTGGCCTGCGCGCAGCTGTGCGGGGTGGGGCATTATATTATGCGGGGCAAAGTGAAAGTCGAGTCCCAAGACGCGTTTGACACCTGGCTCGCCCAGCAGTCGCACTAGGAGAGGGCACGATGGCCGTCGCGCACGAAACGACACACGAAGATCACAAACTTTCGTGGATCCGACGCTACATCTTCAGCCAGGATCACAAGGTCATCGGCATCCAGTACCTGCTGACGTCGCTGTTCATGGCTTTGATCGGCGGCACGCTGGCGATGCTCATTCGGATGCAGCAGGGGTGGCCGGGCACGCAGTGGGGGATTGCCAAGTTCCTCTTCCCCGGCGGCTTTACCGCAGACGGCGTGCTGAAACCGGACTTTTACTTGGCGGTCGTCACCATGCACGGGACCATCATGATCTTCTTCGTCCTGACCACGGCGCTGTCGGGGGGCTTCGGCAACTTCCTCATTCCGCTGACCATCGGCGCACGCGATATGGCCTTCCCTTTCCTCAACATGCTGTCGTACTGGCTGTACCCGCCTGCTCTCGTCATCCTGTTAGCCTCCTTCTTCGTAGCGGGTGGGGCGCCCAATGCCGGCTGGACCTCGTATCCTCCGCTAAGCGCGGTCCCTGCTGCTGCGCCCGGATCCGGGCTGGGCCAGTCCCTGTGGTTAATCAGCATCGCCATCTTGATTGTCGCGTTCTTGTTCGGGTCGCTGAATTACATCACCACGATCCTGCAGATGCGGGCGCGCGGGATGTTGATGACCCGACTGCCGCTGATCACCTGGGCGCAGTTCATCACGGCCATCCTGATGCTCCTGGCGTTCCCGGTGCTACTGGCTGCGGCAGTGATGCTCCTGTTCGACCGTCACGCCGGCACCAGTTTCTTCGTGCCCACCGGCCTGGTGGTCGGCGGACAACTGCTCACCCACCAGGGCGGAAATCCCCTGTTGTGGCAGCACCTGTTTTGGTTCCTGGGCCACCCCGAGGTCTACGTGCTCATCCTCCCCCCCATGGGCATCGTGTCGGAAATCCTGGCCACGCACGGCCGCAAGCCCATCTTCGGGTACGGGGCGATGGTCTTGTCTCTGTGCGCGATCGCGTTCCTGAGTTTTCTGGTGTGGGGACACCATATGTTTGTCAGCGGTATGAACCCCCTGGTGGGATCGGCCTTCATGGTCACGACGCTCGCGATCGCCATTCCCTCGGCGGTGAAGACCTTCAACTGGATAGCCACCTTGTGGCGGGCCCGCATCCGGTTTACCTCCGCAATGCTGTTCGCGATCGGGTTCGTCTCGTTGTTCATCACCGGCGGCCTGACCGGGATCTTCTTGGGCTCGCCAGCGGTGGACACGTACCTGCATGACACCTTCTTTGTCATCGCCCACTTCCATTTTGTGATGGCCAGCGCTGCACTGTTTGGGCTGTTCGGGGGCTTGTACCACTGGTTCCCCAAAATGTTCGGTCGGATGATGAACGAACGGCTGGGCCGCATTCACTTCTGGCTGACCTTTGTCGGGATCTACGCCACGTTCTTCCCGATGCACTTTATAGGGATTGCCGGCGAGCCGCGTCGCTACTACTCCCCGCAGATGTACGAGTTCTTGCACGGGTTGCACCCGTTGAATGTATTTGTTTCGCTCGCCGCCTTTGGTCTGGGGATAGCCCAGATCATCTTCGTCTACAACTTCTTGTACAGTCTGTTTCGCGGGCCGAAAGCCGAGAGTAACCCGTGGCACGCCAACACCCTGGAGTGGCAGACCCCCTCCCCACCCCCGCACGGGAACTGGGGCGCACAGCTTCCCACCGTGCATCGCTGGCCGTATGACTACAGTGTGCCCGGGGCGCCAGACGACTTTGTACCTCAGACCACGCCCGTGACTGCTGTCCCTGTCGCCGGCGGCGCCGGGGATGATCCGGCGGGCGACTCCTCGGAGCGTGTGTAAATGCCGCCGACGACCACACCAACCCTTGAGCTTCCCCGCACGCCCCGCGAACCGGGCCGTCCTGCCGGAGGTGGCCCGGGCGGGGGCGGTTCGGGGGATGGGAGTGCCGCCCCCTCCGTCAGTCCTGCGCGCATAGGCGTGTGGCTCCTGGTCGGCGCCATTACGATCCTGTTTGCCGCGTTTACCAGCACGTACTTAGTCCGTCGCAACGCCGGGGACTGGCCCGCGGTTTTCCTTCCACCCGTGCTCTGGCTGACCACAGCCGTTCTCCTGATCAGCAGTCTGACAATGGAAGCGGCCCGACGGGCCGCAGAGCGGGGAACGAGGGCGCCGCTGCGCCGATGGCTCGGGGTTACAACCGTGCTCGGGCTCGTGTTTTTGGGCGGGCAGCTCGTGGCATGGAGGCAACTCGCCGCATCGGGGGTGTTCATAGCGACCAACCCCCACAGTGCGTTTTTCTATCTGCTGACCGGTGCCCATGGCCTCCACCTGGTCGGGGGCATCGGCGCCTTGATTTTTGCTCTAGCCAAAGCACCAGCTGCCCCGACGCGTGCTGAGGCGCTCGCTGTCGCCGATCCGGTGGCGACATACTGGCACTTCCTGGACGGGTTGTGGCTCTACCTGTTCCTCATCCTGTATGGGATCTGAGACGATGGACGTCCCGCGCCTCGTGGGGCGACCACAACAGCGAAGAGGAAATTCTCCGATTCGTCAGAGGCACAGATGGCACACGGCGCGCTAGACCAGCAGCGGGTTCAGGGTTCAGAGTGGGGAGGCGGCACCTCGCCCTTTGCTATTGGCTGGCCCAAGCTGATGATGTGGTTGTTCTTGGTCTCCGACACCCTGACATTTGCAGGCCTGCTCGCCGGCTACGGGGTGGTGCGGATCTCGCTGGGCCGCTGGCCCGTCCAATCCCAGATCTTCAACCTCTACCTCGTCGGGGCGATGACCTTCATCCTCATCTGCAGCAGTGCGACGATGGCCGTCGCCGTGACGGCGGCCAAGCGAGGAGATCATAGACGGACAACCCGGTTTCTGCTGCTGACGGTGCTGGGCGGATTGCTTTTTCTCTCCGGCCAGGCGTATGAGTGGACACACTTCATCAGCGAGGGCGCTCGGTTGAATGGGAACCCCTGGGGGGTGCCCCCGTTCTCGGCCACATTCTTTATCACCACGGGGTTCCACGGCGGGCACGTATTCGTCGGGGTCTTGTACTTGCTTGCGACGACGCTGCGCTGGGCACGCCGGAGTATTCAGCCTGAGAGCGTCGAGATTGCAGGTCTGTACTGGCACTTCGTCGATTTGGTCTGGGTGTTCATCTTCACCCTTCTATACTTGATCTAGCACCGCGGTCATATCGGATGGCCTTTTGCACCATTATCACGGCCTGGAGTGAATCAGGGTCATGACGCATTCTGGAGAACCTGGCGCGCGCACCCAGGTAGACTCCGAGGGGTATCGGATCTACAGCGTGGTGTGGCTGTGGCTGCTCATCCTCACACTGCTCGAACTGGGGGCTGTGCTAGTTCACGTCCCCCGGGGTCTACTGGTCTTCTTGCTATTGACCATGGCGCTGATGAAGGCGGCGCTGATTATTGCCTACTTCATGCACCTTCGCTACGAGAGGCTGAGCCTCGTGTACGCGGTTGTCACGCCGATGTTCTTCCTCGCCATCGTCATCTTCGCGTTCATGGGACCCGATGCGCTCAGCGTCATGCACTTGCGCTGAGCGCCCCACGCGATCCGCTCCACCGCCACTGACCCTTGGCCCGACGAATGGGCGGCGGTCAGTCTTGAGGCTCGGTGCTCGACTCGTTAGCGACCCGCGAGCGCTTTCTTCGCCTTCACCATATCATTGACTCCGAACACTGCCCGCGTCTCGGTGGCAAGATAGAGAAGGTCGACGTTGACGCCGGCAGCGGCGAGTTTGCGGGCCATCTTCCCCAGCGCTCCGGGACGGTCGGCGATCTTCTTGACGAGAACTTCCCGCTCCCCTTGAACCCAGACGCCCGCCCCCTGTAGAGCCCTCTTCGCAGCATCGACGGCCTTATCGTCGACTACGAGGTGAATCGTCCCCTTGCCCGCTGCCGTAATAGCGCAAGCACCAAGAAGATTCACTTTGGCCGTCCCCAAAGTCTCCCCCAGCATTGCCAATTGCCCCGGGCGGTCTTCCAGACTGACCATGAGATCTTTCGGCATCCGCAATCCCTCCTTAGGATGAATGATGAACTAGGCGGTCGCCCCGTCGCAGACGCGACGCCCTTTTGACCGTGGAACTTTGGCGAAATCAGTTGTGATATCCGCGGTGTTCGACGCTAAGGGCTGGCTCCCTCTTCGGATAGGACGATTGGATGATCCACGCGCACTCACACCGAGGAAATCGGCGAGCAGAAACAAAGGCGCTTGCCTCTTATTTGGCCTTACCCAGCGGGTGACGCCATCGAAGTCCTGGAAACCTACTGTAGTCTCGATCCGAACTGATCCATTCGCTCCCCGACTCGATCGCGAGTGCGGCGAAATACGCGTCCGCGACGAGGTTGCCTTTGACGCCGGTTGCCCCGCAAAGACCGGCGAAAATCTCCCAGTGCCTGGCTCCCGGGGAGATCAGAACGCAGTTTGGTCGATCGCGCAGGGTGTGCGCGAACGCGAGGGCCACCTCCATCGGGCTCGGTATTCTGAACACGCGAGGATGGGTGACCACGCGGAGAAACCCGCTCAGAACGAGATCGGATAGCCCAAACGGAGCCTCCGACCGAACGGCTTCCTGAAGCCACTCTAAGTAAGCCGCGTGATCGGGAGCATCCTCACGATGGGCGTAGACGAGCACGTTGACGTCGAGGAGGATCACCGGGTCTCGTCCATGAGGCTGAGCAAGGCCGCGGTGTCGTCGAGGTCAATCCCTGGCTGAAGGCCATCTCCTCGGAACGTCGGGATCTTTGCCGGCGAACCCTTTTTCGATCGTTTCGCGTCGGCGAGGGTCTGGCGCAACGCGTCTTCAATCACCCTCGTCAGCGTGCGCCTGCTTCGCGCTGCCAACTGCTTGGCCTCGGCCAACAACTGTTTATCCAGACGTATTGTGGTCCGCATTGCATCTAAGCATACGGCTATAGCGTCAATATGTCAATATTGCGTAATCCTGTCATCGTTTCACCCCCATCATCTGCCTCCTTTATGTCAGCTAAGTCAGGGGGCTTGCCTTCCGCCTACCCCCTTCTGGTTTGTGGCTTCCCTGCAGAGCCGCGGCGCCATGGTGACCAACGCAATCATTGCTGGAAGGTTCTCACGAGGATCCGCCCGGCCCGTAAGCACTGTACTGCTCATCGCATGCATCATCATTCCATCCTAGGCAAATCCGGAGCGCCGCCCCATTGTAGCAGTCCGGCCCCGACCACATCGGGGAGTTTCTGCACGCTGGAGCAGGCCATGTCCCGATTGGCGTCGGCAGTGTAATTGAGGATGATGGGTGTGGGCGGGAGCATTCATGCCTGTCCGTGATGCAGAGATCTACCCAGACCCCCCTGAGGGACACCGAGAACGCTCCGTATAAGGAGCGGCTCAAGAGGATGGTGAGAACTGTGCTACGGGGAGTCGGAGTCGTCGTCACATGCATTGCGCTCATCGGACTACCGGTGGCTGCCCAAAGTGGCGCCGCGGTGGTCGCCGGGCAGTCAGCGGGCGGTATTCGCGTCGGAGGAGATATCCATGACGCAATGGGACTGCTTGGATCTGTCGTCAACCAATCCGACCGAGAGAAGTACACGCTGTATGACTGGCCGTTCAAACCGTTCCTCGTCATTGCTGAGAAGGATACGGGGAAGGTCGTGCTCGTGTTGATCCAACTCAGCGAACAATACAAAACCGACAAAGGCGGGATCACCGGCGGGAGCGACCGGACCATCGTCGAGGACAGCTATGGCAAGGAGTTCGCGACCGATGAGGGGCGGACCCTTACGATGATCTATGATCCCTTGGGCATTGCGTTTGACATTGGGAAATCCGGCGTACTGTCAGGGAAAGTCATGTCGATCATCGTGTTCGTTCCTGGCGAGTGGAAGTCGATTACGGCAAGCCTCTAGTGAGGTAATCGCAAATCAGGGGATCGGCCCCCTCGCGCTCTCCGACAGGATTTGCGGAGTGCTACTGGCTCAGGACGGCGGAGGGGGTGGGATTCGAAACCACGGCCCCCGGTCTACCGTCTAGTTTCGCCTAGCTCTGCTTGACGCCATTGACAAGGGATTTCACCCCTTCTTTCTAACGCTCGTTCCCCCGTCTGGTGCTGCGTAGTTGCGTCTTCGATGGGCACAATTTGGTCACAGTCCCCTGGCCAGAGCAGATCCTCAATCCACTCCATCGGTGTCGGGGTAATCGCGTTGAAGAGGTGGCCGTAGCGGTCGAGCGTGAATCCTGCGCTCGCGTGTCCGGCCTGCTGTGAGACGTACTTCGGTGACTTCCCAATGAGAATCAGGAAGGAAACGTATTGGTACCGGAGATCGTGCCAGCGTATCGGTTGATGAATCCCCGCCCGTACCTGTGCCTTGTGCCACTGGCGTTTGATCCACCTGCCGTCGCCCATCGGCTTGACCCCATCCGGCGAGAAGATCAGGCCCTCGGACCAGGGAACCGTCTGCACAATGCGCCGCACTAGCGGGCTCATGTCCACGTCGCGGACGCTACATGCAGCCCGATCCGACCCGACCGGAAGTCGTGCTATCTGCTGATCTGCTTGCGAGTGAAGGCTACGGCGAGATCATCGGAGGGGGGCAGCGGATCACTTGGCGGGTCGCTCAGGTTGCAGATGTCTTCTTACTCTTCTAGCATCTTCCCTACTCCAGGATGCAATAGCTTCCCGAGTTGCGGAACGGTGGGATCTAACTCAATTACCTCCCCCGTTTTCCCTAAAGGGTCTTGGGGCACTCGGTAGACCACGCGCAAGAGGCTGGAGAGAATTCCGCTGGGGAAAAATTGGCGCTGGGGCCGTCCTGGGCCATCTGTTGCGGTTCGTTAGAAACTCGTTAGATGGACCGGCCCCCGATGAGAGGGCCGGTCCACGAAACCCACATCAATCCTGGAGCCGCCGAGGGGAGTCGAACCCCTAACCTCCTGATTACAAATCAGGCGCTCTGCCAGTTGAGCTACAGCGGCCCGCTGGGGGGATTATACACCGAGACGCTGATCCGAAGTCTGGAAAGACCCTTGGTGAGAGCTGTTGGTGAAAGATGGTTGCCCCTTGCGGGGAGAGACAGCAAAAAAAGAAGGGGGATCAGGCCGTGCTTCTCCTGATCCCCCGTGAATCTCGCGAACTAGTAGAAGCTCTTCTGAGCGATGCGGACCTCCAACAGATCCTCATTCGCCTTCAAGCCCGCGTACAGCCATACGAAAGGAAACAGCGTCCCGCCGCTGAGGAACACGAGCACGGAGAGTATCGAGGCGTGAACCCACAGCCCGCGGACCAGATACCAGAACGGTCCGAGGGCAAGCGCCCACCAGTTGAAGCTCAATCTCGGCGGGAGAGGCTGGTGGTACAAGGTCGCCATGGGGTCTTCCTTGCGTGATGGGCCGATCTGAACTTCCAGGACCCTCCGCACTCCAAGGCGAATCGCCCCAATCGCTCCTGCTATTACCCGCCACAGCCTCGCCATCGGTCTAACTACTCCTCTTCTTCCGCTTCCTCTGCGGGTTCCTCGTCTTCGGCCCGAGCCCTGGCGGGACGCTCCTCAGGCGCCAGCCGACTGGGATGGAGGTCAACAGCTGTCGTCTCCTCGATCCGCAGGCAGATTGCGCAGGTGCCTACCAGGAGGTCGTGGGGGCAACGCCCTGTTGCGCCCCGTGCACGCGCGCGCCGATGGGAGGTGCGCGTGGCCCTGACTGCCGTACGTGCCGTTGCTGTTCGTGCCAACGTACTTCACCACCTTGGTCGTGATCTGGTCCCACCCCATACCCCAAACGTCTGTTCGTGGGACCGGGGCGCCTCGTGGCGCCTCTTGCATTGTCTTATTTTACTGATCTTCGTCGCTTGTGCAACCCCCCATCAGAGTTAACATACCCTTACCAATCCACCGCAGGACTCGGCGACAACCCGGCCATTAACGACCAAAAACCGGACCACGAGTCGGTCTCCCTCTCAGGGATCCCCCGAATGCGGCAAGCGGTGGGGATCAGTGCGCGGTCCAGCCGCCATCAATTGACAAGGCGGCGCCCGTCACCATGGCCGCGGCATCGGAGCAAAGGTAGACTGCCATCCCCGCGATTTCGTCTGGCTCGAGCAGACGCTTAATCGCGTGGGGCTCGAGCATAATGCGCCCCACCACCTCGGACTCTGGAATGCTGTGCACTCGAGCCTGATCGGTAATCTGCTTTTCTACAAGCGGGGTGCGCACATACCCCGGGCAGATGGCGTTCACGGTAATCCCGGCATCCGCCACCTCCCACGCTGCCACCTTGGTAAATCCCACGATCCCGTGCTTGGCAGCGACATAGGCGGACTTGAACGGGGAGGCGACGAGTCCGTGTGCGGAGGCGATGTTCACAACCCGGCCCCACTTGTTGGCTCGCATGGGGGGCAGCGCGTATTTCGTGCACAGAAAGGTGCCGGTGAGCATCACGCCGATCAGCAGGTTCCAGCGATCTTCGGGGTAATCGACGATCGGCGCGACGTATTGCACGCCCGCGTTGTTGACCAGGATATCGAGTCGACCCAGCGTCTTGACCGTTTCCTCGACCATCGCGCGGACGGGGCCGCTTTGCGATACGTCCGTCCGAACGAAGTGCCCGCGGACCCCCGCCGCCCCCACCTCACCGAGCACCCGGCGTCCAGCTGTTTCGTCCATATCAGCAATACACACCGCCGCCCCTTCTCGGGCGAGCGCAAGGGCGATGGCCCGGCCGATGCCCGAGCCCGCGCCTGTAACCACAGCAACTTTGCCCTTCAAAGACATCCCGTCTCCCCCTCCCGCTGAATCACCCGATCTATTCTCTCTGCATACGATTAGTGGGTTTCGACACATCGGCCGTGGCACCTGATGGCCCGATGCTACCTCCGCGGCAGGGGGGGCACGATCAGGTGGCCAATCGATAGGTGCAGCCACCGATGCCCGTCCTCCAAACGCAGGGACTTGCGAAAGACTTCCGGGGATTCCGGGCCCTGGCGGGGGTAGATCTGCGCGTGGAGGCCGGTGTTATCCACGCGATCATTGGCCCCAACGGCGCGGGTAAGACCACGTTGTTCAACCTCCTGAGCGGCCTGCTGCGCCCGACGGAAGGCCACATCCTGTTTGAGAATCGGGAGATCACTGGCTGGCCTGCGCACGCGATCGTGCACCTGGGCCTCGCGCGATCGTTTCAAATCACCAGCATCTTCCCCCACCTCAGTCTGTTGGACAATATCCGGCTCGCCCGCCAGTCTGGGACGCCGTTGGGCTACTACTTTTGGCTTCCCGAGGCCGCACTGCATCGGTTCGACCAGGACGCCCGAACGATTCTCGAGTCCGTGGGACTCGCGGAAGCGGCGATGAAGCCTGCGCATGAGCTATCCTACGGCCAAAAGCGGGCGCTGGAGATTGCGCTCACGCTTGCCTTGCAGCCGCGGATGCTTCTGCTGGATGAACCAACGGCGGGGCTGGGGGTCGAAGACATCTCACGTGTGGTGGCGCTCATCCGGCAGGTGGCCCGCACGCGCACGGTGGTGTTGGTGGAACACAACATGGGCGTGGTCGCGGCCCTGTCCGACCGCATCACGGTGCTCCAACGGGGACGGGTGCTGGCCGAGGGCACCTACCACACCCTGCGTAAAGACCCTGCGGTCATCGAGGCGTATCTGGGCGGCGCCAGCTAATGCTCCAAGTGGAAGGCCTGCAGGCGTGGTATGGCGAAAGCGAGGTCCTCCACGGAGTGGACCTCGAGATTCACGATGGCCAGATCGTCACGTTGATCGGCCGCAACGGAGCGGGGAAAACCACCACCATCCGCTCCATCATGGGGATCCACCGCCAAAAGCGGGGGCGGATGACCCTGGACGGCGTGGACATCGCCTCCCTCCCGCCTCAGCGAATTGCCCGACTCGGCGTCGGCTATGTCCAGGACGACCGCGGCATCTACAGCAGCCTCACGGTACACGAAAACCTCGTGCTCCCTCCGGTCGTCTCCCCCGACGGCTGGGACCTGGACAAGATCTACGACGCGTTCCCTCCGCTTAGGGCGCGGGCGCGCCAGCCCGGGACCAAACTCTCCGGGGGGGAGCAGCAAATGCTGGCGATCGCGCGCGTCCTGCGCATGGGCGCGAAGCTGCTGCTCCTGGATGAACCAACCGAAGGGCTGGCGCCGATCCTGGTGCGGCGGGTCGGAGAGATCCTCCAGGAGATCAAGGCGCACCACTTGACCGTCTTGCTGGTTGAGCAAAATTTACGGTTTGCGGTGACCGTCGCGGATCACCACTACCTGATCGTGAACGGCCGGACGGTCGAAAGCCTGTCCAACGAGGAGGTGGAGCGTCGCGAACAAGAGTTGTTGGAGTACCTTGGCGTGTAGAAACTGAGGATCGCTCTTATGCGGGAGGGATAGCAAATGAAACGATGGGGTGTACTGGTAGGCGCAACCGTACTGACGTTGGCCTTCGTCGCGCCTGCCCCAAGTCAGGGCCCAGTCCGGCTCACGAGTGGAAAGATCGTGATCGCTGTCCTCAATGACCAGTCAGGCGTCTACAAAGACCTGTCGGGTCCCACTTCCGTCGAGGCTGTCCGCATGGCCGTGGCGGACTTCGAGCAGCAGTTCGGGAAGTTCCCGGGTCCGGTGGAGATCATCAGCGCCGACCACCAGAACAAACCGGACCTCGCCAATGTGAAGGCCCGCGAGTTCTATGAGCGGTATGGGGCCAACATCATCCTGGATGTGCCGACCTCCTCGGCGGCGCTAGCGGTGGCAGAGGCGGCGAAGGAACTCAAACGGCTGTACATCAATATCACCGCCGCCACCACCCAGCTCACCAACGACAACTGTAACAAGTACACCTTCCACTACGCGTACGACACTTACATGCTGGCCAACGGCACCGCAACCGAAGTGACGAAGAAGATCGGGAAGAACTGGTACATCGTCTATCCTAACTACGCGTTTGGCCAGGACATGGAACGCTCGTTTCGGGCGGCGATCGAACGCAGCGGAGGAAAGGTGTTGCTCTCGGATGGCACTCCCTTTCCCAACGATGACTTCTCGACGTATCTGATCAAGGCGCGCACGCTGCGACCGACCATGCATGTGCTGGGGGTCATGCAGGCCGGGGGCGATCTGGTTAACTTCGTCAAGCAGTACAACGAATTCGGGCTGCGCAGCAAGGGAGTGAATTTGGCGATCGGATTGTTGTTCTTAAGTGATGTGCATGCCCTGGGGGTGCAGGCCTTTGAGGGCACCCTATACACGACGCCCTGGGAGTGGGTGCTGGACAAGCAATCACGCGAGTGGGCGGACCGGTTCCTCGCACGCACCAAAGTGCGCCCCACATTTGCCCATGCCGGTAACTACTCGGCCACCTGGCAGTACCTGTCCGCGGTGCGTCGGGCGGGGACCGATCAGCCGGACGCGGTCGTCGCGGCGCTGGAGGGGTTCCGATTCTCCGACTTCTTCGCCCGCAACGCCGAGATCCGTCGGCAAGACCATCGCGTCATCCACGACGCGTACCTGGCCCGCGTCAAAGCCGCGGGCGAAGTCAAGGAGCCGTGGGACTACGTGGAGATCCTCAGCACGATCCCGGCGGGCGAGGCATTCCAGCCGCTGAGCGCGTCGAAGTGCAAGATGTAACGAGATAGCGGGCGCGCGGGGGCGGCACTCGGCCTGCCGTCCCTGCCGCCTCTGCCATGGAAAGTCTCCTCCTGCAAGTCTTCAATGGTCTCATCAATGGCGCGTTTTTTGCCCTGCTCAGCCTAGGACTGGCCGTAATCTTTGGCATGCTCCGCGTTGTGAACTTCATGCATGGTGCCCTGTACATGCTGGGGGCGTTTGCTACCTACCTGCTAGGCACCAGTGCGGGAGTCTCGTTTTGGTGGGCGCTGTTGCTCGCCCCCCTGGCCGTCGCGGGGCTCGGGATTGTCCTAGAGCGCCTGTTCTTGCGGCGTCTGTACGACGTGGATCCTCTCTATAACCTCCTGCTCACCTTCGGCCTCACCCTTGTGCTCCAAGACACCATGCGCCTGCGTTTCGGGATCCAAGGCGTCCCGTATGGCGCGCCGCCCCTCTTGAAGGGTGCCGTCGTCTGGGGGAATCTGCTCTTCCCCACCTATAGGCTGTTCGTCTTAGGCTTCTCGGTGATGATCTGTCTCCTCACGTGGTGGGTCATCGAGCGAACGCGTGTGGGCATGATCATTCGCGCGGCGACCGAAAACCCTGGATTGACCCGCGCGCTAGGTATTGATGTCGACCGGTGGGTGCCCCCGGTCTTCGGATTTGGCGTGGCCCTCGCGGCGCTGGCCGGCGTGCTCGCCGCCCCAATGCGGAACGTGTCCCCGTTGATGGGGGCCGATCTGATCGTCACCACGTTTGCCATCGTGGTGATTGGAGGGCTGGGATCCATCCTGGGATCCGTGATCACCGGTTTTCTCGTGGGGGTGATCGTCGCCCTGGGCGCCGTGTACTATCCGCCGGTCTCGAACACCCTGGTCTTTGTCTTGATGGCAATCATCCTACTGCTCCGTCCGGCCGGATTGTTTGGGAGTCTGGAATGACCGCCCGGCGCATTGGTTGGGTGGCGTTGGGAGGTCTGGTGCTTCTGCTGCCCCGCCTCGTCTATGAAGGACTCGCCCTCGACATCCTCACCTGGGCGCTGTTTGCCACTTCTGTCGACATCTTGTTGGGGCATACCGGGTTGCTGTCCTTCGGACATGCGGCCTTCTTCGGCGCCGGCGCGTATGCCTCGGGTCTGTTGGCGTTGCGGGGCGGCGTGCCCTATCCCGTCAATGCGGTGGCCGGGGCGCTGGTCGCCGGAGCGCTCTCCGTGCCCCTCCTCTACCTCGCCGTACGGCGGCGAGGGATCTACTTCGCGATGATCACGCTCGCCTTTGCGCAAATGATCTACTACATCATCAATGAGTGGCGCAGTCTGACGGGGGGAGAGAACGGGGTGCAGGGCGTGCCCCGCGTCCTAGTGGGAGGACTCGACCTCAGCAACCTCACCCTCTTTTATTATGTGACCGTCCCGCTCGTGGTGCTGGGAATATGGATGTGCTGGAGGATCGTCCACTCGCCGTTCGGGCGGGTGTTGATGGCCATTCGAGAAAATGAAGTGCGCGCCCGAAGCCTTGGCTATCCGGTGGACCGATACAAATTGCTGTCGGCGGTGCTGTCTTGCACACTGTCCGGATTTGCCGGCGGCATGTACGTCATCGCCCATCGATTCGTGGCTTTGGAAACCGTCCACTGGATCACGTCGGGGACCGTGGTGATGATGGTCCTCCTCGGGGGGATGGAAACCACGCTGGGCCCGGCGGTGGGGGCCGCCCTTGTCCTCTTCCTGCGAGACATTCTCTCCACGTGGACCGATGCGTGGGGCGTCGCGACCGGAGCCATCTTCGTCGCGGTCATCCTGGTGTTCCGCCAAGGCATTGTGGGAACCCTACAACGGCTGATGCAATCGCGGCTCCACCCGGCCCCACAGAGCGCGCCGCGTCGTCCAGATGAGGCCACGCCTGTCTCGCGCTAGCACTGCGGTTTTGCAGGGCAAGACCGGAACAAATCGGTTCGCCTGCTGCGTTGGAGAAGCCGAGTGCTATAATCGGGCCAACAGCACATCGATGAAAGATCAATACGGGCGCCCCCTCACTGATCTGCGCATCTCCCTGACCGACCGCTGTAACCTGCGGTGCGTCTACTGCATGCCGGCCGAGGGGATCGACTTTCGCCCTCCAGAAGACCTCGTCCAAGACGACGAGCTCGTGTTGCTGGTGAGCATCGCCGCTGACCTCGGCGTGCGTCGTCTCCGACTCACCGGAGGCGAGCCGACAGTGCGCCCTCGCGTCGTCGACCTGGTCCGCCAGCTCGCCGCGATCCCCGGCATCGAGGACATGGCGATGACCACCAACGGCGTGCTGCTGAAAGAGCTCGCAGCGCCCATGGCATCGGCCGGGCTGCGCCGCGTGAATATCAGTTTGGATACGCTCGACCCACAGAAATTCTCCCGGATTACCCGTGGGGGCCACGTTGAGAAAGTCCTCGCCGGCCTCGCGGCCGCCGAGGCGGTCGGACTCATCCCGATTAAGCTCAACAGCGTGGTGGTCCGCGGCTTCAACGAAGATGACGTGGTGCCGCTGGCCGCGCTGACGCTCGAGCACCCTTGGGAGATCCGGTTCATCGAGATGATGCCGTTCAGCAGCGTCGGCGATTTTGCGGAGGCCGCGGTGGTGAAGTCAGAAGAAACCATGGCGGCGATCGAAGGCGCCTTGGGGGCTCTCGAACCCGTGGATCTCTCGGGCAGTGATCCCGCCCGCACGTACCGGCTGCCGCGGGCATCCGGGACGCTGGGGTTCATTAGCCCAGTCAGCCAGCCGTTCTGCGCGAAATGCGGACGGCTGCGTCTCACTGCCGATGGCCGCCTACGCTTGTGTCTGTTGCGCGATGACGAAGTCGATCTGCTCACCCCGCTCCGCGCGGGGGCAACTTACGCGGTCCTTACGGAGATCTTCAGAGCCGGAGCCTTCCGCCGCCCGTTCGGCCACGCCTTAGCCGAAAAAATGTTCCCTCAGGCTCGGGCGATGATTCAGATCGGGGGTTAAACGGACCGCCCCGGTCCTGCTGGCCGGGTCGCGCCGTTGGTCGTAGCCAAGTAGAGCCACACCGTGCTCGGACGTCCGGGGGAAATTGCGTCCTGGGTAGCCACGACCTCGACAGCCCTCCCACCTGCCCCCAGCGCTGCCGACAGTGATGACGAGAGCGATGCGGACCAGTACGCTAGCACTCCGCCGGGGCGCAGGGCCGCAAGGAAGCGCGCCACCGCCTCCCGCGTGTACAAGTGAGCGTTTGTGTCGCGGATCAGCCAGTCAGGCCCGTTGTCCGTGTCGAGCAAGATAGCGTCGTAGGTCCCCGCTGCCAGGCGGAGATGGGCGAGATCAACCTGGACCAACACAGTGCGCGGATCGTCCAGTGGCTGCCCGCACAGGGTGGCAAAATGCTCGCGGTGCCAGCCGACGACGGTGGGCTCGATCTCCACGACCTCCAGGGCCGCTACCCGCTTATCCTCCAGCACCGCCTGAGCTGTGAACCCGATGCCCAGCCCGCCCACGAGGACCCGTAGCCCCTCCCCTCGCACGCGAGCCAGCGCGACCGTGGCCAGGCTCCTGTCGGAGGCTCGGTTGTAGGAGGCCATCAGAAACACGCCATTGCAGATGATCTCGTAATGGCTGTCCCGGCGCTGCAGCTGCCACTCGCCGGTGAGGGTCCGGACGCGGGCCAGGATCAGGCGGCCTGAGGGCACAGTGGCAGGCGAAGGCGTCTGGCCGGACTCAGTCATCTTCGGGGTCTAGAAGCTCCTCTTCGTCGGGGGTGAACTTCGCTCCGCACCGCGGGCAGACCACACCATCATCCGTCGCGGGGGCCAGCTGTAAGAAGACCAAACGGCAGGTGGGACACAAAATCCGAAGCACCAGGTCACTCCAAACAAAAGGGGGATGAGGTTACGCCTCATCCCCCGACACCGGCTCAGCGTACTTAATGCCTACCCTTCTTCACCTTCCAGGTTCCGTTCCAGCTTACGCTTGACGCGCTGGAGGGCGTTGTCGATGGATTTGACGTGGCGGTTCAGTTCGTTGGCCATCTCCTGGTAGGACTTGCCTTCCAGGTAGGCCGTGAGCACTTTACACTCCAGTTCGCTGAGATTCTTGCGGATGCGCTCCCGCATGGTAGCGGACGCTTCCTGGTTAATGACAAGTTCCTCAGGGTCGCTGACCTTGATGCTACTGATCACGTCCAGCAGCGTGCGGTCCGAGTCCTCGTCATAGATCGGCTTGTTCAACGAGATGTAGGAATTGAGCGGGATGTGCTTCTGGCGTGTAGCAGTTTTGATCGCGGTGATGATCTGACGGGTGATGCACAGCTCGGCGAATGCGCGGAATGAGGAGAGCTTATCGGCCCGGAAATCGCGTATCGCTTTGTAGAGGCCAATCATGCCCTCCTGGATGATATCCTCGCGATCGGCCCCGATCAGGAAGTACGCTTTGGCTTTGACTCGGACGAAATTGCGGTACTTATTGATGAGGTATTCACTTGCGTGGTCGTCGCCGGATTTTGCTGAGGCGACGAGGTCTTCATCACCCATTTCGGCATAGGTCGGTGCTTCCCGCCGCGCCAGCGCCACTCTGTTTGCCTCCACCGTGATGATTCGAGGCTCATTATACGAACCGGTCCACACCACGTCAAGGAAAAGGTGCGCGCCCGGAGTGTGGAGCGCGACCTCACCGTGAGGTATCGACCGTCGACTGCGTGTGCAGTTGTCGCACGACTTCGTACAACAAGATGCCGCCGGCAACGGAGACGTTGAGCGAGCCGAGACGGCCGTGCATCGGGAGACGC
>Ga0137415_10002770_pt1 | contig 17365 bp, 17 predicted proteins | sample CZODoug3_1_1_16f_FD_183082 | JGI IMG/M metagenome (GOLD analysis project Ga0137415, IMG submission 183082) | Vadose zone soil fungal communities from Angelo Coast Range Reserve, California, USA - CZODoug3_1_1_16fungal (Hybrid Assembly) | ecosystem: Environmental > Terrestrial > Soil > Vadose...
GTTGGCGCTGTTTGCGAAGACGAGGGTGTTTTGCAGAATGGTGCCATTCCCGATGTCAAATCCCCCGCCGCTTGCGTTGCAGGCGGTGTATGCGCCCGTCTCCGTGGCCGTCACGTTATTTGAACTGACGACGCAGCCATCGATGGTAGCGCCGGGGCTGGCATAGATTCCGCCACCGGATGGATAATAAAGCCCGCTCGCCGAGTTCCCGGTCAGGTGGCATTTCGTCAGCGTACCACCATTGAGGTTGACGCCGCCGCCGTTTGCGTAATTGGCCGTGCAGTGGTTACTGGAGATGGTCGAGTTTGCGATCGCGCCATTCACGGAGTAGATGCCGCCGCCCGAGGCGAAGTTGGAGTACTGATTGGTGACGACGGAGTTGGCGGTGTTGTCGTGGACGTTGCAGAAGCGCACGTTGCCGTTGTTTACGTAAATGCCACCGCCTTGGCCGTCGCCATTATCATTGCCCGTGGCGATATTATTGACGACGGTGGAATTCTCGATGGTCCCGTTGCTGCAATAAATGCCGCCGCCCGTGCGTGCGCGTCCGTTTTGCACGGTGAAGCCGTTCATAATCGCGCCGGCGTCGGTAATGGAAACGCATCGCACGCTTTGCTGGCCATCCAGAATGGTCGCGCTCGCGCCGTTGACGCTGCTGAGCACGATGGCGCTGGAAATCGTAATGGGATTATTCAGGGCATACGTGCCGTCGTTCACGATCACACTGTCGCCCGCGCTTGCGGCGTCGATCGCGGACTGGATGGTCTGCTTGGCCGCGGGCCAGCTTGTTCCTGAGTTCGCATCACTTCCCGCGGGACTCACATAGAAGATCGAAGCAAGAGAAGACGTTGTCCATCCCAGGCAAATGAGAAAGAGAAGCGGAGCGGTGTTTTTGATGTTCATAGTCAGGGTTATTTGCGGGCTGCATCGGGTGGGGCGCCATGATCGCTGCGCCGCGATGCAGGCGCAAGGTGAAGACGGCTGCGGATCACAGGTAATCGCTCGTGCAAGAATTGTGCCGCCGCCCGATCCATCGCTGGACAGCACCGGGCTGTTGGATTACCAATGCGGCGAGGCGCGCGCACATGGGACCGGCAAAGATTTATTTCATCATCTTTGGGATTCTGACGATTGCCGGAGGCATTGTTGGTTACGTGAAAGCCGGCAGTCTGCCCTCGATCATTGCCGGATCGATCACCGGAGTTTTATTGCTCATCGCCGGCTCGCTTCTCCCCGAGCATCGCGCCGCGGGGCTCGCGACTGGTTTGGTCATATCTCTTCTCCTCGCTGCGCAATTCATTCCCAAATTTCTCCGCACCGGCAAAGCGATGCCGGCGGGGATGATGTCGATCTTGAGCGTCATCGGCATCATCATGGCGATCGTGGCCTGGGTGAAAAAGTAACGGCGCGTGCAAAGAGTTCACGTACGCACGTGGCGGCGGCTCGTCGTGCTTTTGTTGGCTGCGATCTTCCTCGCGATTGTCTATCGCTGGATTTCGCTAGAACGGTTGCAGCGTTTTGCACCGGCGGAAGTAACCGCAACGCGCTCACCCGAACCGACCCCGACCCGACCGCCGGTGATCAGCGGCAGGCTCGACACTGCCAAGTTGTTCAACGGCATTACGCTTCACGCCACGGTGGAGACTCCTCCCGGCGCGGACGCGACGACCGAGCGGGTCGATCCGCAAAGTTACGTTGTCGATCTGAAATTGCAGGCGCGCCTGCCGTCGCCGAACAAGACGATCGAGGAATTGGCGAAGATTAGCCCGCAATTGCCGACGTTGCTGCCAGGATTGTCAGCGATGTTATCTCCCGATCCGGTCTCGCCGCTTTACGCGCAGCTTTACCAAACGAAAGTGAAAATGCTTCAGGAGAATCTTGCCCGACTCGATTTGCTTCTCTCGCGACACAATTTTTACGATTGCCAGACCGTGCTGCAATTGCAGCATCCGCAGAGTCATCGCAAAGCGCTCCTGCTTCAGGCGGACATGGATGTCGATGCAGACGGTTCTGACGCGGACCGCATTCCGATCGGAAATGGCGCGACTGCAAATTTCAAACCATTCACCAGTTATCGCTGGCCAAAAAAGACGCCTGCGCCGAATCCTTATCTCACTGCCGTCGAGGATCGCTTGAAACGCGCGGAAGCAGAATATGCGCTCAAGACAACTACCCCCGAACGCAAACGCGAGCTGCGCACCGGGCTCACTCAATTGCGCGATCAAGTGACAACGCTCACAAAATTCAGTTTCCTCATCGGCGCGACCGATCCGTACATCGTGGTGCCGGGCGCTTTTGCGCGCGGGCGCGACGGCGCCAAAGTGGGAGATTACGCAGTGGTCGTCTTCGCCAGCGTGGTTTATCCGGCAATTGTGGGCGATATCGGGCCGAACGACAAAGTGGGCGAAGCATCCTTACGCATCGCAAAGGAAATCAACCCGCTCGCCACGCCAAATAACCGGCCGGTGAGCGATCTTAAAGTCACGTATTTGATTTTCCCCGGAACCGCCGACGCACCGTTTGGTCCGCCTGATTTGGATAAAATTCAGGCGCGTTGCCAAAAGTTCGTGGACGAAATCGGCGGCGCAACCGTGCCGCTGCATCACTGGGCAAACATCATCCCCCCGCCGCCGACTCCTACCCCGACGCCGAGCCCGTCGCCGTCTCCGAGTCCAACATCGACATCGTCGCCCGTGCCCGGTATATCGGCAATTCCGTCCGCATCACCATCAGCGACGTTCGCGTTTCCAATTCCGAGCCTGAGCCCGCCCTCGTTTGAAAGTCCGTCTCCGGCGCAGAGCCCGCCGCTCATCCCGACGACTTCACCGCTCGCTCCGCCAACTCCGTGACCCATTCACCCGGCACTACGCGTCGGGCGGAAACATCGGCGCGAACTGCGGTGGCGGCGGCACCTGAATTCTCTGCCTCTCGACTGGAATGCGGCGCACGCGGCGGTGCCGAGATTCAAAAGGCGCATATTGGTCGGGTGGCGGCGCCACGATTGCAATGCGGCCTGACGGCAAACGCAAAATCCAGCTCCCGCCAGGTGTCACGCCCAGAAACTCGGTGCGGACTGAACCTGCACGCAAGGGTCGCGCGAGTGTCTCCGACTCGTTAGGCCGCTCCGGTGCGATGCGCCCTTGTTTCGGTATGGTGGATGAGCGGCGCTTTGTTGCGGAAGTCACCGCTTTCGTTTTGCCGCGATCCTTCGAGGCCGTGATGTTCGATAAACTCGCCTGCTCCTTATTCTTTGCCTCCGAGTCGCTCGCGGCGTCTCCCAATGCGCCTTTGGCGTCAACATTCGCATTTTGTAGCGGAAGCTTTTGCTCTGCAAATGAGCCCGCTTGCTCCGCCGACAGATTCTCAGGGCCTTCCGCGGGTGGCGCAGCGTTCGGGGCTGCCGCAAGCACGGGACCTGATGCCGGCGACGCCTGCGCACCCGGCGTTGCGTTGCGGTTCCCGCTCGCCACCGTTGGTGAGGAAGTCACAACAGACTGATTAGGAATGGGCGTGGTTGCTTGAACAGACACCACATTCGTCGCGTTCGTTGGCGCTGGCGACGCCGCTAGCGCCTGACCGGTGGCGCGCGAAGCAATGATCGGCTCCGGCGAGGCTTCCGGCACGCCTATAGGAACGCCGATCGCCTTGGTCGTACGATTTCTGTGCAAGACGGTTCGGATAGGCTCCGCCAACAGAATTGCGGCAAGCGCTGCCAACGTGAGCGCCAGCGCAGCAAGCGCCAACGCTCTTCGCGGCACCCGATGCGGCCGCTCGCTCGTTCTCGGAATTATCGACACGAGAGGAATGCCAAACCTGCGAGCGAGTACCTGTCGCCGTTCAACTCTCAACAAGCATTCGCGAATCTCTTCCGCGAACCCGACTGGATCCTGTGGGCGTTCATCGGGATTGTTGCGTAACATCTGTGCAAGCAGATTCCGCACTCTCGTTGGAAACCGGCTGAGCTGCTGCAGAGGAATAGTGCCGGCTGAAGGGGCGGCGCCAGTCAGCAGAAAGCACATCGTGGCGCCGAGAGAATAAATCTCTGACCGAAAATCGACTGTCCCATACTGCAACTGCTCGGGACTGACGAACTGCGCTTCGCCCTGAGAGTCAGCGTTCGATTCGGCCAGGCCGAAATTGATTAGCTTGACGAATGGCCAACCGCCCTCGGCTGTCGGTCCGGGGACGATCATGAGGCTGGACGGCCGAATGGCGCGATGGGTAAGTCCGTGAAAGCTAGCGGCACTCAATGCGCTGACTACTTGGAGAGCGATTCGCAGAACCGCATCAAGCGCCATCGGGCCGTTCGCTGCGATCCAAGAGTCGAGCGCCTCACCCTCTAGATATTCCGAAACGAAGACGAAGCGATCGTCTTCGACTCCGAAAGCAGAAACTTTCGCGACGTTAATGTGATCGAGCAACTGGGCGGCACGCGCTTGCTCCTCGAACCGTTCCCGCGCCGCCGGGTCCACGCTCGCGATCGGAATGAGCTTCAGTGCAACTGGTTCACCGGACCGGATGTCTTTGGCCTTGTAGGTAATCACGCCGCCGGTTCGGCTGAGTTCTCGATGGGAACCATCGCCTTTCCCGCAGATGCGGTAGTGTTGGGCAAAAGTTGTCCGTTCCATAGTCGTGCCGTGGCCTGGGCAAGCGCCGTCATCTCCAAAAGCATTCGGCGCCGCAAAGGCTGTAAGGATTAGACCGCGCCGGCTCTGAATCATTCACCTCAATTCAGGCCGCGGCAAGTGCAGCCCCGCCTCGGCGGGGTGGCTACCCCGCTTGGATTCGAACCAAGAATAACGCCTCCAAAGGGCGCTGTGTTACCGTTACACCACGGGGTAATGAGATTTTCGATTTTCGATTGGCGATTGCCGATTTGCAATTCTCGATCTAATCGCCCGAGCAAGACTTAAATCGCAATTTGCAAATCGCAATTTGCAAATTGGCGCGCGGAACAATGCGCGCAATTATTCTCCGGGAGTGTGGCGTGATCGGACGGGGCCGTTACACCGCGGCTGAGACGTCGCCCGGGGCATTGTCGCCCGAATACTTCAGGCTCTGCAGGGTCGACCGGACATGACTGACGATCTCATCCGGCGCGAGTGGTTTACGTAGGTAACCCGCGAGCCCGGCGCTCATTAACCGATCCAGCTTTTCCTGCTCAATGAAACCGGTGCACAAAACCACCGACGCATCCGAGCGAATCTCGCGCAGCCGCCGGAGCGTCTCTTCCCCGTCCATAAAAGGCATGGTCAGATCGAGAAGAACGAGATCGTAAGCACGCGGATGGAGGCGGAAAAGATCGAGACATTCGAACCCCGATTGCGCCGTGGCAACGCGATACCCCGCTTCCGACAGGATTTGTTTGACCAGCATCAACGCCATTTTTTCGTCGTCCACAAGAAGGATGGACTGTGGTGTCGCGCTGGAGGGAGGCGCGCTTTTCGTCTTCGCAAACGCCGCCAGATCCGGATGCATGAGCATTCTCTTGTCAGCTCCGCCCGCTTGCTTAACGAGTTCGGCGGCCACTTTTTCTGCGCGCTCAATGCTGGTGCGCAACATCGCGAGATATTTTTCCGAGCCAGCGCTGCGTTTCAAAAAAATATCCTCGACCAACGAGCAGGTGCCCGAGATAATCTGCAAAAGGTTGTTGAGCTCGCTCGCCGCCTTAGCGATCGAGTCCGGCGGCTGAGTCGGCGATCCAGCTTCGGTTTCCAAGCTCATAAGCGGGCGCGATGGTTCGACCGTTGGCCAAACACATCCTCCTGATTTGCCGCCATTTTCATCTGATTCTTCGTGGAGCAGACGGAGTGCCGTTTCTTGCCGTAACTGGGAAAAAAGGAACGTATTAGGGTGGCAATTCGGCCCGGATGGACACAAAGGCGGAAAGGCCGGCAGAACTACCTTTCCGTGAATCAACATTCGCGAAGAAGGCGAAATCGGTTATATTTTTGCTTCCTCAATGATGAAGGCGCTGATCGTAGAAAACCTGCACGTGGCGATCGCGGACCAGGAGATTGTCCGCCGGCTCAGCCTGACTCTGCCGCGCGGCGAAGTGCACGCCATCATGGGGCCAAATGGCTCCGGCAAGAGCACGCTTGCAAAGGTGCTCGCCGGTCATCCTGACTACCACGTAACCAAGGGCAAAGTAATGATGGATGGCGAAAATCTTCTCGAGCTCGAGCCCGACGAACGCGCGCGCAAAGGCCTCTTCATGGCTTTCCAATATCCAAGCGAAATCCCCGGCGTGACCATCGCAAATTTCCTCCGGGCCGCGATGCAGTCGCGCTTGCCTGAAGGCGAAGAGCTGGAGGCGACCGATTATTACGCCAAGTTGTACGAGAAAATGGACTTGCTCGACATGGAACGCTCTTTCACATCGCGATCTGTCAACGAGGGTTTTTCCGGCGGCGAGAAAAAGCGAAGCGAAATTCTGCAATTGGCCATGCTCGAGCCGAAGTATGCGATTCTCGATGAAACCGACAGCGGGCTTGATATCGACGCGCTCAAGACGGTGGCACACGGTGTCAATTCGTTGCGCGGCCCGGAAATCGGGATATTGTTAATTACGCATTACCAGCGACTATTGAATTACATCATCCCCGACTACGTGCACGTTATGGTGCAAGGCCGGATTGTGCGTAGTGGCGATAAACAACTGGCCCTCGACCTCGAGGAACGGGGCTACGATTGGGTGAGAGATTACGCGGAGGAGCCGGTCAGCGTATAGAGAGAAGGATCTGCCAATGAAAGAAGCAAACTCAGCCGTCCAGATCGATCGCAGCATCGGCGATTTCGCTTATCCGGAGGTGCATGTGCGCGACGCTGGCGCCGGATTGAGCGAGAAAACGATCCATTACATCTCCGACGTCAAAGAAGATCCGGATTGGGTCCGCGAATTTCGTCTGCGCGGGCTCAAAACATTTCTCGAAAAACCGTTGCCGACGCATTGGGCGAGCAAAGATCTCGAGGCAATCGATTTCGACAAAATCCGTTATTACCTCGCGCCCGGCACGGGAGCGAAACGCAGTTGGGACGAAGTGCCGGAGGACATCAAGCGCACATTCGAGCGGCTCGGCATTCCGGAACAGGAGCGAAAATTTCTCGCCGGCGTGGAAGCGCAGTTCGACAGCGAGGCGGTTTACTCCAACATCAAGAAAGCCGTCGGCGAACAAGGCGTCATCTTTGTTGGATCGACCGAGGGACTGAAAAATCATCCCGAAATTTTCCGGAAATGGTTCGGCAAGGTTATTCCGATTGGCGACAACAAATTTAGCGCGCTCAACAGCGCCGTCTTCAGCGGCGGCTCCTTCATCTACGTGCCGCCCGGCGTGAAAGTGAAACATCCGCTCCAGGCCTACTTCCGGATCAACGCGGAAAATTTCGGCCAATTCGAGCGCACCCTCATCATCGCCGACGAAGGCTCCGAGGTGACTTATATGGAAGGTTGCACGGCGCCGAAATTCAACACCACCACATTGCACAGCGCGGTGGTCGAGTTGGTCGCGCTCAAAGGCGCGAAGATTCAATACATCACCGTCCAGAACTGGTCGGCGAATGTTTTCAACCTGGTGACGAAACGCGGCCTCGCCCACGAAGATGCCCAGGTAAAATGGATCGATTGCAACATCGGTTCGCGTCTCACCATGAAATATCCCGGCGTGATTATGAAAGGACGCAAAGCGCGCGGCGAAGTGCTTTCCATCGCGCTCGCGAACGACGGTCAACACCAAGACACCGGCGCGAAGATGATTCACGCCGCCGATGAAACCACCAGCAACATCATTTCCAAATCGATCTCCATCGGCACCGGCCGCGCCACCTACCGCGGACTCGTTAACGTTCCCAAGCATCTCAAACATTGCAAAAACAACACCGAGTGCGACGCGCTCCTCATCAACGCCACCTCGCGCACCGACACTTATCCCACCATCACTGTCCGCGGCACCGGGAACGCCGTGCAACACGAAGCAAGCGTCAGCCAGGTGAGCGCGGAACAGATTTTTTACATGCAACAGCGCGGTTTGAGCCAAGCGCAAGCCATGAGCTTGAGCGTCAACGGATTCGTCAATGATCTTGTCCGCCAATTCCCGATGGAGTACAGCGTCGAGCTCAAGCGCCTGATCGAGCTCGAGATGGAAGGCTCGGTCGGATAACTTTTCCGCCTAGCAAAACCAAGGAGCGGCGGTCTCAAGACCGCCGTTCGTGTCTAAGATCGACATGTCGTTAGTCGCCCACGACGAAGTAACGCAAGCCGGATCGATCCTTTTCGGCCCAGTCGATTCGCGCGGTCCGGATTGGTTTCGCGATCAGCAGCGCGCAGCCTGGAAACAATTCGAATCGCTGCCCAAGCCGACCCGGAAAGATCAAGCGTGGCGATTTGCCAATGTCGATCTTCTCGATCTAACTCCGTTTAAGTTCGGCGGAACGCTGTCCGATCACGATCGTGCCGAGATTCTCGATCAATCTCGCGGACTCGATGAGGTTGCCGGGCGCCTGATCTTTGCCGGCGATGAGCTTGTTCATCGTGATGTAATCTCCGATCAACTGCGACAACGCGGCGTCATTTTTCAACCGCTCGAGCGCGCCATGGTCGAGCACACCGATTTATTCCGAAAACATTTCATGTCGCAGCCGGCGATGCTCGGCTCCGCCAAGTTCGCTGCGCTGCACCAAGCGTTGGTTTCCTCAGGAACATTTCTTTACGTTCCTCGCGGTGTTGAAATCGAATTGCCGATTGAAATTTTTCATTGGCTGAATGGCGAAAATGCCGCCGTTTTTCCGCACCTGCTCCTTGTCACCGACGAACTTGCCAAAGTCACAGTGATCGAGCATTTCCGCTCCGCACATCGGCAATCGCCCGGCTTCGCTTGCGGAGTGAACGACCTGATTGCCGGTCCGGGCGCGAAAGTCACTTACGTGTGCGCACAGAATTGGGGGGAGAACGTTCTCGCCCTGCAAATTAATTTCACCAAAGTGGAGCACGAAGCGTCCGTTAAAAGTTTGAATCTGCATCTCGGCAGCCGCTATTCGCGTTTTGAAAGCCTCAGCCGTCTCACTGGTGAAGGCGCGCGCAGCGATTTGCTTGCCGTCTCCATCGCTGATGGAATTCAGGAATTCGATGCCCGCACGCTCCAGGACCACGCCTGTCCGCATACCACCAGCGATCTGCTATACAAAAACGCGCTCAACGATCGCGCCCGAAACATTTTCGGCGGCCTCATCCGCGTAGAGCCCCACGCGCATTTTACCGATGCCTACCAGAAAGTGCGCAATCTTCTTCTCAGCGATGACGCCGAAGCCAACTCAATGCCCGGGCTCGAAATTCTCGCCGACAACGTGAAGTGCAGCCACGGCGCCACTTCCGGTCAAATCGACGCCGACGAAATGTTTTATCTCCAGGCACGCGGCATTCCGCCTGCAATTGCCCGCCAATTGCTAGTGAGCGGTTTCCTGAACGAAGTCATCGAGCGGATCGAGGAACGCGTTCTAGCGGATCATCTTCGAAAGTTGATCGAAGAAAAATTCGCGCGGTAGCCGAGACGGCCACGCTCCGGAAAAATTGTTTTGCATCGATACGGCGCGTTGTTTATTCTAGATTTTCCTCAGTTTTCCAGAGACTGAGCCGGTAATTGTCGATCCATGGACGTAAGCGGAAATATCAGCGCGATCCTGAGCCAAAAAAGCGACGAGATTTTTTCAGTTTCGCCGGAGACCACCGTGCATGATGCGGTCGCGATGATGGACGAGAAGAACGTCGGCGCACTTCTCGTCATGAAGGATGACAAGCTCGTCGGTATGCTTTCCGAGCGCGATTACACGAGAAAAGTCATGCTGCGCGGAAGAAAATCCGCCGACACGAACGTCTCCGAAATTATGTCGACAAATCTGACCGTCGCCCACCCAAACGAAGGCGTGGAAGAATGTCTGCGGGTCATGACCGACAAACGCTTTCGCCATCTGCCGGTTCTCGATCAAGAGAAAGTGGTCGGCGTTATTTCAATCGGCGACTTGGTCAAGCACGTGATCTCTTGCCAGAGCGCGACCATCGCGCATCTGGAGAATTACATCAGCGGCGGATATTCCGGGTGATCTTCTGTAGCGGCGTTCTATGAGCGTCGCACTTTTCAATCCATTTTGCGACGGTCATAGACCGACGCTACAGTTTCCAAACGGTTTTTCCCGCAACCATCGTCCGCACTGCGCGCCCTTTTAGCTTCCAGCCATCGAACGGCGAATTGCGCGATGCCGATTCGAACTTGTCGATCTTGACCGTCCATTCCAGATCCGGATCGATCAGAGTCACATCGGCCGGCGCGCCGACCGACAAGGTTCCCGCTTCGAGTCCCAATAGTTTCGCCGGTTCCAGCGTGTACATCTCGATCAAACGCACGATGTCGATCTTACGATGCTTGTGCACGAGGAGATCGAGAAACAATCCGAGCTCAGTCTCCAATCCGATGATGCCAAACGGCGCGGCATCGAACTCAACCTCCTTTTCGAATTCCGCGTGCGGCGCGTGATCGCTCGCCAGGATCGACAGCGTGCCGTCAGCGATTCCTTCGAGCAGTGCATCGACATCTCGTTGCGATCGCAGTGGCGGATTCATTTTGTAATTTGTATCGAAATTCTCGAGCGCCTCGTCGGTCAGCGCGATGTGGTGCGGACAAACTTCGCTGCTGATTTTGGTTCCGCGAGCACGCGCCTCGCGAATCAATCGCACGCTTCCGGCCGAAGTGACGTGCTGACAATGAATGTGATGATCGCAAAGGTCCGCGAGCAAAATGTTGCGCATCACGATCACTTCCTCTCCCGCGGCCGGCCAGCCGGGCAACCCGAGCAGCGTGCTCCAGTAACCTTCGTGCATCACGCCGTTGCCGACCAAGTTGTAATCCTGGCAATGATCGAGCACCGGCAACCCAACCATCCGCGCGTACTCCACCGCGCGCCGCATCAGCTCATGGTTTTGAATGCAACGACCGTCATCCGTGATCGCGACTACGCCCGCTTGCGCCAGCGAGCCAATCGGCGCCAGTTCTTCGCCCGCGATATTTTTTGAGATCGCGCCGGTTGGCAAAACATTCACGCATGCAACCTCCGCCGCGCGATCCTTGATCCACGCAATTGTCGCAGGACTGTCCGCAACCGGAGACGTGTTCGGCATGCAAACAATCGTGGTGAATCCTCCCGCTGCCGCCGCCCGCGCGCCCGACCCAATCGTTTCCTTGTGACCGAACCCGGGCTCGCGCAGATGCACGTGCACGTCGATCAAGCCGGGCGCGACGATCAAGCCGCTCGCGTTGATCTCCTCGACCTCTGACTTCTGGCCTCTGACCTCTGGCCTCTCCGCGATTCGTCCATCGACAATTGCGAGATTGACAATCTCATCGCGGTTGTTTGCCGGATCGATCACGCGGCCGTTGCGAATAATTGTCGCGCTCATGCGATAATCTGGGTAGCGCACGCGTGCCGCGTGTTGGTTTCGGTGTCTCGCCGAAACAGTCTTTCCGCCGGGTTTCCACTCGCGTGTAGCGCCGCGCTGCGAAAAGTTCGCGAAAGCGGGACGCTTTCGCCAGCACGCGAGACGCGTGCGCTACCCAGATCGACGCGCTCCAGACGTCCGGTCATGTCGATATTCCTCCGCAGAGATAGAGAACGGCCATGCGCACGGCCAGGCCGTTGGTGACTTGGTCAAGAATGACACTTTGTGCGCCGTCAGCCACTTCGCTGTCGATCTCGACGCCGCGATTGATCGGCCCCGGATGCATGATCAGGCAATCCCGCTTCAACAATTTCGCCCGCTCCTTCGTTAGGCCGAACAGCGCGGTGTATTCGCTGAGCCCGGGAAAATATTCTTTGCGCTGACGCTCGTGTTGAATCCGCAACAGATTCACCACGTCGGCCTTGGGAAGGACATTGTCGATCTCATGCGAGACGGCGACGCCGAGCTTTTCAAATTCGCGCGGCACGAGGGTGGTTGGCCCGACCAACGTGACGCGCGCGCCCAGTTTGACCAGGCCAAAAATGTTCGACCTGGCGACACGGCTAAACAGAATATCGCCGACAATCGCTACGTGCAGATCGGCGATTTTTCCACGCTTCTCGCGAATCGTGTAAAGGTCGAGAAGCGCTTGCGTGGGGTGCTCGTGCGCGCCATCGCCGGCGTTGATCACGCTCGCCTTCAATCTTTGCGCGAGGAACTGCGGTGCGCCTGCCGAACTGTGTCGTAGTACGAGAATATCAGCGTGCAGCGCTTCAAGGTTGCGCGCAGTGTCTTTGAGCGTTTCGCCCTTCGCCAGGCTCGAGGTCGAGGCAGAAAGGTTGATTACATCGGCGCTCAAGCGAAAGGCGGCAAGCTCAAACGACGTGCGCGTGCGCGTGCTCGGCTCGACAAAGAAATTCACCAGGGTTTTGCCGCGCAGCGCCGGCACTTTCTTGATCTCGCGCGTACCAACTTGCTTGAACGCATCCGCTGTTTCGAGAATGAAATTGATTTCATCGGCCGATAATTCGCGCAGGCCGAGCAAATCTTTGCGGTTCCAGTTCATGGTCGGGTAGCGCACGCGCCTCGCGTGCTGGCGAAAGTGGGACGCTTTCGCGAACTTTGCGGACAGCGAATCTGCATTGCGTTCGCGAAATAATCCCTCTCGCACTGGAAAGATTGTTTCGGCGGGACGCCGAAACCAACACGCGAGACGCGTGCCCTACCCAGAATGTTCGCGCGCGCTTTCATTCTTTCGATAACCACACCGCGTCAGGCTCGCCATCAGTTTGCTCGAGTCGAACACGAACCTTTTCGTTTGCCGCCGTGGGCAAATTCTTGCCGACGTAATCGGCGCGAATGGGCAGCTCGCGATGACCGCGATCGATCAGCGCGGCGAGTTGAATTCGCGCTGGCCGGCCGAACGAACCGATCGCGTCCATGGCCGCGCGCACGGTACGCCCAGTGAAAAGCACATCATCGACAATGATCACGGTGCGACCCTCGAGCCGCGTGGGAAGCTGAGATGCTTTGACGATCGGAAGCTCCGCGCGCGTTCCGACGTCGTCGCGGTGCATGGCGACGTCGATCACACCCGAATCGACCTCGATCTTCTCGATCTCAGCAATAAAACCAGCGATGCGGCGGGCAATTTCATCGCCACGCGATGGAATTCCGGCCAGAACAACCGAGCGCAAATCCGGATTGCGCTCGATGATTTCGTGCGCGATCCGCCGCAGCGCACGACGAATCGCCTCCGCGTCCATGATCGGGAGGGCGGCAGACGACGAACTTTGTTTTGAATCGTTCATTACATTCCTTGGCGACCTCACCGGATCGCGTTAAAGGAACAAAAAATCTAGGAGGCTGCTTTCGTTTCCGCGCGCGCCTCCTTTATTCGCTTCTCACGCCAATTGGAGCGATGTTTCACGATCCAATCGAGCAGCGCCTTCTCGAAGCCGATATCGGCGCCGACCTTTTCGCTCTCGATCCATTTATGTTTCAAAATTTCCTCGCGCTCCGCCAAGAACTCTTTATAGAACACCGAATTCTTAACGAACTGTGATTGATCCTCTTGTTTAGGGGGCATTGGGCGAATGTTTTCCATAAAAACGAGAACCGGTCAATGAAAAGTGAATAACTTTGTTTATGTATGACGTAGCATCGGCCATACCTATTTAAACGAGCCGGCCACAAAATCGTTGCTCAGGGGAGCGCCGCTCGCAGCTGTTTGGCAACCTTTTGGAACTCCGCCGTGACCGGTGATTGCCGATCTTCGCCCACAATGGGCATGCCGCGGTCGCCGGCTTCGCGCGTCGCGATGTCGATTGGGATTTGACCGAGCAAAGGAACACGGAGCCGTTTTGCCTCGCGCTCGCCGCCTCCGCTGCCAAAGATTTCGTAGCGCTTCCCGTCACTCGGCGAAACGAAATAGCTCATGTTTTCAATCAGGCCAAGCACCGGCACATTGACTTTCTCAAACATGGTGGCGGCTTTGCGCGCGTCGATGAGCGCAACTTCCTGCGGAGTCGTGACGATAATTGCGCCGGAAAGCGCGACGGTCTGGACAATCGTGAGCTGGATGTCCCCGGTGCCAGGCGGAAGATCGAGAACCAGATAATCGAGCTCGCCCCACTCGACCTGCCGCAAGAATTGTTGGGTGTATCGCGTGACCATCGGCCCGCGCAAGATGGCCGGCGACGTGTCATCGAGCAGAAATCCCATCGACATCAGCTTCAAATTGTATTGCTCGACCGGAACGATTTTGTTTTCCTCCGTCGCCATGGGTCGTTCGCGTGTACCGAACATGAGCGAAATGCTCGGGCCGTAAATGTCGCAATCGCAAAGACCAACGCGTGCTTTGGTTTGCTCGAGGGCGATGGCGAGATTGGCCGCGACGGTTGATTTGCCGACTCCGCCCTTGCCGCTTGCCACCGCGATGACGTGTTTGATCCCGGGGATTTGTGCCGCGCCGACACCTGCGCCGGCGCCGGCCGGCGGGGCGTGGATGTCGATCAAAACTTTCGCGCTTTGAACACCGGCGATGCCGCGCAGAACTTTTTCCGCGTCGCTTTTGATCGTCGCCGGCACGTTGGGATCATTGGTGGCCAGCGCAAGTTGCACTTTGACTTCGCCATTGTCGATGTTGACCGACTTGACCAAGCCAAACGAAACGATGTCGCGGCTGAAGCCGGGATACTTCACCTCGCGCAATGCTGCGCGCACTTCTGTTTCAGAAAGAGGCATCAAAGCCGTACAAATTTACGCACGGTGGAAGGCGAGTAAAGACGGCCGTAGTCGTTGTAGGGCAAGTGCATCGCTTGCCTTCTGATCAACCGGGTCAAGGTTGGCAGGCGGAGCGCCCGCCCTACAATTGAAGCGCAGAACCGAGCAGCGAATTTCTTCTAGCGAATATTATAGAATTCCACCAACGCCACGCCAGTGGCGTCATTCTTGCCGCGCACAATCGCCGTGTAAGCACCGGCGGGTAGAACGTCAAGGAGGGCCGGCTCGCGATCGTCGGCTGGAGCGAGATTTTGTCTTTCGATGAGTGCTTGTTGTCGGTCTTTCCAGTTATCGTTGGAATCGATCAGGACGCCGTTTTGATCGCGCAGCTCGAGGGTCGGGTCCTGCAAAGCTTGTTGCACCCCGGCGTTGCTCAAGGAAGGACCAAGAGCGCGCGCGATCACCACGTTGACGCCACCGCCGTTGCCGCCCACGATCAAACCCCCGATCATCGCGTTGTCTCCCGTGCCCACAAAACCGCGCGTGCTGATATTGGCGAAAATTGAATCTGCGCTTGAATCAAGATCGTAGCCTTCGATGAGACCAATCCCGCCCGTGCCGTCTTTCCCGCGCACGATCGCGGTGTAAGCCCCGGGTGATAAAGTTCGAACGATGGCGGATTCGCGGTCATCGGCCGGCGCCAGGCCGCTCGCCTGAATCTCGGCTTGCTGTGTGTCCTTCCAATTGTCGTTGCTCGCGATGAGCGCGCCGCTGCTGTCGTGCAGTTCGAGCATCGGATCCTGCAAGGCGTTGGAAATTCCCGCGCCTGTCAGTGAAGGGCCCATCGCGCGAATGATCACGTTCTTCGCCTCGCTGCCGGTCACGATAAAGCCGGCGATCGCGACGTTGTCGCCGCTGCCCACCAGGACGCGCGTGGAAATATTCAAAAATTGATCGAACGGCTTGAACTCCTGCGCATAAAGCGGGCTAAACGAGACCGTGCCCAGAATTCCGGTTGCCACCGCGATCGCAATTCCGAAACGATGGCAAAACCAAGGAAGCGAGAGCTGATGTAGCAAGAAATCGAACCGGCGCCCAAAAGCCTTCATGATGCAACCTCGGTTATACCTCGCCATCTCTCGCGCTGTCAAAACAAGACTTCCCTTTCGCGGCTCGCCGCGGCGAGCGGACGCAAGAGACTAAGAATTGGCGGAAGAGTTTGACCCAGTTTCGGCCGCGCTAAAGTGCTTGAATCGCCTCCTGTTACTGTTCACGATTCAATGGCATGAAAACACAGCGCACCCTTCAACTCCTTCTCGCCAGCATTGTTTTGATGCTGATCAACGCCTGCGCCACTTATCCGCGCTCGGGACAAGCCGCCCTCGCCGGGACGTGGACCAACTCGCTCGGCACCGTCTGGACCTGCCGTGCCGACGGCACCTTCGATGTCGATCTCAACCGTGACGGCAAACGCGACGCGTGGGGCACAGTCACCGTCTCCGGCAACACCGCCACGATCCAAAGGATCGGGGGCATAAATCCAAAAGGCTGCAACGGCCCCGGCGTTTACACCTTCACCCGCCCGGACAAGGACGGCTTGCAATTCACGCTCGTCAGCGACGCCTGCAAGTTGCGCAAGAAAAACGTGCTGCTCGCCTGGCATCGGAAGTAACCGCGCGTTCTGAGCCACGGTTTCAGGAGTTGCCTTCGCTCCGCGCGCCCAACGGGTAAACGACGGCGCGTTTTGCACTTGAACCTTTAGCTTTTGCCCGACACAATCGGCGACATGAAAACACAACGCCTTCTTCAGATCTTTCTCGTCGGCATCGTTCTTGTGCTGCTCAATGCATGCGCCACCTATCCGCGCACCGGTTCAGGGGCCCTCGTCGGCACATGGACCAATTCGCTCGGCACGGTCTGGACGATCAACGCCGACAACACCTTCCATGTCGTCGCGACTAAGCGACACATCTGGGGCAACCTTACGGTAGCCGGCGATACGGTCACAATCCAGGAAGCGGGCGGCAAGACCGCGAAAGGCTGCAAAGGCCCGGGCGTTTATCATTTCAGCCGCAGCGCCGAAAACACTCTGGCGTTCACGTTGGTCCGGGATGGCTGCAAGGAGCGAAGCAAAAACGTGACCCTCGCCTGGCATCGACAATAACTTCGAGCCGATTTAAGCGCAACTGAGGCTAAACCCTCGTTCCGAGCGCGAGCGCGAACAGAACGCGATGCACAAAAGTTTGAGAGGAAGTTTCGATTAATTCAGCCCGTACACTTCGACCAGCGCGACACCGATCGTGTCGTTCTTGCCGCGCACGATCGCGGTGTAATTTCCCGGCGCGAGCGTCGCGACGATGGCGCTTTCAAGATCATTGGAAGGCGCCAAACCGGTGGCTTGAATTTCGGCCTGTTGGCTGTCTCTCCAGTTGTCGTCAAAGGCGATGAGGGCGCCATTTCCATCATGCAGCTCCAGGGTCGGATCGGCCAGCGGATTGGTAATGCCATACTGGGCCAGGGAGGGGCCAATGGCGCGCACGATTACATTCTCCTGCCCGGTGCCGGTGATGATCAAGCCGCCGATCATGACGTTGTCGCCAGTCTGCACGAGCGCGCGGGTCGAGATGTTGCCCAGCTTGGAACCAGCGGTCGGGTCTA
>Ga0137415_10002771_pt1 | contig 17364 bp, 14 predicted proteins | sample CZODoug3_1_1_16f_FD_183082 | JGI IMG/M metagenome (GOLD analysis project Ga0137415, IMG submission 183082) | Vadose zone soil fungal communities from Angelo Coast Range Reserve, California, USA - CZODoug3_1_1_16fungal (Hybrid Assembly) | ecosystem: Environmental > Terrestrial > Soil > Vadose...
CGCCGTCCGCGGCCAGGCCCTTGTAGCTGCAGACCACGCCGATGATCAGCCCGAACAGCGCCGTCTTGGCCACGCTGCCCCAGACGTCCACCGTGGTCAGGTTGTTGAACAGGTTGTTCAGCAGCGCCGCCGAGCTCGCCCCACCCACCGGCACGCCGGCCACGTAGCCACCGACCAGGCCGCAGGTCAGCGCCACCACGTTCAGCAGCGCGGTCATCACGGTCAGCGCGATCACCCTGGGCAGCACCAGGGTGCGCACCGGGTCGACCGCGAGCACCTCCAGCGCGTCGATCTCCCCGCGCACCCGGCGGGCACCCAGGTCGGAGGTGATCGAGGTGCCGACCACGCCCGCGATCACCATGGCGTTCACCCACGGCGCGAACTCACGGATGGTGGCCATGTTCAGGAAGGCGCCGAGTCGCTCGGTGATGCCGAACAGGCTGAACAGGTTCTCCCCGACCAGCCCCGGCGCGCCGAAACCGAACACCGCCGTGGACACCACCAGCGGAATGAAGCAGATCCGCAGGATGTGGAACATCTGGTCGCGCACCTCGCCCCAGTACCCCCAGGGGTGGCGGACCGCGAGCCAGCCGACGGTGCCGAGCAACCTGGCGATCTCACCGGCCTGGACCAGCGTGTTCCCCGCCGTCTCGAGGATCGGCAACCGGCGGCCGGACTCGGCCGCGTCGTCGGCTTCCTCCGCGTAGTTTGCTGGGGGTGCGCTCACCTCATCGCCTTCCTGCGTGTTCTGGCCCTTGATCGGGTACGGGTAGTTCCGTGGGCAATTGGCGATCGGCGGCGAGGCCGGCCAACGGTCCGCTGGGCCCGAGGCTGTCGAGCAGTGCATACGGCCGGGACTCACCGGAGTGCTGCTGTCACGGTGCAGGAAACGGTTCCGTTGCCCTCAGAACCTTGGCGCGCGCCCGCCGCGGCGGACGCCTGGCAGGGTGGCTTCGCTCAGGCCGCGTGGGCGCGACAGATCGCGCTGGCCTGCCGCCGGAGGTCTACGTGTATCCGGCGGGCAAACACTTCCCTGCGGCCCATGACGAGATGCTTGCACTGCTCCATCCGGGGGGTCAACCAGGGCCCCGTCAGTTCGGTCCGCTCGGTGCCGAGTGGCACGGCCAACGCCCCCTGAACCGATGTCCGAGATGGTTCTGGTGAGATCAGAACCACTGATTCCACACCAAATTGGTCGATTTTCGGGGCAGGCCGAAGGCCTTGCTCACCCCGACGAGACCACCGGATCGTGTGGCAGCGAGCGACACTCTCCACTCGACGTAATCAGCGAACCGCCGCGTCCTCGGGTCCTACCCCGTTGGAACTGTTCGTGGTCGGGTGCCGGTCGCCGAGCACTGGCCGTGCGCACGCTGGGCGACCGCCGCCCGGCTCGGGCGTGGTCAGCGTCGCTGAATTCCCCTGTCCACACCGGTATCGACTGCCGCGACGACGCCGAGCCGGTTGTCGGAGCCGGATACAGATCTCACTCGCGTCACCCACCCTCGCGTGCCACTGTCGGCGAGTGATTCAACGAGTGAACTCCGACTCCCTGCACCCGACAGCGGGATACCACCACGTGACCCTGGTCGAGTCTGAGCGCCTGGTCTTCATGGCAGGTCAGATGCCCGTCGACCAGTCCGGCCAACACATCGTCGGCGGCGGCGACCTGGACGCTCAGGTGGATCAGACCGTGCTCAACACCGAACGAGCCCTCGCCGTGGCTGGAGCGAGTCCCGAAGAGGTGGTCCGCTCGGTGGTCTACGTCGTGAGCACGGATCCCGCAGACCTGGCCCGGGCGTGGCACCGCTTCGCCGACTCCCCCATCGGGGCAGCCTTCACTTCGGCCAGCACCCTCCTCGGCGTCGCCGGACTGGGCTACGCGGGCCAACTGGTGGAACTGGAACTCACCGCCTCGGTAACCCGTTAGGCACCGACCATCCGCCGACGGGCCTGGTCAGAGGCCATGCCCGAGGCCGGCCAGGTCGCCGCCGGAGGACTTGCTCGGCGGTTGGCGCTCGGCAGCGCCAGGATCCGAGCTGCGCGGTCCGGTGAGTGAGTCGAGGCCGCCAAGGGGGCCTGCCTTGCGCGGGGGCGTCACGCGGTCCTCGGGTCGGGTCCGCCGCGGTGCCAGGCCGGCCTGGTCCTGGGGCGGGGCAGGCTGCATCTGGTCAGGTCCCAGTTCCGGGTCGGTCGGATCCGGATCCAGCATGGGATCGTTGGTCGCGGCAGGCATCGGGGCGGGGGGCGGCATGGCTGGCATCGGCATCGGCGCCGCGTCCGCTCCGGCCGGGGGAAGGGTGGCGGCCTGCGAGTCGGACGGTTGCCACGGCGTGGGCGCGACCTGTGCGGGGCCGGTCGTCGTGGCGTTCGGGTCCGACGGCGTCGGCGGTGGGTAGGACGGAGCGGGGCCGGACGACGTCGTCGCCGGAGCGTCGTTACTGGTCTGCGTGACCTCGGTCGTGGTGGCAACCTTCGAGCGGAGCCCGAGTACGACGCAGAGGGCGATCAGGGCGACGACGGCCCCGACACCGGCGACAATCCAGGTGCCCCGCTTGGTCCCCACGAAGGCCGCGATGCGCCGCTGGAGAGTGACCCGGGGATCGGCAGCTTCCTCGGTAGCCGGGGCCAATGGCCCGTCACCCTTGTCCTCCGACGACTCAGCGGCGCGCGGGGCAGCGCCAGCGAGCGCGGCGGCCGGCTCCTCGATCGCGACTGCCTGCTCACCTGGACTCACGCCCGGTGAGCTGTCGGGGTGTGCACTCTCGAAGAAGTACGGGGGCGCGGGCACCACATCCGCGGGGAGCGGCGTGAGCGGGTCGACAACTGCCATCGGCCTGGCGATGCCGGGCATCGTGAGACTGTCGTCCGGCCAGTTGTCGACGCCGAGCGTGCTTCGGTACTGCGGGTTGCGCACCCGCCGAGCAGCGTCGATGAAGTCCCGAGGCGCGACTGCTGGCCGAACCCCCTGATCCTCATCGGGCACGGCGCGATGCCGCGGCTGGCTGCCACTGACCTCTGAAGCCGAAAGCCGCGGTTCCTCGATGGCGTTAGAGCTGCCCATCAGACCCAAGTCCCTCCCGTAGCTATCGCCGACCCGGTGCGAAGACCTGTCGGGTCCGCCGGCGACGATCACCGTTCTCGTAACTTCAACGAGAGCCCCGGTGTCGAGGTGTGATAGCGGCGCCCGTCACAGTCGGAAGGGCACGCCCACTGTTGGCTGATTGCAAAGCTCTCGGCATCGCCTTGGCCCAGGTGAGAGGCGCACTCGGCCACTCCGGCGCAACGGGTCGACCCCATCTGTGGGGCGCCGTAGCGTCACCCAGTTCGGCGACCAGGTAGAACTCGCCCGGCGCTGGGCATGGAAGATCACAGCCGCCGGTCTTGACCCTCCGCCGCTGACCGGCTTAGCGTCGCTGCGACGGTCACGAACACCAGCGCTCAGCCCCGGCTTGCTGGTTGGCAACCCCCGGGGGTGTTCCGGGTGACGACCGGCGGGCGTCCGTATCGGGCCTCCGCAACCGCACGAACACGCAGGAGCCTCGGACATGGTCGCGCTGCTTGCCGCGTACCGCCGCCACATCGACCAGATGCGCGGCTGCACCACCACCCGCTGTCGCTGACGTCGCCCACGGGCGGCCCTCGATGTCCCGAGCTGATGTCCCGAGCTGATGTCCTGAGTGCTCCTGCCGCGCCCGACGGCGCTTTCTCCCGAAACGGACCGACATGAGATTTCTCCCCCGCGCGCTGGTTGCCGCGGCGGCCGCACTCGCCCTCACCGCGTGCGGCAACGCCGGCGGTGGCGCTGCCGCACCCACGTCCGGCACCGTCTACTTCGGGGTATCAGGGCCGGTCACCGGGCCTAACGCCGAGTACGGGCGGCTCTGGAAGCAGGGCTTCGACCTGGCGCTGACCAAGATCAACGCGGCGGGCGGGATCAACGGCAGACAGGTCGGCCTGAAGTGGGAGGACTCGCAGTCCGACCCGAAGCAGACCGTGCCGATCGCGCAGAAGTTCGTGGACGACCGAGAAATCATCGCCGAGCTCGGCGACTTCTCCTCCCCTGCCTCGATGGCCGCATCGGCCGTCTACCAGGACGCCGGGCTCGTCCAGTTCGGGTTCACGAACTCCCATCCGGACTTCACCAAGGGCGGTGACCACCTGTGGTCGCCGTCGCTCACCCAGGACACGCTGCAGAACGCCAACGTCGGGTTCGTCGCGCAGAGCGCCAAGAAGGTGGCGGTGCTCTACCAGCAGACCGACTGGGGCAAGACGGCGTTCGACATCTTCGCGGCTGGCGCCAAGCGGCTGGGCATCGAGATCAGCTACAGCTCCGCGTTCCTGCCCGACTCGACCGACTTCCGGCCGATCCTGATCAACGCGCGCGACTCGAAGCCCGACGCCGTCGTGCACCTCGGGTACGGGCCGGACGGCGCACTCATGGTCAAGCAGCTGCGCGATGTGGGTTTCACCGGGCAGTTCTTCGGCGGGCAGAACACGCCGGAGTTCCTGTCGCTGGCCGGGCCGGCCGCCGAGGGCGACATCATCACCGGCGCCTTCACCACCGACGACCCTCGGCCCGAGGTCCAGGAGTTCGTGCAGGCGTTCCAGGCCGCCTACCGCGAGACGCCCGGCGACTTCAACGTCTATGCCTACGACGCGCTCACCACCGTCGTCGCGGCGGCGCGGGCCGGCGGCGCGACGCGCGAGGGTGTGCAGCAGGGCCTGCTGTCGACGAAGGCCTTCCCGTCGATCCAGTTCGGCACCTTCTCGTTCAACGACCAGCGCCGCCCGGCCGATCCAAAGGTGCGGGAGCTCGTCGTCACCGGCGGCAAGTTCGTGCTGAAGAGCTGACGAGGAACCGATGCTCGACACCCTCTTCGCCGGCCTGATCCACGGCAACGCGTACGCGCTGGTCGCCGTCGGATTCTCGCTGATCTTCGGCGTGACGCACGTCGCGAACTTCGCGCACGGATCGGTGTTCGCCATCGGCTCGATGACGGGTTGGTGGTTCATCGCCGAACGCGGCTGGCCGCTGTGGGCCGCCGTGCTCGGCGTGCTCGTGGTGACCGGCGTGCTCGGGCTGCTGATCAACTCAGCGGCGGTGCGCCCGCTGGCCAAGGCACCGCCCATCGCGGCGCTGCTGGCCACGGTGGCCGTGTCGCTGATCCTGGACAACGTGGCGCAGCTCGTCTTCGGGCCGAGGGTGCGGCCCTTCCCGGCCGCGCTGCCCACCAACGACCTGCGGCTGGGCGGCCTGCGCTTCGGCACCTCCGACGTGGTGATGTTCGGGATCACCATCGTCGTCATGGCGGCGCTGGCCGGATACCTGAAGTTCGGCCGCACCGGGCGCGCCATCCGCGCCACCGCGCAGGACCCGGACGCGGCGCTGCAGATGGGCATCCCGGTGCCGAGGATCCAGAACCTGGCGTTCGTGATCGCGTCCGGGCTCGGCGGGCTGGCCGGTGTCTTCGTCGGCATGTACACGTCCAACGTCTCCCCCACCTCAGGCGCCGCCGCGGGACTGACGGCGTTCGTCGCCGCGACGCTCGGTGGACTGGGATCAATGGTCGGCGCCGTGCTCGGCGGTTTCCTGCTCGGCATCCTCGAGGCGTTTGGGATCTCGCTCTGGGGCGACGGCGTGCGCGACCTCATCACGTTCGGCGTGCTGATCCTCGTACTGATCCTGCGGCCCGGCGGGCTGCTCGGCACGGTGCCCGCGATCTCCGCCGAGCCGATGACCGGCACGTTCCTCTCCGGCGGCCGGGAGATCCGGCTGCGCTGGTGGCACGCCGGCCTGGCCGTCGCACTGGCGGCCATCGCACTTCCGCTGCTCGCCGACCGCTACACCCTCACCGTGGCCGCCGGGGTGGCGATCTACGCGATCATCGCCGCGTCCATGACGCTCGTGTCCGGCTCGGCGGGCCAGATCACGATCGGGCAGGCCGGGCCGATCGCCGTCGGCGCCTACACCTCCGCGATCCTGACGGTGGTCACCGGCTGGTCGTTCTGGCCCGCGCTGATCGTCGCCGGACTGCTGTCGGCGGTGGTGTCGACGGTGCTCACCGCACCGGTGTGGCGGCTGCGCGGGCACTACGTCGCGATCGCCACGCTCGGCATCGGGTCGGTCGCGGTCGCGGTGATCCGCAACTGGGAGTCGCTGACCCGCGGGGCATACGGGATCCGCGGTATCCCGGCGCCCGCGCTGTTCGGCGAGAAGCTCAACTCCGCCGTCGAGTTCTACCTGCTGACGCTGACCGTGCTGCTGGTGACGCTGGTGGTGATCACCAGGATCCGGGCATCGCACCTGGGCACGGTGCTCGCGGCCGTCGGCGCCGACGACGTGGCCGCGCGGTCGTCCGGCGTGCGGGTACGCGACTACAAGGCGCTCGCCTACGCCGTCGCGGCGTTCTTCGCCGGTATCGGCGGAGCGCTGCTGGCCCACCAGTACACCTACATCGACCCCAGCATCTTCAACCTGACGATGTCGCTGCTGGCATTGACGATCATCGTGCTGGGCGGGCTGTCCTCCCCCGTCGGCGCGGTGCTCGGCGCGCTGATCCTCGTCGGCCTGCCCGAGCTGCTGCGGATCGCGCCCGACGTGCGGATCCTCGGCTACGGCGTGCTGTTGCTGCTGATCATCCGGTTCCGGCCGCAAGGACTCTGGGTCAGGAGGGCCGCATGACCATCCTGTCCGTGTCCGACCTGCGCCGGACGTTCTCCGGCGTCACCGCCGTCGACGGCCTCTCGTTCGACGTCGGCCCTGGCGAGGTCGTGTCGATCATCGGACCCAACGGTTCCGGCAAGACCACCACGCTCAACCTGATCTCCGGTGTGCTGCGCGCCGACTCCGGCACGATCGAGCTGGCCGGGCAGCGCATCGAGCGCAGGTCCGTCGAGCAGATCGCCGAGGCCGGCCTGGCCCGCACGTTCCAGAACGGGCGCGTCTTCGCCGGGCTGACCGTCGCCGAGAACGTCGAGGTGGGCCTGCACTCGACGCTGACGGCCGCGCGCCCGCTGCGCCGCTGGTCGGGCTACCCGCTGCTGCGGTGGGTACCACTGCTGGCCGAGCTCGCGCTGGCGCTGGTGCCCACCCCGGCCGTTCTTAGGGAACGCGAGCGCATCACCGGCGAGATCGACGAGCAGCTGCTGCGCTTCTCCGAGCGACTCGCACCGCGGCGGGAGGACCCGGCCTACACGCTGTCCTACGCCAACCGACGGCGCACCGAGATCGCCCGGGCGCTGGCCCTGCGCCCTCGGCTGCTGCTGCTCGACGAGCCCACGGCGGGCATGAACCAGACCGAGACCGCCGAGGTGCTCCAGCAGCTGGTGGCCCTGAAGGCGGCAGGGCAGGCGGCCGGCCAGGCGATCCTGCTGGTGGAGCACAAGCTGGACCTGGTGCTGACGCTGTCGGACCGCGTGCTGGTGCTGGACGACGGCAAGCTGATCGCGCAGGGCACGCCCGCCGGGGTGCGCAACGACCCGGCCGTCATCGAGGCCTACCTGGGACGCAGGCGCGCGCCCAGGAGCGTGCGGCCATGACGCCGCTGCTGCGGCTCAACAACGTGGACGTCTCCTATGGCGCCGCCAGGGCACTCGAGGACGTGAGCCTCGAGGTGCGGCCCGGCGAGATCGTCTCGCTGCTCGGGGGCAACGCGTCGGGCAAGTCGACCACGATGAAGACGATCCTCGGGCTGGTCCGGCCGCGATCGGGCACGGTCTCGCTCGATGGCACGGACATCACCACCACGTCCACACCCCACCGCATCCGCGCCGGCATCGCGTCGGTGCCGGAGGCCAGGCGGGTGTTCGGGCAGCTGACGGTGACCGAGAACCTGCTCGCGGGCGCGTACACGCGCCGCAACCGTGTCGAGATCGCCGCCGACATCGAGCGGATGTACGAGCACTTCCCGCGCCTGGCGCAGCGCCGCCGTCAGGCAGCGGGCACGCTGTCGGGCGGCGAGCAGCAGATGCTGGCGTTCGCGCGGGCCCTGATGAGCCGGCCCCGGCTGATCTGCATGGACGAACCGACGATGGGGCTGTCCCCGCTGTTCGTCGACAAGGTGCTGGACGAGATCGCCCGGCTCAACACCGAGCTGGGCATCGCGGTGCTGATGGTGGAGCAGCAGGCCGAGCTGGCGCTGTCGATCGCGCACCGAGGTTACGTGCTGGCCACCGGCCGCATCGTGCTGTCCGGGTCGGCCGAGGAGCTGCTCGCCGACGCCGGCGTGCAAGAGGCCTATCTGGGAGGGAAGGCGTGACGAAGCGGCTGGGCCTTTTCACGCGGCTGCTCGCCGACACCCCCGCCGCGCTGCCGGCGCAGGTGTACCGCAACGCCACCGAGCAGTTCGTCGAGGCCGAACGGCTCGGCTTCGACGTCGGCTGGGTCGCGCAGCACCACTTCGACGCCGAGGAGGGCGGGCTGCCATCGCCGCTGGTGTTCCTGGCCGGCGTGGCTGCCAACACCGCCCGGATCCGGCTGGCCACCGGCATCATCACCACCGCGCTGGAAGATCCGATCCGGGTCGCGGAGGACGCCGCGGTGCTCGATGCGCTGTCCGGCGGACGGCTGGAGCTGGGCCTCGGATCCGGTGGCTCCACCGATGCGTTCACCATCTTCGGCAAGGACGCCACCCGCCGCGCCGCGCTGTACGGCGATTCGGTCGCCAGGCTGGTCGCCGCGCTCGCCGGCGAGCCGCTCGGCGGCACGGGCCGGCGGCTGCACCCCGACGGGTCCCGGCTGCTCGACGACATCTGGCAAGCCACGTTCTCCGCGCACGGCGCCGCGCGGGCCGGGCTCGCCGGATCCGGGCTGCTGCTGTCCCGGACCCAGCCACGCACCGAGGACGCGCCCCACGCCACCCTCGCGCAGCTCCAGCTGCCGATCGTCGCGGCGCACGCCGCCGCGCTCGCCTCATCCGGACGTGCCGCGGGAGCGGCGCCACGGGTGGGCGCGTCCCGGTCGGTGCTGGTGGGCCGGCACGCCGAGCGGGTGCGCGACCTCGCACGTGCCGGCGTCGTCCGGTTCGCGCAGTACCTGCGCCGCGCCGGCCGCCCGGCCCCCACCGGCGATGCCGATGCCCTGCTCGCCGCGTTCGACGTGCACATCGGCACCCCGGAGCAGGTGATCACCTCGCTGATGGCCGACCCGGTCGTGCTCGGCGCGTCCGACCTGATCTTCCAGGTGCACCCGACCGAGCCGGGCCAGGACGCGACCCTGGAGTCGCTCGAACTGCTGGCCTCCGACGTCGCTCCGGCACTGGGCTGGAGCCCGACCGGGCCGCGATCGTGCCTGAGAGCTGGTTCTGATCACAGCTAGCGAGCTGCCACTCATGCCCTGACCCGCGGCGCGCACGTCACGCCGCAGGTACGTGGGCCTCTAATCGCGAGTCAGTTGCTGTCGCGGGAATCGTCCGAGTTGTCGGATCCGTCGGATCCGTCTGAGTTGCCGTCGGGGGCGGGCGCGGAGTCGTCGTGCAGCCCTCGGAGCGGATCGATCTCGCCCGCCTTCTTGCTGACCGCCGGCTGCGCCTTGTGCCGGGGCAGCTCCTGGGACGCCTTCACCACCTGAACCTGGTCGCCGATGGCCATGTAGTTGAACCAGGCGCGGGCGTCGGGATCGGCGAGGTGGATACAGCCCGCTGAGGAGCGGGTGGGGCTGCCGGAGTGGAAAGCGATGCCTCCGTCGGCGAAGAACACCGACCAGGGCATGGGCGCGGGTTGCCCGTTCGGGAGCGGCGACTCCACGCTCTTGTGCTCGGCGTCCTTGCGGTAGACACGCAGCGAGTGCCCGATCGGCGTGGCCTTGCCGTTGCCACCCGAGGCGACCTTCACCGGCCCCCGCACGATCGCCCCGTCGGAGAACAGCCAGGCCCGTTGCGAATCCAGATCGACGCAGGCACGGGCGGTGATGGTGCACGGAGTTCCGGCCACCAACGGCGCGGCCATGGCGGTGGCGACGGCGTTCTGGTCGACGCCGGCATCGTCGTCGCCGTTTTCGTCGTCGGCGAACGCCGGCGTGGTCAATGCCCCGAGAGCAAGCACGACGAGCCCGAACGAGACGACCCACCTCCGCGCCGGCCGCTTCCAGGCGGGTCCCTGCAACTTCATCAGACTCCCGTGAGATCGCATGTGAAAGTACGCCACGGTGTTAGACGAGTCGCCGGCTACCTGGATACGGCCCCAGACCTAAGTCACACCGCACCTCAGGTCGAGTCGGCGTCTGCCGAGCGCACGACTCGCGCGAGGAGATCTCTCAGCGTGTCCTGCTCGCTGTCGCTCAGGGCCCGCAACCGGTGCCTCACCTGGCTATTGGCATCGCGCGCGGCACGGCCCCGGACCTGCCTTCCCGTCGCGGTGGCCACCACGAGCCGCGTGCGCCGGTCGGTCGGCGAGGGGCGGCGCTCCACCAGGCCGGCCGCCGCAAGCTCGTCCACCAGCAGGACCACCTGGCTGGGATCGAGACCCAGCACGCCGGCCAGTTCTCGTTGCGAGAGGCCGTCCGGGGCGTCCACCGCCAAGTACAGAACGGAGTACTGGCGCACCCGGAGCCCGTACTCGGCGAGGGCGGCGTTGGCCGTGCGCGCGGTGAGCCCGCTCGTGCGAGACAGCAGGAAGCCGACGTTGTCCGCCAGTGTGGGCAGCTCCATGAGGTCCTCAATCATTGACAATCTCAACTATATCGCTCTAGCGTTCGACCTGCCAATCTCGACCGTCGACGGACGCCTGGCCGACCCGGTTCGCGCCCCCGGCAGACCATCGGCCAGCAGCTTCCGGAGGCTTCGCAGTGACCGCCGCACCCAGCTCCGCGCTCGGACTCGCCGATGCGTAATGCCGGGCTGGGCTCGTGGCCCGAACGACGCCGGCGGATGACACCGGAGCGGGACGCGATCTGGTTCGAGGGGACCACGCTGTCGCACGCCGAGTTCGCCGACCGGGTGCGTCGCGCCGCCGGTGCCCTTGCCGACCTCGGCGTCAGCACGGGCGACCGCGTGGCCTGGATCAGCGGCAACCACCCGTCGGCGCTCGAGACGCTCTACGCCTGCGGCCAGCTCGGGGCGATCTGGGTGCCGCTCAACGCCCGGCTGGCCGCGCCGGAGGTGGAGTGGCTGCTCACCCACTCCGATGCATCGGTCGTCGTGCACGGCGCGGACCTCGGAGTGCTCGCGGACGCACTGCGCGACCGGGCGCCCGGCGTGCGGTCCTGGGTGGCCGCCGAGCCACCCAGCGAGGGCGGCACCGGGTCGCTGCCCTACGAGGAGCTGCTGGCCGCCGCGGACCCCGAGCCCCGCGACGAGCCGGTGGGTCTCGGCGACCCCTGCCTGATCATGTACACCTCCGGCACCACCGGGCGGCCAAAGGGCGCGGTGCTCACCCACGACAATATGACCTGGAACGCCACCAACTGCCTGCTCGGGTTCGACCTCTCCCCTACCGAGCGCACGCTGGCCCTCGCGCCGCTGTTCCACATCGGCGGCCTCAACGGCACGGTCAACCCCACGCTGCTGCGCGGCGGCTGCGCGGTCATCGTCCGCGGGTTCGACCCGGTGACCACCTTGGCGGTCCTCGAGTCCCAGAGCGTCACCTCGTTCTTCGCGGTGCCCACCATGCTCGACGCGATGGCCCGCGAGCCAGGCTTCCGGACCAGGGACCTCTCGGCCCTGCGCACCATCGGCGCGGCCGGCGCCCCGCTCGCCCTGTCCACCCTGCGCACCTGGCTGGAGCGCGGCGTGACGATGCAGCAGGCCTACGGCATGACCGAGGCCGCGCCCGGGTGCACCGTCCTCGATGCCGCCGACGCCGTCCACAAGGTCGGCTCCGCCGGCAAGCCGATGTTCTTCACCGATCTGCGCGTCGTACGGCCGGACGGCAGCGACACGGCCGTCGACGAAGTCGGTGAGGTCCTCGTCCAGGGCCCCAACGTGATGGCCGGCTACTGGAACGACCCCGAGCAGACCGCCGAGGTACTCGTCGACGGTTGGTACCACACCGGCGACGCCGGCTCGCTCGATGCCGACGGCTACCTCTACCTCCGCGACCGGTACAAGGACATGATCATTTCCGGCGGGGAGAACGTGTATCCGGCCGAGGTCGAGTCCGCGGTGCTCGAGCTGCCCGGGATCGTGGAGGTCGCGGTCATCGGGGTTCCGGACGCGAAGTGGGGTGAGGTGGGTATGGCGGTGACCTGCGCACCCGCTACCGACCGGAGACCCCAGGAATCGAGCGCGACCGCCTCCGATAGCGTCCGCGCCGCGCGGTTGAGCCAGCTAGCGTGCAAGCTCCTCAAGAGACCGCTGTCGGGTCTCGATACCGAAGCGGGCGACCACGACCAAGGCCACCAGAAGGAGCAGACCCGAGAGCGCAAAAGCTATACCGATGCCGATCCCGCCGCGTGCTATGACGAAGCCGAAGACAATTGGAGCAATGACAGCGGCGAGACACCGCAACGAGCTTCCCGCCATCGTTGCCCAGGCGCGCATGCGCGTCGGGAAGAGCTCCGCCGTGTACACGAATGCAATGTTGCCATTTATGTTCGCGCCCACCATTACAGCCGCGCCGGCGAGCAGCAGGACCGGCAAATTGGTCGAGCCGAGAAAAACGAAGACGGTGGCCCCCAGGGTCGCCCCGCACACGGACAGCGTGTGTCCAGCCAAGAACCAGAACCGTCGACCCCATCGATCAAGGGTCGCAGCGACGACGTAGAGCATCAGGAGCCCGATGACATTGAATGCCCCACTGAGTAGCGAGGCGAGTGGCCTACTGAACCCGGCCCGTACCAGGAGCGAGGGCATGAACGAAGTAAAGCCCCAGAGAGCGAAGTAGTTGGCCAACCAGATACAGGCGATATGCGCGGTACGTCCTCGGTAAGCAGGGCTGAACAACTCGCCTAGACGTGTCGGGCGGCGGATGAGCGCGCGTTCGACCACATGCTCAGCAGACGGACTCGGCTCGACGAGGATGTCACGACCGGAACTGACCTCCATCTCCCGGACAACCGCCGCCGCGGCGTCCAGACGACCGTGCTCGAGAAGGTAACGTGGCGACTCGGGAAGCCGGAACGCCGCCCACACCGCCGTGGCCACCGGGAGCGCCCCGACCATGAGCAGGTAACGCCAGGCGACCCCTGCCGGGAATACGGCGAGAAATACGAACCCAAGCACTGACGCCAACAGAATTCCCCAGTTGAACAGGGATTCGTAGATGATCACGACCCTGCCCCGGGATCGACCACTGACGAATTCGTTGAACATCGCCGCGGCCACTGGCACCGCGGCGCCGAGCCCGATTCCCTGGGCGAACCGAATCATGGCGAGGATTTCGACGTTCCAGGCGAAAGCGGCCGCAAGCGAGAGGGTTCCGAATATTATCGAGGAGACGACGTAAACCACCTTGCGGCCCAGCCGTTCGCTCAGCATGCCGAAGCCGATCGCTCCGACCATCTGGCCCGCGAAACCGGCGGCGATGAGCGGGCCGGCCGCCGACGCCGGCGCGCCGAGGCTACTGAGGATCGTCGTCAGCGCGACCGCGACAATCTGGCCATCGACAGCGTCCATGAGCGTCCCGGCGCCGAGTAATGACGCGACTCGGAGGTGCATCCGGGTAAACGGGAGCCGCTCCAGCCGTCCCAACAAGTTCCCTGCGCGGGTCACGGGCAGCGTCATCGGGCTAATATCGCGGGAGGATTGCGAGCTATCGTCCATGACAACTCCAAAGAGGCGGCGGGCAACCGGCGGGAGCGAGTCAGCGAGACAATTCCTCCGCAAACCAGTCGGCAACGAGAGCATGCAACTGAGCTTGATGGTTATGAATACAGTGGTGACCGTCCTCAAACATCAAGAATCTTTTTGTCGGCGATTCGATGCGGTCCACAAGCCTCAGCATGTCATCGTCCTCAACCTTCACATCTTTGTTTCCATGAACAATCAGCACCGGGCACGGAATGCTCAGTTGTGCGGGATCCAGTTCCAGCGAGTCCACGATGCGCCAGCAGTCCTCGTCATCAGTTCCGCACATGGCCTTCATTTTTCTGAATGCGCTGGGATCCTGAGCGAGACGTTTCCGCAGTGTCGGGCCACCGCCATTGTTGCAGCAGGCCGAGATTCGGCTGTCCTTGGCCGCAACGTGCATGGCTATCGTGCCTCCTTCACTGTTGCCCCAGATACCGATGGGCATCGGGTTCCGCTGGTTTTCGAGGACATAGCTGATCGCCGCCTCGTAGACGCCGACAAATTCTTCACCCAGATAGTGACGGCTCACCATCCGGGTGATCCCCTGCCCAGGACCATCCAGGATCAACACTGCCACACCGCGCTCAATGAGGGCTTGCGCGGGACCGTGGCATGCATCGGCCCATCCCTCCAGTCCACCGAAGATCACGACGGTGCAACTGTCACCGGGCTTCTCCGGCCGGACGAGCCACCCGGCCAGGTCGCCCAGACGATGCGGGACCCACACACGGCTGTACCGCTCATCGTCCTCGATCGACATTTCAAACAGATCGGTCGCTCGACAATAGAGCTCGCGCCTGAGATCGGTGTCAGATTCGTCCAATACCTGCGAGATGCGCAATGCGGCGGATGCGCGCCTCAAGCTCTGCCTCGTTGTCGCCGACGAGAGCGCCGAAACCGGGAATTGAACCAACGCGTGCGCGCGATCAGCAACGGCCATGCTGGCCTCACGCCAATCCGCCCCAGCTTCAACCAGGGACCTCAGTAGCGAGGCATCCCCAAGATCCATGCCATATCCCACGAGACGTTGTACGGTGTACGCCTTCAGTATCTGCCGGCGCACCGAGCGGCCGCCCGAAGATCTGTCAATCTCGAGATCCGGTAGCCCGCCTATTGAATGCGGAAGATCATTGGTTGCAGACGCGGTCATATTGCCCTCGCTCATTGATATACCTCGCCTCAGGTGAGCACAGAAATACGACGGCCGCCGCCCGTAGTTCAATCTCTGCCGGCTGCTACTCCTGAGTTACCCCAAGACGTCTGACTCTTCTGACATCACCATGTCGGAGAGAATCTCAAAACTGAAGCGCGCCACGTCAGGATTGCCGAACTGCTTGTGCGCGGTAGCCGCCTGGTCCGGCGAAAGGGTCAGCGGAGTACCCGCCGCCTGGGCAACTAGTTGCATCTGGCAGCAGCGGTCCAATGTTATGAACCACCACGCAGCCTCCTCCACAGAACCGCCAACCGTTATCAGACCATGATGTTGAAGGATCGCGGCCCGTTTCGAGCCAAGTGCATCGGCTATCCTGCGGCTTTGCTCCCCCTCCAGGATCAAACCGTCCCAGTCGCTATAGAGAACGTGATCGTCATAAAATGCACAGGATTCTTGCACAATCGGCAGTAGTGCGCTTCCCATTGCCGAGAACGCACGTCCGTAGATCGTATGTGTATGCGCCGCGGCAATCACATCCGGTCTTGCCCGATGGATGGCGGAATGAACCTGAAACGCGACTTTGTTCACACCCCACGATCCGACGACGACCTTTCCCGCACTGTCGACGAGCACCAGATCACTCATCTTCACCCTCGAAAAGTGCAGGCCGTGCGGGTTGACCCAGAAGTGATCCTCACGTTCGGGGTCGCGAACAGTGACATGGCCAGCGAGACCCTCGTCGTACCCCGCGCGCGCGAAAATGCGCAGCGCCACGGCAAGCATCTTCTTACGATGCTGACGCTCATCTTCGACATTCTCGAATTTCTTTGGCCCGGGAAGCTCCAGCAGCTTTACGTCAGAGCCTTCGAGCTGCTCGCTACTCGACATCCACTGCCCTACCTTTGCAGTTGCAGCTCCCTCGGGCTGACGTGCGCGAGGTCCGGCGTGGGTCTCATGCCGGCCTGCCGCAGTACACAGCCGGGTGGCACGCGCAGCGAAGTTGGGTCTGCGTCAAATTTGCCCCGCGCACTTGGCGGAAACCGTCAACCAGCGAACGAACGTGATGGCCGATTCTGTCTGGCGTGGCGAAAGACGGCCGAGCTGCCCGGCAGGCGCCGACCGGCATGGGGACAGGCTCGATGCGCGCGGTCGTCGTGGATGCGGCCGGTGCGGCACCAGTCGTGCGCTGGGTCGACCGGCCGGCGGTCGGTGCGGCCGACGCGCTGGTGCGCGTCACCGCCAGCGGTCTGTGCGCGACGGATCTGAAGATCATGGCGGGGGATGTGCCCACCGTCGCGTTTCCGCACATCCTGGGCCACGAGGTGGCCGGGATCGTGGAGGCGGTGGGCGGCGATGCATCCATCGCCGTAGGGACCGCGGTAGCCGTGCCCATGTTCGCGCCGTGCGGTCGATGCATCCCGTGCCGATCGGGCATCGACCAGCTGTGCGCCAACGGAGGTGGGCAGGTCGGATTCGACCGGCCGGGCGGTCTCGCCGAGTACATCGCCGTACCCGCGCGAGCCCTGCTCCCCCTCCCGGCCGGAGTACCCGCGGTTCAGGCAGCGTTGATCGGCGACTGCCTGTCGACGGTGTGGAACGCCGTACGGAAGGCCCGCCCCGAAGCCGGGGAGACGGCCGTCGTGGTCGGTGCGGGCGGTATTGGCCTGCACGTCGTGCAGGAGCTGCACCGTCGCGGTACCAAGGTGGTCGTCATCGAGCCGGACGGGGCTCGACGACGCCTGGCCCAGCAGCTCGGCGCGACAGCAGGCATCGATCCCAGTGATGGACTCGACATGACAGCAGTGCTCGAGAACGCGGGACTGCGGCAGCCGGCCGTGCTGGTCGACTGCGCGGGCCGGTCCACCATTCCCTGGCAGTCGCTGGCGCCAGGCGCCCGCGTGGTCGTCGTGGGCTACCGTCCGGGCGCGGTCGTCGAGATACCGGTTCTCATCTTGGTGGGCAACCAGATATCCCTGCTCGGCGTCCGCGCGGCGAGCCGGGCGGACGCCGAGGAGGCGCTCGACGCGTTGGCGTCGGGGCTGATCGAACCGGTGATCTCCCGACTGGCTTCGTTGGACGACGCACCCGTGGTGCTCGCCGAGCTCGCCGCGGGATCGCTCCTCGGGCGCGCCGTCATCATCCCATGAACGATCTTGTTCGGGCTCCCGGGTCGGCCTCACGCAAAGCGCCAAGTTCGTCGTCGCATCCTCACGAAAGCGAACACTGACGCGCGCCGCCGGCGGTCCTTGAATGGGGCGGGTCTCAATGACTCACACCGATGGAGGCCACGCAGATGAGACTGGGTTACTTCGCAATGCCCATGCATCCGGGCGATCGCGCATGGCAGGAAACCCTGCGGGAGGATCGGCAAGCCGTGATCCTCGCGGACCGACTCGGCTACCACGACGCGTTCATCGGCGAGCACCTCACCGATCGCCTGGAAAATATCACCAACAGCATGCTGTTCCTGGCGACGCTGATCTCGGA
>Ga0137415_10002772_pt1 | contig 17361 bp, 16 predicted proteins | sample CZODoug3_1_1_16f_FD_183082 | JGI IMG/M metagenome (GOLD analysis project Ga0137415, IMG submission 183082) | Vadose zone soil fungal communities from Angelo Coast Range Reserve, California, USA - CZODoug3_1_1_16fungal (Hybrid Assembly) | ecosystem: Environmental > Terrestrial > Soil > Vadose...
GGGGCTGCGCCGCTTCGGGGCCGCCGCCCTCGACCTCGCCTGGGTTGCGGCCGGGCGACTCGACGGATATTGGGAGCGCAATCTTTCGCCCTGGGACACGGCGGCGGGAATCATCATGGTGCGCGAAGCCGGCGGTTTCGTAACCGACATCGACGGCCGCGACGACATTTTCGGCCATGGGGAGATTCTGGCGGGAAATGACACCATGCATCGCGAGCTCCTCGCCCTCATCAAACAGGCCGCCAAGGATTGAATGCGACGCGTTGGAGAAATGCCGCAGCCTCGGGTTTCCTTTCGCCCCGGCTATGCCATATTTGGGTGAGCGTTACGGCGCCTTCCCGGCGGAAGCCCGGACCTGATCCGGGCGGATGCCGGATCGCCGCTTGGGAAGCAAGCGTCAACACATAAAGCGAGAGCGAATTCCGATTTCATCTGAAACGGAAGCCGCCCCCGACGATCGCGGAACCACCATGGCGCAGCAGGACCACGACATCGATCCGTTCAAAGTGAGCTCGCCCCGGATCTTTCTGGTCCGCATGGTGGTGTTCCTCACCCTGGGCGCGCTGCTCGTCGTCATTCTCTACAAGCAGATCTGGACCGCGTTCCTCGCCAACCCCGGATTGAACGCCCTGATCGTGCTGGTGCTGCTCGCCGGCATCATCTTCGCCTTCCGCCAGGTGATACGTTTGTTTCCCGAAATCGCCTGGGTCAACGGCTTCCGCCTGGCCGATCCCGGCCTTGCGGTGGAACGCCCGCCGGTCCTGCTCGCACCGATGGCCACGATCCTGCGCGACCGCGTCGGCCGCATGGCCATGTCGCCGCAGACCATGCGCGGCATCATGGATTCGATCGCCAACCGCCTGGACGAGGCGCGCGACCTGTCGCGTTATATGACGGGCCTCCTGGTGTTCCTCGGCCTGCTCGGCACTTTTTGGGGCCTGATCGAGACGGTCACCTCGATCCGCGGGGTGCTCGAGGGCCTCAAGGTCGGGGGAGATACCGGGCAGATGTTCGAAGCCCTCAAGGAGGGCCTCGCGGCCCCCCTCGGCGGCATGGGCATATCCTTCTCGTCCTCGCTGTTCGGGCTTGCCGGCTCGCTCGTCCTCGGCTTTCTCGACCTGCAGGCCGGTCAGGCGCAGAACCGCTTCTACACCGACCTCGAGGACTGGCTCGCCACCACGGTGCATGACCTCGGCGTCGACACGGCTCCCGGCCAGACGCCGACGATGAGCGGCGAGCTGCGCGTCGCGATCGAACGGCTGCGCGAGACCCTGGCCGAGGGCGGATCGGGCAAGCAGGCGACCACCGCCATCGTCAACCTGGCCGAATCGCTTCAGGGCCTCATCCACCACATGCGAACCGAGCAGCAAATGATCCGCGACTGGGTCGATGCTCAGTCCGAGCAGCATCGCGACATCCGCAAGCTCTTGGAAATTCTGGTTCACGAAACGCAGAAGATCTGACGCATGGCGCACGGGCGCATCCGCCGCGACAACGGCTTGAACTACTGGCCCGGATTCGTCGACGCGTTGTCGACGCTGATCCTCGGGATCGTTTTCTTGCTGACCGTGTTCGTGGTGGTGCAGTTCTTCCTGTCGCAGGAGGTCGCCGGCAAGGATACCGCGCTGTCGCGGCTCAATGCCTTGATCGCCACGCTCAACGACCAATTGTCGATGGAAAAGTCGGGCAAGGTTTCGCTCGAGGACGAGGTCACGCGCATGCGCGCGAGCCTCTCCGACGCCGAGAGCGAGCGCGACCGCCTCAAAAGCGCGCCCGCGCCGTCGGGCGGGGGCGCCGCCGAAGCGCAAAGCAAGGTCGGTGAGCTCACGACGGCGCTCGACGCCGAGAAACGCCTGAGCAACCGCGCGCTGGCGCAGGTCGAGCTCCTCGGCCAGCAGATCGCCGCATTGCGCCGCCAGCTGGCGGTGCTCGAGAGCGCGCTCGACGTCAGGGAAAAATCGGACAGGGAATCGCAGGCCAAGATCGCCGACCTCGGGCAGCGCCTCAACGTCGCGATGGCGCAGCGGGTACAGGAGCTGTCGCGCTTCCGTTCGGATTTCTTCGGCCGGCTGCGCGAGATCCTCGGCAACCGCCCCGACGTCCGCATCGTCGGCGATCGCTTCGTATTCCAGTCGGAGATCTTCTTCGATGTCGGGCAGGCGGTGCTGAAGCCGGAAGGCCGCAGCGAGATCGACACGCTCGCGGGCGCCCTGAGCGATCTCGAAAAGCAGATTCCGACCGATATCGCCTGGGTACTGCGCGTCGACGGGCACACCGACGTCCGCCCGATCGCGAGCGCGCAGTTCCCCTCGAACTGGGCGCTGTCATCGGCGCGCGCCATCTCGGTGGTGCAATATCTGATCCAGAAGGGCATCTCACCCCAGCATCTGGTCGCCGCGGGCTTCGGCGAGTTCCAGCCGCTCGATGCCGACAAGACCGAGGACGCCTTTCGGCGCAACCGCCGCATCGAGCTGAAGCTGACGGAGCGGTGAGCGGCGCTGGTTTCAGGCTCCGCCCCTATGCCGCGGCCGACGAGGCGGCGGCGATCGAATTGTGGCGGCGCGCCTGGCAGGTCGCCTATCCGCAGCTCGACTTTTCGGCCCGGCTTGCCTGGTGGCGCGAGCGCTGGCGCAGCGAGCTGGTCCCGATTGCCGCGATCACGGTCGCCGAGCGCCCGGGCGAAAGCGGCATCCTGGGCTTTGTCACGGTCGACCCTTCGACCGGCTATCTCGACCAGATCGTGGTCGCGCCGGAGGAATGGGGTTCATCGCTTGCCGCCGCGCTCCTTGATGACGCGAAGCGCTCCGCGCCGGGCGGCGTCGACCTGCTGGTCAACCAGGACAACGCACGCGCCATCCGGTTTTACGAGAAGCAGGGATTCGTCGTCGCGGGAGCCGACGTGAACCCGATTTCCGGCGCGCCGCTCCATAAGATGAGCTGGCGGCCGCGGCGTCCCGGGAAGAAGTGAAGGCCGGTCAAGCCCCGAACTGCAGCTTGGCGAGACGCGCGTAGAGCCCGCCCGCCGCGGCGAGACGCTCATGCGTGCCCTCCTCGACGATGCGGCCCTGGTCCATCACCAGGATGCGGTTGCACGACAGCACGGTCGCGAGCCGGTGCGCGATCACGATGGTGGTGCGCCCCTGCATCAACCGTTCGAGCGCCGTCTGCACCAGGGTCTCGCTTTCGGCGTCGAGCGAGGACGTCGCCTCGTCCAGCAGCAGGAGCGGCGCCGCGCGCAGAATGGCGCGCGCGATCGCGAGGCGCTGGCGTTGGCCGCCCGACAGCGTGACGCCGCGCTCCCCGATCAATGTGTCGAAGCCTTGCGGAAGGCGCTGGATGAACTCGGAAGCGGCCGCGAGCTCGGCCGCGCGCACGACGTCGGCGTCGCTCGCATCCGGGCGGCCGAAACGGATATTGTCCTTGATGCTCGTGCCGAATATCGCGACATCCTGCGGCACAAGCGCGACGCGGGAACGCAGCTCCCGCGGGTCGGCGGCGTCGAGCCGCACGCCATCGAACGTGATCGCGCCCGCCAGCGGATCGTAGGAACGCAGCAGCAGATGGAAGATCGTGCTCTTGCCGGCGCCCGACGGACCGACGATCGCGAGCCGCTCGCCGACGCGCACATGGAACGAGATGCCGTCGAGCACCAGCGCCTGCGGACGGGTCGGATAGGCGAAGCGCACCTGCTCGAAAGCGACCGCGCCGCGCGGCGGGACCGGCAGCGGAACCGGAACCGCCGGCGGCTTGATGGACGGCTCGATCGCGAGCAGCTCGCTCAACCGCTCCGCCGAGCCGGCGGCCTGCGAGATCTCGCCCCACACCTCGCTCAGCTGCCCCAACCCGGAGGCCGCGAAGACCGCAAACAGCACGAACTGGCTCAGCGTGCCGGCCGTCATGCGCCGGGACAGCACGTCCTGTGCGCCGACCCACAGGATGACGACGACGCTCGCGGAGGCGAGGAAGATGATGATGGCGGTGAGCACCGCGCGTGCCCGCGTCGAGTGGAGCGCGGCCTCGTAGGCGCGTTCGACCGCGGCGGCGAAGCGCGCATTGGCGAGCTTCTCATTGGTGTAGGCCTGCAGCGTGCGCACCGCCGAGATGATCTCGGCCGCATAGGCGGAGGCGTCCGCCAGGGTATCCTGCGCGGTGCGCGAGCGCCGGCGCACCAGGCGGCCGAAGGCGACGAGCGGAAGGACGATGACCGGGATGGCGGCCAACACGAAACCGGAGAGCCGCGGGCTCGTGACCACCATCATGGCGGCGGATCCGAAGAACAGCACGATGTTGCGCAAGGCGATCGACATCGAGGCGCCGACCGCGGACTTGATTTGCGTCGTGTCGGCGGTGAGCCGCGACACCAGCTCGCCCGATTTGGCGGTGTCGAAGAAGTCGGCCGAGAGCTGCGTGATGTGCCCGAACACCGCGCTGCGCAGATCGGCGACCACGCGCTCGCCGAGCGTGGTCACGAGGTAGTAACGCGACGCGCTGGCGACCGCGAGGGCGGCCACGACCGCGATCATTACCGCGAAATACTGATCGACCAGCTCGATCCGTTCGGCCGAGAAGCCGAGGTCGATCATGCGCCGCACCGCGATCGGCACCGCCAAGGTCGCCAGTGACGCCACCAGGAGCGCCACCAGGGCGCCGGCGACGCGGCCTTTGTAGCGCGCCACGAACGGCGTCAGGCCGAGCAGCGGCCGGAGCTTGCGCCGACGCGCGGCGGTCTCGGGCGCCGCCGCAGGCTGCGGCGCGGCCGGCGCTGTTCCCACGCTCGCGGACGCATCAGTCATCGTTTGGGCTGCTCCCCGCCGAGGCGGATAGATTTGGCGGCCGGACCATGCCTTGCCGGGGAGCCTAAAACAATCGCCCCTCAGCCCGGGGTTGGACGGGCCCCTGGACCCGCGCCAGCCGCCCGGGCGGCGAGCGTGAGCGCAAATCCGAGCGCCTTGTCTGGCCGGCAAGGCTGATGTATAGGACCGCAACTTTCCGAATGATCAACAACCACAACTGCCCACGGCGCAGGAACTTCGAGCCATGAAGCCCGACATTCACCCGGACTACCATACCGTCAAGATCATCATGACCGACGGCACCGAATTCAGCACCCGAACGACCTGGGGCAAGGACGGCGACACGCTCCACCTCGACATCGACCCCAAGTCGCATCCGGCCTGGACCGGCGGCACCCAGCAGCTGCTCGACCGCGGTGGCCGTGTGTCGCGCTTCCAGAAGAGATTTTCCGGGCTCGAGCTGGCCAAGAAGTAAGCCCGACGCAAGGCTCCTACGACAAAGCCCCCGCAATGCGGGGGCTTTTTGTTGAGGGTTGCGTGCGGCGGACGGCTCGCGCAAGCGCCTAATCGCAAGACGTCCCCATCATGGTTTCGCGCGGGGCTCATCCTGGCGCTCAAACGCCGCCTTGAGCAGCCCGATCTGACGATCGAGCGGGGTCGCGGTCGTCTGCTCCTCGGGCACCGGGGCATGGATGGTGGCGTCGAGCCGGCGCACCTTGTCGTGCAGCACGCTCGAGCGCGCGATCAGATCGCGCAACTGCTCGGGAAGTCCCTTGATGGCGTCCTGGTCGATCGGCGGGTCGGCTGCGAGCTTGACCTTGGTCTTTTCCTTGTTGGCCTGGGCGAGCGACATCTCGCCTTCATTCACGGCGCGATGCAGCAACAGCCACGAGGCGAGCTGCATCAGCCGCGTGGTCAGCCGCATGCTTTCGGTCGCGTAACACAGCGAGGAAGACCGATCGAGCTTCTTGGATTCCTTTCGACCGGCACCGTCGAGATACGACGCGGTCTCCTCGACGAGCTTCATGCCCTCGCGGAACAGCGTCGAGAAGGACTGGGACGCCGCAAGTCTCGCGCCGAACGACACCGGCTGCTTGTCGAACAATTTCTCTGCCATCGCCTCACGCCCTGCCTACCAAGACGCAATAAGACCCCGGCGCCTGCGGCCTGTCCAGCGGCGGTGACGAAAAGGTAAAGATATGGTTGCCAGCCTCGGGCCTGCGCCAAAATGGGACAATCGGTCGCAACGGCCGGTGCCGCCGCCGCGGCCAATTCTCCGCGGGCCAAAAAAAGAGCCGCCGTTGCCGGCGGCTCGAAGTGATAACAGGGAGGCGTCAAACAGAGTGGACAGGAGCCACTCGGTGTCCAGAAGTTGGACGTTGCCAGTAATAAAAGGGAAAGCTTAACCAGAGGTTAAGGGCCGCCACAATCGGACCGATTTTGTTATCGAACGGCCGCGGATCGCGCGGGAGCGAAAGCGGCGCCGCATTTCCGCCGCCCGTTGTTATTTTTTGAAGAACTGATCCGCCACCGTTCGCGAGGCCAGCTTTTTCGCCCTCGCCTGCTCGAGCCGTGCAATCTCGTCCTTGAGCAGCGCCATGCGCTCGCCCAGCTCCTCGACCGAGAGCAGCGCCAATTCCTGCCCGATCTCGTGGACGATCTTTTTCTTCGGCCGGTCGTCGTCGTCGATTGATGCCATGCGTCGCTCCGCGCCGGCCGAAGATAGCGGGAGCCCGCGCGGTTGTCACACCATGCACGGGGCAGGCTTTTTTCCGGGAAATGCTCTAAGAGCAGCCTCCGTATCACGAGGACGAGCCGCCATGACCCCGCCCGCGACCATGACCGCCATCGCGATCCGCGCGCCCGGCGGACCCGAGATGCTGGTTCCCGAGCAGCGCTCGGTGCCGCAACCCGGGGCGGGCGAGATCCTGGTCAAGGTCGCAGCGGCGGGTGTGAACCGACCGGACGTGATGCAGCGCCGCGGACTTTACCCCCCGCCGAAGGGCGCGCCCGATATTTTGGGCCTCGAGATCGCCGGCACCGTCGCGGCCTGCGGCGAGGGCGTGACGCGCTGGCAGCTCGGCGACCAGGTGGCGGCCCTCGTGGTCGGCGGCGGCTATGCGGAATACTGCATCGCGGTCGAAGGCCATGCCTTGCCGATGCCGGCTGTCCTGGCGGCCACGGAGGCCGCCGCGATCCCGGAAACCTTCTTCACGGTCTGGCACAACGTGTTCGAGCGCGGCGGCCTCAAGGCGGGCGAAACGCTGCTCGTGCATGGCGGCTCGTCGGGCATCGGCACCGCCGCAATCCAGCTTGCCAGGAATTTCGGAGCGCGCGTGATCGTCACCGCCGGCTCGGCCGCGAAATGCGATGCCTGCCGCGAACTCGGAGCCGACGTCGCGATCAACTACAAGACCGAGGATTTCGTCGCCGCAACCAAGCAGGCGACCGGCGGCAGGGGCGCCGACGTCATTCTCGACATGGTGGGCGGCGACTATATCGAGCGCAATTACGAGGCGGCCGCGGTCGAAGGCCGCATCGTTCAAATCGCGTTTCAGGACTCGCCCAAGGCCACGGTCAATTTCACCCGCATCATGCTCAAGCGGCTGCATCACACCGGATCGACGCTGCGCTCGCGCCCCAACCCGGACAAGACCGCGATTGCGCGCGCGGTCGAAGCCAAGGTGTGGCCGCTGATCGCGGCCGGCAAGGTGCGGCCCGTGATGGACATGACCTTCAGGCTCACCGAGGCGGCCGCCGCCCACGCCCGGATCGAATCGAGCCAGCATGTCGGCAAGATCGTGCTGGTGGTCTAGGCCAGAGCCCGTCGGGCGCCCGATTCACGGCGGCGATCTCCCGGAGCGCCTCCCGACGGTAGGTTAACCATTGAATTTCTTGCACTTACGCGTTGGTCCGAGTACTCAAACAGGGGTGCGCGCCAGCATGCGAATCTCAGCCCTCGCTCACTCCGGAACGTCGCGAAATCGGCACAAAGGTGAATAGATTGCGGGTTCCGCGCAATCTGGCGGTGGCCCGGCACGGGCTTGGCGCGCGTCACGGGGTTGGGAGGTCGTTTCTTGAATTTCCTGCGGTCCGCCCTGGCGGCGGCTGTCGTGATCACGTCGCTGATCGGCGCGCCCGCTCACGCCGTCGAGGCGGTGAACGTACGCCTCGACGTGTCCGCGATCGATCTCGGCGATGCGGTCGAGCGGCCGGTCAGTGACGGCGACAGCATCCAGGTCTCGACCGCGCCGGGCGCCGACGGCATCATCCGGCGCATCAAGGTGCCGGCGCGCGAAGCCGGGGTGTACTGGGCGGTATTCGCGCTCGCCAATTCGAGCGACGAGCAGATCGACCGGCTGATCGTCGTCCCGCACTACCAGATGGCCGGCTCCGGCCTGCTGTGGCCCGACCTCGGCCTCTCGCGCGTCGTCGGCGTCACGGTGAGCTCGGGTGACCGTCCCGATCGCCAGGACAGCGCGACCGCGGACATATTCCGCATCACCCTCGATCCCGGCACCGTCATCACCTTCGTGGCCGAGTTGCGCACCAGCAAGCTGCCGCAGATCTATCTGTGGGAGCCCGACGCCTACAAGGACAAGGTCAACAGCTTCACGCTCTATCATGGCATCGTGATCGGCATTGCGGGCCTGCTCGCGCTCTTCCTCACCATCCTGTTCGTGGTCAAGGGCAGCGTCATGTTTCCCGCCGCCGCCGCGCTCGGCTGGGCGGTGCTGGTCTATATCGGGGTCGATTTCGGTTTCTGGGGCAAGGTCTTCGACATGTCGGCGGGCGCCGAGCGCATCTGGCGCGCCTCCGGCGAGGCGATCCTCGCCGCCACGCTGCTGGTATTCCTGTTCGCCTATCTCAACCTCAATCGCTGGCACGTGCGCTACGCCCACATCACCATCGGCTGGCTGGTGTTTCTGGGCGCGCTCGTGGCGGTCGCCTTGTTCGATCCGGCGGTCGCTTCGGGCATCGCGCGCCTGTCGCTGCTGCTCGTCGCCATCGCGGGCTTCTCGCTCGTCGTCTATCTCGCCACCCATGGCTACGATCGCGCCGTCCTGCTGATCCCGACCTGGTTCCTGCTGGTGGTCTGGGTGATCGGCGCCGGCCTCACGGTCGGCGGCATGGCGACCAACGACATCGTGGCGCCCGCCTTGCTCGGAGGCCTCGTCCTGATCGTCATGCTGATCGGCTTCACGGTGATGCAGCATGCCTTCGCGGGCGGCATCACCCACGGCATCGTGTCGGACGTCGAGCGCCGCGCCCTCGCGCTCACCGGCGCCGGCGACATGATCTGGGACTGGGACGTGTCGGCCGACAAGGTCTTCACCAGTCCGGAGACCGAGCAGGCGCTCGGCCTCAAGCGCGGCACGCTCGAGGGCCCGGCGGCGCATTGGCTCGAGGTGCTCCACCCGCTCGACCGCGACCGTTTCCGCGCGGCGCTCGACGGCGTATTGGAGCAGCGGCGCGGCCGGCTGGTGCAGGATTTTCGGCTGCGAACGCCCGACGGGCACTATCTGTGGTTCACCCTCAAGGCTCGTCCGGTCGTCGGCTCCGACGGCGAGGTCGTGCGTCTCGTCGGCACCCTCACCGACGTCACGGATTTCAAGACCGCCGAGGAGCGGCTGCTGCACGACGCGGTGCATGACAATCTCACCGGCCTGCCCAACCGGCAGCTCTATCTCGACCGGCTCGAAGCGGTGCTCGCCTTCGCCAAGGCCGATCCCGCCGTCAAGCCGACCGTGCTGGTGATCGACCTCGACCGCTTCAAGCAGGTCAACGATTCGGTCGGCATGGCGGTCGGCGATTCGATCCTGCTCACCCTGGCGCGCCGGCTCGGACGGCTGCTCAAGCCGCAGGATACGCTCGCGCGGCTGGCGGGCGATCAGTTCAGCCTCATCCTGATGTCCGAGAAGGAGCCTGCCCGCATCATCGCCTTCGCCGAGACCCTGCGCAAAGCGTTGCGCGCACCGATCACCTTCAATGAGCGCGAGATCTTCCTCACCGCTTCGGTCGGCATCGCGCTGGCCGACGGCCAGCCGCACCGCAACGAGGAGGTTCTCAAGGACGCCGAGCTGGCGATGTACCATGCCAAGCGCATCGGCGGCGACCGCATCGAGGTGTTCAAGCCGGCGATGCGCGCGCGCAAGACCGACCGCCTGACGCTCGAGTCGGACCTGCGCCGCGCGATCGAGCGCGAGGAAATCACCATCCTGTACCAGCCGATCATCCGGCTCGAGGACCGCTCGGTCGCGGGCTTCGAGGCCTTGGCGCGATGGGACCATCCCAAGATGGGCCGGATGTCGCCCTCGGAATTCATCTCGATCGCGGAGGAGATCGGCCTGATCGTCGACCTCGGCCTGTTCATGCTCGAGCGGACCGCCCGCCAGCTCGGCATCTGGCAACGCGCGGTGCGCGGCCGCGCGCCGCTGTTCGCCAGCGTCAACGTATCGTCACGGCAACTGCTGCGGCATGACCTGATCCACGACCTGCGCACCGTGCTCGCCCGCTCCGGGCTCGTGCGCGGCACGCTCAAGCTCGAGCTCACCGAATCGCTCGTGATGGAAAATCCCGAGCTCGCCGCGCAAATGCTCCATCGCATGAAGGAGCTCGGCGCCGGCCTCGCGCTCGACGATTTCGGCACCGGCCACTCCTCGCTCTCCTATCTGCAGCGCTTTCCGTTTGACACCATCAAGATCGACCAGTCCTTCGTGCGCACGACGTCCAAGGGCAAACGGCCGGTCATCCTGCGTTCGATCATCTCGCTCGCCCACGATCTCGGCATGGAAGTGGTGGCGGAAGGCGCGGAGACCGACTCCGACGCCGTCGAGCTCTACCAGCTCGGGTGCGAATACGCGCAGGGCTATGTGTTCGGCGAGCCGATGTCGGCCGAGCAGGCGCGCGCACTCATCACGAACGAGCGGCTGGAGATCGTGCGGTGATTTGACGGCGCGAGATTGCAGGATGGCCGGGCTTCGTTTCGCCGGCCGTTCCGTCACGCATGCCCGGCTTCGCTCGACAGCATGCCGAGGTCGACGCCGAGTTTCCTGAGCGCCTTGCCGTATTTGGCCTCGTTGTCGCCGCCGAAGATCAGTTCGGAATCGGCAGAGCAGTGCAGCCAGCCGTTCTCCTGGATCTCGTTCTCGAGCTGCCCCGGCGCCCAGCCCGCGTAACCGAGCGCGAGCACGGCCGAGACCGGCCCGTCGCCGCGCGCGATCGCCTTGAGGATATCGAGCGTCGCGGTGAGGCAGATGCCCTCGTCGATCGGCAGGGTCGAGTTCTCGATGAAAAAATCAGCCGTGTGGAGGACGAAACCGCGGCCGGTCTCCACCGGCCCGCCTTTGAGCACCTTCACGGCGCCGGCGCGCTGCGGCAGCTGGATCAGGTCGGTCGCCGGGATGACGTCGAGCTGCACCAGGAGGTCGGGGAATGTCACGTTGGCCGCCAATTGATTGACGATGATCCCCATCGCGCCTTCGGAAGAATGGGCGCAGACATAGATCAGGCTGCGCGAGAAACGCTCGTCGCGCATGCTCGGCATGGCGATCAGCATCTGCCCGTCGAGGTAGCCCCGTTTGGGCCCGCCGGGGGCGGCTTTGGAGGCTGTTGTTTTCGCGGCCTTCATGGCAAAAGGGTAACCCGGTCAGCCCTGATTGATCAAATGGCGTCTCATCACATCGCGTTCACGACCATTTCAGTGGCCGCAACGCGATGCCGCCGGTAGACGATCAAATATGATTGCAACTAGATTGCGGCAACCCACCCGGGTCACTTTAGCGATCCTCGTCATATTGGCGCTATCGCGGGTTGCCGCGCAGGCCGCCGATGCGTCGTCGTGGGACGCCGATTCGCGCGCCGGCGTGCGGCTGATCGCAGGCAATCCGGCGCAGGGGGCCGATGCGCCGCTGCGGGCCGGCGTCGAGCTCACGCTCGCCCCCGGCTGGAAGACCTACTGGCGCTATCCGGGCGATTCCGGCGTGCCGCCCCGCTTCGATTTCTCCAATTCGCAGAACGTGAAATCGCTCAACATCGCGTGGCCGGCGCCTCGCCGCTTTACGGACGATAGCGGCGCCACCATCGGCTACAAGAACGGCGTGATCTTTCCGCTGCGCATCGTTCCGCAGGATCCGGCAAAGCCGGTGCTGCTCCGCCTCAAGCTCGACTATGCGGTGTGCGAGAAACTGTGCGTTCCGGCCGAGGGCCGCGCCGAGCTCATGCTCGACGGCACGCCGTCCGCGTTCGACGCCGCGCTCGCCAAGGCCGATGCGCTGGTGCCCAAGCCCGCCAAGCCCGGCGACGACGCTCCACTCGCGATACGCGGTGTGCGGCAGGAACCGGGCGGCGATCGTCCGCGTGTCGTCGTGGATGTCGCGGCGCCGGGAAACGAGCCTATCGAGCTGTTCGCCGAAGGACCGACGCCCGAATGGGCCTTGCCGGTGCCCGAACCGACCGACGGCGCGGGCGCCGGATTGCACCGGTTCACCTTTCAGCTCGATGGCCTGCCGCCCGGCGCCAGCGCCGCCGGGGCGACCCTGACATTCACCCTGGTGTCGGGCGCCAACGCGGTTGAGGTTGCGGCCCATCTCGACTAATTCTCCGGGCGGGTTAATTTAGCGCCGATGCGCCCGCGGCACCGGGAGCTCCTCGAGGGAGCGATCATGGCCGCGGAGCTTCGTTGCAAGCCCTCCAACCATTCTGTTTCAACCACCAACCCCAGAGGATCACCATGGCCATCAAGGTCGGCGACCGCCTTCCCGAAGCGAAGTTCAGAGTGATGACGGCCGAGGGTCCGGGCTGGAAGACCACCGACGAGGTCTTCAAGGGCAAGAAGGTCGTGCTGTTCGCCGTCCCCGGCGCCTTCACGCCGACCTGCCACAAGAACCATCTGCCCGGCTTCGTGCAGAACGCCGCCGCGATCAAGGCCAAGGGCGTCGACTCCATCGCGGTCACCGCCGTCAACGACGGCTTCGTGATGGATGCGTGGAAGAAGGCGAGCAATGCCGAAGGCAAGATCGAGTTCCTGGCCGACGGCAATGGGGAATTTGCCAAGGCGATCGACATGACCCTCGACGGTTCCGGCAACGGCCTCGGGCTGCGCTCGAAACGCTATTCCATGCTGGTCGAGGATGGCGTGGTGAAGAAGCTCAACGTCGAGGAAGCGCCCGGCAAGGCCGAGACCTCGAGCGCGGATGCGCTGCTCAAGCAGCTCTGAGGCACTGCCCGGCGAAAGTCCGCTCCCGGCGCGATCCGGGGCGGACGCCGCGCGCACAACGGGACGCAAGTCGGGTCGGCCCGACTTGCGTCGGACGCAAACAGGTCGCGCCTCAGGGCCCGTTTCGTTGCGCCGCCCTCAGCTCCGCGATCGCCTCGCGGGCAAGCTCGTCGGCGCGCTCGTTGAGATCGTGGCCGGAATGGCCGCGCACCCAGTGCCACCGTATCGTGTGGTGGGCGAGCGCCGCATCGAGCCGCTGCCACAGATCGACATTCTTCACCGGCTTGCGGTCGGCGGTCTTCCACCCGTTGCGTTTCCAGCCCTTGATCCAGGTCATGATGCCGTTGCGCAGATACTGGCTGTCGGTGTGAAGGTCCACGACGCAGGTCCGCTTGAGCGACTCGAGCGCCGTGATCGCGGCCATCAGCTCCATGCGGTTGTTGGTGGTGTGCGCCTCGCCGCCCTTGAGCTCCCTGGTGTGGTCGCCCCACTGCAGGATGGCGCCGAATCCGCCGGGACCCGGATTTCCCGAGCAGGCGCCGTCGGTATGGATGGTGACCTGATGTTCGGACAAGCGCTGACCTTCTCTCAATCTATTCCGTAATCGCGCACGCTGGTCACCGCCTGGTGGAATCGCAGCTTGCGGTGATATTCGAGCGGGTCCTTCGGCCGCACCAGCGCGCCCGCCGGGACCTCGAGCCAGTCGACCAGGCGGGTGAGCAGGAAGCGCGTCGCCGCCCCGCGCGCCAGCAGGGGCAGCGCGGCGCGCTCCGCCGCCGACAGCTTGCGCTTGGTCGCATAGGCCTGCAGCAGCGCGCGCCCCTTGGTCACGTTGTAGGAATGGTCGAGCTCGAAGCACCAGGCGTTGAGGCAGATCGCGACGTCATAGGCGAGCGTATCGGTGCAGGCGAAGTAGAAATCGATCAGCCCCGAGAGCTGGTCGCCGAGGAAGAACACGTTGTCGGGAAAAAGGTCCGCGTGAATCACGCCCTGCGGCAGATCGCGCGGCCATGATTTCTCCAGCACGTCGAGCTCGGCCGCGATGGCGGCATGCAGGCCGGCCTGCACGCCGTCGGCCCGGGTCTTGGCGGTCTCGTAAAGCGTGCGCCATCCTTGGACCGACAGCGCGTTCGCCCGCTTCATCCCGAAATCGGCGCCGGCGAGATGAAGCTCGGCCAGCGCGTGGCCGAGCCCCGCGCAATGCGTCGCGGTCGGCCGGCGGATCCACATGCCGTCCAGGAAGGTGACGATCGCGGCAGGACGCCCGGCGAGCCGCCCGAGCGTCTCGCCCTTGCGGTTCTTCACCGGCTGCGGGCAGGTCAGTCCGCGCGCCGCGAGATGCTCCATCAGACCGAGAAAGAACGGCAGATCATTCGCGGCGACGCGCTTCTCGTAGAGCGTGAGAATGAAATAGCCGCGACTGGTGTGCAGGAGAAAATTCGAGTTCTCGACGCCCTCCGCGATGCCTTTATAGGCCAGGAGATCGCCGAGGTCGTAGGCGCTCAGGAATGCCGCAACTTCCTCGGCCGCGACATCGGTATAGACGGCCATGGGTCGACCGGCAGGTTAAGGGTTTTCAGGTGGGTCGCATTTCTCGACGCGAGACGGCAGCCACTTCGCTTTGCTCAGGCTTGTCGCATTTTCCTGACGCGAACCGGTTTCCGTTTCGCTTGAAATGCTCCTATTCGGCGGCGGCGATGTCGCGCAACGGTCGCGGCAACGGGAAGAACACGTCCTCCTCGGCGGCCGTGACGGTCTCGATCTGAAGCGTGTAGCGCTTGGCGAGGGCATCGAGGATTTCCTCGACCAGCACTTCCGGCGCCGAAGCCCCGGCCGTGATGCCGAGATGCTTGACGGTCGCCAGCTTCTCCCAGTCGATGTCCTCGGCGCGCTGCAGCAGGACCGCGTAAGGGCAGCCGTTGCGCTCGGCGACTTCCTTGAGCCGCTGCGAGTTCGACGAGTTCGGCGATCCGACCACGATCATCGCATCGACGATATGGGCCACTTTCTTGACCGCTTCCTGGCGGTTGGTGGTGGCGTAGCAGATGTCGTCCTTGTGCGGCCCGATGATCTTGGGGAAGCGTTCCTTGAGCTTGGCGACGATCTCGGCCGCGTCGTCCATCGACAGCGTGGTCTGCGTCACATAGGCGAGATTGCCCGCGTCCTTCGGCTCGACGGTCGCGGCATCCTCCACGGTCTCGATCAGGCGCACGGCGCCGGGCGGAAGCTGCCCCATGGTGCCGACCACCTCCGGATGGCCGTCGTGGCCGATCAGGAAGATCTCGCGGCCGCGGCGGTGATGAATCTCGGTCTCGCGGTGGACCTTGGTGACCAGGGGGCAGGTGGCGTCGAGGGTGAAAAACCGCCGCCGTTTGGCCTCCTGGGGTACCGTTTTGGACACGCCGTGGGCCGAAAATACCACCGGGGCGCCGGTATCGGGCACCTCCGCCAGGTCTTCGACGAAAATAGCGCCTTTGCGGCGCAGGCTGTCGACCACATAGCGGTTATGGACGATCTCGTGCCGGACATAGACCGGGGCGCCGTAGAGCGCGAGGGCGCGCTCGACCGTCTCGATCGCCCGCACCACGCCGGCGCAAAAGCCCCTGGGCGAGCAGAGCATGACGTCCAGGACGGGTTTGGCGGCGGCCGTCACGCTGGGGGAACTTTCACTATTGATCATGTTACCTTCAATTCTGCCCGGAGATGGGCCAGCCCGTCCATCCTGTCAAGGTCGGTGCGGACGGACAGGGATTGCACAGATGGGCCCTCATTGCCTATATACTAACGTAATTCCCGTCATCCCCGATGACATCAAGCTTCGCCCCCACGGGCGGGCGGAGCAAAGGGAGATTTTACCATGTCGATCCAGCCGCTGATGCCGAAAGCCACCGCGGTCTGGCTTGTGGAAAACACCGCGCTGTCCTTCGACCAGATCGCCGATTTCTGCAAGCTGCACACGCTCGAAATAAAGGCGATCGCCGATGGGGACGCCGCCCAGGGTATCAAAGGCCTCGATCCGATTCTCACCGGGCAGCTCACCCGCGAGGAAATCGAGCAAGCCGAGGCCGACCCCAAGCACACCCTGAAGCTTGCCGACGCCAAAGTGCGCCTGCCGGAGGCCAAACGCAAGAAGGGCCCGCGCTATACCCCGGTCTCGCGGCGCCAGGACCGGCCCAACGCCATCCTGTGGCTGGTGCGCAGCCATCCCGAGCTCAAGGACAGCCAGATCATGCGGCTGGTGGGTACCACCAAGTCCACCATCCAGGCGATCCGCGACCGCAGCCACTGGAACGCGGCCAGCCTCTCGCCGCTCGATCCGGTGACCCTCGGGTTGTGCTCGCAGATCGACCTCGACCTCGAGGTTCATCGCGCCGCCAAGGAAAAGCCGGCGGAGCCCGATCATGGGGTCACGCTGCTTCCGGCCGAGGTGACCACCGCCAAGCCGGTGGACGAGGAGCCCGAGCACGTCAAGAAGCCGAACGAGGAGCTCGACGTGCAGGCCGTGTTCGCCAAGCTCAAGCAGATCGGCGGCAAGGGCGAGTAGCCCCCTCCGGTCTTTCTGGTTTCGAAAAGCCCCCGCTTTGCTGCCGCAGGTCCTGGCCGGGGACCGGCCAGCCATGACAATTCGCCGCAAGGCGTTGTGAACCATGCGCTTTGGGCCTCTCGCGGGCCGTTCCGCCAACCGGCAATTAACGATTTGGACGTTAGAGATATCCGGGGCCGATCGGGCCGCTCGACGGATGGATCTCGCATGTTCCGGATATTCACGAATCTTTACGCCAAGCTCATTGCGTCGGCCGCCGTGGGCGTCCTGCTGGTGGCAGGGATGATCTTGAACGCGCAGTGGAGCAACGGTTCGATCGCCCGCTCCCACGCATCGAGCCAGGCTCAGAACACCATCGTCAAGGAAGTCATGCTCGCCCAGCTGGCCTACCTGCGGGGACAGATTCAGCGGCGCAACGTCGTCCTCGCGCGTAACGCGACCGACTCCCAAAAAGCCTTCGAGGCCTTGAAAGCCGCCGGCGCCGACGCGCTCGCGCACGCCAAGGCGGCCGCCGAGCAGGCCGCCGATCCGGAAAACCGCGCCCGGCTCGAGCAGCTCGGCGCCCGTCTGGGCGAATTCCTCTCGGTCAGCGTGGCCATGGCGACCAGCCACTTCGACATCGCGAAGCTGCAACAGCGGCAGATTCAGGCGGCCCTGAAATGGACCAAGGCCGCCGACGACGCCCTGAAGTCGGAGGCGGCCAAGGAGAACGCCGAGGTCGCGACCCGGCTGCGCGCAACCGCGGCCGCGATGCAGGACGCCGGCATCACCTATTGGCGCTACGGGACCCTGCAGGAGCCAGTGGT
>Ga0137415_10002775_pt1 | contig 17349 bp, 15 predicted proteins | sample CZODoug3_1_1_16f_FD_183082 | JGI IMG/M metagenome (GOLD analysis project Ga0137415, IMG submission 183082) | Vadose zone soil fungal communities from Angelo Coast Range Reserve, California, USA - CZODoug3_1_1_16fungal (Hybrid Assembly) | ecosystem: Environmental > Terrestrial > Soil > Vadose...
GCGCCGAGCGGATGCCCCGCAAACGCGACGACGAGTAGAGGAGGCCTCTCATGACAAGAATCGCTCGCGATGTGATGACACCCAACCCGGTCTGCTGTTCGCCGGAGACTCCGCTGGATCAAGTGGCCAGGCTGATGCGCCAGAACAACTGCGGCGAGATTCCGATCCTCGATTCAACGGATCGCCCGATCGGCGTCATCACCGACCGCGACATCGTCTGCCGCGTGGTGGCGGATGGGAAAAACCCGATGGCGTATACCGCCGAGACCTGCATGTCGGAATCAGTGGTCACGGTGCCGATCGATGCGCCGCTCGAGGAGGTGATCGCGGCCATGGAAAGGCATCAGATCCGGCGTGTGCCGGTCGTCGACGAGCAGGGATGCTGTACAGGCATCATCGCTCAGGCCGATGTTGCCTGGACGGGACCGCAGCGCAAAGTCGCGGAGCTCGTGCGAGAGGTCTCGCGGGACACGGCCACACCATCACGATGATCGGACGGCGACTCGCCGACTCGAAGGTCCCGCTGCCTCCGTCACGCCGTCACGGTCACGCTCGTGGCGACTCGCAGCAGCAGTCGCGGCACGGACATTTGCGACCTCGAGGTAACGCTAACGCCGCGAGAGTTCGGACGTCGCCCCGCCCCAGAGCCGTTCTCATTTTGACGTAGCAGCCTCAAACGCCTTCTACCGAGAGTCACGCGATTCGACAGGTCGGGATTGCTGCAGCTCAGTGGGAACGGCTCCAAGCCTTGTTTCACCGGGCCCTGCCTCAGACCGTGGAGCATCTCGCGCGACCGGAGGCAGCGCGGTCTTATCCCTTTTTCGCTCGTCTCGCCTTCCCCGGCTCAGCGTCCGGCCAGAATGAGTACGCCAGCGAGCAGCGCGAGCACGGCCATCAGCGGGTATGGGAGACCGAGCGCGACCAGCCCGCCGAGGCCGGACAGCACCAGCCAGATCCCGAGGAGGAGCATGCCGGTGTTTCGTTGAAAGGTGAAAGCCATGGGACCTGTTTCCGCAGAAACGCCGTGACAGACCATGCAAAGATGCTTCCACGTCGTACACGCACCGCCGGGTTAAGATGCGCACACGGAGGACTGAATGGCGAATGACGCAACCCCACCGAGCGATGAAAAGCGGACGGCCGCGTGGATTGGAAAGGCGCTCCGCATCGAGGGCCGGATCGTCAGCCAGGAGAACCTCACCATCGACGGCGGAGTCGAGGGCACCATCGAGGTCGGCGACCACAATCTGATGATCGGCGCCGGCGCGGAAGTGAAGGCCGATCTCACCGCCAAGACGATAACCGTCAGCGGCGGCGTGATTGGCAACGTGACGGCGAGCGAGACGGTGGTACTGCGGCCCACGGCGTCAGTCGACGGCGACATCCTCACGCCTCGGCTGATCATGGCCGACGGCGCCGTCGTCAAAGGCAAGGTCGACACGCGCGGCAACAAGGCGTAGCGGAGAGAAATACGGCTCAGGCGGGGGCGGCGTTGAGGTCATTCGTCACGTGAGTCGACCACGGCTGCGCGGCAATCAGTCGATCGACATCGGCGGCGTTCATCGGCTTCGCGAAAAAGAAACCCTGCGCATATTCACAGCCGAGCGCTCGCAGACGGCCCGCCTGCTCGGCGGTCTCCACCCCTTCGGCGACGACATCCATCGCCAGGTTGTGCGCCAGCGTGACGATGGCCCGAACCATCTCCGCGCCGCCGTCGCCGTCGCCGATGCGGTTCACGAACGAACGCTCGATTTTCAGCGTGTTCACGCGCAGCTGGTGGAGATGGCTGAGCGACGAATAGCCGGTGCCGAAGTCGTCCAGACTCCATTCGACGCCGATGTCGCGCAGCCGGTTCACCGTGATCTGAGCAGCCTGCACGTCGCCGATGAAGGCGGTCTCGGTAATCTCCAGTTTGAGGCTCGCCGCGCTGAGGCCCGTCTGCCGCAGGATGGCCTCGATCTCCTGTGCGAGATTCGGGGCTGCGAACTGCCGGCTGGACAGGTTGACGCAGATGGCGCCGGGCGCCGCCGCGCCGAACCGGCGCTGCCACTCCACCATCTGGCGGCATGATTCGACGAGCGTGAGGCGGCCGATGGGCACGATCATGCCGGTGTCTTCGGCGACCTGAATGAATTCCGCGGGGTTGACCATGCCGCGCGTCGGATGCCGCCACCGCACCAGCGCTTCGAACGCCGCGATGTGCCCGTCGTCGAGCGCGATGATGGGTTGGTAGTCGAGCACGAACGCGCCGTCCTGGACGGCATTCCGCAAATCCGTTTCGACCTGCAGCCGCGACACCGCGCGGTCCCTCATCGCGGGATCGAACAGCTCGCATTTCGTCGTGTCGCCGGATGCCTTGGCGCGATGCAGCGCCGTCGCGGCGTCCCGGAGGATATCTTCCGGCCGGTTGTACCCGCTCGTGCTGACCGCGATGCCCACGGTGGCCGACGTGAAGACCTGATGGCCGTCGACGTGAAAGGGCTGCTCCAGCGCCGCGCGCAAGCGGTCCGCCACGCGGACGGCGTCGCTGGCATCCGCGATGTCGTCCAGGAGGACGGTGAACTCATCGCCGGCGATCCGAGCGAGCGTGAATCCGGACTCGCCAGGGGTCAGGATATCGGTGGCGCGCAAGCTCGCCTGAAGCCGGCGCGCGACCGCGACGAGCAGCCGATCGGCGATCAACGGCCCGAGGCTGTTGCTGATGACGCTGAAACGGTCGAGACCGAGGACGAGCAGCGCAAAGACGAAATCCGGTCGGCGCTGCCGGCGCTTGATCGCGCGCTCGAGCAGATCGACGAACATCAGGCGGTTCGGCAGCCCCGTCAGCGCATCGGACACCTTCGCATCGGTGATGTCGGTCAGCGACCCCGCCAGACGCGTCGCGACGCCGGCGGCATTCCTGATCGCTGCCCCGCGGCAGAGCATCCATCGGAACGTGCCGTTGCGGTGCAGGAGGCGGTGTTCGCTCTCGAAGTGTCCGTTCGGGTCGCCGAGATGCGCCTGCAGCGTGTCCTGCACCCGAGCGAGGTCCTCATGGTGCACGCGCTTGAACCATTCGTCCGGGCTGGTGCTGACCTCCGAGTCCTCGTACCCGAGCATCGCCTTCCAGCGGGGCGACCAGTGGACGTCCTGGGTGATCAGGTTCCAGTCCCAGAGCCCGTCGTTCGCGCCCCGCACGGCGAGCGCGTAGCGCTCCTCGCTGTCCCGCAGATCTTCCACCGTCCACTTGTGCGAGAGGTGCGTCGCGATTCTCGCGAGCGCAACCGGAAAATCGATCGGCTTCGTGACGTAGTCGTTCGCGCCGAGCCTGAAGGCCTCGATGATATCGCCGTCGTCGGTCCTGCCGGTGACCATGATGATCGGCAGCTGTGTCTGGGAGCGCGTCTGGCGAAGACGCTCGAGCACGGCGAACCCGCTGACGCCCGGCATCTCCACGTCGAGCAGGATGAGGTCGAACGCGTCCCGTTCGGCGTGAGCCACCGCCTCGTGGCCGTTCTCGGCGACCGTGACGCGATAGCCTTGCAACGCGAGCCGGCGCGAGAGCAGGTCGCGGTTGGCCCTGTTGTCGTCGACGACGAGCAGAGAACCGACGCGGCTCATCGGGCCCTGCCACCGGCGAGGCGCCGCCCGATCGTCACCACGAGCCGGGTGACTTGAACCGGCTTGCAGTCGAAGACGGTGGCCAGCGCCATCGGGTCCATTCGGGTTCAGGCCGCATCCGCCGGAGCCGACTCGCCGGCGACGCCGGCGGCCTCGAGGGGCACCTGCACGACGAAACGGGATCCGTGTCCGGGCCGGCTCTCGACCGACAAGTCGCCGCCCATCAGCTGGCTGAAACGCGACACGATGCCAAGGCTCAATCCGGTCGACCTGCCGTACCGCCGCGTGGTCGTCACGTCCGCCTGCGGGAGCCGGGCGAAAATCTTCTCGGTCTGTTCCGGCGTCATCCCCACCCCGGTGTTGGTCACGCTGAACACGGCGAAGCCACGTCCGCGGATCGTGCGGCTGCGAACGTCGAGCGTGATCGCGCCGCGGCGCGTGAACTTCGTCGCGTTGCCGAGCAGGTTCAGCAGGATCTGACGGGTCTTCACCAGGTCGGCGTACATCGTGCCGACCTCGTCCGCGCACTCGACGGTGAGGCGGTTCTCGTTCTTGTGCACGAGCGGACTGATCGTGTGGACCAGCCCGTCGACCATGGCGCGCACATCGAACTGTTCCGGCGAAAGCCTCAGATTGTCCGCTTCGATCTTCGACGAGTCGAGAATGCCGTTGACGAGCGCCAGCAGATCGCTCCTGGCGCGCGTCGCCACCTCCGCTCGCCGCTGCGCGATCCGCAGCTCCTGTTCCGCGCGTTTGCGCTCGATGCCGAGCGCCACGGCATCAGCCACGGCGGTCATGGCGTCCAGCGCCGACGAGGAGAACTCGCGCGGCGCGAACATCCCCATCACGCCCACGAGCTTCGAGTCGAGGAGCAGCGGATACCCCACGAACGACTCGAGCGTGTCCCGGCGCGACCACGCCGGATCGGTCACCGGCAGCTCGACGGCTCTGGCAGAAGTCCGCACCGGTGTGCGCGTGCGCGCGATCGACCCGGCCGTGAAGCGGCCCACCGGCACGCGGACATGCGGCGCGTCGTGGCGGATGTTCATGCCGGCGCCCGCCTGCAGCTCGAGGATCTGCTCGGCCTCGTTGAGCGTCCAGATGCGCGCAAAGCCGCCTTCGAGATGCTCGACGAGCGCTTCGACGCACTGTTGCAGCATGGCGCGCAGCTCGGTGCCGCGTGTGAGCGCCACGCCGACCGCCGCCGTCAGCCTCGCAACGTTCTCGGCCTGCTGCCGCGTTCGCTCCTCCTGCTCGAGCGCCGCCGTCCGCTCGGCGGCTGCCCGCATCTCGGCGATGCTGCGCCGGCAGGAGACGACAAGGACGACGTCTTCGAACAGAACCCAGGCGCCGTGCTCCAGCCAGCGCCACTGGCCCGCGACGAGCTCGCCGTACATCGATTGCGGCCAGAACATGCCGCGCAGCAGGTGATCGAGCGCGACGACCAGCGTCGCAGGCACCAGCACGCGCCAGTCACGATAGAAGGCGAGAAGCGCCAGCGAGGCGAACACGTGAAAATGCGTCTGGATGCGGCCGCCGGTGAGATGGATGAGCAGCGCGCCCATCAACATCTGCGCAACGGCGATCGTGTAGCGCGTCGACGGCACGCCGGGACGGAACAGCCCGAGCAGCGCCGGCAACAAACAGATGGCGCCGCCGACGAAGATGGCCGCCCAGACGTCAGAGTGGACGCGGATGGTCGTGCCGGACCACGCCAGAGGCGACACCCAGAGCGCGAAGACGATGCCGCTCACCCACTGGATGGCCATCAAGTCCGCGAACAATCGATCCGTCCGGGTGTGAATGTCGTGCTGGTTTTGAGCGAACAGATCGCCAGCCCGTCGGGCGGCCGCCCCACCAGGGTCCGCAGCGAGCTGGAGAGAAGGCAGCATGTCGTCTCGCGTCCAATTAATCGGCAGATGCCAGGAGCGGACGGCCGAATACGTTCGCCGCATGGCGATCGGGCTCGCCATGCGCGGGCAACGACACGAGCAAGAGCGTCGGGCGGTCGGCGGCAGCGACTTCCACCGTGTAAGCCGGTTCTGGAGGAGTTGCGGCGTCAGCGCCCGCCTTGTGGTCGAACGACCAGAGCACCCACAGCATGCAGACGACCGCGGTAAACCAGGTCACGGCGATGAACCATACCCACGGCTCGGTGGCCTGAGGTCCCTGCTCCGACGTTGTACCAAAATTTTTAGAGTGCACTATACGACTTTAGAGTGCAATACTTGCGCCTCAGGGGCGTCATGGCTATAAACGATTGAGATTAGGTGACTTAATGCTGAAACTGAAGACGATTCCAGACAGCTTCAATGGGCGCTCATGGAACACATGAGCAATATTTGCCGCGCCAAATTGATATTAAGTCATAGAAAACAAATGTACTAGCACTCATGTGTGACGATATGGAACAGCCACTCGGAATTGGACATCCGTTGGCCCTCGAAAACGATGCCATTCGCCACTGGCAACTGCGTAGAATTCCTTCCAATGAGGTCTCCGATGCCTGAGCGATTCGTGACGCGACTCGCGGTGCTGACAGTCGGGATGGCGATCGGATGGGTCGCGCCGGTGCCCGTCGCGGGACAGACGTCCGGCCCCGCGAAAAAACCAATCGCTGGCGGGATCCCGAGAACAACTGACGGCCATCCGGATCTTCAAGGCACGTACGACCTCGGCACGCTGACACCGCTGGAGCGGGCCGAAGGCACGCCGCTGGTGATGACCGCCGAGCAGGCGAAGAAGCTGGAGACGCAGGTCGCGCAGCGCAATGTGCGCGCCGACGCGCCGATCGACGCCAACCGCACGGCGCCGCCCAGCGGCGGCGACGGATCGCCCGGGCCGTACGGCAACGTCGGCGGCTACAACAATTTCTGGCTCGATCCCGGCTCGCGCTACACGACGATCGACGGGCAGAAGCGCGCGTCGCTTGTGATCGATCCGCCTGATGGGCGGGTGCCGGCGCTCACGCCCGAAGCGCGCCAGCGCAACGGCTCGCGTCAGCTCCAGTACCTCCCGACCTCCGATCAAGCGGCTCGTGAAGATGACCCCGGGTTCGAAGGAGCGGACGCGTACAATGACCCGGAGATCCGACCGCTGGCCGAGCGGTGTCTGGTGGGGTTCAGCTCGACGTCCGGGCCGCCGATCCTGCCGACCTATTTCTACAACAACCTCCACCAGATCGTGCAGACGCCGGACTCGGTGATGATCCTCACGGAGATGGTGCACGACGCGCGCCTCATCCGCATGAACGGCCAGCATCCGCCGGCGGCGGTCCGCAAATGGCTCGGCGATTCGATCGGCCGCTGGGATGGCGACACGCTCGTCGTCGACACGAGGAACTTCAGCGACAAGACCCGGTTCCGCGGATCGAGCGAGAACCTGCACGTCGTCGAGCGCTTCACACGCATCGACGCGAACACGCTGCGCTATCAGTTCACGATCGACGATCCGACGACGTGGACCAGGCCGTGGACGGCCGAATATGCCTGGCCGACGACGCGCGAGCAGATCTACGAGTACGCGTGCCACGAGGGCAACTACGCGCTGGGCAACATCCTGCGCGGCGCGCGCCTGAAGGAGCGCGACGAGGCGGCGGCGAAGAAGACGAAGCAGCCGTAGCAGACATTCACACGTGGCGGTGGTCACGACCGATGCGCCCGCTCAGCCGCTGACACCGAACGCGGTCGTTCTGGAAGGCCCGCTCGGGGAATGGATCTTCGTCGCCGGCGACGATCACGTCGCGATGCGGATCATGGACTTCCGGAAGTTCGGGCCGCTGGTGTGGACACGCGTCACGCGGTGATTCGAAAGAGAGGTTGCGGAGGTCAGGCTCTTCCCGCGAACTCCCGCGTCTCAGTGTGCACTTTGATCTTCTCGCCCTCCTTGATGAACAGGGGGACGCGAATCTCCATTCCCGTTTCGAGCGTCGCGATCTTCGTCACGCTGCCGCTGGCCGTGTCGCCGCGAGCGCCCGGTTCGGTCGACGTCACCCTCAGCTCGACATGGGGCGGGAACTCGAGGCCGATCGGGCTGCCGTTGTACGTCTGAATCTGCACCATGACGTTGTCGACGAGCAGCAGCCGATCGTCGCCGACGATGGCGGACCCGAGCGTGATGGTCTCGAAGGACTGCTGGTCCATGAAGTGATAGCCCGTGCCGTCGCTATACAAGTACGACGCCGGTAGCGTTGCGAGGTCCGGCTCCCGGAATTTCTCGCCTGCCTTGAAGGTCTTGTCGAACACCGCCCGGGTGAGGAGGTTCCGCATTTTCAGGCGCACGAGGGTCTGGCCGCCGCGCGCGGTCGGCTTCGACACCTCGACATCCAGACAGTGGTAAGGCGCGTTCTCGAACTCGAAGTACATCTTCCGCTTGATTTCAATTGCTTCGATGAGGCTGGCCATCGTGGTCAGGCGATGATCTCGTGAATGACCGCGCCGGACACGTCCGTTAAGCGGAAATCGCGTCCACTATAGCGGTACGTGAGTTTCGTGTGATCGATGCCGAGGAGGTGAAGAATCGTGGCGTGCAGATCGTGGACGTGCACCGGCTTCTCGACGGCCTTGAAGCCGAAGTCGTCCGTCGCGCCGTAGATCATGCCTCCTTTGACGCCGCCGCCCGCCAGCCACATCGTGAACCCGAACGGGTTGTGGTCGCGCCCGTTCTGGGCGTTGCCCGCGCCCCCGCCCACTTCCATCACCGGCGTGCGGCCGAATTCCGACCCGCAGACCACCAGCGTGTCCTTGAAGAGCCCGCGGGACTTCAAATCCTTGATGACCGCCGCGAACGGCTGATCGGAATCCTTCGCGTTCTTGCGATGCGCCTGGATGTCGGAATGCGCGTCCCACGGATCGCCCTTGGCGTAGTACACCTGGACCATGCGGACGCCGCGCTCGGCGAGCCGCACCGCCATCAGGCAGCCGCGCGCGGTGCTGCCGGGGCCGTACAGCTTCAGCGTCGCCTCGCTCTCCTTCCGGATGTCGAAGACCTCGGGCGCCTCGGTCTGCATGCGGTACGCGGTTTCCATCGACTGAATCGCCGCTTCGAGCTTCGGATCGCGGACCGCTTCGCGCTCGATCTGCAGGCGATTGAGCGTCCCGAGCAGATCGAGCTCGCGCCGCTGCTCGGTGAGGGTGAACTTCTCGTTGTGGATATACGAAATCAGCGTCTTGGGATCGAAGTCCTTGCCGACGAGCGCCGCGTCGGTCTGCTTCTCGCTTTTCTCGATCTTGTCGCCGATGAACGTCCCCTGGTGCACCGCCGGCAGGAACGCGCTGTTCCACAGCGGCGGCCCCACCGTCGTCGGCACGTCCGGACAGAGGACGACGTAGCCGGGGAGGTTCTTGTTGTCGGTGCCGAGGCCGTAGGTGAGCCACGAGCCCAGTGACGGCCGGCCCACCTGCGTGTGGCCCGTGTTCATCATCAGCATCGACGGCTCGTGGTTCGGGATGTCGGTGTGCATCGATCGGATGAAGCAGATGTCGTCGACGCACTCGCCGACGTGCGGAAACAGCTCGCTCACCTCGATGCCGGCTTTGCCGTATTTCTTGAACGTGAACGGCGAGCGCATCAACGCGCCGGTCTTGCGCTCGGTCGCAATCGTCCCACCCGGCAGCGGCTGCCCGTGGTACTTGTCGAGCATCGGCTTGGGATCGAAGCTGTCGACCTGCGAGAGGCCGCCGTTCATGAAGAGGAAAATCACGCGCTTGGCGCGCGCCGGATGATCCAGTCGCCGCGGGTCGAGCGTGCCCTCCTGCGCGAAGGGCCCGGCCGCGCGCGCCAGTGATTCGCTGACCAGACTGGCGAACGCCAGCATGCCGAAGCCGTTACCGATCCGGCACAAGGCGTCGCGACGCGTGAGGGGGTTGCGTGACTTGTGCATATCAATCGATGAACAGGAACTCGTTCGAGCTGAGGAGGATTTTGACATACCGGCCCCACGGCGTCGCTGGAAGCAGCTTCTTGTCGTCCTTCTTCGAGGTACCGGGCATCACGCCCGCCATCATCCCGAGATCGTCTTTGTCGGGTTTGTCGTCCTTCTCATTGTCCGCGACCCCTTCCTTCTTTCCGTCCTTTCCGTCCTTTGTATCCTTCGTGTCCTTCGTGTCCTTCGTGGCGCGCCGCTCCTCGTATTGCTTGAGCGGCTCGCTCCTGATGAACGCGAGCCCTGCGCGTATCTCGGCCTCGCTGGCGGCGCGCCCGAAGATCAGGCGATACGCTTTCTGGATCCGCGCGCTGTTGTCCGGCTCGGACGCGACGCGGCGCGCGAGCAGCTCGCCCTGCTGCTGCATGAAGTCGCTGTTCATCAGGAACAGCCGCTGCAGCGGGACGCTCGTGGTGAATCGCTTTTCCGCCGAGAGGTTGGGGCTCGGAAAATCGAACAGCTGCAGGAAGTCGTCGAGCTTGTAGCGGCTGACCTTTCCGTAAACCGTCCGCCTCTCGAAGGATGGCGTCAGCGCCACCGACGGTCCGCCGGCCTTCGTATCGAGCGCTCCCGAGACGAAGAGCAGCGAATCGCGCACCTGCTCCGCCGTCATGCGGTGGCGCTCGGCCCGCCAGTACAGCCGATTGCCCGAGTCCTTCTCGAAGTTCGCAGCGACGTGATCGCCGCTCAGCTGATACACCGCGCTCAGCATGATGTCGCGGTGCAGCTGTTTGATCGAGAGCTTGTGGTCGACGAACCGCTGCGCCAGATAGTCCAGCAGCTCGGGGTTGGTCGGCCGCTCGCCGGCGACGCCGAAGTTGCTCGGCGTGTCCACCAGCCCGGTGCCGAAATGCCCCTTCCAGATGCGATTGACGATGACGCGCATCGCAATCGGCTGGCGGATGATCGCGTCCGCCAGCTCGAGGCGGCCGCTGCCCTTCTCGAAGGGCGCCGGCGCACCGTCTGACAGGACCGAGAGAAAATGCCGCGGCACTTCGTCGCCGAGGTTGTACGGGCTGCCCCGGCGGCCCACCTTCAGGTCCACCGGCTTCTCGACGTCGCCGACGCCGTGAACGAACGCAAACTTCGGCGGCTGCGCCTTGCGGGCCGCCTCGATGTCGGTGCGCAGACCGTCGATATAGCGGCGGCGGTCGGCGCTCAGCTGGCGTTCCAGCCCCCAGCCACGGAAGGCGAGCAGGCCGGGCCGCAGCTGCTCGAACGCCTGCGCGGGATCGAAGCCGTCCTGGAGATCGCGCTGGAACACATCGGTCCACAGGTTGTTGCGCTCGACCGGCAGGCTCTTCAGCTCGAGGCCGCAGCCCGGGCAGAAATCATCGTTGGTGACGAAATCGCTTGGCAGCTTGCCTTTCTCCTTCTTCTTCGTGCCGGTCAGCGCCTTGGCCGCGATGACGTCGTTCTCTTCCTTGATCTCCTTCTTGTCGAACATCACGTCGAGCAGAAGCGTCTGGAACTCGTCGGCCAGCTTCTTCGCCTGCGCGGCGCTGCCGCCGGCTTTGACCATCTCCCGCCAGTTCGTCAGATATGGATAAAAGCGAGGCGGCTTCGCGAGAAACCTGAGCCAGCGATCGAAGAGCTCGTAATCGAGCTTCTCGGCGTCGACAACCTTCGGGATTTCCTCTTTCGGCTCGCCGGTCACCTTCCAGGCTGCGACCATGTATTTCGACGCCTGCAGCGCGAGCGTCTCGCCGAGCTGCGTCGACTCGGTCCGCAGGAACTCGTCGAGCAGCTTTTCCTTCTTCTCGATCTTCTTGTCCTGCTCGTCGTACTCGGCGACGACGCTCTTCGGGACCAGCGGGTATTCCTTGTAGGTGGTGTTCAGGAACACGCCCGCGATCGAATAGTAGTCGGCCGTCGGAATCGGATCGTACTTGTGGTCGTGGCAGCGGGCGCACGCGACGGTGAGACCGAGGAACCCGCGCGACACGACGTCGACGCGATCGTGCCGCTCGTCGGCGCGCGTGATCTCGACCGCGCCGTTGTCGTAGTACCACGGGCCGAGCCCCAGGAAACCCAGCGCCGGCAGCGTGCGCGCGCGCGACGAGGCGTCGCCGATGAGATCGCCGGCGAGCTGCGCGCGGACGAACTGGTCGTACGGCATGTCGTCGTTGAACGCCTTGATCACCCAGTCGCGATACAGATAGGCATTGGGATACGGGTTGAGGCCGCGCCCCTTCGGATCGAGCGAGCGATAGTCGTCTTCACCGTAGCGCGCGACGTCGAGCCACAGCCGGCCCCACGCTTCGCCGTACTGCGGCGAGGCCAGCAGGCGATCGACCACCTTCGCAAAGGCGTCGGGCGACGCGTCCTGCTCGAACGCCTCGATGTCCTCCGGCGTCGGCGGCAGCCCGGTGAGGTCGAGCGTGGCGCGGCGAATCAGCGTCCGTTTGTCGGCGGCGCGCACAGGCGCCAGCCCCTCCTTCTCGAGCCGTGCGAGCACGAACCGATCGATGTCTGTCTTCGGCCACGAGGCATGGGACACCGCGGGAGCCGGCGGGGTGCGCAGCGGCTGAAACGACCAGAACGCGCGCTGCTCCGGCTTGATCACATACGTCGGCGCGCTCGCCGGAGTCGTCGCGGTTTTATTTTCGGTAACGGGCGAAGGAGCCGCGCTCGTCGAACCGGCGGACGTGGGTTTACCCGCCGTAGCCGCCGAGACCGTGCTCGTCGAGGCGGCGGAAGAGGGCCAGTTCGCACCGGCGCGCACCCACTCGACCAGCGTCTCGATCTCGTCTGGCTTCAGTCTTCCACCTTTCGGCATCTTGAGCGTGCCGGTCTGGCGGATCGCTTGAATCATCAGGCTCTTGTCCGGATCGCCGGGAACCACCGCAGGGCCGGAGCCCCCGCCTTTCAACAGCCCGTCGCGCGAATCGAGCCGGAGCCCGCCCATCCGCTCGTCGGTATGGCAGTCATAACAGTTGGCGGCGAGCACGGGCCGCACGTTCGATTCGAAGTAATCAGAGGACTGAGCGGTCGGCGCGACAGCCTGCCGAGCCTCGCCGGCAATCTGGAACGCCAATGCCAGCGCGGCGAGCAGCATCCAGCCGGCGCGCCGTGATCGCGTGTGGCGCATGAAAGGGTATTATGCACGGTCCGCATGGCTAGACTTGTCATCTGGATGTTGCTGGGCTCGGCGCTGTTGCAGGCGCCGCAGCCGCCAAAACCTGGCGTCACGACGCCGGGGGTCAAGATTCCTATCGAGCGGCTGAAGCCCGAGGCCATATTCCCCGTGCCGGGCGCCCCGGACTGGATCGCGATAGACGAGGCGGTCTGGGTGTCCAACAAGCCGAAGGACAGTGTCGCGCGCCTCGATCCGAAGACGAATACGGTCGCCGCGATGGTGACCGTCGGTCCGCGCCCGTGTTCGGGCCTTGCGGCCGGATTCGGCAGCCTCTGGGTGCCGAACTGCGGCGATCAGACAATCTCGCGAGTCGATCTGAAGACGGGCGCGACGACAGCGACCATCAAGACCGGCATCGGCAACTCCGAAGGCTCCATCGTCACCGGCGCCGGGAGCGTATGGATGCTGACGGACGCGAAGGGCACGCTCGCCCGCTTCGATCCGGAGACCAACGCGGTGGTGGCCGAAATTTACGCGGCCCCGGGATCCTACGGGCTTGCGTTCGGCGAGGACGCGGTGTGGGTGACGAGCACCGAGAAGAGCACCGTCACGCGCGTCGACCCGCAGACCAACCTCATCGTCGAGACGATTCCGGTCGGCAAGTCGCCGCGGTTCATCACGGCCGGCGCCGGCGCGATCTGGACGCTGAATCAGGGCGACGGCAGCGTCTCGAGAATCGATCCGAAAACCAACAAGGTGGCGGCGACGATCGAAGTCGGCGTGCCCGGCGGTGGCGGCGACATCGCGGTCGGCGAAGGGTCGGTCTGGGTGACGGCGTTCGACTACCCGCTCTCGCGCATCGATCCGTCGACCAACCGCGTCGTGCAGCAATTCACGGGCAAAGGCGGCGACGCCGTGCGCGTCGGGCTCGGATCAGTGTGGCTGTCGAACATCGAAGCCGGCAACGTCTGGCGGATCGATCCGAAGCGCGTTGAAGCCACTCTCCCGAACTAGCCCTACGGGCGGTCGACCGCGAACGTCCAGTCGAGCAGCCGCCCGTTCACCTCGATGACGGCCCGATACCTGAATCCGGGCCTGAGCGGCTTCCGAGGGATCGCGACGATGGCATGGCGCGATGCCAGAATGCTGCGGACGAGGTTCTGTTGAGCGGCATCGCGATTCCGGTACGTGCCTTCGTCAAACACGCAATGCTCGAGCAAGGACTCCCCGTCGTCGATCCACGAGAAGGTGACGTTCGGGACGTCGCCGTCTGGCGCGAGCTGGACAATCACCGGCAACCCCGTCGGCACCTCGTACCCAGGACAACTTGTCAGCGGACTGGGGTCTTCCGCGACATGCGCGGCGAGTGGCACCGAGGTGCCGTTGGCCGGCCACACGATCGGAAATGAGACGAGTGACGGCGCGGCGGTGCGCCCGCGGATCACATCGAGACCGGCCGCGGTCTGGACCCTGCCGTGCCGCGTGTGTTGAATGCCGAAACCGACCTGTCTGAGGGCGGGATCGATCATGCCCAGCGCATGAAAGGGCGCCTGCATCCAGGCGTCGACAGCCCAGGAGTCCGGCTCTGTCGAACGCGTCGAACCTGCGAGGTTGCTCGCGGCGGCCGCCGCCGCGCCTTCCGGCGTCGCCCACGACACTCGCCGGTTCTGCGAATGCGTCACGACGCCGTGCATCACCATATAACGCGCGTGCTGTAGCACGGCACCGCTCAATGCCGGATCCTCCACGACGGGTGGCAGGGACGCCATCGCACGGTAAAAGTTCAACCGGTCCAGCCACGTCGAGCCGGACTCCGCGTTCGGGGCGCCCGGCGCTGCCAGGACGAGCAGCAGGACGAGCCCCACGCAGCGAAGGGTGGAACGCAGCATCTGATGTCGGATCTTTCGAATGAATGCGGAGTTGCACGGCGGCTGGCGCAACGTGCGTGCCGTGGGTCGCGCGGTCACTTCCTGCGACGATCAGACCGTCGTGCGGCGCCGGACGACGAAGCGGAATCACAACCGTGTCATCGCCCCAACAATTCTGTATTCTTGGCATCCTGGAGACTGCTGTATGCCCATGTACGAGTTTTACTGCCGAACCTGCGCTCACGAGTTCGAGGCGCTCGTGCGCGCGCAGGATCCGCCCGCGACTTGTCCGGCGTGCCACGGTCAGGATGTCGAGCGGCAGCTGTCGACCTTCGCGGTGAGCTCAGCGGAGAAAACGGCCGCGGCCGCGCGCGATTCACGCAAGCGTCAAGTCAAAGCCAACAAGGACAAGATAATCGCCGACGAGGAATACCGGAAGAAGCACGAGGGGCACTGACGATTGGAGGATTTGAGGATCTAAGGATCTAAGGATCTGAGGATCTAAGGATTTGAGGATCGGGGAACGCCGAAGCTCTTCACCGCCTGTGCCTCCTCGTCGAACAGGTCGAAGACCGTGAGGAGCCTGGTGATCATCAGCAACTGATGGATGCTGCCGGTCACCTTGAGAAGCTTCAATGACCCGCCCTTGCGCGTGGCGCTGGTATACGCGCGGATGATCTCGCCGAGCGCCGTGCTGTCGATGTAGGTCGCGTCCCGGAAGTTGATCACCAGCTTCACTTGCCCATCCCGGACGAGCTGCCGGACCGCATCGCGAAACTTCTCCGCGCCCTCCTGGACCGTGATCCGGCCGACGATGTCGAGGATCGTCACGTCGTCGATCGCGCGCTGGTTGATGGTCATCACGGTGAGAGGCTGATTCTAACTGCGAAGCCGGTGCCGGCAAAGGAGATCGCGAGATAAGATCTTTCTGTCGCCCTTGCCGGCGCGACGGAAGCTCCGTGGCGAGACGCCGGCCGCGCGACGAAACGTCCGCACGAAGTTCGACAGGTCCCCGAAGCCGACGTCGTAGGCGATGTCGGTGATCGACCGGGCATCCTCGGCCAGCAGGCGCGCCGCATGGCGCAGTCGCGACCGCACGAGGTACTGGTGCGGCGTGACGCCAATGACTTTCGCGAACAGCCGCAGGAAGTGAAACGCGCTGAGCCCGGCCTCCGCGGAGGCGCGATCCAGATCGATGGGCTCGGGCGAATGATGGTCGATCCAGAGCGCCGCAGCGACCGCGCGGCGTCGATCGCGGGGCTGCACCTGCCGTGGGCGCGGCGGCCGTCCCGACACGACGTCGACGAAGCGGGCGGCAAGCAAGAGGCCGACCTCGTCGAGGCCGACGTGGCTCCGGCCTTCCGCCGCCGCCTGCCCGAGCTCGCCCAGCACCATCAGCTCGGACAGTGGCGGCACACAGCCAACGCGCCACGCGTCGGTCCTGCCGCCGATCATGTCCACCAGGGCCGGTTCGAGTTGGAACGACAGACACTCGTCGCCCCGGACGTGGTCGTGGGTGCACATGAACTCGTCGCCCGGATGGCCCACCATGATCGATCCCGCCACGAGATCGAGCGAGCGATCGTGCAGGCGAAGGCCGAAGCTGCCCGCGCGCACGTAGGACACCGAGAACGCCTCGTGCCGCTCGAGGAACGGTGTGTCGTGCGGTCCCGCGTTGCACCGGTAGTCGATCACCGAGAGCGATCCGCGCCGCAGAATCGTCGCCGCCGGCATGCTCGGTCGAGTTTATCAGGAACGGCGCCGCAAGATTCTCCAAGTCCGCCAATCGCGCGGCCGATAGACTCCCAGCGTAGGGCGACCCGGGTCCCCGCTCTCGAGAGCAACAGGAGGACGATATGGCTTCCATCAGAAAGGAAATTGTGATCGCAGCCCGGCCGGGAGAGGTCTGGGCCGCAATCCGCGACGTCGGCGCCGTCCATCAGCGGCTCGCCGTCGGGTTCGTGACCGATACGCGCATGGAAGACGGCGTGCGTGTCGTGACGTTCGCCAATGGCTTCGTCGCGCGGGAGCGGATCGTCGACGTGGACGATGAGACGCGCCGGCTGGCGTATGCAGCGGCCGGAGGTCAGCTGACCCACCACAACGCGTCATTCCAGGTGTTCGCCGACGGCAACGGAGGGAGTCGAGTCGTGTGGCTCGCAGATCTTCTGCCGGACGAGCTCGAGCCCGTCATCGACGGGATGATGGAGCAGGGCGCCAGCGCGATGAAGGAGACGCTAGGTCAGCAAGAGATGCACTTGTGATTGTTCTTTGACCCGAGCTTTTCGAGGAGCGCGACGGCCTCGGGGAACGGCTGGGTCCGCTGCACCGGGCCGTTGGCCATGTCCGCCGTCGTGCGCCCTTCGCGCGTGACCGCCGTGACGTCGGCGCCCTTCGACACGAGGTATTGAATCATCTCGTTGTCGCCGCGCGCCGCCGCGTGATGCAGCGGCGTGTAGCCGTCGTTGTCGCGCGCGTTGACGTCGGCGTGCAGCTCCTCGACGAGATACGTCATCACCGCCATCCAGGCATCGGGCGCATGGCGATGCGCGTTGCCGGCGAAGCCTTCGCCGTACTCGACGCCCGCCGCCGCGTGGATTGCGAGCGCGCCCGGCCCTCCCTGCGGCACCGGCGGCGCGTCGAATTTCGGCTGGCCGGCCTCGGCCGTCGGCATGATGGCGCCGCCCGCGCCAGGCACCGGCGCAGCCGCCCCGCCCCGGCCCGCCTGCGGGGGAGCGCCGCCGCCACCGCGCCGAACGGGAATCGGCGGCGCCATCGTCGGAATGTTCGGATCGGCGCCATACGCGGCCAGCAGCTTCATCGCCTCGAGATCGGTGGCATACGCGGCGCGCCAGAACGCCGTCGACCCTGACGTGTCC
>Ga0137415_10002777_pt1 | contig 17344 bp, 5 predicted proteins | sample CZODoug3_1_1_16f_FD_183082 | JGI IMG/M metagenome (GOLD analysis project Ga0137415, IMG submission 183082) | Vadose zone soil fungal communities from Angelo Coast Range Reserve, California, USA - CZODoug3_1_1_16fungal (Hybrid Assembly) | ecosystem: Environmental > Terrestrial > Soil > Vadose...
CACGGGGTGATAGCGCTGCATCGCTGCCTTGGTGAACGCCGGCATCAACAGGTCGTGCGCGAGCTGCCAATTGGGCTCGTGGTCGTGCGCAGTGAACAGGCCGTCACCGACATATTCCCGGAGACCGATCAACGCTGGCGGGAGGTTCTTGTGAAAGCGCTTCTCGTCGCACAGTTCCTCGGCGAGCTCGGCCTCGGTGATGAACACGAACTTCTGGTCGAACAGATTCAGCTCGAAGATCGGCCCGCGTCCCTCGGCCGCGGTCATGACGCTCGCGAGCGGTCTCCGCGGGTTGATGCCGAGCAGGTCGCCCACGACCGGCAGCCGCCGCGGTGGGTGAGGGAAGGTGTTGTTCGGCCAGTCGTTTCGCATCAGATCCCCCTATTGGATACTGGTTCAGTAATAGTTGCGCGCTACTGAACCCGTGTCAAGTAGTATCTGAAGATGCCGCGCACTCGACTTGCTCCCGAGCTGCGCCGCGACCAGCTGCTGGATCTCGGCGCCGAGCTGTTCGCCGAGGAGCCCTACGAGAGTGTCCACATCGAGCGAGTCGCGGAGATGGCAGGCGTCTCGCGTGGGCTGCTTTACCATTACTTCCCGACGAAGGCGGCATTCTTTGCCGCGCTCGTCGAGCGCTCGGTCGAACACCTGAAGGCGGCCACCGCCCCCGACCCGGCGCTACCGCCGCTCGAGCAGCTCCGCCACGGAATCGACGCCTTCCTCACCCATTGTTGTGCCAACTCCCATGCAGCACGCGCGGTACACCGCAGCGCAGCGAGTGCCGACCCGGAAGTGATTGCGATCATCAAGCGCGACAATGACATCCAGGAACGGCGGATCCTCGGCGCGCTGGAGCAGGGTCGGACGCCTCACCCATTGGTGACCATCGCCGTGCGGTCATGGCTCCTGTTCCTGCGTACCGCGTGGCTCGAGTGGATCGACAGGCCTGACGTGCCGCTCGATGAGATACGCGAGATGTGTGTGGCCGCCCTCGTCGGCGCGCTCGACGGGCTGCCGAAGAACGCCCGGCCTGACCTGCTGGACAGCTTCACAGAGCTGCGTCCCACCAAGTAACGGGCAACTGCTATTCGAAGATGACGCCCAATTCGACTGAGACTGAGCTGCCCCCGACGGCGATACCGTTTTTGAATCACAGCATCCAAAAACAATGTTGGACGCGCATAGGTCGTCGACTTTAAGTTGACTCCTGTGAGCGGCGTCACGGCCATCGCTGATGGCGTAGACCGCTCACTTCCACCTGCTTGACGGGCATCACTGCCGAGTCAACGAGCCGAGAGGAGTGATCCGTTGTCGACCACTCTCGCCTTTCCGTCCAGCCTGGACTCGGCTGTGTCGAAGATCTTCCGCCGAGTCGTTCCGCTGCTGATCGTCATGCTGATCTGCAATCAGTTGAACAGGTCCAACATCGGCTACGCCCAGAAGTACCTCGAGGCCGATGTCGGAATCGGTGCCGCGGCATACGGGTTCGGTGCGGGCGTCTTCTTCATCGCCTACGCCATCTTCGAACTCCCCAGCAACATGATGATGGAGAAGTTCGGGGCCAGGATCTGGCTCACTCGCATCATGGTCAGCTGGGGCTTGATCTCTGCGGCAACGGCTTTCGTGCAGAACGCCGAGATGTTCTACGTCCTGCGGTTCCTGCTTGGCGCGGCCGAGGCCGGGTTCTTCCCCGCCGTCATCTTCTACCTGGCCAAGTGGCTACCCAACTCGCACCGTGGGCGGGCCACCGCATTGTTCGTCGCCGGATCCTCCGTGGCCGCAGCGATTTCCGGCCCGATCTCCGGGCCGCTCCTGTCACTCAACGGCGTGCTGGGAGTGCACGGCTGGCAGTGGATGTTCGGCCTCGAAGGCGCGTTGTCGGTCCTTGTCGGCGTCATCGCCTATTTCATGCTGGACTCCCACATCGGCGACGCCAGGTGGCTCACCCACGACGAGCGGACAGTCCTCACCGCGACGATCGACCGCGAGGAGGAGGAGAAGGTCGCCACGTCCGGGATGGGCGACGGCCGTTCACGGTGGAAGATGCTCATCGACCCGAAGCTGATCTTGTTCTGCTGGATCTACTTCGCGATTCAGCTCTCCATCTACGCCAACACCTTCTGGCTGCCATCGATCGTGCGACGCATCCAAGGCACCAACGACATCACCGTGGGGCTCCTGTCCTCGCTGCCCTGGATCTGCGCCGTGGTCGCCATGTACCTGTCCTCGCGGCTCGGCGACCACAACCCCGCCCGCCGCAGGTCGCTGCTCATCATCGCGCTGCTCACCGCCGCCGTCGGCACCTACCTCGCGGCGATCGCCAGCCCATGGCTGGCCCTGGCGTTCCTGTGCATCGCCGCCATGGGCTTCAAGAGCGCCAGCCCACTGTTCTGGGCCTTCCCGCAATCCATGCTGCACCCGATGGTTCTCGCTCCGGCGGTGGCAATCATCAACTCGCTGGGCAACCTTGGTGGCTTCGTCGCACCCTATGGTTTCGGCCTCATCAAGGAAGCCACCGGCCAAGTGACTTGGGGCCTCTACGGACTGGCCATCGCCAGTGCTCTCGCCGCCATCCTGGTGTTGTTCGTCCGCAAGTCCGGCCGTAGTGACGACACCTCGGAGAAGGCGGTGGCGAACGCGGAGAACACCGAAGTCGGCGACCCCACCCAGGAACGCCTCACCCGCTGAGGTCGAGAGGCGGCCCGCCGGCCGTGATGAAATACCCAGGGGAGTGGGTGAGTCGGGGACGGTCAGTCACGGCACCCGATCGCCATATAGGCTGCTCCGGTGCGCTTGACGTGGCCGCTGATCGGCCGCTCCGAGGAGCTGGGGTTCATCGAATCCGCACTCTCCGCGCCGGAAATTTCCGGTGTCGTCATTTCTGGCGCGGCGGGTGTTGGAAAGAGCCGTGTCGCCCGCGAAGCACTCGGCCTGTTCGCGGCGAAGGGACGCAGGGTTCGCTGGGCTATCGCCAGCTCGGCCGCCCGCACGCTACCACTCGGCGCGTTTGCCTCGTGGGCGCCGTCGACCGAGACCGACTCTCGACGGCTCGTGAGTGGTGTAATCGACGCGCTGACAACCACATCCGACGGAACCACACCCGTGGTGTGCGTGGACGATGCACATCTGCTCGATGATCTGTCGACATTCGTCCTGCATCAGCTCGTCACCCGACGCGCCGCCAAGGTCATGGTCACGATTCGCGACGGTGAAGACATCCCGATTGGGCTGCGCGATGTCTTGAAGGCCGGCCAGGTCGACCGGCTCGTCGTCCAGCCGCTGTCTCGAGACGAGACGGCCCAACTGCTGTCCTCGACGTTGGGCGGGCCGGTCGACCCCGATGCGGCTCGGAGGCTGTGGGTACTGACGCGTGGCAATGCGCTGTATCTGCGCAACATCGTCGAACAAGAGGCGTCCGACGGTCGGCTCGCGGTCCACGACGGGCGGTGGCACTGGACGGGCGACCCGATCATGCCGCCGGGCTTGGTCGAACTGATCGAGGCGCGCATTGGGGATGTGCCCAACTCGGTTGGCGAAGTGATCGACACGTTGGCCGTCGGTGAGCCGATTGAACTCGAATCGCTCATCCGAATCACCGACGCAGCAGCAGTCGAGGAAGCCGACGAACGTGGGCTCGTAACGCTCGTAACGCTCGAAACCAGCGGCGGCGGTGCGGTGGAGGTACACGTGTCGCATCCGCTGTACAGCGAGGTACGCAGGCGACGCGCCTCGCCCGTACGGCTGCGTCGGCTACGGGGACGAGTTGCCTCAGAGCTGGCGGCTTCCGACCGTCGCGACGACTTGCGCGTGGTGGTCCATCGGGCTGTGCTCAGCATCGACTCCGACCTCAAACCGGACGCGGATCTGCTGACAAAGGCCGCGCAGGGTGCAGTTTGGCTTCTGGACCTGCCACTGGCGAGGCGCCTGGCCGACGCCGCGATCCGCGCGGGCGGAGACGCGGAGGCGAGTTTCATCTGCGCGTACGTGTTGTCGTGGCTCGGGGACGGTGAACAGGCCGACGCCGTACTGGCCAAGGTTCCCACGGAGGAGTTGACTGCCGTCGACGTCAGCAGATTCGTCTATCTGCGCGCCATGAACAGGTTGATCACACTCGCCGACCCCGATGGCGCGAAACGGCTGATCGATGATGCTTCGCGTGAGGCGAAGCCGGGGGAGCGAAGCGGCGTCGACGCATTTCTTGCGCTGTACTGGGCGGCGACGGGCAAGCCGGATGCAGCCCGAGAATCGGCGGAGGAATTCGCGCGGGCCGAACAACAGGACGCCTTTGTAGCGCGTCACACGGCCTGGGCGCTGACTGTCGCCGCGGGAGATGCGGGCCGCACTGACGACGCCGTGGCCTCGGCCGAGGCCAGTTACCCCGTTCCGATACGCACGGTTCTCACCATCCCGGAGGCTCACGCGGTCGCGCTCGTGCTGTCTGGCCGAATCACCGACGCGGAGAAGCCGGCCGAGTACTTGCGCCAGCGTTCGGTTGATGTCCCGGAAGTGATGGTCTCGGGCAGAGCCGATGCGGTGATTGGCCTCGTTGCCTTGGGTGCCGGGCGCCTCGAGGTCGCCTGTTCGCTGCTGGAATCGGTGGTTGCGCGGGCGCGAGCGTCTGGTGACAAGAGCGGCAACGCTGCCCGAAGCCAAGTTCGATACGCGACGGCGCTGGCGATGCGTGGTCTGACCGGTGAAGCTGCCGATGCGCTTGCTGCCTTGAGGCAGTACCGCCATCCGGCGTGGCGATACCTCGACTACGAGCACGCGATCGCCAAGGCGTGGGTGTCCGCGGGCCAGGGCGCAGTCGGCGAGGCGGTGACGATGTTGCTGACGGCAGCCGAGACAGCCAGTGCCAATGGGCAATTCGCTCCAGAGGTGATGTGTCTACAGACCGCCGTCCAGTTCGGTGAGCGTTCGTGCGGGCCGCGACTGCTTGAGCTGGATGCGATCGTCGAGGGCCCTCGGGCAGCTATCGCGGCGCATTATGCGGAGGCCTTGCGCGCCGCCGACGGTGATGAATTAGCGTTGGTGTCAGAGGATTTCGAACGGATGGGTGATCTGGTGGCGGCCACCGATGCCGCCGCTGATGCGTGCATTGTGTATCGCAGCAAGGACTTACGTGGGTCTGCCCTTGCATGTTCGGTTCGAGCGCAGGCGCTTGCCGAGCGGTGCGGTGGCGCCAGGACTCCGGCCCTTGGCCCAGCCGTCGAGCGGCTGAGGTTGACCGACCGTGAGCGCGAGATCGTGATGCTGATCCGGAACGGACTGACCAACCGCGACGTCGCACAACGCTTGTCGTTGTCGGTGCGCACCGTCGAAAACCACATCTACAGGGCGATGGCCAAGACGGGGACCACCAGCCGCGACCAACTCGCGGGTCTAATGCCCGGTGCACCGAACGCTGTACCCCCCAGCTGAATTCGGGAGTCAAGAACATATTGCGGAAGCGAACCTGAGTAGTTCTTGCGACGACGGCGCTTTTGTCGTTAGATCGGCGTGCGCAGTGCAGTTCCGCGGCGGTGTGATGTGACTTTCAAGATCGGCGGCGACGACGTTTGACTCGGATGAATTCAAAGTCGGTACTTGCGGGGCACGCCTAGGAAACATTCAACTGTCAATTTCAGGCCAGCCGGGTAGCATGCGCCTGCAGGTAAACCGAGATCAGGTAAACGTCAATTGTCTTGAGCGTCAATTCTCTTGGAGGGCACCGTGACTACCAACCCGTTCGACGATGACAACGGCAGCTTCTACGTGCTGGTCAACGAGGAGGAGCAGCACAGCCTGTGGCCGACCTTTTCTGATGTTCCTGATGGATGGCGGGTGGTCTTCGGCGAAGCGGACCGGGCCGCGTGTCTGGACTACATCGACCAAGAGTGGACCGATATTCGGCCAAAGAGTCTGCGCGACAGGTTGTCTGAGAACGTGCGAGGCTGATCGCGTTACCGTCTCAATTCGAGGGTAAGGGATGGAGCTCGGCGATCACACACGACCAGTCACGCGCGGCCAGTTGGACATCTGGCTGGCGCAGGAAACGCGAAACTCGGGAACGGAGTGGCAGCTCGGCCTATTCGTAAGGATTGATGGCGCGGTCGAGCGCGATGCCCTCGAATGGGCGATCCGTCGAGTGGTGGGTGAAGCCGAGCCAATCCGGTCTGCCTTCTTCGAGGTGGATGGCCACGTGTACCAACGGCCGGCCGATTATCCAGACGTCGAGCTATCCATTTTCGATCTGAGCAATTCGGGCCAACCCATGCGGGAGGCTCGCGAGATAGCAACGTCGATTCAGAGCACGCCGATGCCGTTTAGCGGCCCGTTGTTCAGATTCGCGTTGTTTCAGGTACGAGACGACGAAATCTATCTGTATGTGTGCTGCCACCACATCGTCATTGACGGATATGGTCTTGCGTTAGTTTGCCGGCGGATTGCATCGGTTTATTCTGCCCTCGTTTCTGGCGCACCGATTCCGCCACCCATCTTCGGTTCGTTGCAGGATCTGCTTGACTGCGAACTGGATTACGACGCATCCGAATCCCATGTCGAAGATCAGGCATATTGGACTGCAAATCTTCCATCGGCGACCGGACACGACAGTCGTTTGCCCGAAGGCGTGGGCGACAGCGATCCGTATCGGTCTTCTGAGCCGGTGCCGTTGGATCCTGCGATCCTTCTCCGGGTCGAGCAGCTGTGCCAGGCGTGGAACGTGGCCCGATCAACGGTGATCACCGCGGCCTGCGCGCTCGTCGTTCGCGGCTGGAGCGCGGAGGGCAGGGAGGTCGTGCTCGACTTCCCGGTCAGCAGGCGCGTAGTCCCGGAGTCGAAGACTCTTCCCGGGATGGTCGCCGGGGTCGTGCCGTTGGTGCTGCAGCTCTCGCCAGAATCTGCGGTGTCCGACTTCTGTGCGCACGTCGACACGCGCATCCGTGAAGCGCTTCAACATCAGCGCTATCCGGTGCAAGCTCTGGAGCGCAAGTCTCACCTCCGTGGTCCAGGTGAGGTGCCCGACAGGGTGGTGGTCGACTTCCTCCCGTCCGGATTCACGGTGCCCTGCGGTGGTGTAGCGGCGTCGGCGTCACTGATCTCCGGCCTGGGGCGCGGCTTCGGCATTGCTTTTGCCGGTGACGGTGACGAGCTGTTACTCAACACTTTTGGCGCTGGGCAGCAGTTCGCGAATCTCGACGTCGCCGTTCTGGCGGGTCAGTTGGAGCGGGTGCTGGCGGCGATGACCGCTGATCCGGCACGGCCGTTGTCATCGTTGGATCTGCTTGGTCAGCCGGAGCGCGCCCGGTTGGAAGAGCTCGGTAACTGGGCGGCTTTGACGCGTGGGGCGACGGCTCCGGTCTCGGTTCCCGCGATGTTCGCCGCGCAGGTGGCTCGCACCCCGCAGGCGGTGGCGATCAGCGGCGAGTGTGGGTCGTTGACCTACCACGAACTCAACGAGGCCTCGAACCGGTTCGCGCATCGACTGGCCAGCCGTGGCGTAGGCCCAGGGCAGCGCGTGGCGGTCCTGTTGTCCCGTTCCGTCGAGGCCGTCGTGGCGATCGTGGCGGTGCTCAAGACGGGGGCGGCCTACCTGCCGATCGACCCCGCGCTGCCGCAGGCCCGGATCGCGTACATGCTCACCGACGCCGCACCGTTCGCCGCCATCACCACCGCCGACCTGGCCGACCGACTCGGCGGATTCGACGGGCCGGTCATCGATCTCGGTGATCCCGCTGACCCTGCCGCAGACACCCAACCCGATATCGGGCTGGGGGCCCCTGCCCCCGACGACGTCGCCTACGTGATCTACACCTCCGGCACGACCGGTACGCCCAAGGGCGTAGCGATCTCGCACCACAACCTGACGCAGTTGATCGCGTCGCAGGACGCCGGCTTGCCCCCGGCGTCCGAGCAGGCGTGGTCGCATTGGCATTCCTACGCCTTCGACTTCTCGGTATGGGAGATCTTCGCGGCGTTGTTGCGCGGTGGCCGACTGGTGGTGGTGCCCGAATCGGTGGCGCACGAACCAGAAGGATTTCACGACTTCCTGGTCTCGCAACGAGTCAACGTGCTGACTCAAACCCCCTCTGCAATAGGGATGTTGGCAGCCGAAGGGCTGGAATCGACCGCGCTGGTGATGGGCGGTGAGGCCTGCCCCGCCGAGGTAGTGGACAAGTGGGCACCCCGCGGACGCGAGGAGCACGGTCGGCCAGCGCGGGTGATGGTCAACGCCTACGGCCCGACCGAGACCACCATCTACGTGGCGATCAGCGCACCGCTGGCCGCCGGGTCCGGTGCGGCGCCGATCGGATCGCCGGTGCCCGGGTCGGCGCTCTTCGTGTTGGACGGCTGGTTGCAGCCGGTGCCCGCCGGGGTCGTCGGTGAGTTGTACGTGGCCGGTGACGGGCTGGGTGTGGGGTACTTGCACAGGACGGGGTTGACCGCATCGCGATTCGTGGCTTGCCCGTTCGGTAAAGCCGGTCAACCTGGAAAGCGCATGTATCGCACCGGCGACCTGGTGTACTGGGGCGCCGACGGGCAGCTGCGCTACGTCGGGCGCGCCGACGAACAAGTCAAGATCCGCGGGTACCGCATCGAACTCGGCGAAGTGCAAACGGCTTTGGCGGCACTCGACGGGGTGCAGCAGGCGGTGGTGATCGCTCGCGAGGACCGTCCGGGGGACAAGCGGCTGGTCGGCTATGTCACCGGCACGATCGATCCGGCCGAGGCGCGTGCGACGCTGGCGGCGCGGCTGCCGGGGTACATGGTTCCCGTCGCGGTGATGGTGCTGCCGGAGCTGCCGCTGACGCCCAGCGGCAAACTCGACACCCGGGCGTTGCCTGCACCGGAGTACACCGCGGGGGAGTATCGGGCGCCCGGCAGCGCAGTCGAGGAGATCTTGGCAGGCATCTACGCCGAGGTACTCGGTGTCGAACCGCCGCAGGTCGTCGGTGTCGACGACTCGTTCTTCGAACTGGGCGGCGACAGCATTCTCTCGATGCAGGTCGCGGCGCGGGCGCGGGCCGCAGGGCTGACGTGTCGGCCGCGCGACGTCTTCGTCGAGCAGACGGTGGCCCGGCTGGCATTGGTGGTTGGGCCAATGGGGGGCGAAGCCGACGTCATCGACGAAGGCGTCGGGCCGGTGGCGCCCAGCCCGATCATGCGGTGGCTGGCCAACTGCGAAGGCACGAGCGGATGGACCGCCGAATTCAACCAGACCCTGATCGTGCAGGCGCCGGCGGGAGCCACCGAGGACGACGTGGCGGTGGTGCTGCAGGCCTTGCTGGATCGACATGCGACGCTGCGACTGCGCGTCGTCGACCAGGGCACGCAAGATTGGTCGCTGCAGGTGCCCGATGTGGGATCGGTGCAGGCCCGCGATTGCCTGCACGTGCTGGACGAATTGTCCGAAGCCGCAGTGGTAGAGGCACGGTCGCGGTTGAACCCGGCGGCCGGGGTGATGCTCAGCGTGCTGTGGGTCGCCACCAGCGGTCAACTCGTGCTGATCATTCACCACCTCGCGGTCGACGGCGTCTCCTGGCGAATCTTGTTGGAAGACATCAACATTGCCTGGAGTCAGCACCGTGCCGGGCAGGACGTAGCATTGCCGAGCTCCGGCACGTCGTTTCAACGCTGGGCGTCCCTGCTCGCCGAGCACGCACAACGCCAGGAAGTCATGCGGCAGGCGGACGCCTGGAGGCAGGTGGCGGCAGCACCGTCCCTGCTGCCCAGTGTGCGCCCCCACACCGATACCTACCTCACGGCGGGGCGCCTCTCGCTGACGCTGGATGCCGAGAACACTCGCGCGCTGCTCGCAGACGTGCCGATGGCGTTTCATGCTGGGATTCAAGACGTTCTGTTGATCGGGTTCGCCTTGGCGGTAGCGGAGTTCCTTGGCAATCCCGCGACACCGATAGGCATCGACGTCGAGGGACACGGCCGCCACGAAGAAATAGCCGCCGACGTGGACTTGTCCCGCACCGTGGGATGGTTCACCACCAAGTACCCGGTGTCCCTGAAACTAGGCGGGTCGGGCGATCGTCTGAATTGGGCTCAGGTGATCGCCGGTGACGCGGCGCTGGGGGCGGCGATCAAGGACGCCAAGGAGCAGCTTCGTGCGCTGCCGCATCCCCTGACCTACGGACTGCTGCGCTACCTCAACGCCGAGGCCGGTCTGGACGGTGCCGACCCGACCATCGGATTCAACTACCTCGGGCGCCTGGGCTTCCCGGCAATCCAAGGGGCCGAAGATCTCTGGCGCTTCGGCCAAGACGGTCTGTCGTTGACCGGTGCCGCCGCCGCGGCGCCCCTGCCGCTGTTTCACACCGTGGAGCTCAACGCAGGCACCGTCGATACCGACGCCGGTCCGCAACTGCAAGCCGATTGGACCTGGGCCACCTCCGCACTCGATCACGCCGAGATCACCCGGTTGAGCCGACTGTGGTTCGACGCCCTGGCGGGCATCTGCGCGCACGTGCGTGCCGGTGGAGGCGGGCTGACGCCATCCGACATCGCACCGGCACGGCTGCGCCAACCGCAGATCGACGAGTTGGCGCGGCAATACCGGATCGCCGACATTCTGCCGCTGACGCCCCTGCAGCAGGGACTTCTCTTCCACACCCGCACCGCGCTTCCCGGCGATGGCACGGCCGACATGTATGCGGTGCAACTCGACTTCACCGTGACCGGTGCCCTCGACCCGCAGCGGTTGCGCGACGCGGTGCATGCGGTGGTGACCCGGCATCCCCACTTGGCGGCGCAGTTCTGCCAAGACTTCGACGAGCCGGTGCAGATCATCCTGGCCGATCCCATAATGGCCTGGCGGTATGTGGATTTCAGTGATCCCGGTGCAGCCAAGGGTGATCTGGGCGAGGAAGAGATTCAGCGGCTCTGCGCCGCCGAGCGCGCCGCCGTCTGCGATCTCGCGGACCAGCCGGCGTTTCGGGCCGTGCTGATCCGCATCGCCGAGGACCGGCACCGCTTCGTGCTGACCAATCACCACATCGTGCTCGACGGCTGGTCGATGCCGATCCTGCTGAACGAGATCTTCGCCGGGTATGGCGGGCATCGACTACCCCCGGCCGCGTCGTATCGGAAGTTCATCACGTGGCTGGCCGACCGAGACCTCGATGCCGCCCGCGAAGCCTGGCGCGACGTACTCGCAGGCTTCGACACACCCGCACTGGTCGGTCCTCAGAATCGGCTGCAGGATCGGTTGGGGCTCGGGCGCAGAGGGTTTGCGTCGTTCCAGGTACCCGAACAGACCACGCAGGCGCTTGGCGAGCTGGCCCGCTCGTCTCACACCACCGTCAGCACCGTGCTGCAGGCCGCCTGGGCGGTGCTGGTGTCCTCGTTGACCGGCAAGCACGACGTTGCCTTCGGCACGGCGCGGTCCCGGTTGGGCCAACTCGAGGTGGCCGACGCGGAGTCGATGGTCGGCCTGCTGATCAACACCGTGCCGGTGCGCGCCAACATCACCGCGGCCACCACAGCCACCGATCTGCTGGAGCAGTTGCAGACCGCCCACAACGACACACTCGAGCACCAGCATCTGGCGCTCAGCGAGATTCACCGCGCCACCGGCCACGAGATGTTGTTCGACACCCTCTTCGTGTACGAGAACTACCCGGTCGACACCAGCGTGCCATTGGGTGACCAGGAGTTGGGGATCGCCGAGTTCACCAACCGCGAATACAACCACTATCCGCTGACGGTGGAAGCCCTGCCCGGCCGCGAACTCAGCCTGCACCTCGAATACGACACCGACGTGTTCACCGAGGCCAGCATCGAGGGGCTGACCGAACGGTTGGGCCGGCTCCTGGTGGCGATGACCGCCGATCCGGCGCGGAGGCTGTTGTCGATCAACCTGCTCGATGCGGGCGAGCAGGCTCAGTTGCAGCGTTGGTCTGGCGCCGGACAACTGGCGCCGATCGCGACGGCGCCGCAGCTGCTGGCCACGGCCGTGGCGGCCATCCCCGAGGCCTTGGCGATCGTCGACGGCGCCCGCAGCTGGTCGTACGGTGAGCTCGACGAGTGGTCGACGCGGTTGGCGCGGTTGCTGATCGAGGCGGGAGTCGGTCCGGAGCGTGCCGTCGGCGTGGCCGTGGACCGATGCGCCGAATTGGCGGTGGCATGGTGGGCGGTGATCAAGGCCGGCGGGATCTACGTTCCTGTGGATCGGACGCATCCCGTCGAACGGATCGCCACCGTGTTGGATTCGGTTGCGGCCGTGTGCGTGTTGACGTGCGATGCCGACACGGTTGCCGGCGCCGGGCCGCGCCGGGTGGTGCGCCTCGACGGTCTGGAGCTGTCCGAATACAGTGCCGAGGCCGTCACCGACGGCGACCGGCTTGCGGCGCTGGCTGTGGACAACACCGCCTACGTCATCTTCACGTCGGGGTCGACCGGCGAGCCAAAGGGTGTGGCGGTCAGCCATGCCGGCCTGCTGGGATTCGCTGCGGCGCTACGCAACATGTACGGATTGGGCGCAGCCGACCGGGTCCTGATGGTGGCCTCGCCGACGTTCGATGCGTCCCTGTTCGAGATGTTGATGGCGACGGGCTCTGGTGCCGCGTTGGTGGTGGCGCCTCGGGATGTGTATGCCGGTGAGTCGCTCACCGCACTGATGCAACGGCACCGGGTCAGCGCGACACTGCTGACCCCGACGGTGGTGGCGTCACTGGATCGGCCACGCCTGGACGACCTGACGACGCTCATCACGGGCGGGGAGGCCTGCCCGGACGAGTTGGTGCACGCCTGGGCGCCGGGCCGCCGCATGTTCAACGCGTACGGCCCCAGTGAGGCAACCATCTGGGCAACCAGCGCGCCTCTATCGCCCACTCGACGGGTCAACATCGGCACCCCGATTGCGGGCGTGCGGACGCTGGTGCTCGACGCGCAGTTGAACCTCTCGCCCATCGGCGTGGTGGGCGAGCTGTATCTGGCCGGGGCTGCCCTGGCACACGGCTACCTGGGCCGCGTGAAGCTCACTGCCGAACGGTTCGTGGCCAATCCCCATGGCGCGCAAGCCGAGACCGGCACCCGCATGTATCGCACCGGTGACCTGGCGCGGTGGAATCCGGACGGCACCCTTGACTATCTGGGGCGCGTCGACACGCAGATCAAGTTGCGCGGACAGCGGATCGAACTCGGCGAAATCGAGAGCGCTCTGCTGGCCTGCCCACAGGTCAGCCAGGCGGCCGCCACCGTGCACCACGGCACCACCGGCTCCCAGCTGGTCGCCTACATCACCTTCGAGCACGCCTCGACCGCCAACCGCGACACCGACCACGACGCGGAGATCGTCGGTGAGTGGCAGAGCATCTACGACGAGCTGTACGGCGCGGACGGCGAGGCGCCCGAGTTCGGGATGGACTTCCGGGGCTGGAACAGCAGCTACACCGGTGAGCCCATTCCGCTCGAGGAGATGGAGGAGTGGCGCTCGGCCACGGTCGATCGGATCATGGCCCTGCAGCCGCGCAGGGTGTTGGAGATCGGCGCCGGCTCCGGGCTGGTGTTGTCCCAGGTCGCTCCGCAGTGTGAACGCTACGTCGCCACGGACGTCTCGTCGGCGGCCGTCGAGAAGCTCGCACATGCGTTGCAGGAGTTGAAGATTCCGTGGCGCGATCGGGTCGAGCTGCTGACCCGCCCTGCCCACGACACCGAAGGGCTGCCGCGGGGATACTTCGACACCATCGTCGTGAACTCGGTCGTCCAGTACTTCCCCAATGCGGCGTATTTGACCGAGGTCATCGACAACGCCGTGGATCTGCTCGCCCCCGGCGGGGCGCTGTTCATCGGCGACGTCCGTAATCACAGCCTGCAGAACGCGTTCCAGACCGCGATCGCGGTGGCCCGCACCGATTCCACCGCCGCCATCGATGCCGCGGTGATCCGCCAGCGAGTCGAGCACGCCGTCCTTGGCGAAGCCGAATTACTGCTGGCCCCAGAGTTCTTCACCACGTGGGCCGCCCAACACGGGTCGGCGGTCGGACTCGACATCCGAGTCAAACGTGGATCTGCCGACAACGAACTGAACCGCTACCGCTACGACGTGGTCATCCACGAGGCGCCCGCCCTCGCGCACTCACTGGCCGAAACCCCCTCCTGGCCGTGGTCGGACGCAATCGAGCTGCAGGACCGATTGGCCGTCCAGCGTCCCGATGCAGTCCGCATTACCGACATTCCGCGTGCCGGTGTGATGACAGACGTTCGCCTAGAGAACGCGCTGGGCACCGGGCTGTCGATTCTCCCGTCGCTTCGCTCGCCCCATCCGCTGGCCGGCGCGCCGGCCGATGATCCCGAAACACACAACGCCACAACCGAACAGCTGCACCACCTCGGTGAGGCTGCCGGATACCGTGTCGCCATCACCTGGGGTCGGGTGCCCGGCACCGTCGATGCTGTTTTCGTCACGCCTGACGACACGGTCCTGACCGACCTGTACCTACCCGTCGTACATCAGCACGTGCACGCCAACGAACCCCACAGCAGCACCAAGATCAGCGCGGTGCGTCAGCGATTGAGCACGTGGCTGCCTGATTACATGGTGCCGCCACACATCGTGGTACTCGACGAGATGCCGTTGACCTCCTCGGGCAAGCTGGACCGCAAGGCACTTCCCGCACCCGAGTACTCCGACGGCGATGGCTACCGTGCACCGGCGGGCGTGGTCGAAGAGATTCTGGCCGATATCTACGCCGACGTCCTTGGCGTGCAGCGGGTCGGAGTGGACGATTCGTTCTTCGACCTTGGTGGAGACTCGCTGTCGGCGATGCGACTGATCGGTGCCATCAATTCCAGCCTGGACGTCGACCTTTCGGTGCGCACCGTATTCGAGGCGCCCACGGTTGCCGAGTTGGCACCCTGCATCGGCGGCGATGCGGCCCGGCTGGAACCGCTGGTGGCGGGTCAGCGGCCCGCGGTGGTGCCATTGTCGTTCGCCCAGAATCGGTTGTGGTTCTTCGACAAACTGCAGGGACCCTCGGCCATCTACAACTTGGCGGTGGCGTTGCGGCTGCGTGGGCGGCTGGACGCCGATGCGCTGCACGCCGCGCTGGCCGACGTCGTGGCCCGCCACGAAAGCCTCCGCACCCTGTTCGCGGCCCCCGAGGGCACACCTGCGCAGATCGTCCTGCCGGTCGAGCAGGTGGACATCGGCTGGGACACAATCGATGCCGGCGGATGGTCGGCCAACCGGCTGGATGACGGTGTGAGCGCGGCGGCCCGCTACACGTTCGATCTGGCCACCCAGATCCCGTTCCATGCCACCCTCTTCCGGGTAGCCGACGACAATCACGTGCTGGTGGCGGTGGTGCATCACATCGCCGCCGACGGCTCGTCGATCACGCCGTTGGTGCGTGATCTCGGCCTGGCCTATGCCAGCCGTTGTGCGGGGCAGGCGCCCGGTTGGGCGCCGCTGCCGGTGCAGTACGTCGACTACACGCTGTGGCAGCGTGCGCAGTTCGGCGAGCTCGACGATCGCGACGGCCCGATCGCCGCGCAGCTGGACTACTGGGAAGAAGCCCTGGCAGGCTTGCCCGAACGGCTACAGATTCCGACCGATCGGCCCTACCCGCCGGCGGCCGATCACCGCGGTGCCCGCGTGTCCGCGCAGTGGCCGGTCGAGCTACAGCAACAGGTCCGCCGCGTGGCACGCGAACACAACGCGACCAGCTTCATGGTGATCCAGGCCGCATTTGCCGCGTTGCTCGCCAACACGACCGCGACTTCCGATGTCGCGGTGGGGTTTCCGACCGCTGGGCGTCGCGATGCAGCGCTGGACGACGTGGTCGGCTTCTTCGTCAACACCTTGGTGTTGCGTGTCGACTTGGGAGAACATCCAGACGGTGACCCGACTTTCGTCGAGCTGCTGGCCCAGGTGCGCCGACGCAGCCTGGCCGCCTACGAGCATCAAGACGTGCCCTTCGAGTCACTGGTAGAACGCCTCAACCCGACCCGCAGCCTGACCCACCACCCGCTGGTTCAGGTGTTGTTGGGCTGGCAGAACTTCTCCTGGCAGACGAACGACGCCGCCGGGTTGGCCTTGGGCGACCTGCAGGTGACACCGTTGTCGGTGGATACCAAGACCGCCCGCATGGATCTGGCCTTCTCGCTGGGCGAGCGGTGGGGTGAGGGCGCAGAGCCCGACGGACTCGACGTGATGGTGGAGTTCCGCACAGACGTGTTCGACGCGGAGAGTGTCGAGGCGCTCATCGGTCGGTTGGAACGAGTGTTGTCGGCGCTTTCCGCCGATCCGTCGCGACGGCTGTCGTCGGTGGATCTGCTCGACGAGTTGGAACGTAGGCGGCTAGACCGCTGGGGTAACCGCGAGGTATTGAGCCGGCCTGCCGCCGTTGCGACGGTGCCGGAGCTGTTCGCCGCGCAGGTGGCCCGTACCCCCGAGGCGGTGGCGCTGGTGTGCGGGGCCCGGTCGTTGACCTACCGGGAACTCGACGACGCCGCGAACCGGTTGGCGCATCTGCTTGTTGGACGTGGCGCTGGTCCGGGCACCTCTGTGGCGCTACTCTTTTCGCGATCCGCCGAGGCCGTCGTGGCGATCCTCGCGGTGCTCAAGTCCGGCGCGGCCTATCTGCCGATCGATCCGGCGCTGCCGTCGGCGCGGATCGAGTTCATGCTCGACGATGCCGCGCCGATCGCCGCAGTCACGACGAGTGATCTGGCGGACCGGTTCCGCGGGTTCGATGGATTCGTCGTCGACGACCTCGATCTCGATGACCCCACCATTGGCTGAGAGAACTTTGTGCCCATCGGAAGCGTCCGCTTTATTTCCTGCCAGATCGACGGTGATCGTCCTCGAGTCCTGCTGGATGTCGGTGTCGATGAAGGCGCCTCCGGCCCCGATCTTCAGGAAGTAATTCGACGAGGGTTGGGGATAGAACGTCGCTGTGGCCAGTACGTTGTACAGGTTGAGCGTGACGCCCTGGTGGTCCTTCGACCACACGCTGACGTCGGCTCCCAATAGCAGGCGATTGCGGATCGTGCCGCCGAGATTGAAGTACCCGACGCCACCGATCTCGCGCTTACCCGCAACACAGGCCTCGCACGTGGCGTCCGCGGAGCCGAGTCCGCCGCCGAAGCCCAGCCAGAAGCCGCGCCGTACCGGCGGGTTCGAGGCCGGCGAAGCGAGTGAAGCTCTCCACCACGGGGGACACGGAGGACACAGAGGAAAAATCCTGTAGGTTTTGACGTCGACGTTCAGCGGACGAATCCTGTACGCCTTGACCTCCATATCCACCGTGTCCTCCGTGGTGGAGAGTTCGCACCGCGCGCGGCGGCAGGCCTTCCACGCCCTTCGCAATCGCCGCGATGTGCTCGGGCGTCGTCCCGCAGCAGCCGCCGA